>SXGQ01223769.1_pt1 | contig 40629 bp, 44 predicted proteins | sample 3178371 | NCBI WGS metagenome assembly SXGQ01 (sample SAMN11356859, study PRJNA531348) | freshwater metagenome | isolation source: freshwater sample F1-20 | place: China: Fuxian Lake, Yuxi | collected 2017-12-25
AAAACAATGATTTTACCGAATACAGCTTATGAAATTGAGCATCGCTGGAGTGGCATTATGGGTATTGGAAATGAAAAAAAACCAATCATAAAACCTGTAAGTAAAAATATAATAGCGGCTGTAAGAATGGGTGGAATGGGAATTGCAATCGGTTCAAAAGTTGGTGAAACAGTATCGAAAATGATAGAAGATTAAAATCATTTTAATTTAAATTAGATTTAATTAAACTATAATTAATATTTTACTCATTCAAACCCTTAGGTCGCCTTTACAAAACTACAATTCGCTCATTAACATATAATATATTGTAACTGATTACCAATTAATTAATTATAAATTACATGTTATTTGAATTATTAGCGTATCTAAAAGGATAAAATTATATTATAAAAGGTAATATATAATTGTGTTAACACATGAATATTAACAAAGACTTTCATCATACAAACGAACAACTTAATGATGAGTTAATAATTATAAAAGCTGCGAAATTAAATCCAAATCATTTTGCTCCTCTTTACGAGAAGTACTACAAGAAAATTTTTAATTATGTATATCAAAGAATAGATTGTAAAGACACTTCGTTTGACATTACTGGTCAAATTTTTTTAAAGGCATTAATTAATTTACCAAAATATCAATATAAAGGTGTTCCTTTTGCTAGTTGGTTATATAGAATTGCCTATAATGAGATAATGCAAGTATTTAAGTCAAAAAAAGATTTACAAACAATTAATGCAGATATCAGCGATTTACGTCATATATGTGAAGAAACAAATGAACCTTTTTTTGAAGAATATATACCGTTAATTAAAAAATTAATTCTTGAACTCAATAAAAAAGACCTACAAATTATAGAATTACGTTTTTTTGATAAAAAAGCATTTAAAGATATCGCCGAAATATTAGAAATAACTGAAGTTAATGCAAAAGTTAGAGTGTATCGTATAATTGAAAAATTAAAAAAATCAATGTCAAAAAATAAAGTTTAATTATGAGTATAAAATTCAATATTAATAGACCAAAAATAAGTGATGAAGAAATCAATAATCATAAAGATTTTAATCAATTAGTTGAACAATTTAAGCAACACAGCATAAAAAAAGCTAATGCTGATAAAAGTTGGTGGAAAAATAAAAATATTCGTTATAGCACCATAATTTTGGGAATAACAGTAATCTGTTCAATTTCTTATCTTTCTGTTATAAATAATCAAAAAAATAACCATAAAACAATAAGTAATAATCAATTTGAAGTAACAAAAAATAAAGCTTTTATTCAAAATCCATCACAAAAAATATCTATTCCAAACACTAAGTATAAAGTAAGTAGTAATAAAAATACTAATATTATACATACCTCACAAACTAAAATTAAAATTCCTAAAAATACTTTTGTTGACAAAAATGGAAAAGATATTATTGGTGATGTCACAATTGAATATAAAGAAATGCATGATATTGGAGATGTAATATTAAGCGGCATACCAATGCATTACGATAGTTTAGGACATTCATTTAACTTTGAAAGTGCTGGTATGTTTAATATTAATGCTTACCAAAATAACAAGCCTGTTTTTATAAAACCTTATAAAAAAATTGAAATTGAATTAGCTTCAAAAAACAATGAAAATATTTTTAATCAATACTACTTAGATACAATTAGTAAAAAATGGAAATACTTAAGAGAAGATAAAATTATTAAAAATCAATTAAAACAATCTACACAAAACGAAAATGAAATAAAAATAAATAAAATATTAACTCAATCTCAAAAATTAAATACACTTAAAAAAGAAATAATAATTGAAATACCAAGAAAAATTGATAGTATAAAATTAGTTTGTAATAAAAATATAGACAAATTACCAAAAGAGCAAAGTCCATTTATGCCTTTAAAATCATCTTCAGATAAACCCACATTTAAAATTGATGGAAGTTTTGAAGAGTTTCCTGAATTAATGGCTTTTAAAAATATTTTATTTGAAGTAGGATCTGAAAATAAAAATTATAACAAAGAAATACATGAAGTTACTTGGAGTAATTTAAAAATTAAACAAGGAACAATTAAAGGAAAAAATTATTTACTAGAATTAAGTTATAGAAACAAAAAAGAGAGATTAATTGTATATCCTGTATTAAATGAAATAGATTATAAAAATGCTCAAATTCAATATGAAAATCAACTTATAATATATCAAAAACTACTAGATAAAAGATTAGCAAATGAGCAAAAGCTAATTTTAGAAATGGAAACTAAACAAAAAATATATTTAGCAGAAATTAAGAAAAAAGAAGAAGCTTACAATTTTGAAAAATTAAAACTAATTGAAAAATATAATTTAGAAAATCAAAATGAATTAGCAAAAAATTTTAAATCATTAAGTAATTCTAATCGAACAACCCGTTTATTTCAAATATCACAATTTGGAATATATAATTCTGATTGTCCCCATGCAAATTCTGAAGGTATTGAAATAAAACCAATTTTTATTCTGAACGAATCAAGAAAAATGATTAAACCAGATTATATTTATTTAATTAATCATGATATAAAATCGGTTTATGGTTTAAATTCAAGCGAGGCACGTAAACTAAATTATAAACCTAATAGTAATTATTCATTTTGTGTTTTTCATAAAAATATTTTATTTATTTGCTCTAAAAAATCATTTAATGAAGCTATTGATAAAAAAAAACAACAATTCATTTTACAATCGTTACCAAAAATGTCTGAAAATATTATTGAGTTTAAAAAAGCACTCGAAATATGATAAAAAAAGTTTTAATATTATTGTTTGTTATCATTAGCTTGGCATTTAACAAATCCAATTTCAAAAAATTTATTCCACCGGGTACAGTAAAAATTAATGACACTTTATATGCAGATGAAACGGAAATAAGTAACTTATCTTGGCTTGAATTTGAGTATTACACCAAAATAAAGTTTGGCATAAACTCACCTGAATACAAATCTGTATTACCAGATACATTAGTTTGGAGAAACAAAGAATCATTTAATGAACCTTATGTAAATTATTATTATCGACATTTAGTATATAGAGACTATCCTGTTGTTGGTATTTCATATGAGCAAGCTATCGCTTTTTGTAAATGGAGAAGCGAAAGAGTTAAAGAATATTATTGTATTGCTAATAAAAAAAGTTTAAAAATTGAATATAAATTACCAACGAAGGAACAATGGGAATTTTTGAGTAGTAGTTGTATAAATAATTTTAAAAATTCAGGGAAAAATAAAAAAGGATTAATTACATTTAACCATCGTTGGGCAAAAGATTCATTAGAGAGAATAAGAGGAAATAAAAATCAACTACGAATGGATGTAACTGCACCAGTATATTCTTATTGGCCTAATAGTTTTAATTTATATAATATGATAGGTAATGTATCAGAAATGGTTTTGGAAAAAGGAATAAGTAAAGGAGGTAGCTGGAGAAATATTTTAGAAGAATGTAGGATAGGAAAAGATATACCATATGAAAAAACTTCTGCAATGTTAGGTTTTCGTTGTATTTGTATTTTAAAATTTAATCCCTAATTTTTGTAGATTAATTTAAATAAAGCATCTCGAAAAAATCGCTAAATTTGAGTTTATTTAAATTATGGTACAATTGCTCATTTTTAGACACGGACAAAGTGTATGGAATTTAGAAAATAAATTTACTGGTTGGGTTGATATAGAATTAAGTCCAAAAGGAATTGAAGAAGCAAAACAAGCTGGATTTAAAATACAAAATTTACATTTTGATTACGCTTATTCGTCTTCTCTTTTAAGAGCTCAAAATACCCTGTTAATAGCTTTAAAAACAGCTAATCATTCTCAAATTCCAATAACTTTTGATAAAGCACTCAACGAGAGAATGTATGGAGATTTAGAGGGTTTAGACAAAACAGAAACTGCTAAAAAGTATGGCGAAGAACAAGTTAAAATTTGGCGCAGAAGTTTTGACATTGCTCCTCCAAATGGAGAAAGTTTAAAAGACACCGCTGCAAGAGTTCTACCATATTTTAACGATGAAATAACTCCTAAGTTAAAACAAGGAAAAAATATTATTATTGTTGCGCATGGCAATAGTCTTCGAGCTTTAATTATGTTTTTAGAACAAATGACCCCAAATCAAATACTTGAATTTGAAATTGGAACGGCGCTACCAAGACTGTACGAATTAGATAAAAATATGAAGGTTTTAAACGTAAAAAATTTATAATGATGCAAAACTTTTTAAATCCAAATAGCAAAGTTATTGCAATTGACTTTGATGGTACAATTGTAGAACATAAATTTCCTAAAATTGGAAAAGAAATGCGCTTTGCTTTCATGACCTTAAGAGCACTTCAACAAAAAGGACATAAATTAATTTTATGGACAATTAGAACAGGAAATCTTTTAGATGATGCTGTTAATTATTGCAAAGAAAATGGAATTGAATTTTACGCTATTAATAGTAACTTTAATGAAGAAGCTAAAGATGAAAATATTTCTAGAAAAATTAATGCTGATGTTTTTATAGATGATAGAAATATAGGGGGGTTTATTGGATGGGGTGAAGTTTGGCAAACATTACATCCCGATGGTGAAGAATTTTTGCATCAATTAAAAAATCCAGATGCCCATTCAAACTATAAAAAAACAAATTCAATTTTTAAAAAAATATTCGGTTCAAAATGATCTATTTAAAAACAAGAGAAGAAATTGAATTAATACGTGAGTCAGCATTAATGGTTTCTAAAACATTAGCAATTATTGCAAAAGAAGTTAAACCAGGAATTCAACCTATTTATTTGGATAAATTAGCCGAAGAATTTATTTTGGATAACGGAGGAATGCCTGGCTTTAAAGGTTATGGTAGTAAAAAAAATCCTTTTCCTGCAACTTTATGTATATCTATTAATGAAGAAGTAGTTCATGGAGTTCCTACAAAAAAACCTTTAAGAGAAGGTGATATTATTTCGGTAGATTGTGGCGTTAAAAAAAATGGTTTTTATGGTGATCACGCTTATACATTTGCTGTAGGTGAAATTACACCCGAAATTCAAAAATTAATATCAGTAACAAAAGAAAGTTTATATCTAGGAATTGAACAAATGGTAAGCGGAAATAGAATTGGTGATATTAGCTTCGCAATTCAACAGCACGCTGAAAAAAATGGATTTGGTGTAGTAAGAGAATTAGTTGGGCACGGATTAGGTAAAAATCTTCATGAAAAACCCGAAGTTCCAAATTATGGTAAGCGTGGTGATGGCCCGAAAATTAAAGAAGGAATGGTTTTAGCAATAGAGCCTATGATAAACTTAGGGTCAAAAAATATTAAACAACTAAACGATGGTTGGACAATTATAACCTCTGACGGAAAGCCAAGTGCGCATTTTGAACACAATGTTGCAATTGTTGATGGGAAGCCAGAAATATTAAGTTCATTTAAGTTTATTGAAGAAGCATTAAATAAAAAAAATTAATATCTCATTTCAATATTTTCGAAAATATCTATAGATAAATTACGAAACTTAGTTCTTTTAAAAGAGCGAAGAAAATTATCATCTATCAACAAGGTATTTTTATGGTTAAACTACATCATTGTAATTTTTTTATTTATATCTGTTTCTGCTAAATATATTTCTCCATTACTCTTTTGGATACCAGCATTTTTCGGACTAGCATTTCCTATTATATTTTTTATCAATTTATTTTTTATTTTTTACTGGACTTTTCAATTCAAACATGCTCTTATTATCAGCATATCAGCCTTATTAATAAGTTTACCTACAACTTTTAGATATATACAATTTAATAATTCAACAATAAAAACACAAAGTGATCAAATAAAAATAACATCATATAATTGTATGCTTTTTGATCTATATCAATGGAAAAAAAATAAAGGAAGCAGATTAAAAATTTTGAATAATTTATCCGAAATAAATCCAGATATTTTATGCTTACAAGAATTCTATACCTCTGAAGAAAAAAATAATTTTAATAATATTATCGATGTAAAAAAATTATTAAAAATAGATTATCATCATACAGAATATACAGTATCTCGGCAATCAATAAAACATTGGGGTATCGCTACTTTTAGTAAATTTCCTATCTTAAATGAAGGGAAAATGATATTTGATACTAAAACTAATAATTTATGTATATACTCCGATATTTTAATAAATAATGATACTATTCGAGTATATAATATTCATCTTCAGTCAGTAAGTTTTAGTAAAAAAGATAATCATTTTATAGAAGATATAGCTTCAAAAAATATAAGCAATGATGTAGAAAATAGTAAAAATATATTAAATCGATTAAAACTAGCTTTTATTAAAAGAGCACAACAAGTTGATATGATTAATGCTCATTTAAAAACCTGTAAATACAAAATAATTTTGTGTGGCGATTTCAATGATACGGGTGCATCCTATAGTTACGAAAACCTATCTAAAAAGTTAAAAGACAGCTTTTTAGAAAAAGGAAATGGATTAGGTACAACATATGCTGGAAAATGGCCTCAATTTAGAATAGATTATTTATTACACTCTCCTGACTTAATCTGTTTAAACTATATCAAAAGTAATAAAACCTTTACCGACCACTTCCCTATTACAGCTATTTTAAAATTACACCATAAATAAGGAAAATTTATTCAATAATCCTTTTTTATTAAAATTTTTGTTAAATTTAAATAATATTTTATTTTAACAACTTGTAATAGAATAATATAGTAAATTTGTAATATAAATTTTTTAATAATAATAATATGAAGAAAATATTTTTAATGACTGCTATGATTGGTTTTTTAGGTAGCACAATTATTGCTAATACAAAAGGCGATGATAAAGATAAAAACAAAAAAGAGTGTAAAAAAGATTCTAAAGCCTGTGCTGGTGAAAAAAAAGAAGGATGTGCTAAAGGAGAAAAATCATGCTGCAAGAATAAAGCTGAAGCTTCGAATAACAAAGAAACAGAAAAAAAATAATTTATTAATTATAAAAAAAGCCTAGAAATTGTTTCTAGGCTTTTTTTTTGACTAGAATATAAAAGAACTATATTTTATCAATCTCAACTATTGGACTATTATTTATTTTAATAGTCTTTAATCCAGCTTTTTTAAATAATTTAATAAACCAAGCTTTATTTTTATTTGATTTTAAAATTAAACTAACCGCAAGATAGTCTCCAGTTAAAACACCTTCAATAAAATTTTCTACATTTGGGTCATTTTTAAAGGACTTAATTATCTTAAATACATCATCTTTAGAACCAGCTTTATAGATTTCAAAAGAAAAACTGGTTGAATTAGAAAAAAATTCAGTCGTATTAGATGCTGCAGGGTTTTTAATACAAATTGTTTTAGCTGGAGCATCATCACTTTTTAAAACAGATGATTTATTATTTCCATAAATAGCTGAATTTACAATAGTTACTGTAAAAAATAATGCAAAAGTTAGGGTTTTTATAAATTTCATAAGATAATTTTTTTATTTTCAAATTTATTAAAATATAACATAATAAGCAATTAAATTATTTTTATTTAATACGTTTATTTTTGAAAAACATTTTAAGTATTGCCTCACAATCTTGAATTAAAACCCCTTTAACAAATTCAGTTTTGGGATGTAAACTTGACTTAGAAACAGAAAAAAAACCATTTTTTAAGTCGGATGCACCATATACAATTTTTGTAATTTTACTCCAAGATAAAGCTCCAGCACACATAATACAGGGTTCTAAAGTTACATAAAGAGTGCAATCAATTAAATATTTACCACCTATATAATTTGCTGCAGCAGTTATAGCTTGCATTTCTGAATGAGCTGTAACATCATTCAACTTTTCAGTTAGATTATGAGCCCTAGCTATTATTTTATTATTTGCAACAATAACTGAACCAACCGGAACTTCATCAGCTTCATAGGCATATTGAGCCTCTTTTAAAGCCTCGCGCATGAAAAACTCATCGTTATATAATGTAGCTATTGACAAGTGCAAGTATTCACAGAAATTATATTAATATCATTAATTTTAGAAATTGTATCGCAATCATAAATAATTAATTTATAATTATATTTATTTAAATAATCTATTTTAGGTTGAATAAAATATTCTCCACATGGTTTTTTTCTAACCGTACTCAAACCGTAATTTACCTCAAAATGCCGAAGTTCTAATTTTAACAATTTATCACTTTTATTGAGATAAATTAATTTGCACTTTGCTTTTGATGATAACACAGTATATTGAGAAATTAATTCTTTCATCTTTAATTCGTTGGGTGTTACACAACTTCTGTTGCCAAATAAAGCGTAAACAACTAATAATCCTAATCCAAAACCAAATCCATAAAACTTTAACCTACCTAAAAAATTCATATAGTAAAGGTAAATGCAATTAATTAAAAATAAAAAGTTTTAATCTAAATAAATCATGTGTTAAAATCAAATGAATTGAAAAATTTAAAAAATCAAAAATTCAAAATAAACAGGTAAGTGATCAGAAATCTTTCTAGCTTCTTTGAGAGTACTAAATTGATTGTAAAAATGAATAACACCGGATTTTAACAACTTAATTTTAGTAACATTGTAAAATAAATTATCATATTCAGAAGCTAAATAATCATTATTTACACATTTTGTTTTTAATGATGTTTTTTGTTTTGTAAAAGCCGACTTGTATCCAGATATTTTTAATGGATTAAAAACAGAATTAGATTCAGGACAATTGAAATCACCACAAAATATAATATTTTTAGATGAATATTCACTGGGAATAAATTGTAAATATTTGATTTCTTTTTCTGGTTGTTTATTTTTAGGTAAAGCATGAAATGCAGCTACGGCAAATTCTTTATTTCTTGACGAAAATGATGCTAAATATGGCTCTCTTTCAATTTCAGTTTGATGATTCTTCTCTAAAAAAGCGGAGCCAATTTTTTTAATATTAGAGATTTTCCATAAAAATGCATAGCGCTCGGTTTTACTTGGGCTGCCAGTTGTCTCATCGCTGATAGAATAATCCCACTTACTTCCTTTTCTATTTAATTCGTCAGCTAATTTAGCAACAGCCTGTGAACCACCTAATCCAGCAACAACCTCTATAATTGCCACAACATCATAACCCTTGATTGTATTTGCAATAAATTGAATATTACTATCTGTTTTTGATTTACCAAAGTTTTGAATATTCCATGAACAGAGTTTTATTTGAGCAAAAGAAATAAACTTACAAAACAAAAAAAATAAAATAATAAATAAAGTTAGTTTCTTCATAATTTAAAATTTATAATATCAGTATAAGATATCTCCAAGTGAGTTCGACTAAAAACACAAATACCATTATTAATTAATAAAATTTGTGGAGATTGATGTTCTACTTGATATCTATTAGCAATAGAATTTGAAATATCTCGAAACGTTAATAAATCTAAATAATAAGGCTTTATATTGTTTAAATCAGATTTTTTCCAACTTCTTTCTATCCTATCAAGAGCTGAAATGCTAATACTACAGCGTGTGCTATGTTTTAAAATTAAAATTAATTTGGTTTTAGATTCTTGATCAATTTGGTCTAACTGTTTTATTTCACTTAAATTATTCCAATCCATTATAAAATCTTTAAATTAAAAAATAAAATTATTTAGCTAATTTAACATCAAAAATACAATATCAAAATTAATATCTTATAGATTCGATTTTAAATATTAAAATTATATTTTTGTAAAATATAAAAATTGAATAGATATTTCGTTATATATAAACCTTATAAAATGGTTTCGCAATTTGTGAGCCCACATAAACAAAGATTATTGTGCGATCTAAACTATATATTTCCACAAGGCACTAATGCAGTTGGAAGATTAGACGATCATAGCGAAGGATTATTAATCTTAACAACCGATAAAACATTAACAAAAAGATTACTTCATCCAGACAGAAAACATAAAAGAAATTATATTGTTTTAGTTGAAAGACTTATTGAAAAAGAATCCATAAAAAAACTAAGCCAAGGGATAGAAATTATGGTTAAAAAAAAAGGTGTTTATTTAACCAAAGCCTGCGAAGTTAATTTAATTAAAAAACCACATAATCTTCCATTAAGAGAGAATCCATTTAAAGAATTTATCCCCCACTCTTGGTTAGAATTTAAACTAACAGAAGGAAAAAATAGACAAATAAGAAAAATGTGTTCTGCAGTAAGACATGATTGTAAAAGATTAATAAGAACTAAAATTGAGAATTTAGAACTTGGTCTAATGCAACCAGGCGATGTAAAAGAAATCGATAAAAATAGATTGTTTGAATTATTGAATTTAAGCGAAAATGAAGAATTATAGTTTAATTAATTTTGAATTGTATAATATCTATTTTTAAACCAAAAAGCTAGTTGAACTAAAGCAATTAATGCAGGTACCTCAACTAAAGGACCGATAACTCCTGCAAAAGCTTGTCCACTATTAATTCCAAAAACACTGATAGAAACTGCTATTGCTAATTCGAAATTATTTCCTGAAGCGGTAAATGATAACGCTACATTTTCTTCATAATTGGCACCCACATATTTTCCCACAAAAAACATTAAAACAAACATGATTACAAAATAGAAAACAAGTGGTAATGCAATTCTTAAAACATCCATTGGTATTGAAACAATCATATTACCTTTTAAACTAAACATTAAAACAATAGTAAATAATAAAGAAATTAAAGTAATTGGTGAAACAAAAGGAATAAATTTAATTTTGAACCATTCTTCTCCTTTAATTTTAATTAAAACATAACGACTTATAATAGCAGCAATAAATGGAATTCCTAAATAAATAAACACTGTTTTAGCTATTTCATAAATACTAATATTAACTGATAAACCTTTTATTCCAAACAAGGGTAACATAATTTTGAGGTAGAAATAAGAATATAAACTAAAAAATAAAACCTGTAATAAACTATTAATCCCAACTAATCCAGCAATCATTTCTCTATTACCTTCTGCTAATTCATTCCATACTATAACCATAGCAATACATGGCGCCAAACCCATAATAATTAATCCACTCATATAATCAGGATAATTTTTTAAAAAGAAAACTGCTAAAGAAAACATTAAAAATGGCCCAATAATCCAAGTGATAAAAAATGAAAATGATAGTAATTTTGGCCTTGATAAAACCTGTGGTATTTGAGTAAAATTAACTTTTGTTAAAGGTGGATACATCATCAAAATTAATCCAATAGCCAAAGGTAGATTTGTTGTTCCGTTTGAAAAATTATTTATAAAACTTGATGAAGATGGAATAAAATAACCAATACAAATGCCAATAAGCATAGCTAAAAAAATCCACAAAGTTAAAAAACGATCTAAAAAACTTAATTTTTTTCTATTTGATGCAGAGGTAAAATTATTATTTGTCATAATTATTAAACTAGTGAAAAAATATAAAATGTTTCTAAAGCAATTTCTTTACATCGCTCGTCGTATTTGATATCTTGCAAAGAAGTAAAATCAAACTCTTTAGGATCGCTGTAATGTGTTAAAAGACGAAAATTAGCATTTGGTATAAATGGGCAATTTTGCTCTACATCGTTACATGTCATAATCGCGGCAAAGTCATTTATTGGATTAGTTAAATGATTATATAATTTAGAAAAACAAATAATCGGGATTTTATTTGAGTCATAAAAAACCTCATTTATAGGATTTAAAGAATCTTTTTTAGAATTAATTTCGAATCCAAATCTTACCAACGATTGAATGGCATTAATATTAAAAGCAGTTGTTTCTGTACCTCCAGAATAGGTATGAATATTTTTAATTTTATAATAGTCTGCAGCAACTCTTGACCAAATTTGAGCAAAATGACTTCGACGAGAATTATGCGTACAAATATAAACCAAGTGAATTGGATTATTTTCACTCTGTTTAAGTCTAATATAATTAGTTAATTTTTCAAGTAATTGCTTCCTTTCTATTGAAATATTAATAAATTGACTCGATAGATTATCGCAAAATATTTTTATTTTAGAAAACATATATAAAGTTTAACAACAATTGTAATTTAAAATTGATAATTCAAATAACTTATTCAAATATAATTTGGCTTTATTCCATTCTAATTCATTAATACAATAACAAATTTTTGAACCTTCGATTTTACCTTTTATTAATCCCGCCTCTTTTAATTCTTTTAAATGTTGTGATACTGTACTTTGTGATAATGGAATTTCTAAAACAATATGTCCACATATACAAGATTTCTTTTTCAACAATAAATTTATTATTGCTACTCTTGCAGGATGAGCTAGTGCTTTAGCATATTTTGCTATTAATTTTTGCTTTACGGTGTAGTCATTTATTTTAGTTAAACCCATATATTAATCGTAAAAATACGATTATATAATTAAACCAAAAATTAAATTTTTATCAAAACCACATTAATAATTACAAAAAAGTTCAGATAAAAAAAAACAATAATGATTGGATTGGAAGTATATTTACCTGTATTACAAAAGGATTGTGATTATTACTTTGTATATTTTTAATTTAAAAAAAATTAGTACTTCCTTACCACATTATGAATTTCGATTAATGGTTTTAAAAACTCTTCCAAATCATAAACGCATAACTGAGAAGCAGCATCACACAATGCTTTAGATGGGTTTGGATGAGTTTCTACAAACAATCCATCAATACCACTGGCTACACCTGCTCTGCTTAAAACAGGTAAAAATTCACGTGCACCGCCTTTTGCATCAGCACTTGGGATACCATATTTACGCACACAATGAGTTACATCAAATACTACTGGATAACCTAAATTATTCATATGAAAAAAACTGCGTGGATCAACTATCAAATCGTTATAACCAAATACATATCCTCGCTCTGTTAATATTATTTGGTCATTACCTGCATCTATACATTTTTGCAAAGGATGTTTCATATTATCAGGAGCTAAAAACTGCCCATGTTTAATGTTGACAACCTTTCCAGTTTTTGCAGCAGCAACTAATAAACTACTTTGCATACATAAATAGGCCGGTATTTGCAATACATCGCATACTTCTCCTACAATAGAAGCTTGATAACTTTCATGAATATCGGTTAATAAAGGAAATCCAAATTGTTCTTTTACTTTTACTAAAATTTTCATCCCCTTATCTATTCCCGGCCCGTCATAATAACCTAAACTGCTGCGATTATCTTTCAAAAAACTAGATTTAAAAATAACTTTAATTTTTAACTTTTCACTAACCTCTTTTAACTTTTCAGCAGTATCCATCATTATTTTTTCATCCTCAATTACACAGGGCCCACTAATTAAAAATAAATCTTTCGAACCACATTCAATGTCAACAATTTTTATAATATTTTTTGGCATTTTGTTTAAATTTTAAAAATAATATAACAAAATAAACATTTTTATGTGTATAATAAAAATGAAGTTGTTACAAAAAACCTTAACAAAGTATTTTCTTTATAAAATGGAAAAAGTACATTTAATTGCTATTGGTGGAAGTGCAATGCATAATATGGCACTTGCACTTAATGAAAAAGGATTTTTAGTAAGCGGAAGCGATGACGAAATTAATGAACCTAGCAAAAGTAGATTATTAAAATCGAAGTTATTGCCAAGCCAAATTGGTTGGTTTCCAGAAAAAATCACAAAAGATATTAGTGCAGTAATTTTAGGAATGCATGCGCGTGCAGATAATCCAGAATTAATAAAAGCTAAAGAATTAGGATTAAAAATTTATTCTTATCCCGAATATATTTATGAATCTACAAAAGATAAAACGCGTATTGTTATTGGAGGTAGTCATGGTAAAACTACAATTACAGCTATGATCTTACATGTAATGCATTATCTTAACATTGAAACTGATTTTTTAGTTGGAGCTCAATTAACTGGATTTGAAACCATGGTTAACCTCACCAAAAGTTCTAAATACGCAGTTATAGAAGGGGATGAATACCTTGCTTCGCCTATTGATAGAAGACCTAAATTTCATTTATATAAACCAAATATTGCTATTTTAAGTGGTATAGCATGGGATCATATCAACGTTTTTCCGACTTTTGAAAATTACATCGAACAATTTAATATATTTATTAATTTAATTGAACCTAATGGCAATTTAATTTATTGTTCAAATGATAAAGTTCTAGAAAAAGTTTGTTCTTCTTCATCTAATACCAAAATTAGTAAATGGTCCTACTCTGTTCCTAATCATGAAATAATAAATGGCTTAACTTATTTAATTGATAATAATATCAAATATCCTTTACAAATATTTGGTAATCATAATCTAATGAATTTAAATGCTGCAAGATTAACTTGTAATCAAATTGGCATCAATAATCAATTATTTTACCAAGCAATTCAATCTTTTACTGGTGCCGCAAAAAGATTAGAATTAGTGTTTAAATCAGAAACATTTAATTTTTATAAAGATTTTGCTCATTCTCCTTCTAAATTAAAAGCTACAACAGATGCAGTTAAACAGCAGTTTCCAGATCGTAAAATTATTGCTTGTATGGAACTTCACACGTTTAGTAGTTTAACAGAAGATTTCTTAAACGAATATAAAAATTCAATGAATTTAGCCGATGAAGCTATTGTTTATTATAATCCTCATACAATTTCTCACAAAAAATTAAAAGAAATTTCGTCCGAACAAGTTCATACTTGTTTTAATAGAAAAGATTTAATGGTATTTACAAAAAGTGAAGAGTTAACTAATTATATTAAAAATAAAAACTTTAATAATTCAGTATTATTAATGATGAGTAGTGGAAATTTTGATGGAGTTGATTTTACGATATTAGCAAATGAATTAAAACTTTAATAATGCCACTTAATTTCTTTTACGTCTAACTCAATTTGAACTCTGTTATTGTCTTCTAATAACAATAACCCTTTTTCACTTATCCCTTTAACCAAAAAAGCTTTTATTTGATTATTTATTTCAAAATTCATAAATGTATTTAATCCAAAAAAACTATTTAAATAATTTGTTTTAATAAAATTATATTTCTCTTGCATAAGAGCTAAATAATATTTTTCTAAGTGGAAAGCTATTCGATTCAAAATAATATTTAAATCATATTCCTGACTTGTAAGCATTTTTAAAGAAACTGCATTTGGGTTTGTATCAAATAAAAGCTGATTAACGTTAATACCAATTCCTATTACAGACCAATTAATTTGGTTGTTTAGAAGGTTATTTTCTATTAATATACCAGCTAATTTTCGTTTATTAACTAAAATGTCGTTTGGCCACTTAATTTTAATGTCAATATGGCTATTATTAATCAATTCCGACAGGGTGTCATAACAAGATAAAGCAGAAATTTGATACAAATAAAAATGTTTTGCAAGTGGCAAAAAATTAGGTTTTAAAATAACCGAAAAGGTTAAATTAAGACCTCGAGAAGCAGACCAATGTGATCCTCGCTGCCCCTTTCCTTGTGTTTGATAATTTGTTTTAATTATAGTACCTTCAGCAACATTAACGTTATTTAACATGCTTATGGCATAAGAATTGGTGCTATCAATATCTGATAAAAATATTGTATTTCTTCCTATAAATAATGATTCCATTAAACAAATAGATTAAATTTGTTGTTAAATGTAAGCGTAATAAATTTAATTGGTACCCAAGCTACAAACTTTTTAAATATGCCCAAAACACAACCTAAAAAAACTATTACAAAAAAAAGAAAAGAACTTACTGGTAAAGTAAAACTAAAAGTGGCTAAAAAATTAACTAAATTAAAATTGTCATCTTCTAAAAACACTTTCCCAACAGGAAGAAAATTAATATCAAAAAAAACTTTAACCGAAAAAGAAAGAGAACAAAGGGAAGCAAATTTAATCGCTAACCTAGAAAATAAGAAAAAAATAAGCCCAGTTAAACGACCAAAAAAAAATTCTACCGAAAAGCAAACAACCTCTCTGTTACAGGCAATAATAGAAGGTATGAAAGAGCGTAAGGCAAAAAATATTACTATTTTAAACTTAAATAAAATAAACAATAGAGTAACAGATTATTTTGTAATTTGCGATGCTGATAGTAATACACACGTAAATTCTATTTCCGATAGTGTTGAAGAATTTGTAACAAAATCAACATCCGAAAAAGTTTATCACATAGAAGGTAAACAAAACGGTGAATGGATTTTAATAGATTATATAAATATTGTAGTTCATGTTTTTTTGCGTGAGTCTCGAGAACATTATAATTTAGAGGGCTTGTGGGGTGATACAGAAATAATAAATATTATAGATTAAATTTTAATAAAAGATATTATAAATCAATATGAGCAAAGAACAAAAAGATTCTATTCCGGAAAACACTAATAATTCAAGTGAAAAAAATTCTCCCGAAGAAGAAAGAAAAAAGCAATTTGAAAGAATGAAAGAAAAATTTAATCGTCAAAACTCACCTTTTGGAGGAAACAAAAATTCTAAAAATAACGGTAATAATTTTTATTGGATTTATGCAGCTGTCATTGCAGTTCTTTTGTTTATTGTTTTTTATGGTAATAATTTCAATTCTCGTTTAATAGAAGTCACTCAAGGTGAATTTTACCAAAAAATGCTTTCAAAAGGAGACGTTAAAGATATTGTTATTGTAAATAAATCAATTGCTAGAATTTCAATTAATCCAGATAGCGCTTACAAGTGTGATCGTTATAAAAACGATAAAGGCGTTTCAATTTTTCCCGATAAAAATTTTAAAGGCCCACATTATTTTTTTACAGTTCCATCTATTGATAATTTGATGTCAGGAATTGAAAAAGTTCAAAACGAAGCTTTAATTCCTAAAGAAAAACAAGTATTTGCAAGAAGTGTTGAGGAAAGCAATTGGTTCGATAGTGGCTTGTCTTTTTTATTACCAATAATTATCATGATCGCTTTATGGTTTTTTATGATGCGAAGAATGGGTGGAGGAGGAAGCGGAGGAGGTCCGGGACAAATATTTAACATTGGAAAATCAAAAGCTACTTTATTTGATAAAGATTCGGTGGTAAACACAACTTTTAGCGATGTTGCAGGATTAGATGGGGCAAAAATGGAAGTTATGGAAATTGTAGATTTTCTAAAAAATCCAAAAAAGTATACAGATTTGGGAGCTAAAATTCCTAAAGGAGCATTACTAGTTGGGCCTCCAGGAACAGGTAAAACATTATTAGCAAAAGCTGTTGCTGGCGAAGCAAAAGTGCCTTTTTTCTCATTAAGTGGCTCTGATTTTGTGGAAATGTTTGTTGGAGTTGGGGCATCGCGGGTTAGAGATTTATTTAAACAAGCTAAAGAAAAAGCACCTTGTATTATTTTTATCGATGAAATTGATGCTATAGGTCGTGCTCGTGGAAAAAATGCAGCAGCTGGTGGTAATGATGAACGTGAAAATACTCTCAACCAATTATTAACAGAAATGGATGGTTTTGGAACAAATAGTGGTGTAATAATATTAGCGGCTACTAATCGTGCTGATATTTTAGATAGAGCACTGATGCGAGCCGGAAGATTTGATAGACAAATTTATGTTGACATGCCTGATTTGAACGAACGAAAAGAAATATTTGCAGTTCATTTAAAAAATATTAAAATAGACGAAAGTGTGAAAATTGAATTCTTATCTAAACAAACTCCTGGTTTTAGTGGGGCAGATATTGCAAATATTTGCAACGAAGCAGCTTTAATTGCTGCTCGTTCAAATAAAAAAACTGTTCAAAAACAAGATTTTTTAGATGCTGTAGATAGAATTATTGCTGGGTTAGAAAAGAAAAATAAAATTATTACTCCAAACGAAAAACGTGTTATAGCTTTTCATGAAGCAGGACACGCGACTGTTAGCTGGATGTTAGAACATGCAAGTCCATTGATCAAAGTTACAATCGTTCCAAGAGGAAAATCTTTAGGTGCTGCATGGTACTTACCAGAAGAAAGACAAATAACAACTACCGAACAAATAATGGACGAAATGTGCGCAGCATTGGGAGGTAGAGCTGCTGAAGAAATAATATTTGGAAAAATCAGTACTGGTGCTTTAAGCGATTTAGAAAAAATCACTAAACAAGCGCATGCATGTATTGTTTATTATGGATTAAATGAAAAAATTGGTAATATAAGTTATTACGATAGTTCAGGGCAAAGCGAATACTCATTCAACAAACCTTACAGTGAATACACAGCGAAATTGATTGACGAAGAAGTAAAAAAAATGACTGATATTGCATATGCTAAAACAAAACAAATATTAATAATTAATAAAGTTAAGCTAACCTTATTAGCTGAAAAATTATTAGACAAAGAAGTAATTTTTAAAGAAGATTTGGAGGAAATTTTCGGTAAAAGACCATTCGAAAAACACGAAGAAATAGTAGTTAATATTCCAAAAGATACCGCTACTCCTGTTTCTGTAGAGGAAGATAAGTCTTCTGAAAAAATCATTAAAGATGATTTAAGTTTATAAAAAATAATTATTTCTTAAAAAACTTAAGAAGATTACCAATAGTATTTTTTAATTCGTTACGAGCAACAATTTTATCTAAAAAACCGTGTTCTAAAACAAATTCTGCTGTTTGAAATCCTATTGGTAAATCTTTTCCGATTGTTTCTTTAACTACCCTTGGGCCAGCAAAACCAATCAAAGAACCTGGCTCAGAAATATTTAAGTCGCCTAACATAGCATAACTAGCAGTAACACCGCCGGTTGTGGGATCTGTTAATAAAGAAATATAAGGAATCTTTTTTTGAGCTAATTGACTTAATTTAGCCGCTGTTTTCGCCATTTGCATTAAAGAAAAGGCAGCTTCCATCATCCTTGCTCCCCCACTTTTAGAAATAATTAATAATGGTGTTTTTGTTTTAAGGCAGTAATCGATTGCTCGTGAAATTTTTTCCCCTACTACACTGCCCATACTTCCGCCAATAAATTCAAAATCCATACAACAAATCATTAAATTATAGCCATTTACTTTGCCATATGCGCTTCTTAAAGCGTCTTTCATACCGGTTTTATTAATATTGTCAGCTAATCTTGATGTATATTTTTTTGTATCGGTAAATTCTAAAGGATCGCCACTAACTAAATTTTCATTTATTTCAACAAACTCGTTGTTGTCAAAAATAACTTCAAAATACTCTTTACTGCCTATTCTTTCGTGGAAACTACATTCACTACAAACATATTTATAAGCTGCATGATCTTGAACAGTATGAATTTTTTTACACGACGGGCATTTATACCATAAACCTTCTGGTGTTTCTTTTTTCTCTTTTGTAGAAGTTGTTATACCTTCTTTTAATCTTTTAAACCATCCCATTTTTTAAAGATTTTATTAATAAGAAAATAATTAGTCTATATTTAAAAATTTATTACTTTATGCAATAGTAATGGTTTTATCTAAATATACATCTTGAATGGCATTTAATATCTTAACCCCTTCATTCATTGATTTTTGAAAAGCTTTGCGACCACTTATTAAACCCTGTCCACCTGCTCTTTTATTAATAACAGCAGTGGTAACCGCGTCTACTAAATCGCTTTCGCCCTTACTTTCGCCACCACTATTTATTAAACCTATTCTTCCCATATAACAATTAGCCACTTGATAACGACATAAATCAATAGGATGATCGGTAGTTAAATCAGAGTAAACTTTTGGGTGTGTTTTGCTAAAATTAATAGCAGTAAATCCACCATTTTTATCAGATAGCTTTTGCTTAATAATATCAGCTTGAATAGTTACACCTAAATGATTAGCTTGGGAGGATAGATCAGTAGCGGTGTGATAATCTATTCCATCTTTTTTGAAAGCGTTATTACGAGTATAACACCATAATATTGTTGCCATTCCTAATTCATGAGCACGTTCAAATGCTTGAGCAACTTCCACAATTTGTCTTGACGACTCAGGAGAACCAAAATAAATAGTAGCTCCAATGGCAACAGCACCCATATTCCAAGCTTCTTCAACCGAACCAAACATGATTTGATCAAACTTGTTTGGATAGGTTAAAAACTCGTTATGATTAATTTTAACAATAAAAGGTATTTTATGCGCATATCTTCTAGCAACTGAAGCTAGAACACCAAAAGTTGAAGCTATTGCGTTACAATTACCTTCTATGGCTAATTTAACAATATTATCGCTATCAAAATAAATGGGGTTCGATGCAAAACTTGCACCAGCACTATGTTCAACTCCCTGATCAACGGGAAGAATACTCATATATCCAGAGCCTGAAAGACGACCAGAATTATATAATTGATTTAAACTTCTTAAAACTTGAGGATTTCTGTTAGATTGTGAAAACATTCTGTCAACAACATCATTTCCAGGAAGATGGATTAGTTCTTTTGAAATAGTTTTACATGTGTGATTCAAAAGATTATCGGCATTTGCACCCAATAAATCAAAAATTTTTGTTGACATAGTTTAAATTTTGATAGATACAAAGATAATAAAAAAACCCCGCCAAAGGCAGGGCTTTCTTTGAAATATTAATAATTATTCATTAACCATCACCATTTTAAATGGCACATTAATAATTGCCTGATAATCTTCTCCGGCTTCTAACATATCTTCATCATCTTCTTCATAATGCCAATGAATGGTAACAGCACTACCCGCCTTTTTGATTCCCTCTAGTTTTTTATATACATCTAATATGCATTTAGAAGAAGATGTATTAAAATATTCTAGCTGAATATTAACAGTTGTAGTTGGTTTAACTGCAGAGGCATATTGTTCTAAAGCCCCTATTAGAGGTTTATAAAATTCTATAGAGTTTTCAGGAATAGATCTTCCTTTTATTTCAAGGATTCCACCAATTAAATCAAAATTTATTTTCGGTGTTTTAGGTGACCCTTCGATGGTGTATTTTTCCATAATTATGTCTACTTTTGTTAATTAGATATTTTTATATTAAGTGTAAAGAAAGAAACTTTATTGTCAATTTCCAAAAAATTATAATCTAATTTCTCCCCTGTTTTTCTTGCAATATCAATCATGCCCAAGCCTCCGCCACCTTTCATTGACATTTGTCCATTGTTCAAAGTTTTTTTGTAAAACTCTTTTAATTCTTCTTTTGATAAAGAATTTACTTCATCTAAGCGTTTTTTAAAACCAATAATATTTTCATTAATTATGAAATTACCGGTTATTATAAAATAATCATTATTTTTTTTACCAATTGTAAAAATTGCAGATTTATTTTTATCTCCTTCATCAGCTGAAATTTCGTCTAAATGATGATAAAGATTTTGTAAGATTTCAACTAAAATATGATATACCTTTTTTTTCAACTTTGGATTTTCGTTTAAATTATCCATCTTAGTCTCCATAATTTGAAAGACAGAAGACAATAAATCTGAAGTAACTTCCCCTTTGAATGCGAGCAAAATATTGTTCTGCTCCATTTGGTTGTATAAATTAAAAATATCCATTTTAATTATCAAAAAAATGTAATATACAAATATAGTTTAATTTAAATTATAAAAAAAAAAAAATCCTTAATTTCCAAATTTGATAGTAAATCTACTAAAATTTGAAAAAAAATAGAGATCACAACCTAGTTAAGTCATTAATTATCGTTTTATGTTGCGGAAATACATTTTGCAAATGATTTCGAGTTGCCAATTCAAAATCAATAAAATCGAATCCTGGACTAACTGAACATCCAACCAGAGAAAAATGACCACCTTTTAAAACCCTTGAAGCAAACCAGGTGTTTTTTTTAACAGTGTATTGAAATACTTCTCCAGCTATTAAATTACTTCCAACTAATGTTTTAACAAGATTTCCAAAATCATCTATTTCAATAATTTCAAGTGTATCGCCAAAATAAAAGTGCCAAGTTTCGTCGCTCTTAATTTTATGAAACGCTGAAAAATTTTCAGCTTTGATTAAAAAATAAATAGAAGTAGAAAATGATCTTGATCCTGAAAATATTAAAGGTAAAAATTCCCTTGTAATAACCTCTTTTGATCGGTAAACCTCTTTATAAAAACCACCTTCGGGATGGGGTTGAAGATTTAATTGATTAATTATAAAATCGATTGTCATTGATATATTTTAAAATAAATTATTCTAATTTAATAAAATAAATAGTAATAAAATTGAAAAATCAAATATTTTAATCTTAATGTTAATTATTTGATTAATCTACTATTAAATTGTTTTGATTGGGTTATTGTATTTATTTTTACTAATTAAATTATTTATGATGCAAGAAGAAACTAAAAAAAACTTAATGAATTACCTAATTACTATGGGCACTTATTATAAGATTGAAAACGCAAATAATTATAGCTTTAAAAAACGTCAAAAATTATTTGATTTATTAAAGCAACAAAATGTTTTGGCATGGGAAATAGTTAATCGTTTATTTGAAAGTCAAATTCAATTAGATAGAATTGAAAATGATAAAGAAAAAAAATCAAAAAAAATAGAACTTTGGCGAAAAGAATTTTGTGATTTTACCGAAAAAAGAGATTCAGCAAGATTATTGTTAGAATCTTTTTTAACTAAAAATATTTATTAGTACGATAACAAACTATTCACAAATTCTTCTGGATTAAATGTTTGTAAATCAATCATTTTTTCACCTACTCCAATATATTTAATGGGTATTCTAAATTCGTCAGAAATACCAATCACAACTCCACCTTTGGCTGTACCATCCAATTTTGTAACTGCCAAAGCATTTACCTCAGTTGCTAAAGTAAATTGCTTACACTGTTCAACAGCATTTTGACCGGTACTACCATCTAAAACTAATAAAATTTCGTGCGGTGCATCTGGAATTATTTTTTTCATTACATTTTTAATTTTAGTTAATTCATTCATTAAATTAACTTTATTATGTAATCTACCAGCTGTATCAATAATTACAACATCAGCATTTTTTGCTTTAGCACTACTCAAAGTATCATAAGCTACACTAGCAGGATCTGCGCCCATTCCCTGATGAACGATAGGAACACCTACTCTATCACTCCAAATAATTAATTGATCTACAGCCGCAGCCCTAAAAGTATCCGCAGCTCCAAGTATAACATTTTTTCCAGCTTGTTTATATTGATATGCCATTTTTCCGATGGTTGTTGTTTTACCAACGCCATTAACACCAACAACCATGATTACATAAGGCTTTTGGTCTATATGTTCTGAAAAGTGAGCTATATTTTGATTCTTATTGTTTTCTGATAGCAAAGAAACAATTTCATTTTTTAAAATATTATTTAATTCTTTGGTATTAAAATAACCATCTTTTTTCACCCTATTTTCTATTCTTTTTATTATATTTATAGTTGTTTTTACGCCAACATCTCCAGATAAAAGAATCTCCTCTAATTTATCTAAAACTTCTGCATCAACAGTACTTTTACCTGCAATAGCCTTAGTTAATTTACCAAAAAAACTTTCTTTAGATTTAGATAAGCCTTGATCTAAGCTTTCTTTATTTTCGCGAGTAAATAGTTTTGAAAAAATACTCATTGTTAAATTGAAATTAATATATTTAGTGCGATTCAAAAAAAAATTCTTTCCGAAACAAGGAAAGAATTTAGGAAAAATCAATAAAAAAATTAAAATTATTTTGATTTTAAAAAATCTGCTACATGGTCAATGTGAACAATTTCTTCCTTAAAATTATACGCACCTGTTTTTTCAGATTTTACCATTTTAATTACTTTAGTAAAATCTTTTCCTTTACCCGATTTTAATGTTGCAACTACTTTCTTTGCCATTATTTTAAATTTTTAAATTATTTAATTTCTTTATGAACAGTCATTTTTTTGAGAACAGCATTGTATTTTTTTAATTCAATGCGTTCGGTGGTGCTCTTTTTATTTTTGGTGGTAATATAACGAGACGTTCCAGGTTTTCCGCTTTCTTTATGCTCTGTACATTCTAATATCACTTGAATTCTATTACCTTTTTTTGCCATGATTTTTGATTTTAAATTATGCTAAAATTCCGTTAGCTTTAGCTTCTTTTAAGCAGGCACTAATACCTTTTTTGTTAATGTTTTTAATCGCCGAAGTGGATACACGTAGTGTGATCCATTCGTTTGTTTCTGGTATAAAGAAGCGTTTGCGTTTTAAATTTACTTTAAATTGGCGACGGGTTTTAGTATTTGAAAACGATACGTTGTTTCCACCCATTGCTTTTTTTCCTGTTAACTGACAAATACGTGACATTTATAATACTTTACATTAAATTTAAATTCTTTCTAAAATAGGGATGCAAATATAATATAAGTATATTAATATACCAAATATTGTGACTTTTAATTAAAAAAATGAAATAAATTATCATCTCCTATTTTTTCAAAACTGTTTGTAAGTTTTATTGTGGGTGCTTTGATGCCAGAATGAAAATAAATATTGGGATTTTGTATGACCATTATTTCATCCCAAGTACCAATATCAATAATACTATTTAATAGATAAGTACCTCCTTCAACTAAAACACTTTGAATGTTTAATTGAAAAAGAATTTTTAAAATTTGTGGAATAATTGGACGATTAAAATTAAGTTTAATAAATTGATGCTTTAATGATTGTTTTTCGACATCTGAATTAAATATAATCACTTGATCATTAGTATTATAAACATGATAATCGAAGGGAATTTCTAGGTCTTTATCTATTAATATTTTAATGGGGTTTTTACCTTTATTCAATCGAGTTGTTAAACGAGGATTATCATTTAAAACTGTATTTTTTCCAACCATAATTGCCATTGTTTGCGATCGGAGTTGATGAACCAAATTATTTGATTTTGCACCTGAAATAAAATTATCTTCTGTATTAATTGGAATGGGCCATTTACTTATAAAGCCATCGGCAGTTTGAGCCCATTTAAGAATTATATAAGGTCGTTTTTTTTGAAAATAACAAAAAAAAGTTTTATTCAATTCAATTGCTTCTTTTTCTAGAATACCTTCAATTACTTCGATCCCTGAGTCTTTAATTTTTTTAATGCCTTTTCCTGATACTAATGGATTAGGATCTTGACAAGCAACAACGACTAGTTTAAATCCTTTTTGAATTATAAAATCTGCACAAGGTGGTGTTTTTCCAAAATGAGAGCAGGGTTCAAGGGTAACATATAAAACACAATCTTTTGTAGAAATTGAATTCTCTAGCTTTTCTATAGCATTTACTTCGGCATGAGGAAAGCCAAATTCTTGATGATAACCAGATGCAATCACCTCATTATTTTTTACAATTAAACAAGCAACCATTGGATTAGGCGATACTCTTCCTAAGCCTTTCGATGCTAAATTTAAAGCTAATTGCATGAAATAAGCGTGATTCATCTATAGTAATTTAAATAGCTAAATATAAAGATTTACCTATAAATTTTATCATTATATTTTAAATTAAATTTTTACCGAATAATAAACTATAAAAATAAAGCATTGTGATTTTAAAACAATCTATTTAAATAAATAAGAAACAAATTTGTAGACATAATAAATAAATTTAAGCACATAAATCCCCTCAATTTTATAAATTTGTATTTTTATAATTATATTTTATGTTTGATAATTTACAAGATAAACTCGATCGCGCATTCAAAATTTTAAAAGGCCAAGGCAAAATTACCGAAATTAATGTAGCAGAAACCTTAAAAGAAATTCGCAAAGCTCTATTAGATGCCGATGTAAACTATAAAGTTGCAAAAACTTTTACCGATTCTGTTAAAGAAAAAGCATTCGGTCAAAATGTATTAACCTCATTATCACCCGGACAATTATTAATAAAAATAACTCACGACGAATTGGCTATCCTAATGGGTGGTTCAAAAGAAGATATTTATCTTGGAGGTAATCCTACTATTATTTTAATGAGTGGATTGCAAGGTTCTGGTAAAACAACTTTTACGGGAAAACTTGCTAATTACCTAAAAACAAAAAAAGGTAAAAAACCTTTAATGGTGGCTTGCGACATATATCGTCCAGCAGCAATTGATCAATTACATGTTTTAGGTGAACAGATAGGGATTGAGGTTTTTAGTAATAAAGAAGAAAAAAATCCAATTAAAATTGCAGAAGCAGCAATTAAAAAGGCTAAAGAAAATGGTAATAATGTTGTTTTAATTGATACAGCTGGTCGTTTAGGGATTGATGAACAGATGATGAATGAGATTTCTGATTTAAAAAACACAATTAAGCCAAACGAAATTTTATTTGTAGTGGATAGTATGACTGGACAGGATGCAGTAAATACAGCTAAATTATTTAACGATCGCTTAAATTTTGATGGTATTATTTTAACAAAATTAGATGGCGATACAAGAGGAGGTGCCGCATTATCAATAAAAAGTATTGTAAATAAGCCAATTAAATTTATTGGAACTGGCGAAAAAATGGAAGCCTTGGATATATTTTATCCTGAACGAATGGCCGATCGTATTTTAGGAATGGGCGACGTAGTATCTTTAGTAGAAAGAGCTCAAGAACAATTTAGCGAGGAGGAATCAAGAAAATTAAATAAAAAAATTGCTTCTAATAAATTTGATTTTAATGACTTTTTAGCTCAATTAAATCAAATAAAAAAAATGGGAAACATAAAAGAGTTAGTTGGTATGATACCAGGAATGAGTAAAGCGGTTAAAGAAAATGATATTAAAGAAGATGCTTTTAATGGAATAGAAGCAATTATTTTTAGCATGACACCTGAAGAAAGATCAAAACCAGAATTAATTAATGGCTCTCGACGTCAGAGGCTCGCTAAAGGAAGCGGACAAGGGGTTCAGCAAGTTAATAAATTATTAAAACAATTTGAAGAAACACGCAAAATGATGCGAATGATGAGCGATAAAAATTCAATGGCTAAAATGATGCGTAATATGCCTAAAGGAATGACTGGTGGTGGAAAAATGTAAACACTGATTATTTTTTTAATTAAAAAAATGCAACTAATTAACGGAAAAAAAATATCAGAAGAAATTCAGCAAGATATTGCACTTGAGGTAATACGAATGATGGATTCGGGAACAAAACAGCCACATCTTGCCGCAGTTTTAGTGGGAAACGATGGCGGAAGTGAGACTTATGTAGCGAGTAAAATTAAAGCTTGCGAAAGAGTTGGTTTTAAATCTAGTCTCATCAGGCATCCCAAAAATGTATCTGAAAAAGAATTACTTCAAACTGTTTATGATTTAAATCACAATAATGATATTGATGGTTTTATCGTTCAGCTTCCCCTTCCTGATCATATTAACGAACAAAAAATAATTGAGGCCTTATTACCAAATAAAGATGTAGACGGTTTTCATCCAATTAATATTGGTCGAATGGTTTTAAATTTACCTTGTTTTATGAGCGCAACCCCATTTGGTATTATTCAGTTATTAAGCCGTTATAAAATTGAAACGAAAGGAAAAAATTGTGTTGTAATTGGCAGAAGTCACATTGTTGGCCTACCCATGAGCATTTTATTATCAAAAAACAATAGTATTGGAAATTGTACAGTAACATTATGTCACAGTAAAACTAAAGATTTAAAATTTCATACTAGCCATGCCGATATTATTATTTGTGCCATAGGTATTCCTGAGTTTTTAACTGCCGATATGGTTAAAGAAGGGGTAGTTATTATTGATGTGGGAACCTCAAGAGTAAAAAGTAGTGAAACAACAAGCGGTTATAAATTAAAAGGAGATGTAAAGTTTGACGAGGTTGCTCCTAAATGCAGTTATATTACTCCAGTTCCAGGGGGGGTTGGGCCTATGACAATTGCTGCACTAATTCATAATACCTTGTTAGCTGCAAAAAAAGAAATATATCCATAATTTTGAAAATTTGGGTTTCTTAAAAGAAAATATTTCAATTGCACTTTTATCAATTAAAGCAAATCGATTACGGGCTATTATCACCATGTTAATTATCAGTGTTGGCATAATGGCATTAGTTGGTATCTTATCGGCTATTGATGCAATTAAAAATGGAATTAATAGCAAATTTACAAGTATGGGTGCCAACACATTTACTATAAGAAATGCTGATATGAATATAAGGATTGGACGGCATGGTAAAAAAGCAAAATCTTATGAAAATATTTCATTCAAAGAAGCTTATCGATTTAAACAAGAATTTAATTTTCCTGTAATAATTTCTATAACCACTTTAGCAAATAGCACATCAAGATTAAGATATGAAAATGCTAAAACAAATCCTAATATTCAAGTTTTTGGTGGTGATGAGAATTACCTTATTACTGCAGGTTATGATTTGGGCAAGGGAAGAAACTTTATGCTTTCAGAAATGAATGGCAGTTCACATATCGCATTAATTGGTGCAGATGTTGAAAAAGACCTCTTTGGTAATAAAAAAAGTTCAATTGATAAATTTATAAAAATTGGTGCAGGAAGATACAAAGTAGTAGGTGTTTTAAAAAGTAAAGGCAATAGTTCGGGATTTGGAGGGGATAAAATATGTATTATTCCTATTAATACTGCTAGACAATATTTTGGAAGACCAGATATGAGTTTTACAATAAATGTACTAACAAAAAATAATCTTTTAGTTGACCCATATTTATTTGAAGCCAGAGGAGTTTTAAGGAAAATAAGAAAAATTCCAGTTACTGGCCAAGATGATTTTGACATCGTTAAATCAGATAATTTAGCTTCAATTTTAATTAAAAATATTACAACTGTAACAATTGGAGCAACAATTATAGGGCTAATTACCTTACTTGGTGCAGCAATTGGATTAATGAATATAATGCTTATAAGTGTAACCGAGCGAACACGCGAAATTGGAATTAGAAAAGCAATGGGTGCTACACAAAAAATTATTAAAAATCAATTTTTAATTGAGAGTGTTGTAATTTGCGTTATGGGAGGGTTATTAGGAATTATATTAGGCATTTTAATTGGTAACCTGGTAAGCGTTACTTTAAATATTGGATTCTTTATTCCATGGTTTTGGATTACATCTGGCATTATTATATGTATTTTTGTTGGTTTAATTAGTGGCTATTTACCTGCCAAAAGAGCTTCTGAATTAGATCCGATAGAAAGCCTACGTTTTGAATAAATTTTATTTATTTCTGAAAACTCACCGCTATGATTTGAATTTTTCTTTCAGATGAAGCCGAAGGAGAATAAACTGCGTTTCGTTTATCGTTGAAATCATCGCTCACTTTACTCGATGTTAATTCTCCAATTTCAACATCCTCAAAAATAATTTTACCCAAAACATCTGTTTCATTTTGGATATACTTTTTAAAAAAACCATTTTTCGTTTCAGAAAAAAAATTCCTCAAACTACTGATTCTTCTCCTAGCTAAATTTATATTATAATCGGAACTGGCTAAAGGGCTACAATAACCTTTTAGAGTAATTTTTACTGTTTCGCCATTTTTTAAAACATCTTCTAATAAATTAGAAAAACGTTTTAAGTCATCCATACCTGAGTCAACACTATCCTGAAAAAAATTATAAATTAAATTTAAAGCATTTTGTTTAGCCGATCCCTTTAAATTATTTGAAAATTGATTTAAATAAATTGGCATTAAATCTTTATAGTCATTGTAAGTTGTTTCATAATTTTTTTTTGTAGTTAGGGTTATTGTTTTAGAATCTGGCTCGTCGTTATGAAAATAAAGAGTCAAAGGCACTAATAATTTTAACATTTCTTTTTTCAAAGAAATGGAATCTAATTTTAAAATTGGCTTTGTTTGATTATTAGAATTAAAACGGTAAACATCATTACAGCAATTTAATTTTTCTTCAAAATAAGACCCTACCCTATTACTAGATAAATAAATTATACTATTTCCATTATTTGAAGTTGAAGAATAATAAACATCATTAAAACCAGTATTAATAGGGTAACCTGCATTTATTACCTCTGAAAATTGATTATTTTTAAATTCACTTTTAAAAACATCATAACCTCCTAAACCTGCGTGGTAGGTGCTACTAAAAAATAATATATTTTCCTTAATATCAAACCATGGTGTAATTTCATCTTCGGGTGTATTAATTTTTTTTCCAGCATTAATAGGTTTTTCAAAAATACCATCTTCATTTTGAACAACATACCAAATATCCATTCCACCCTCTCCGCCTAATCTATTACTCGAAAAAAATAAAACTTGTTTTCCATTCAAAACACCAAAATTGGCCTGACTTGAACTAGAATTTGGATAATTAATTGGTTCTTTTATTTTGGTAGGTAATTGCCAATGATTATTTTTAAATTCACTCAAATATAAATCGCATAAAAATTCTTCGCTATTTTTTTCTTTACAACGAGAAATAATCATTTGTTTTGAATCTGAACTAAAACAAATATTTGCATTGTGAAAAACAGTTGAGTTAATTATAGTATCCATACTTTTTACTTTCGTAAACTTCGATTTTCTATAATCTGAAATGTAAATCTTACTAAAAATAGGTTCGTTTAAATCGTTTTTAGGAGTTGGTTTAATTGATGAAAAATAAATAGTGCTGTCTTTTTCAAAAGGAGCAAACTCACTTTGATTTGTATTAATAACAGATTCTAAATGAACTTGAGTTAAATTTAATGGGTTTTTTAATATAATTTGGGCCATTTCACATGCCTCTAACTCTAATTTAGACTTTGCTAAATAGTATTTAAACTCTGAATGTTTTATTTTATATTCTTTTAATTTAATTTTAGTGAATTTAATAAACCATTTTTTTGCTTCTTTATAATCGCCTTTTGTTTTAAGAATTTGTCCGATCCAATAATACGATAAAGGATATTTTTTTATGTTTACATGAGCAGTAACTTTTGTGTATAAATTTAAAGCAATATCTAAATCAAAATTTTTTCTACTCACATCTGCATATAAATAACACAACTTAATATCTAAACTATCTCTAAAATATAAACGATTGAGGTATTGAGTAGCGCCATACCAGTCTTTTAAAATAATAGCCGTTTGTGCTTGTGATCTGAGACTGGTATTTGATTGAGCAAACAAACAAAAATTAGTAAAAACAATACAAAAAAATAAAAATATTTGTCTTTTTTTTAAATTCATTACATAAATACTGGACAGGTTCTTTTTTTTGGGGTAAAATTAGTTTTAGAACTAAAAATATAATTAATAAATATTTCAAGAGAACCTCTTCTATTAGTAGCAACATTAAAATCGCTCGTATTAATATCATAAGAAATACCGCTTTGCATCGTTTTATAATGATATCCAAACCTTACAATAACTGCATCTCGAGCGCGCCAGCAAAATCCACCTAAAATAGATTTATTATAATTACCCAACATATGATACTTAATAGAAGCATGAGGAATTACTTCATAATTATTTCCTTGTAAAGTAATTAAAGCTTCGGCAATTAAATCAGTTTTTATGGTTAATGGCCTTGAAAAACTTAAACAGTTTGTAAATTTAAAATTGAGCTGACTTAAATCGTTACCTTGGAATGAAATTTTTGGTGTATTCACATGATGAAGGCCTAAACCGTAAATTAATTTATTTTTTTTATTAAAAATATATTGAATAGCCGAGCCAAAATTAACATCTACAAATTTTGAACTGGTCCAATAAAATTTCTCTCCACTTGAAGAGCTATTGTTAAACTTAAAGCCATCAAACTGATTATTAAACGTCATTTTAGTATAATCAAAACCTACCTGACAATAACCCATATTTAATCCTAAGGTTATAATTAAACTACTATCGGGTTTCGCTAAATAAATATAAGTTCCATTTAAATATATCTGATTACTTCCGTAATAAGTATCTCCTGCTTTATCATTATTAAACATTAAACCAAAACCCAGCATGTCTTTATTTAATTTTTTAGGTTTAACCCTTAATTCTCCATTCATATTAAATGTTGAGTATGAAACTGGTACCGATTGCCATTGACTTCGATAAATTGCACTCAGTCGATAATCGCCATTAAACATTCCAGTATATCCTGGACTAATATTTAATAACGAACCTGAATATTGCGAAAAATGAATGTCTTGACCATAAAAATGATTTGTTCCGAGCAGCAAACAAAAAAACGTTATGTAACGATTTAAATCCAAAATTGTGCTATAAACAAATATAACAAAATGAAATAACTTAATATAAATCACTAATTATTAATATAATTTTGATAAAAAATTAAATCTTTATTTAAACTTAATTTGATATTTTTGTAATTATTTATGATGGAAAATTTTGACATAATTATTGTAGGTGGAGGTATAGTTGGACTTGCAACAGCTTATAAATTAAATACTGATTATCCAAACAAAAGTGTTCTAGTTTTAGAAAAAGAAAACGAGGTGGCAAAACACCAAACATCGCATAATAGCGGAGTAATTCACAGTGGTATTTATTATAAGCCTGGATCATATAAAGCAAAAAATTGTGTTGCAGGCAGAAAAGAATTGGTTGAGTTTGCAAAAGAATTTAAAATACCTCATGATATTTGTGGTAAATTAATTGTTGCGACTCACCAAAGTGAATTAGCGCATATGAATAAAGTATTTCAAAATGGTATTGATAATGGTGTTGAAGACATGGAAATAATAGATGCTAAACGTATCAAAGAAATTGAACCTTTTTGTGAGGGTATCTCTGGAATAAGGGTTGGTTGTACTGGTATAATTGATTATGATGCAGTGGCAAAAAAATATGCCGAAATCATTAATTCTAAAACTAATGGCAGTAAAGTATTAACAGGGCAATATGTTGTTGATTTTATAAGAGGTGAAAATGAAACAACTGTAATTACTAAAACCTCTCAATTTAAAGCCAAATATATTATAACAACTTCTGGTTTGCAGGCAGACAGAATTGCCAAAAAAGAAGGACAACCCAGCGACTCTGCTATTATTGGTTTTAGAGGCGATTATTATGATTTAACCGAACAAGGATTGAGTAAGGTAAAACATTTAATCTATCCTGTTCCTAATCCAAAATTTCCTTTTTTAGGTGTTCATTTTACCCGAATGATAAATGGAGGAACAGAATGTGGTCCAAACGCAGTATTTGTTTTTGATAGAGAAGGTTATAGTAAAACAGCTTTTAGTTTAAAAGATACAGCCGATGCTTTTTCTTATAAAGGCACTTGGAAATTTTTTGCTAAACATTGGCGTTTTGGATTAGATGAATACCGTGGTGCATTCAGTAAAACCTTTTTTTTAAATAGATTAAGAAAATTAATCCCAACTTTACAAATGGAAGATATTGTTGCAAGTAGATGTGGCATTAGAGCAATGGCATTAGGGCCGGAGGGAGAGATGTTGGATGATTTTAAAATAGAAAAACATGGAAATGCTATGCATGTAATAAATAGTCCTAGCCCTGCAGCTACTGCCAGTTTGGCCTACGGAAATGAAATTGCTTTAATGGCAACTGAATATTTTAATTTAAAATAATTAACCAAAAAAAATCCTTCAATAACAATTGAAGGATTTTTTATACTAAAGATTTTATTATTTTTTTGCTGGAGCTTTAGCCGGTGTAGCAGTGTTAGTGGCAGGCGTTGCAGATGCAGCAGTTGTTGCTACTGTAGTTACAACTTCTGGAATTACAGCACGAGTTACGTCTACGCTTACTACTGATATATTACTGGGATGCAACAAGGTTAATCCATCAATTTTAATATCGCCGGCCGAAATATTTTTACCAATAACTATTTTTTCTATATTTAATTCTATGTACTCAGGTAATTTAGAAATTAAACCTCGTACTTTTAATTTACGTAATTTAATATTTAATTTTCCTCCTGCTTTGACTCCTTCTGATGTCCCGATTGTTTTAACCGGTAATTGAACTGTTACTGGTTTATCAGGATTAACTAATAAAAAATCTGCATGTATTAATTTATCATTCAATTTATGAAATTGGGCTTCTTGTAAAATAGTTTGATGTGTTTTTCCGTCAATGTCAATATTTACTAAATTAGTTTCAGGTGTAAAAATAATGTTTTTAAAGTGGCGAATATCGGCACTAAAGTGAATTTGTCTTCCTTCTCCATAAATTACGCAAGGTACACGGCCACAATTTCTTAATGCTGTTGAATCTGTTTTCCCTACGTTCGCTCTAAGCGAACCGCTCAATGTTACTGATTTCATTTTATTTATTTTTTATGAGTTAACAAAATTGCCCGTTTCAATTTTTTTAACTCTGATTAAATTTTAAACGGGTTATAATATAAAATTGCTACTTATCGATTCGTAATTATGAACACTACTAATCACCGTGGCAAACAAATCAGATACTGTTAATACTTTTATTTTAGCACTTTGATATCTTAACGGTATAGTGTCTGTTACGATTAACTCTGTTAATTTTGAATTTTGAATGTTTTCGTGTGCTTTACCTGATAATACTGGATGAGTACAAATTGCTCTTACACTCAAAGCTCCTCTGTCCATCATCATATCGGCTGCTTTACATAAGGTACCACCAGTATCAACCAAATCATCTACAAGCACAATATTCCTACCTTCAATCTCACCTATGGCAGTCATGCTTTCTATCACATTTGCTTTTGTACGTTGTTTATAACAAATTACGATATCTGCTTTTAAATGTTTAGCGTAACCATTTGCGCGTTTGCTTCCACCCATATCTGGTGCTGCAATAGTCAAATTTTCTAAATTTAAACTTTTGAGGTAAGGTAAAAATATTGTTGAGGCATATAAATGATCAACAGGCACATTAAAAAAACCTTGAATTTGATCTGCGTGCAAATCCATAGTCATAACTCTGGTTGCGCCAGCAACAGCAAGCATATCGGCTACTAATTTAGCACCAATAGCCACCCTAGGCTGATCTTTTCTATCTTGTCGGGCATATCCAAAATATGGTATAACTGCAACTATTTGTCTGGCGCTCGCTCGCTTAGCTGCATCAATCAAAAGCAATAATTCCATTAAATTATCGGCAGGTGGCATAGTGCTTTGCATAATAAAAACGCTATGTCCTCGAATACTCTCTTCGTAAGAGGCTTGTAATTCACCGTCGCTAAAACGATAATGCACAAGTTTACCCAATGGTTGTCCGTAAGCAGCAGCAATTTTATTGGCTAAATCTTCAGTTGCAATACCAGAAAATAATTTTACCTGTGATTTCATTTTGGAAACGCAAATATAAAAAAATTTCTTGATTTTAATCAAGACAACATATTTTACCTGAATTTATTTAATTTTACCAATACTAATTTTTGCATTTTTTAATCCCTTTTTTCTATAGTTTAGCGCTTCTTGTTCAGCTTCTAATACAGTTTTGAATGATCCAGTAAAATAAGTTTTTGAACCATCATTATTCAAAATCGTGTCTACAATATTTGATCGCACCATTTGTCTTAACAAACTATTTGGTAAGATGTTAATAGGGAGTGTTTCAATGGCCACCCTAAAATTAATATCTAATTGGTTTCTTATCTCTTGGGCCAAAAGCTTTAATTTTTGTGTCTCTAAATCATTTCTATTATTGTCGCTAATATTCGAATTTAATATTTTTGTTACGCTATCAAGTTTACTTAATTTTATTTTTCGATTATTTGTGGTAATAACATTATTAATTGAATCACTTCCTTTTTTAGAAATATCTAATTCATTTTTAGTTGACTTAAATCTTTGAAGTGACTTATTGTTACTATTTTTAGTAATAGTGTTTTTATTATCTTTATTATTATCAGTATTGTTGTCTGTGTTGCTATCTGAGTTGTTATCTGTGTTCTTAACTGCATTATTATCACCAAACTTAAATTTATACCCCTCAGAATTTGAGAAATTAACCTTTCTTTTTATTTCATCAAACACAAAATCTAACTCAAATAGCTTTATACCATTAAAATCAACCATTTGTTCATCATAATTTATTAAAAAGTTATTTCCAAAAACATTATTAACTTTTACTAAATATTGTCCAGCATTTTTTACATCAATTGCATAAAATCCATTTTCATCTGTTAATACGGCATATTCTTCTCCATTACTACCTTTTGCAGTTATACGTAATCCTTTTAACGAAATTTTACCAAAAGAACTAAGCTCGTCTCGATTTAATTTTACATAACCTTTAACCCGATAAGACAAAGAATACGGAACATACAAATTATAATTAGAATTCAAGTACAAATTTTGTTCAGTTCCATTTGCACAAATCAAATCTTTTAAATTTACAACTGGTAAAAAGTTTAATATATAATCGCCAAAAGGCATATTTATATAATTTATTTCACCATTTATATTAGTCATTAATTCTAATTCAGAAAAATTATTTTCTACTTCTTCTTTCTGAGAATTATTGTTAAAGTTATTTTTTATACCAACTAAAATATTTGGAATAAATGGCTCATTTTCCTCCCTTATTTTATTACCATTTATATCATGATAACAAATTACTTTTAAATTATAATATTTACTTCTTGGTTGATCTAAATCAAAAGATTTTGTTAGCCCTAAAATCAAATTAATACTTCTAAACACACTTTTAACACCAGTTTCAGAATTACGTGTACTGTTTTGATTAATATTAATTCGAGCATTAGCAGTTAATCCATTTTTAAATGACCAATCTATTCTCGGATTAATCGAAATATTTTCACTATTTGAGGGTAATTGTAAAAAGTAATTTCCAAAAATAGATAATAAAACAGTTCTATCTAGATAATATCGTTCATATTTTGGGCGAATAAATATTGATTGTGTTTCAATTTTAGTATAAATTCCATTTCCAGAATTAAAATAAAAAGGTTCGTATGATGATCCAAAATTAACGCTAAAAAATTTATTAAGATAATTGGCACTGATGACTGAATTAAAAACTTCGCGTTTAATAATTGGATAATTAAAATTTGTATAACTTATATTATAATTATTTCTATAACCTATTGATATGTTGGCAGAAATAGATTTTTGTGATGAAATTTTATATTTAACATTTAAAAAGCCTGCTTTTAATCGATTTGAATAAATATTATTAAAATTATTGAAAGCATTATAGTTATTTTGTTCATTACCATTATACATTAATCCAGTTTCATAAAATATAGTCCTAAAAATTGAAGAATAACTTAATCGAATAAAATCAATTTGAGCTTTATTATTTGATAATAAAAAAGTTTGAGGTGAAGACGAAGAATTTAAGATATTTCTATTTAAAATAAATTTAATTTTTTTTGATTTAGATAATTCATAAAGACCATTAGCTTCATAATAAATATTTTTTGATAAAAATCCGCTTAAATTTTTACTAGTTAAAAAAGAAATTTTTAATTTATCCCACGAAGCTAAATAACTTAATCTATAATTTATTCCAATAATAGTGGTATCGTTCGAATTTAAACCTTGTCCAATTCCATCAAAATATTTCACACGACTTATTCCAATAATACCATTAAAACTGTGGTGTTTTAAAAAAGAATATACTGAACCAATATTTCCCATAAATGTATTATTCTTGTTGTTTGGAAATAAATTATTGATGTATAAAATATTAGTATTTAACTTTACTTTTTTTATAATTGATATTTGATGATCTATCATTAAACCAGAATTTGAATTTGGTGATAAATTTTTTACAGCACCAATTTTAAAAATATTGTTTTTAACTAAATTAAGTTCAGTAACAAAACCAGTTCCAAGTATTCCTCCAAAAGAATTATTTAATGCTAAATTACCAATACTAATATTATATTTTGGTTCTTTATAATTTATTCTCAGTGGTAAACTTTGTATGTAGGAACCTAAATTGTTGTTAGGTGTGTTTAAAATTTGATTTTGAATACCAATAAGATAACTTAATTCTCGTTTCTTAGTAAATAAAATTGAACCATAAACATTTCCAAATATAAATGGACGTGAAGAACTCAGTAAATTTCCAACCTGTAAATTTAAATTTAGTGGCGACTCAGATTGATTTTTTTGTAAAACAAAATAACTTCTTACTTTTCGAAACTGAATGGTTTCTCTTTTAGTTTTTCCACATGAAGCAATTATTCTTAAAGTTGTTTCTCTTTCTATATTAACTGGATAATTTTCATTGTTATCTAAATCTTTTTTGTATGAAACATTATAATTTAATATGGTGTCAGTGCCAGCTGGTATGTCAATGTAAACAAAATTATTTAACTCATTAAAACCAATTAAATTTAATAATTTTCCTGCCTCAAAAGTTAATTTTATTAATTCACTTACATTTCCTCTATTACTCAACAAAACTTTAAAATCTTTTAAATCATATAACTCATTAAAATATATTGTATTAGAATTTACTTTCAAAAACCAATCGCTTTTAACAGGTACATCAATAAAAAAAGTCCCAAAATATTTATCTTTATTTGATTTAAGAAATGTGGTAATTACATATGCTTGGCCCCCATAAACCTTGTTTGGCATAATTAATCGAAATGGTATAAATAAAGAATCGCCAGACTCAATACTGACATTGCCCGATGGCAAACCAATACCATGCCAACCCTCCGGTAATTTAGTTTCAATTAATCATAAAAATTTATTTTTTTTATAATTAATAATTTTTAAAACATTAAAAATAGACGAATCAACTGATTGAGATATTTTATATTTTAAAAAACTCATTACAATAGTATCTTTTAAGACAAAATTTTGATTTATCTTACTGGTATCGTTGGTATTTATCCGATTAATAGGTAAAGAATTGGTTCTTTGTAACAAGGCAGTATTATCAACCTTTAAATCTTTATTAATTGAATTCAAAAGAGTATCTTTTTGATTGTTTTTGGTCGAATCTAAAACAGTTTGGCTATGAAAAGACATAGATAACAAACAAAATATAAATATGTATTCAACTTTTTTAATCAAAATTATAATAAGTAACGAAAATTGTAAAAAATAATATTTTGATAGAATTCAATATCTGTAGCATGTTATTAAAAAAAAGTAGTCAAATAATTTTTTAAGAATTATTAGATAAAAAAAAAGCAACAAGTTTACACTTGCTGCTTTAAATTTGAATTTAAATTATGTTATAATGCATCTAATTCAAATAATACATTAGTTACATATCTGTCAGCTGCGGGGCTCGCAGGTAATTGTAAAATAGTTGTAGCGTTCATTGGCGTAACTCCACCTATAGTTCCAGTACCACATTGCCAAAAAATACAAAAATCATTTTCTACTGCACTTCCAGTGTTTTCATCAGGGGAAACTGCAGCTGCATCTGTTATTAATACTGTAGGAAATGCTGTTAAAGCACATGGCAAAGTAAGATTAGCTAATGCGAAATCATTTGTAGGTACAGAAGCTACTCCAGTTGCTGCACTAAAATGAGTTCCTAAACCTGTCATAGTAATGCCAACATTATTTAAAGCCAGGGTGTTAGCAACATTATCTGTACCCATGAAAGTTGCTTGCTCTGCTCCATAATTTAACACCCATCTTCTTGATGCAGAAACTGTAAAACGAGTTCTATACATCTGCTGATCAGCAGTAAGAGTAGTACCAACGCCAGTTCCAACTGCATTTTGAACAGCAGTTCCTCTTGCGCCCATTCCAATTCTATAATCTTCTATGGTATTGAAAACAAATTCAATATTTCCACCATCTATAATTTGAAATCTTAAAACTAAGTTAAGATTAACAGCAACGGGTAATACACCCCTATCTCTTACGGCTTGTGCATTTATTTTAAGAGATAATAAAAATAGACAAAAAATGCTTAATGGTAAAATAATTTTATTCATATTTTTTTTTTGTAAATATAAACATAAATAAAATAAAATACAAAAAAAAATTAAAAACTTGAACTTTTTTGTTTTAAACATATGTTTTTGTAAAAAATTTAAAATATCTTTGTACTAAAATTGATGACAAAAAAAATAAACGAATTTAAATTATATTTAATATTTTTATTTTCAAGTTTTATCTCAATAGCTCAAGACTTTGAAGTATCTCCTGCCATAATATCATTTAAACTAAATCCAAACGAAATTGGGACACAAAAGGTATCACTCACCAATCATTCAGATAAAAAACAATCTTTTGAGTTAAAAATGTCTGATTACTCTATTGACTCATTAGGTAATAAGTTAAGAATGCCCCCAGGAACAAGTAAAAGATCTTGTGCTAATTGGCTTTCAATTAGTCCATCATTATTAGAATTAAACCCCAATGAAACCAAGCAAATAGATGTAACCATGACTGTTCCGAGTGACGGATTTTCTTCAAAATGGGTACTTATTTATGTTCAAACTAGTAAAGAACAATCTGATTTTAGTAAGCCCGATAAAGCAGTTGCTACAGGTGTTTTAATTGTACCCAGGATTATTATTCAAGTTTTTCAATCACCTAGTTTAAATAATAATTACTTGGCTACAATCCAAAAGTTTAAAGAAATTACAAAAAAAGGGGATAAAGAACGATCTTTTAGTGTAGAAATAAGCAATGTTGGAGATAAATTAATTAATGCAAAAGTTTTTTTAAACTTAGCAAATACCTCAACAGGTCTCGAGACTAAATTTAATGCTGAGACTATTAAAGTTTTACCAGATGCGAAAAGACAATTAGTTTTAAAATTACCACCTGACTTACCAAAAGGTAAATTTGCTTTAGCTGCTCTTCTAGATTACGGGCATAATACTGATATAGAAGGGGCTCAGCTT
>SXGQ01284486.1_pt1 | contig 40624 bp, 49 predicted proteins | sample 3178371 | NCBI WGS metagenome assembly SXGQ01 (sample SAMN11356859, study PRJNA531348) | freshwater metagenome | isolation source: freshwater sample F1-20 | place: China: Fuxian Lake, Yuxi | collected 2017-12-25
CCCGCGCCCGGCTTCGCCGGGGACGGGGTCGGGGCTGCGCCCCGCGGCTGGGTTGGCCGGCGTTGCCGGCCTATGAGCGGGGTCGAGTGTGGTTGTGCCGCAACGGTTTACGATGTGGTTGCGTGAGTTTGGGCTTCGCCCAACGGTTTACGGGTGGATCGAGTTGTATTGTCTTGCAATGCTTTTCGTTGTTGGTGGTATCGACGTTGAGGCTGCGCCTCCCCGCCGGCATGCGCGTATGTGTTTGCTGGGTTTTCCGTATTTGAGTAGTGGGGGGAAGCGCCTGCGGCGCCGACCCCCCGGGCCGGCTGACGCCGACCGCCACGGCGCTGCGCGCAGCCGAACCCACACCACTCACCGTCACCCTCCGCTGCGCTATGTCGGCTGGCGCGACACGCTCGATGAGGCTAGGGCACCTCGAGCACCACACCCCCCATCCTCCCCGAACCCCACCGGCACACGCCCCCACCACACACCCACGGCGCGGCGCAACACTCCCCCCGCCGAACCACCCAGAACCCCCGGCCCCCGGCCGACGAGCTGGCCGGCTAAAACCTGTAACGCTCGTCGTAGTTGGCCTGCGCGTACGTGGTGTCGAGGTGGGCAGCTCGGTGAGGGCCTGGTGCTCGGTGTGCCCCCGGGTGGGCCGGCGGTGGGCGGGCGGTGGCCGAGATTTCCGGGGGCAGCCGCTTACGGGACGAAGTGCCCGTAGCGCGCCGCCGCATCGGTGATGAGTCGGGCTAGCGCCTGGCCCATTTCCCACTCAGCGTCTTGCAAACCGCCGTAAGACGCGCCGATGGCGCGGATGGCGTGACCGTGCGCGTCGATGAACGCCTCCTGCGACGGCTTGGCAATCGCGTTCATCAGTGCAACGTTCGCATTCATCCAGTGCTTGGCGAACCCGGTGCTGTTGGCGGTGTGAACGGCACTCATGTGATGTCCTCCTGTCCCTGAAGGGATCGGGGTTTGGCCAACCGTCCGGCCACATCCGGCGCCAGCCACTGCTGGCCGTCCCACACGTATCCCCATTCGCCCATCGGGTGAGACGGGTCGTCACAACGGCAATCCCCACCGACGGCACGGTAATGACCCATGTCAAAGATGAAGTGCGGGCATCGGCGCACCCACGCTGCCCTTACCCGTCCCTGAATCACGCCGGCCCTGCGCCGTCACCTTGAACTTCGATCGTCCACGCCGGGCGAGCGCAGAAGTGCAGTGCGGCCAGGCGGTGGGCGTCATGCCGGGTTTTGGTGCGCTGCCAACCACCATCGGGATAGGTCAACACCCAGTATCGGCCGGCCTTGGCGACGTCGTAGCCCGCCAGAACTACCGCCGACGCGGCGGGGCCGGCGTCGTCGATCTCTATCGGCAGGTCCGGTCCGCCGCCAGCGTTCTGCTGATACTCCCGCCACTTGCGCTGGCTGGCGCCCTCATCATCGGAGACATGACCGCCAGCTGTGGGCGTCACGGGTGCTCGTCCTGCGGGTAGGCCGGATTTAGGGCGGCCTTGACGATGTCCTGGATTACATCCAGGTGCTCCTCAAATTCGATCGGAACCCGAATTGGTGCAGACGTCCGATAGGCAGCTCTCGCTGCGCTGGCCCGGAAGCGTCTGGCGTCCCGGAGGCTGTAGAACCCGTGCACATAGATCTCCCCTGTCGAGCCGCCTTCCTGGATCACCAGCGGAAAGGTTTTCGTCTTCTTCTTCACAGCGGCTTCCTTCATGTCGTTCGTCACGTACCTGTCTTTCCCTTTTCGTTCGGCGCTGCCGGCGGCGGAAGTATGCGGGCTTCCCTTTCGGCGCGCGCAGCCAGCTCGGCCAGTTCCGCGTCACGCTGGGCGGCCTTGGCCTCGATGCGTGACTTGAGCCGGCGGCGATCGGCGGCGGTGGGCTTAGGGATCACCATTTCGCCACGGTGGCATCCACACGGGCATATGTAGCGGGTGCCGTCGCTCAGCTTGATTCCGTTAGGGAACTGCCGACCCGGCCCGTATCCACAGTCGTCGTGGCGGCCCGAGACGCACGTGCCGTACACGTCAGGATGCCTTGTATTTCAGCTGCCCGACGACGCATTCCGAAGCGAGGATGTCGTCACGCACACCGAGCAGGGTCGGCTGGAACAGTGAACCGCCGGGAATGGCGTAGAGGTAACGAATCTCCACCACATCGCCGGGCGTGGGGACGGCCTGGTTGGCGGGCACAGTGACATTGCCCATCGGCTTCCACTCGTCTCCGTCGAGCAGGGACACCGAAACACTGCGCTTGGCGTTGACCTTCTCGATCACCGCAGACAGCGTGGCGACGAACTTCAGCTTCCGCTGAGTTCCGCCGCTGGCGGGGCGACCGGAAGTGTAAGCGGCGTCCAAGTGCTTGAACACCACACCCTCGGCGTTGCGGGACTTGAGAGCAACGAGGTTGTCGGCCTTGTCGGCGGCGTCAGTCCAGCAGGGCACCGCGACGATCGCACCTTCACTGCCGAGCAGGGTGCTCAGCGCGGCGTAACGGTCGCGATAGGACTTCGCGCCCAACTCCACACCCCCGACACTCAGAGCGTCGAATGCCCAGAGCCGATCACCGATCACCTCTCCGTCGAGGACGAAGTCACCGGGAAGCGCCAGTGCGGCCTCCGCGATCGGGGCGGAGAGACCGACGATCAGCCCGAGCTTGTTGATCGCCTCCACGGCCTCGCCGACCTTGCGGAGCATCATCCGGCGGCCGTCGAACTTTTCCTGCACACACCAGGCGGGGTTGTCGATCAGGCTTGAGACCTCACGGTCGTCAATCGTGTTGAGCAGCTGCGGGAGAAGGCCCGACACCTGCTTGGCTTTGTCGGTGTGCTGATAGGGCGTTCCGGCCTCCCCCGGGCTGTATCCCTTGCTGGTTTTCTCCGACACGAGCTTGTCGAACACCTTCAGCGCGGCGGCGTATTCGACCGGGCTTGAGGTTTTCGTGCCGGTACTTAACGACGCTCCCCGACGCCCGTAAGCAAAGTTGACAACCCAACCGGCGTCCTTCGCTTCGATCCAGACCCGATATTCCTTGTCGCTGGAGCCGTTGCGGAAGTACAGGATCATCGACTGGGGTTCTGTGACTGTGGTCATCACACTTCTCCTCTTTCTGGCTAATCCCCACCGGGGGAACACCTTCAAGAATACAAGTGCCCACTGACATTTTTTGTGCCCAGTCAGCGACAGAGTCGCCAGGTATCAGGCCGGCCCGGCCATCATGATTCTTCGCTGGGTTCCGGCACTCCGATATCGCTGCCTGTGCTCAGGTGGTAGTGCATGTCGCCCATCGCGGTGGTGAATGACGCCGGTTCATCCCAATAGGCACTCACTAGTTCTTGGAAGTGATTCCACGACTCCGGCGTCATCCACTGCCGCCCGCCCCGGGCGCCGCGCGCGGCCTCTGGTGGTGTCGGTGATCCGGCGACCTCCCACAGTTCGTGCTCGAAGGACCATTTCCACGGCTTCGACACGAAATAGTCCTGATCGTCGTCATCCAGGCCGCACTCGATGAGGATCGGCAGGAACTCGACGACCGCCGACGACGACTCGGCCCACTCATCGCCGGCATCCCTGGGCGTGCCGCCGACGCCGGCGGCGATCCGCTGTTCCACGAGGCGGCGCAACAACTTGTGCCGGCCCGGCAACACCTCGCGGTACAGAAGAAGATTAGACGGGCCGGCGCCGATCACCGTGTGCGCGCGGGCAAGGAGCGCCAGTGCCGCCGGAAAGGAACCGAGATACGCCGACACCTGGGTGTCGCGGGGCCCGCACCGAAGGCGTCCGCCGGGCCCGAGGTCTCCGAGGGCCTCTGTCCAGGCCTGGACGTCGCGGTCGGTCGCGGCGACGGGGTCAAAGTCTGCCGACACCCGCCAGCGGTAGTGGCCGTCGAGGTCGCCGCCGGCACGGGAGTCGACTTGGCGCAGTGATCGGGTGTAAGAGTCGCCGGTGGCTTTTTGGTGCTCGCGGGCGGCACGGCGGTGGGCGGCGTTATCGGCCATGGGGAGTTGTCCTTTTCAAAGGGTGGCGTCCCGGCATCCCACATCTGCCCGGACGTGTCTTTGAATAAGGGGGATCAGCCAGCTCGTCCGCGAAGCCCTGGGGGCCTTGTCTCGGATCTGTGCGAGCACCCGATGTGGGCGGGAGGCGCGGGCCGAGAGTCAGGCCGCCGCGGGCGGCCTGCAAGCACCATAGGGCACCGCCGGGTCAGCTGGCCAGACGGGTTTCTTGGGCGGCCACCTCGAGGCGTGTGAGGCGTTGGCGCAGCGACGCCACCTCGATGCCGTAACGAGCGGCGATGTCGGCGTCCCGGAATCCGAGGTAGCGCAACTCGGCGTACAACTCGGCGAAGTCCACCTCATCCTTGGTGGCCGGGGCTTCGGCGGGGGTGGTGTCGACGGCGAAGCGGTCGAGTTCATTTTCCTCCCACGCCAACGGAACGTCCCAGCCGCGGCGCACCCCCTCGTTCCGGGCGCGCTGGCTGGGCCCGGGAGTGGTTTGCAGTTCAGCGAACAGGGCCTCAACCCGGCGGGCGGTGGACGCGCACACCGTCAGGGTGGCCGGGTCGAAAAACTTGGTGATGTTGCTCGGTTGCATGCCGATCCGGGCAGCCAGATAGGACCGTGGATAGCCGAAGGCGACCAGTGATTGCAGCCGGCGCACCGTGCCGATCGCATCCACGATTTGCCCGCCGGCGACCACACGGTGGGCGACGCGGGGAATCTCAACGGCCAGGACCGCCCCGGCGGTCCATGCCGAGACCCGCTTGCTGGGTCCGCTGCCACGATCACTGCGCCCGTTGGCCAGACAGTTCAGCGTCTTGCGGCGAACTCCGGTGATTTCCGCTATCCGCCGAAGCCCCAGCCCCGACTGCCTCAGCGTTTCAAGGTGGGCACGGACCGGCCCCGCATCGACGTAGCTGCACTGGTATCCGTGCAGTGCGCGGCGTTTCGCGTCGCAACGATTGCAGAACCCTCGGCGCAGCGGAAAATACAACCGGGAACACTTCAGGCACGGCTTCTGCTCGGGCATCACAGTGTCCCGCCGAGCACCTGGTCGAGGATCGCGGTGGTCGCGCACATCTGCCGCGCCGCACCCTCCTCGGCACCGTGATGGTGGTCATCGAGGCAGGTGTAATTCTGTTTCCCCTCGTGCGGGTAGCCGTCCAGACAGCAGTGCGCACAGACCGTAAGGAGCTCGCCGCTATATGCGTCCGACCAGTCACAATCGCCCGGGCATTCCCGGCTGCAGCAGCCGCGGCACACCGTGACAGGGGCATGAAGTTCGCGGATCTGGTCGACGGCCGCGACAAGGTCCCGACGATCCGGCTTATTCGTTCCTGGTGTCGGCCGCCGGTTCCTCGCATAGTCACCGAGATTCACTGGGGAATTCATCGAATCGCCGTTGCCTTAGACCGCGATGGCGGGTGCCATGGCCGCAACACAGCCGGGGCAGATCACGAAGCCTCGTTCGGTGCTCCACCCGTTCAGGGCGAGCTGGCGGCGCTCCTCGGCGACCACCGCCTCGGGACCGCGCCACGGATCCTTCACCGCAACAACGGAATTGTTGTAGCACCCGGAACACGAGACGAGGTAGCTAAGTTCAGACGGCATCGCAGTACCCTTTCGTTGCGCTCGGTGCTAGTCGGGGATGCGTACCGGCATCAGCAGGTACAGGTAATCGGCGGGGCCGGCGGCGAACGGCCCCGGCCCGGCGGCCGCGTCGTCTGAGGCCGGCCGTAGCACCGCGGGCCGGACGGCGGTGGTGAACCCGAACGTCACCTTGTCGCAGTGCAACGCACCGAGGCCGTCGATGAGGTAGCCAGCATTGAACGCGATCGTCAACGGCTCACCGGTGAACTCGACCGGAAGGTCTTCCTCGGCCTGGCCGCCATCGTCGCCGCCACCTGCCGACAGATGCAGCACCCCGTCGCTGCTGAACTGCATCTGAACCTGCTGGGCGCCGCGAGCGGACACCAACGCGACCCGCTTGATCGCCTCCACCAACATCGGCACACCCAGGGTGGCCACCGCGCTGTACTCGACCGGCAGCAGCTGCCGATACTTCGGAAAGTCGGTGTCCAGCAAGCGGTGGGTGCTCCGCCGAGTGCCGCTATGCAACCCGAGGAGACGCGTGCTGCCTACCTCCTCGGCATTGCCGAGACACAAGTGCACCTCAGATCCGGCTGGCAGGTTTTTGGCCGCCTCCGCCAGCGCCTTGGCCGGCACAATCACCGCAGCGTCAGCGACAGCGACATCCGGCGCCCACGCCAACTCCCGCACGGCGAGACGGAACCGATCCGTCGCCACCATCACCACCTTGTCGCCGCTGATTTCGATCCTGATGCCCGACAGCATCGTGAGCATGTCGTCGCGCCCCGCCGCGACCGCCACCTGGGAGATCGCATGACCGAATACCTCCGCCGACAGCACACCGGTCTCCGCCGGCGCCACGGGCAAATCCGGATAGCTCTCCACGGGCATCATCGGCAGCGAATACCGCGCACTGCCACACGTCAGCACCAACCGTGAACCCTCACAGGCCAAGTCGACCGGCTTGGCCGGCAACAACCGGCTGATCTCCGACACCAGCCGCCCCGACACCAACACCGCTCCCGGAGAGGCGACGTCACCGCTGATCTCCACTTCACCGGACACCTCACCGTCGAACGCCGCGATCGTCACGACCCCAGTGCGCGCGGTGATCCGCACCCCCGCCAAAACGGGATCCGTCGGCCGGCTCGGCAGGGTGCGCGCCGCCCAGGCGACGGCCTCGGCGAAGTCGTACTTATCCAGGCGCACCGCCAACTCTGACCCCACCTTCGCAGGGGCTACATCCACTGCAGACACCACGTTCCACCTCCGTTAATGCCTCACTCACAAGGCGTTGAAATGACGGTAACAACACGACCCGACAGCGCCGGGCGCCCGAAATCCGGGTGATTTACGCACCCGTTTGAGGGCAGCCATCGCGGTGGCCCTGCGTCGCGATGTGCAGGGCGCACTGATCGCATCGGCCGCGGCCGAATGGCGGTGTGAAGCCGCGATGCCGCAGCGCCACAAAAGCCTGGACTTCGTTCACTGGGGCCACTTCCGGTCTTGACCGGCCGCTCAGGAGACGTCCTTCATCTCCGGCCAGCACGAGTCGCAGCAGAGTTTGCCGAACCGTGTCAGATGGGCACCGCCATCGGTCGTGGCATCGCAGAAGAAGCACACCCCGACCAGGACTGTGGACTGGATAGAAGGCCGCTGTTTCGGTGATCCCCCTGCGGCGGCTAAGCCGCAGACGCAGGAGCCGGGGCCAATGCCGCCACAGTCCTCACACACCCGATCGCCCCAGGACGTGGTTTTCGCCGGCGGCGGCCCCTGTGGGATAGCGGCGGCCTGGATAGATGGCCGCTGTTTCGGTGAACCCCCTGCGGCCGCACGGCCGCAGACGCAGTAGCCGGGGCCGATGTCGCCACAGTCTTGACACACCTGCGCCATAGCGGCGTGGACCTCCGCGTCGAGTTCATCGGGGTCGGTGTCGGTCATTCGCAGAACTGCCGCACGCAGCGCCGCGTGCACACCGGAGTTACCGCTCGGCCGAGGAGTGCGACCCATCACATGGCGCTCCTGCTCCTCGAGTCGATCCACCTCGTGCACGGCCCGTCCATAGTTGGTGCGGGTGTCTCCCGAACATCGCCGCGGCCCGCCGGGCTCTCCACTGGATCGGCACACCATCCACTCCTCACTCCGTCCCGGTCGACGTGCCGGGCAGAATTCCAGCATCAGACCGCGGGCAGAGGGTTTCAAGAGGACTTAGAGCGGCCCTGAACCGAGGAAAACGGCCGCGACAGCCGACCTCGCGGCGAATACTGACCCTCGGACAGTCCACTTTCAGGAGGTAACCACGATGGCCGCGACCACCAACCACTCTGCCCGCCCGACGTTTGATCGCGCCAACCTCAACCAGTTACACACCGACGCCGGCACCTATACCGAGTATTGCGTCGTCTACACCGGCTACAAGGACTATCAAGGTATGCGGTTGCGGGTCATCATCGAAACCAGCGACCCCGAGCGGGCGGACGGTAACCTTCGCTATGTCAGAGACCGCCAACGTGAACACGGGGGCCCGGTCGACGCCCGACTCGAATCGCGGACAGTCACCGCCGGACCCTGGATCGACTCGACGACCCAGGCACTGAGTAGTTTCGTGGTCTTCCTTGGTGGACGCGACCTACAGAACGCGCCGGGCTACGTCTCCTGCTCGAACTGTGCCCAACAATTCATCATCCCGGGCCGCACCGATGGTTTCAGCCACTGCGACCTGCACGAGCAGTGGATACCGGTGCCCGAAGAGCAGCAGCGGTGGATACGGCCGGCTTAGATTCCGGCCCGATGCACCGCTGAGTCAGTGGGCGAGCATCAGGATGTAGCTTTCCTCGGTGGTGAGGCCCCCGTTACGCAGGACGTCCTCAAGGATCTGCTGGGCCTGCTGCTCAGCCTCGTCGGTGTCTTCGCGCATCAGCGCTTTCCGTCGGATCATCGCGTCGAGGTTCTTGCTCATAGTTCCTCCAGTTCTTTCAGATACGCTTTCGCGATTTCATCACGTTGTGCCACCGCTGCTTTGGACTGACCTGCCACGTCGCGGTACGCGCCGAGGTGCTTGTTCACCAACCGGACGTACGGGATCGCTTCTAGTTCCGGGTTCTCCCAAAAAACGAGGCTCCGAATCTTATTCAGATCATGCAGGGCCTTCACCGGGCGCTCCGAGTGCGGGACGCTGAGACCGAAGTCGAGCATTTTCACGTTGTCGCCATCAACACGGAACTGCAGGGCGTGTAAGTCGCCGTGGGCGTATCCCATCTTGTGGAGGTCGTGCAGGGCGGCCGCGACCTTGGCGGCCTGGGCGGCCGTCATGACCGGTTCGTCCTCGGCGCGGGCGTAATCGGCCCACAAGGTGGCCCCGGGAGCGATTTCCATTTCGAGTGCCGTCTCGGTGGAGGAGAACACCCGGGGGGAATGCCCTAACTCCCCCATCCGGGTGGCCAGCTCGACTTCGTGCGGACCGAACCGCCGGCCGCGCAGAAGTTCTTTCACCGCCCGGGTTCCGTCCGGCGACAGATATACCTGCCCGAAGTTTCCTTCGCCGATCAGTTTCCAGCGGTGTCGCGACACGGTGACCGCCCACTGCGATTCCGCACCCCGTAGCGCTTCGGCAATGCGCTCATGAACAGAGCTTTCCAACACCGTCAGCGCGGACCACTCGTCGTCGTTGAAGTAGTGCCGGCATAACGTTTCCTCGAGGTCAGCCGACAACCCTTCCAGTTCGTCGAGATCCATGTCGTCCAGGCGTAGTTCAGTGGCCGGCACCCACCGCGGCTCGAACGGAAGATTGCGGCCGGGTTCCTCTGCCGAGGCGGTCTCGGCGCGCACGTTCTCCCCGACCGTGACCAGAATCTGGGTGCGGCTGGACTGGAGTTGGGTGACCGTCCGCGCGGCCCGCTCATACGCGTCCCTGGTGTCACCCGAGCAGCGCCTCGGCCCGCCTGGCTCGATACTTGACCGGCACATCCGAAAACTCCTCTCTCACTCCAGCATCAACACGTCGGGCGGAGGTTTCAAGAGGAGTCAGCAACTGGACCCGGTGGGCGTGCCGGCGCGGTCACTGGTCGGCGTCGGCACTGCGAGTGGGCTGCCGGTGAACCTGGCCGATCAGCTTCGTGTGGAAAATTCGGCTGCGGCCGGTCCGAGAGTGGACGAACTTCGCGTACTGCTCGCCGTCTTTGGTGTAACCGATCTCCCCGTGGAATTCCCACCGGCCGCGCATGCCGCTGATATGGACCTCGGTCCCCAGTAGTAGAGCGCGGCCGCCGAGGACGAAACTGGCATGCCGGCGCACAGTGGGGGCGCTGACGCCGTGCCGGGTGGCGACGGCATCGACGGTGTAGCCCTGGCGTAACTCGTCCCGCCACAGATCGGCCTGCTCGGCATTGATTCGCTTTCCCATTAGGCGTCCTGCCTTGCGGCCGGCGGCCCGCCGGCCGGGGTGTAGAGGTCGCCGTCCTCCTCCAGTCCGAAGGCTGCGAACCGGATGCCGGCGATCAGTTCGTCGATGCTGGGTGCACGTCCGACATCGGCTTTGAAGGTGTCGATCACCTCGCGCAGGAACCCGTCGGTGATGTCGGCGACCGAGTCGCCCCAAACCAGGTTGGTCCCATCAGGGTGGAATTCGAAAGCGAAACTGGTTCCGTCTCGTGCTGTTGGCCAATAACCCATGTGTACTCGATCCCCTTTCGGTTTATGTCGCCGTTGGTCTGGCGTCACTGACTATTTTATGTGGCGGCACTGACAGTTTGTTGTTGTGCCCCAGGCGGTTTGCGGTCGCGTTACGGTTCAGCCCGCGAGCCTGTCGTGGGCGCTGTGCATCCACTGGGGGGTCGCGGCGCAGCCGATTTCGGGTGCGATGAAATCCCCGCAGTAGCCGCCTCCGAAGCCCTGGCACCACTCTCCGTGCCGGGAGCACCACGCTCCGCCGACGACGTTCCGTCGCCACCGCAATGCCCACAGCATGCAATTCGAGCACGACACGTGGGTGCAGCCCGGCAGCCGCGGGTTCTTCCTGGCGTTGATCGACCAGGATGTCGAATCGAACGAAGTCAGGTAGTCGCCGTAGATCGCCAGCCCGCGGTGCTTGACGCCGAACCCGTGGAGTTCACACTCAGGCTCGGTTTCCAGGATCACCTCGAGGACCGCGCGGATCTCATCGGTGTGCTGACGGCGGCACACCGATCCCACCCCGACGATCGGAGAGGCCCCAAGATCGACACCGGCGTCGGCATACATCATCAAGCAGTCGCGGTACTGCGCCGGCAGATAGCCCTGCACGGTCGGCATGAACGGACATGACGCATCCGAATGCTGATCCCACAACGCCACCAGCTCGATGTAGTTCGCGACGGTGCGCCGCTGATGTTCCCGCACCGTCAGCCCGGTGCGGGCCAACATGTCCGGTTCATTCATCCAGTCCTGGCTCGCGGCCCAATCGAGCTTGCCGATCTCTCGGTCATAGCGCACGACCGCCTGCACATACTCCAGCGGGGTTGTCCGCCAACCCCCGAACAAGGACAGCTCACTGAATCCACCGCTATCCAAAGCGAACGGGGCAATAGCCTTCGGAAGAGTGCGTTTCAACCGTGCAAGGCGACGGTGGGAGATAAACAGCGGCACCCCGGCCCGTCCAATCCAAGAGGTCTCGTGGGTCCCGAGGTAGAAACACTGACCGCTCATAGCAACGTCTTTCACGTCGGTGTTGACCTTCCTGGTAGTGACGGCTCTAAGTGGGCCGTCCGGCCGCACGGAGGGCTGGGGGGCGCTCATCTCCGCACGGCCGGACGGGGGTCTAAACGTGGGCGTCGACTCGTACGACCCACACGGCGGCGGGCAGGGCCTTGAACCAGCGGGTGTACTCCACCGCCCAGTCCTGATCGTCCCGCTCGCCCGCCGCCTGGCCGAACCACAGAATCCGGCCCTGCTGATGCCACTTCCCATCGAGGTCGACGAAGGCGTAGGTGGGGCTGATGCTCTCCGGTTCGATCTCGCCCTTGCGGGCCGCGTCGGTGCGGTTCAGGTTCTGGATGGCGTCGGTGTACCCGAACGCCGACGGGTAACTCTCCAGAGCGCGCGCCGCGCCGGGCGTGAGCACCCACTCTCCGGCGAATCGACCGCCCACCACCCACCAGTCCCACACCGCATCCGGGTTGCTCGTGGACATGATGTTGCCGCCCTCATCGACAACATCACCCCACCAGGCTCGCGCGGCGGCGAAGTAGTCCATTCCACGCTGATGTTCGCGCCACCACGTGACGAACTGCTTGTTGGCCTCGGCCTGCATCCTGGTCATTGCGATGTAGGGGGCGACGGTCAAGTTCTCGTCGTAGGGGGCCAACGCGGCGTCTACCGCAGCGAACAGATCATCGCCTGCTGCGACAGTGGCGTCGATGGCGACAGTGACCGAGAAGTGTGTCAACGGGTTCCTCCAGCCGCTCAATCCAAACCCGGTCCGAATGTCCGTCACCGGTACATTTACAGTACAAGTGCCCACTGACAATTATTGCTGGGCGGTGCGGGCTAGCATCGCCGATTTAATTCCGGCACGCCGACACACCACTAACTCTGGGCTCAACACCATCGCCTATTGACCCAAGCACTGAAAGAACCGCCTGGCGATCAACACAGCGCTGCCCACCACGACCGTGGTCGAGAGGTTCGGGGTGCCTGTCAGACCCCCCATCGTGGGTGGCCCTCTGTTCAGGAAATCAGGGCGATAATAGCTTTCGCATACTTGCGGGTAAGCCGCTCCCGCACCTCAGGAGCCAGGCGGGCCTGCCGGGCGGGATCGGAGTTGTCGGCGATGTCGGCCAGCTTCACCGCCAGCGCCATAGGGTGTTCGCGGATCCGTGCGTAGTAGGCGTCCAGTGACCCGCCAGTCTTGGTTAGTAAGACGACCGATTCGATCACAGTCGCCGGAATGCCGGCGGCCGCCAGGTCTGCCGGTGTGGCGGCGGTGTCTTCGAGGATGTCATGCAGCAACGCCGCAGCAACCACCTCTGCTTCGAGGTGGCTCACGCGCTCAGCGACCCTCTCAACGTGCCCGAGGTACGGCTGGCCTGCCTTGTCGAACTGCCCAGCGTGGTGTTCAGTGGCCAAGTTGCGCGCAGTGGCCACCAGATCGGGGATGTCGCTCATTCGTTCCTACTCCTGTGGTGGCGCAATACATTGGGTCCGGCCCCAAAATACAAGTGCCCACTGACATCGAAGGTCCGTCAAAAAGGGCACACTTCTGCGGCAGCCACTTCGTCAGCGGTCAGGTCACCGAGAACCACCTGTTCAATGCCTGACAGCACGTACCCGTTTGCGGCCAGGTAGCGCAGCAGGTCGCGCGGGCCTACCGTCCGCCAGGACTGGCCGCCGTCGCGCCAGCAATCCTTGCTATACCGGCTTTCTAGGGCGCCGAGGACCAGGGCGAGGGTGACGAGTTGGGCGGGGCCGTCCGAACTGGACGGCAGTCCCCCGACATAGGTTTGCAACCCTTCCGCTTCCCCGGACAGGCCTAGTAGGGCGGCGGCCTCATCGGGGGCGCGGAAGTCACCGAGCAGAGTGCGGTCCCGCACCAGCATTTCAGCGATGAACACTGCCGCACCCTTGGGGGGCCGCTTGGCCGCGAGCAGTTTGTCGGTAACCCACCGCCGGCGCACCTCGGTCGCAGCCTCATTGAGTCGATTCAGACCCATGATGTCCCGCCGGGTCTGCCCGCCGTCCCCGCCCGGCTGCTGCCCGGCGGAGGGGTCTTTCTCTGTGCGCGCTGCGGCGGCCTGCACCGCCGGCGAGGGCATAAGCCCGACCGCCGTGTAGTCCGTGCAGTAGAAGTGAGGAACCGGGACCCACCGCTCAACAACGCTGCTGAAGTGGCGCAGGCCATCCCGCGCGGTCCGAGACGGGCTCCACTGGGTGTCGAGATCAACATCCGTGTCGTCGACCGGCTCGTCGGTCTCGGCATCGAAGAGGCGTTCCTCCTCGACTAAGCGAACGGCCCAATGTTCCGGGGTGACGAGATCTTCCCTGGCGGGCTCGCCGCCGGCGGTGACCAGCTCGGCGATGGACAGGCAGGTGAGATCACCCCATCGTGGCGCTGCGTCGAGAACCCGGTAGCCCTGATCCCGATAGGTCTCCGCGGCCGCCGCAGTGACCCGGGCGGTGGTGCGCTCCCGACGCAGCCGACTTAAAAGGTGCTCGAAGTGCCCCGGGCTGGCGTCGATCAGCCGCGCCGCTGCCGCATCATCGTCGGCGAACTCGGCGACGGCAGCCGCCTGATCCAAGGTGAGTTGACCGCTGGCCAGGGCGGCCATCGCGGCCTCCGACTGCGCCGCTTCGGACGCCGACTTGACCACCTTGCGCGGCTTGGAGAGCAGCTTGGCTGTTTTAGCGACAGTGAGGCCGGCCTCGAGGAGTTGCTGAATCCCCCGGGCCCGTTGCGCGTCGTTAAGGATCGCGTGCTGATCGTTGGCGACGATCTGCTGAACGACGCGTTCCACATGCCAGGTCGGAAGATCCCGCGCCGCGGTGGGGATCACGTAGACCGGGATCGTCGGAAGGGTCGCCTCCCGGGCGGCCAACGTGCGGCGCTGACCGTCACGCACGATCAGGGTCCCCTCATCGTCACGCACCACGGTCACTGGAACCAGCACTCCGTGCTGGCGGATCGAGTCGATGAAATCGGCGTCGAGGCCGGCAATGTCGCGCACGTTATCGCCGATGAACAGTGTGTGCGGGTCGACGAGACCGAACACACCATCGGCGGCCTCGGGCATTGAAGTGGTTGCACTATCCGTCATGTCTGTGACCGTAGCGGCCATACCCGACACAGCCCGGCAGACCAAAATCCGCCAGCACGTGACCACCCAAGGGTTGTCCGCGCCGCGGTCTAACCTCTACGGAACTTCACTCGACTGGAGGTGCCTGCGATGACCCCGAAACCGTTCCCGCGGCCACGTCCTACATGCCCGCAACAGGTTCGACCTGTTCCGCAGTTCCCGTCGGTCGCGGTGAAGATCGCCGCCGCGGGCGAGGCCTACCGCTACTTCGCGACAACCGGGGAGCGGTCCTGGCAGGACGTGATCACCGCTCCCACCCGGGAGGTGGCCCTGCTGGACATCATCACCACCATTCACGCCGAAATCGGCGCCGGACGCCCGCTGCGTTTCCTGCTGACAGTGCCGCCCCACAACCGGATCTGGCAGCACCGCAACGAACTGGCAACACTGGGCTTCCTGATCGACCGCGGAACCTTCCACGACCAGCCTCTGCTCACCGCCGCGGCCGCCGGCCTGGCCGCCACCGCACCATCGGACCCGCCCGCCGCAGCGCCCCCCACCACCGTGCGACCGGCACTCACCGTCGCCACCGACGGATCGGTCCGTAAGAGCTGCACAGGAATCGGATGGCTCGCCAGCAACGGCCGGTACGGCTTGCGTGGAGCCCGGCACCCCATCAGCGCCATCGGGCCACAGGCGGTACTCCTCGCCGAATTAAGCGCGATCAGCGACGCGGTGCTCTCCCTGTCCGCGCACCCCCTCACCCTGATCAGCGACAGCACCAAGGCCGTCGCCATGGTCCACCAATGGATGGACGGCCACGACATCCTGCCGGCGGGATATCCCCGCACCGGCAAGCCAGGTCTTCTGATAGCGGCGCGGCACCAGATCTACACCGCCCGCGGCCGGCTTTCCTGCCGGTGGGCCAAAGGCCACCGCGGCGAACCCCTCAACGAGGGCGCCGATGCACTGGCGCGGCTGGCCTCCCGCTACATCCGAGGCGACAGCGGCTTAACCGAATCCGATTACCACCACCGCGCAGCCGGTCTGGCCCAGGGCTTCTCTGCGGCATTCGCCAGCCAACTGGGTGCCTGAACGCTGCCACCCGCTAGGCGCCCTGCAGAAGCCGTTCCCCGCGCCCCGCGAAGGTCCTACTGGTGTCGCCTGCTCGCAGCCAGATCCTGATCGCCTCCACCGGCGTGTGAGTGGGATGTTGCCGGCGTGCCCGCCGCCCAGCGGTGACTATCGCGGCCCGGCGATCAAGATCAGAGCCAAACAACTCCTGCATCGCCGCGAGCATCGCTGCGCGTTGATTCGCGGTCGTCGACGCCTCGATCCGGCGGTAGTCGGCGATCGCGGTGTCAACATGTTGGCGGCGCTGCCGGTCGGCATCGGCGGCGTCCCAGGCCTTTTGGAGTGGAACCAACCGAGGGCCGGGACCGGGTTGGTTGATGATCAACCTCCACACCGCTAATTTGAAGGGTCGTTCCACTCCCCGCTTCGGGAGCGGGGCACTGAGAATGGCCAGAATCTGCTCCGGGCGGTACCCGCGGGTCAACTTCGTGCGGATCGCAGCCCCGAGAAGCCACCGCAGGTGCTTAGGCAGGGAACCGAAGGCCGCCGGCAACTCCGCCATCACGTGGCGAACTTCCGCTGGATCAACATCAACCTCAGTCGGTCGAGTCTGGTCGGTGTCGTCGGCTGCGGCTGGGCTATGGGGGGTAGGGGGGTCCCTTCGGGAACAAGAAGAGGTATGCGGGTCGGAAAAGGGGACGACGACCTTGTCATCATCGTCCCGGTGCAGCTCCTCGATACCCGACAGAAGCCGCTCATGAACAGCGATCGTCGCGGTCGTACCACGCCCCTGGGCGGGGCTGTAACGGATCACATCGAGGCGCTCGAGCCGCGCCAGGGCGCGACCAACACTGCGCTGGTGGGGATTCGACGGGCACAATGCCACGAGTTGGCGCAGCCGCACCCGGTCATCGCGGATGCGTGTCCACCGTGAGGGCAGCAAGTCGATAACCGCATTGAGAACTTCGGCGACCACCCCGCCCAGCCGAGCGGCTCGGCCGGCCTCGGCCATCCGAAGCGTGACCAAATCGGCGCAGTGATAGCTGATCCGCGGCCGCTTTTTATCGCTGGCGCGGTGAGGGTTTGAATCACGATCGCGCGCGCCCACTCGAAATGATTCAGGCAGTGCGGTATCGTGAGATCTGTCTGGCACGGACAAATCCCTTCGGGGAATGGGTTGTGAAACCCGACGAGACCGAGCTGTAACTCGGACTCAAGAACCTTTCGGACCGTCGCCCTCGGCCTCCAAGCCGGGGGCGACGGTTTTTTCGGGTTCGGTTGGGACACAACCCTTTATGGAGTTTTCGGCCGGCCCTCGATCCCTACCTGGTTGCAACCCAGATCAGTAGCAGCAACTTGATTTTGGGTAGCGTCAAACCCGGCAGAAATAACGGAATTTCACTTGACCGCTGAGAAAAAGCAGCGCACCAAGCAGAACTGGACCGAGGGCGTCTCTGCTGAGCGGTTCAGCGCATGCACTCGCGGCGGCGGGGCGCCGGCGCGAGATGCTCCAGATTCATATCCGTACCTCCCAAGTGTGGACTGATACCCATTGGGATGTTCGCACGCGACTGCGCGGTATTCCGCGCACGACACGCGGCGAAGTTCACCCACCCAGGTTCTACCGGGGTGGCGTTTTAGAACGCGGTGGCCAGGCCGGCGGCGGCCAGATCCTGCTCGAGACGAGACATCACCAATTCCTTGGCGTCCCGGAAACCCTGCTGGCGGGCCGCCTCATCCAATGCCGCGCGCTGAGCTGCTGTCATGCGCATCTGGAACGTGGCGTTTTGTCGACGATTCTCCGACCCACTCCGGCGCTTCTTCGCCGCGGCGGTCTCATCCATCGTGGTGGATTCCATTGCGCTCCCTTATCTCAGAAACGGCGCGGCCAGGCCGCGGACATCGGCGAATACGGTCTAGATCGCGGAAGCCTCTGCGAGCTGGTGCAGGATGAATGACTGCACGGTGGGGAAGCCGCCTTGCTCGGCCCGGGAACGTAGCCGCTGCTCCTCCTGGGGCAGCAGGTTGAGTTTCACCTGCTGGGTGCGCTGCCTTTTGTTGGATCCGCTGCGGCTTCTTTTGCCCAGTTCGGCCGGCGCTGCTGCCCTCATCGCGCTCCTCCTAGTCCGCTCAACATGTCATCTAACATGACATTGCTCGGTGCTGTGAGCTGCTGTTTTGTCATGTTGATGTCATGTTAGATGACATCCAGCAACACCGCGGGTACCCGCGCACGGCGTGTTGCCCCCCCAGATGGCACCCCGCCCACTCGTGATGTCCTCTAACATGACATGAACATGACAAATGCCCATGTCACAGAGTTTTCTGAACATGACATGGCGGGGTTTCCGCAGCCCGAACCGAAGGATTGCCGCCTGCTATGAAAAAGCAGTACATCCTGGAGGTGAGGTCCACGCCGCCGGAGCGGCCGACGATCACCGCGCCCGAGGCCGCCCGCAGGCTGGGAATCGACCACCGCACGATGCGCCGCGGCCTTGAAATCGGCACATATGCCGGGGGCTGGTATGCAATCGAGGGTGGCCAGCAGCGCAACTGGTTCGTCTACTCCGACGTGCCACCCTTCGCCCCTTCGTCGGGTCCCCCAGTGCCGGCAACACCGAATCAGGACAACACCACCGCCGCGCCGGACATGGTCTTGTCGGCGGCCCTTGAGTTCATCGCCGAGCTGCGCGAGCGAGACGCCCGACGCGATGAACAACTGTCCCGGCTCATCATCCAAATACAGGCAGACCAGATCCAAATACAGGCGGATCAAGCGGCCATCCGCGCGGACCAGATGGATTACGAAAGCCGAATGAACCTGATGGCTGCAGCGAGTTCGGAGTCCGGTCTGGCCGCGGCCGAGATCCTCGCGTCAGCGCAACGACTCCAGCGCGCCCTCGAAATGACGAATCAAATCATCTCGCAAATCCACCTCCCAAAGTTCGGGCCCGACGACTCGAACAGGGTTCTGTAGACCGCCGCACGATGCGCCCAACGGCGCTGTTGGAGTGTCTTTTTGGCGGGTCTTTCGTGTCGGGGTGCCCGGTTAGCCTGAACACAACTCACCCGATTGTGGAGGTTGATTGTGATGATGCCAGCGACGCGAGCACTGCTCGCCCTTGCAACTGCACCGGCCAGAGAGGACGGCGACGGGCCGGATCGCAGTTTCTTCGCCGATGCGCTGTGCGCGCAAACCGATCCGGAAGTGTTTTTCCCCGAAAAGGGCGGCACAACAAAGGAAGCCAAACGGATCTGTGCGCGATGTGAGGTTCGTGATGCCTGCCTTGCCTTTGCGATGGAAGGCGATGAACGCTTCGGTGTTTGGGGTGGCCTGTCAGAACGTGAGCGCCGTAATCTCAGGCGCGTCGGGCCGGTCACGGCTGAGGCGGACCGGTTGGCCGGGTAATGAAGGTAGTACCCGCGCTGTCGATAGCCAGCCCGGTGGTTGTGGGTTGCCAGGCGACCGTTGGTGGCGCCGCCCAGGCGCCGCCGGTTGGGACCGGTGTCGCAGCGTCACCGTGTACGCCCGGGTCTGGTCACATCAGCTTTCCGGGGCAACGCAATGCCGAACAGTCCGTTCATGTTCCGGTCGTGGCGAACTGGTCACCGGTAGTAGTCCTTGAGCGCTCCCCGCACCTTTACCCACAGGACATCGGCATCGTCGTCAACCAGCAACACCGTGGGCATCGTGGTGGCAGCCGTGAGCATCGCCACACTGCCACCTTGATCGTCTCGGTTGACTGGGTCGGCGGCAGGTCGGACGCCGACTATGCCCGTGTGCTGCCGGCCACACTGGCCGCGGCGGCGGCGCGCACGACGTCGGAGGAGATTCTGATTTGCGGCCGGGCCGGGTACCGCACCGACTTTTCCGGGATGGCGGCCGGCACCTCGCCCGCCACTGATGGCACCGCGATAACGGTGATCGAGGACAGCCCCGCCGGTGATCGTTACGCCTACATCGCGGTGTTGCAAACCACTGACACCGCAAGCCCCGATTGGGTGGCGGCCAGGGATTCTCTGCTCGCCGGTTTCACGATCGGCGACTAAGGGGCGTTCGTCGCGCCTGCTTCGGCAGGAGTCGGCGCAGTCAGTCAACGCCGTATTTGCGTTTCAAACGCTCCAGGATCTGCGCGGTGGTGAGCCGACCCGCGATGTAGTCACGTGCCCAAGCGACAGTGTCGGCACTTGGCTGCATGCCTTCCAACGCGAACGAACCCATGGCTTCAAGAACCGCTTCCCTGCGGGCCTCTTCGGTCAACGTGATGTCGGGGTGCGGGGACTGCTCGCCCGCATCGGCCTGCTGCATCGCATCCTCCGTTTGTAGCCTCATGATTATGCACGTGTGAGAGGTCCGCAATCCGCGGTGCGACTTTAAAACCGGTTTTCGGTGCGCGCCATGTCGGCGTGGCGGGCCATGTGAAGTTGAGCGCAGACGGTCACAGTCGCTGTCCTACCGTTTCTGTGTTTGGCGACGATGAGGTCGACTTCTCCGGCGCGCGGGTCGTCGGGGCTGGCTAGATCCGGGCGGTGGATGAGGATGACCACGTCGGCATCCTGTTCAACTGATCCGCTCTCGCGTAGATCCGATAATTGTGGCCTTTTGTCATGGCGTTCTTCGGCTTTGCGGTTGAGTTGACTCAGTGCCACCACCGGCACTCCGACCTCTTTGGCGAGCAGTTTGAGGCTGCGGCTGTACTCGGCCACCTCTTGTTCGCGGGACTGGTACCTGCCGCCGCCGGCCCCCATGAGCTGCAGGTAGTCCACCACGATCAGCGACAGTCCGTGTTTTTGTTTCATGCGGCGCGCTTTGGCGCGGATTTCCATCATTGTCAGGTTGGGCGAGTCGTCGATGTAGAGCGGGCTTTCGGCGGTGTCGGCCATCATTTTCGCGATCCGGGTCCAGTCGTTGTCGCTGAGGGTATGGCCGCGGAGGTCGTTGAGTTTGACGTTGGCCTGCGCTGAGATCAGCCGGTGCATGATCTCGTCTTTGCTCATCTCCAGGGAGAAGATCACGGCGGGCTTGCCCTGCTTGATGGCGCATGCTCGCAGGAAATCCATTGCCAGGGTGGATTTCCCGGCGCCGGGCCGCGCCCCGATCACGATGAGCTGGCCGGGATGCAGGCCGTGCGTCAGGGCGTCGAGGTCGTAAAAACCGGTCGAGACGCCGGTGGCGTCGGCGTCGGTTTCCAGCCCGTCGAGGGTCTCCTGCATGAGATCGGTCATGGAGGTGAAGTCGTTGGTGGTGCGGCGGTTCTCGGTGACGTTGTAGACCTCGGCCTGGGCGGCGTCGACGACCTGGTCGATGTCGGCGCCGTCGGCCCCGGAGTAGCCGTAGCTGACCACCCGGGTGCCGGCCTGCACCAGTCGGCGCAGGGTGGATTTCTCGGCGACGACACTGGCGTAGTAGCCGGCGTTGGCGGCGGTGGGCACGCACTGGATCAGGTCCAGTAGATAAGGTGCGCCGCCGATGCGGGGGAGCAGTCCGCGGCGGTCGAGTTCTCCGGCGACGGTGACCGCGTCGGCGGGCTCCCCGCGGCCGTAGAGGTCACAGATCGCGGCGAACACGCTGGCGTGGTTGGGGCGATAGAAATCCTCCCCGACGATCTTGTCGATAACGTCGGCGATCGCATCCTTGCTGAGCATCATTCCGCCGAGGACGGCCTGCTCGGCGTCGAAGTTGTGCGGCGGGGTGCGCATTCCCTCGAATTCCGTCGCCGGCTGTTCGGCCGCGCCTGCTGCCCGACTGCGCCGCCCGGTGCCGCCGCGCTGGGTGTCGTCGAGGATGCTCATGCGGCCGCGGCCCGGCGCTTGGCGATGATGGCCGCGTCGATGAGCGCCCGCGCTGCGGCAATCCCACCGGCGGTCGCGGTGGTGGTGGGGTGTTCCTCGGCGGTGAAACGCGGCGGAATCGCGGTGGCCACCAGCTGCGGGGGCTGGGCGGGCAGACCCTTGAGGCGGTGGGCGAGGAATCCGGCCGGGTTGGTGATTCGGTCGGGCCAGCTGTAATGGCTCTTCGCCATCTGGGCGTCGAGGGCATCCAGTAACTGACCGGGGGTCCAGGATTGCACCTCGAGGTGGCTGTCGACCAAGACCCGCGCCAGCCGCGCCGGATGCACGGCTTTGAATCCGTTGCATCGCCCGGCCAGGTGGCCGGCGAGAACCCGGGTGTGCCGATCCGCAGGGATGCTCGGCGCCGCTGCCACCGCGGTGTTCCTGGCGGTTTTTGGTTGTGAATTTTTCCGGCGCTTCGCGCTTGGTGAGGGAGATCGAACAGGAGATAAATCTCCTGAATAAGCACTACAGGAAAGGGTGCAAACGGCCCGGGAGAGCAGGTGCCAGATCGAGGGACGGTTGTAGCGTCCACCGAACTGGCCCTCCCCCCGTTTGGCTTCGATGGCCCACCCGGCGGCGGCGAGGATGTTCTGGCGGATGGTGGTGACGCTGCGCACCGACAACGGCCGGTTCTTTCCCAGCAGTGCCGCGGCTTCCTCGGCGATGCGGGTTCGAGTGACGGCGACGTTGCGGCCAGTCTTGCCCTCGGCGTGGCGGGCGATCACGGTGATCACCGCGCAAAACATGGCGTAGCTGACGTGGTGGGCCCTCAGCACAGCCCGGCCCTCTTCGGTTGTGGCCCACTGGCACACCGTGGCGATCCACCGCGGCCGCGACAGCCACATGGGAACCGTGGCGGGCACCTGGCCCTCAGTGGCCACCCACCGGTCGAACACGCCGGCCCGGTCCGAGATCCCCGCCGCCGCGGTAACCGATTGTGACTCCCGGCCGAACCACTCATGCAGTTCGCTGGCCGTCGCTGTGACCGCGGTAACGGTGTCTGATGTTGAATTGTGTTCAGGGTAAGTAGTACCCTGGAAGCTACCTGGCACGGTAGTTCCTCTCGTTTTACGCGGGGAGCTTGAAGGTTTTAAGGCCCGGAGTTCGCACCTCCGGTGGTCGCAAAAAATTTGCTCACCAGCCCCCTCCGGGGGGAGCCTTTGCCCTTTTCGGGTCCCTGTATTTATGTGTTGGGGTAGTGCTCGCCGGTTATCAGCCGGCGGTGGGCTCCTTTCCGGTGGCGGTGGTGGGGCGGCTCATCAGGCCGCTCCCCGTGAGGTCCCACGCTCGGCGGTGCGCCGCTCGACCATGGCGGCCGCGCGGCGAAACAGCGCGGCGATGTCTGCACCCGTCAACTGGGTGTCGTTGTAGGCCAGCAGGTTTCCCTGGGGGACCAGGGCCCGCAACGCGGCCGTGAGCCCGGCGTAGGCCACCGCATGGCCATGCCCGGTCCAGGAGACCCGCAGGCAGGTGTAGATGTCCCGGCCCCGCCGATCCCAGCCCTGCTCGGCGACGGCCGCAGCGCCGCGCAGGATCGCGGCGGCGGCCTGTGCCCCACTGTCGGGCGCGGCGGGCGAGCTGGCACCGGGATCGACGCAATGCGCCCCGGCGCGGAACGATGCCGCCACTGCCAGGCAGGTGATCAAATCAGTGGGATCCGCGCCCCGCGGGCAATTCTGCTGCGGCACAACCACGGTGGCGCCACGGACCTCGGCGACCCACCCGCGGTAGCGGACCCTGAGGACCTCCGCGGTGGGACGGCTCAACGTGATGTCTGGGTGCGGGGATGGCGGCACTGTCAGCCCGGCGGTCACCGCGGCGCGCAGGGGGCGGTCGGTCGCGGTCATGACGACAACTCCCCCGACATGCCGTAGCGCTGCAACTGCCGATCGAGGGAGTCCACGGAGACCCCCAGGCGCTCGGCGATATCAGCGCGGGTGCGGTAGCCCAGTGCGCGCAACTCTTCATATCGCTCGTCCCAGAGGATGTTGCGTCGTGGGCGCTGCGGTGTCGCCGCCGGATTGTCGATGGCGTGGTCATCCCAGGCCAGCGGTGTCGCCCAGCGCGCGGCGGTGGCGGCGGCCCGCGACTGCGCGCACCGACCGGGCTGCATCTGCAGTTCGTCGAACAGCGCGGCGACGCGGTGGGCGACCGCGACGGGCACTGTCGGGTGATCGGCGCTCAGCAGTGTGCTGATGGCGCCGGCCTGCCATCCCAGCCGCGCGGCCAGGTCAGTGCGGGGGTGGCCGAGGCTGACCAGGGCGCGTAACCGGCGTGCGGTGCCAATGGCCGGAACTTCGGCGTGCACCACGCCGGTGTCGTCGGGGTTGATCTCGGCCGCGGGTGCCGGGACGTCGAGGATGAGGTGGGCGGCGTCGGCCGGGATACGGTCGTGCGGCCAGGTGCCCCCGGCGGGGGCGCCGATGACCAACTGGGCCAACTCGCGGTGATCGACGCCGGTCACGCAGTGGATGGCGCGCACGCTCAGCCCGGCGTCCAGCAGTGCGCGGAGGTGGCGGCGAACGGGGGCGGCATCAGTGAATCCGTCTGCCTGCCAGTGCGATTGCACCGTGTGGTGCTGGCGGCACAGTCCGTCGGTGGCGGCGCGGCGGGTGCACCACTGATGGCGGCATTGATGCAAACCTCCGGTTGAGGGTGAGGGTTCAGCTGTGGCGATGGTGGCACGCCCTGCGCGGGTACTCGCGCGCGACACGCCGCGCGGGTACGCGCGCATTTCGGAGGGATCCGGTTCTCCGGCGATCCGCCCGCCGGCCTCAGATGCTGTCGTCGTCATCACAGTTAGCTCCCGTGCCGCTCATTGAGCATGTCCATCAAACTCCGGGGCTCTGACAACGGGCCGTCAGGAACGGTCACCGATTCCAGTGCCGACCACAACCGCAGGTCGTGATCCTCAGCGATCACCTCGGCGTCCTCCGAGGCCACCCGGTGGGCGTGGATCGCCCGCGCCACTGCCTTGAGCTGGCGGCGATACACCCCCGGGTCCTTCGACTCGACCGCCCGCGCCGACCGGCGCTGCGCCCGCTCGACATCTTTGAGTGCCTTAGCCACTCCGGCGGCGAACGCCTCCGCCCGCCGGCACCAGTCGTCATACTCCTGGCGGGCCATCGCCCACTCCCCCGCATCGACGCGCACCCCGACACGGTCCTCGACGTAGCGCGACCACTCCTGGCGCCGGGTGGACATGGCGCTGTCGTTGCGCTCCTGGGCCCGCCGCAACGCCGCGCCGGTACGGGCCACCAGATCGGCCTCCACCAACCGGTTCCAGGTTCGGGCTTCGGCGCCGCGGCTGCGCCCAAAGGCCAACCGGCACACCAGTTCTTCGAAGGGCACCTCGTCAAGTCGAGCAGGATCAACATGTCCGAGGCGCCGGCCCGGGTGAGACCGCCCGGCCGTCCTGTTCGACGGCAGCACCGCCGTCACCGGAAGCTCTCCCCGGAGAACACCATCTGCAGCACCGCGTAGCCGCCCCGACCCTGACGGATCACCTCGTCAAGACAGGCCGTGACATCGCGGCCGTCGCGGCCCTCAGCGACCTCGACGTCATAAAGACCCGTCAAGCTCCCCGCCGCGTTCTTCCCGGACCGTAACTCCTCGAGCACCCGGGCCGCTTTCCCGAAGTGCGCTAAACCCTCAGCAAGGTGGTTCAACAACTCCGCACGCCGATCCACGATGCAGTCCTGAAGGTAGAGATCTTCCCGGGCGACATCGAGGGCCTGGGCATTGACCTCCGACAGATCGAAGTCAGGGGTGTAGGAGACGGCGAACGGGCGAATAGGGCGAAACTCGCTGTCGTCAACGGGTTCGTAGACCGGTGCGTCCATCAGGGGTGTCCTTTCAAAGAAGTGGCTGGCAATTACGTGAGGAGTGGGGGGTGTCAGGAGGCCCGGCGGCGTTTATCCGCCGGCGTGCATCCGGTGAGAACCGGGCGGCGCCGCCGAGTCGCCGGCGGCGCCGGGATGTCGTCTCCGCCGTCCCAGGGCAGCAGGATCTGCCCGCGGCCGTCGGTGAGGAAATCCTCCGCCACCGGAAATTCCAGTGTCGCCAGCTCGGCGTCGGCGTCAGCGAGGTCAGCGTCGCTGGGCTCATGCTCACGCCAATCATCGAGATCGACAACAGTGAAATCCCGACTCGCCGTGCCGAATTCAGTGACCGGTCCGACCGCGGCGGGGTCGCGGCGCTGATCGCGGCGCGACCACCAGTCCACGGTGCCCCGCTGATAGAACTCGACCGGCCGGGCGGGAAGATCGGCCAGATCCGCCAACCTCGCGGTCACCGCTGCACTCGGCGACATCGCCGGACCCATCGCGTTTCCGGCGATGATCTCCAACTGCGCGCGGGTGGCCTCCAAGGCCGGCCCGGGTGCCAACCGGTACCCGGCCCAGATGCCGTGCTCGGGCATCGGGTTGGACAGAGCCCGCCGGGCACAGCCGGACTGGAAGTGGCACGACCAGCACGCGGCCACCGCAGTCGGGCTGGGCTTTTGCTCGTCAGGGAACCACAATTCGGGGTCTTCGGCGCACGGCGTTGTCGCCTGCGCCTCCTCGGCGGGCATTACGTTCAAATTCATTTTGTGCATGACAGTTCCTTTGCGCGGGTGGGGGTGCTACGCGGGAGGATGTTTTTCACTGCTGTCGATCTACTGCTGACCCGACTGGCTGCCGGGGTGATACGAGCCGAACGAGTCCGGGAGGGAATGTCAGCGGTGGCGCGCCCCGCGGCGGTGGCTGCGCGGCGAGCGGCGGCGGTGCGCGTCCGTGGTGCGGCGGCGGGGACGGAGTCGGAGTCGGGCTGCCCGGTGCGGGAATAGCCGGCGTCCACCAGGGGACGCAGCCATCCGTCGAGGCGGTCCACCACCTCGGTAGGTACCCCGGCGTCACGTAACGGCTGGGTCAACGGTAAGAACGGCGACGGCACCAAGTACGTGGTCGTGGTGGCGCCGAGGGAGTTCACACTGACGGTGATGTTGGTGGCCGGGACGGTGCCGAGGTCGGCGGTCGCGGTCTGGCCGTGCCGCGTGAACAACCCGGCGATCGCGTTGAGCACCGATACCACCGTGGGGCGGTCCGGGAAATCAGCGAACGCGTCGTACTGGTTGGTGATCACCAGGTTGTCCCAGGGCGAATCCGCCGGGGCGGTGCGCATGTCGAAACGCAACACCTCGCGCAGCACAAGATCGGGAAGGAAATTCAACATGCCGCCAATGGCCGAGGCGGGATCGGCGACCCGAACAAACGTCAGCGCGTGCGGCGGCGGCGCCGAAGGATTTCCGGCCAGGACCTGCTGGGTGGCGTTGAGCACCAGGGCGCCCTGGGAGATCCCCCACACGATCAGGTGCGACCCCACCGAGTAGGTGGCGCCGAGGAGACCGATCACACTGTTCACGCCGGCGGCCACCGACGCCCCGAGGTACTCCCCCGGCGTGTACGGCCACAGCTGCGCCGGATAAGGCACGGAAATCAGTGTGGTCGCGAAAGTTGTTGTCAGCTCAGCCATTGCGGCGGGGTCCATCGTCGAAAATGTTGTCCCGCCGACGATGAGCGCGGCCGCCGCGGTGGTCGGCACCGCCGCGGCCGAAGCGTGCGGATCGCCGGCGGTGCGCCCGACGGCACCTGCCTGTGCGGGGTGTATGACGGCGGATGCGGCGGCGACCAATCCCGCGGCCACCACCGACGTGGTGGAGAACAGCCAGGCCCGCCGCAACGCCTCGGACCGGACCCGGTCCTGGGGGGTTTTGGGCATAGCTCTCTCCTCGAGGGAATATCCGAATTACGAATTGGGGTGGAATCGTGAAATTGCGGTGACCGGAATTTGTCTTCGAAAACCGCAATACGCGTCAGGTGCTGGAAGCGACTACGCGTGCGTCGCGGGACCTCTTAGGGTCGTCGTCTGAGCCGTGGCGCCAGGTAGGTGAATCCCTTCGTCTCGAACACTGTCGAGACCGAAAGTATCAAAGCATCTACCACTGCGCAACAATTAGATGTCGGAAGTTTCCTCGAGGACCTCTTCCAGCCGTTTCACCAGCCGGTTTGCCCCGACACGCCGCGCCGGCGTCAGTTGCGGTATCAAAGCTCCTACTATTGCTAGGGCTTGTTCGGCGCGGCCTCGGACCTGGGTGTAGAGCACCTCACGCTCCTGCTCGCTGCGCCCGTCTTGCCAGGCCAGCTCGACGGCCTCCTCCGCATCGAGGACCACGTCGGCCGCCAACTTCAAAATCGCCGCCGACGACGCCGCCCGCTCCCGATCCTGTGTCGCAGTGGCGGCAGTGGCGGCGCTGATCTCCTTGATCCGCGACTCCGGCACGCCATACAGGTCGGCGAGTTTCGTCAGCGACTCCCCCGACGGGGCGTACTTGCCGACTTCCCAGTTGGACACGATGCGTTGCGAGGTGCCGATGCACTTCGCCAACTCGCCCTGGGTCAAACCCCGGGATACCCGAAAATGGGCCAACTTCCACTGATCCGGGGCCGGCATGGCCAGATAGTCACTGAGTTCGCCGCCGAAAATTTCCACCATGCGGCTGAGTAACTTCAACGACGGCGTCGTGCGCCCCGAAGTTACGTTGCTCATCGTCGTCGGCGTCACCCCGAGTGCTTCGGCGATGCGCTTGCGGGTCAATCCCGACCGGTCGCAGGCTTGCTCGAAGGCTTGCGGGGAGAAAAAATCGGCGGTGGTCTCAGGCATTGCCACCTGCCGCTGTCATATTGGGATCCGACCTACAGGGAACGGGTCCTGCGACGTCACACCGAACCGGTCGCGGGCCCACCACCTGCGCTCAGATGACGCCCGAGGAGCCGATGCCCGCAGCTCCGGCGGCATCGGTGCTGCTATAGCCCGCGGCGGCCGCCCGTAGTTTCTCCGCGTGAGACTGATATCGCCCCGACACATCCGTGCCCGACGCCAAGAAGGCGGCCTGAAACTCCGCCACCGCGGCCGTGAATTCCGCGCCCACCGGCCCGTATCCCGTGGTCATCGACGCGATCAGCGCCGGGTCGGGTTGCACCGCCGCGGCGATTTCACCCGCCACCACATCGTGAGCATCAGCGAAGCGCAACACATCGTCTTCATCCACTCTCAAAGCCATAACCCCAGGCTAACGGCCACCCGCCGCAGGTAGCAAGACCACTTGGGCCGTGTCTCGGATCCCAGCCCTGAAACCACCTAGAACGCGCTGCTCACCGCGAATCCCCCGCCGAAACCCGCCCAACATGTCGGTGCCGACCGCGACAATGGAAACCAAGAGCCCGGGGAAGGAAATCGCAATGGCCACCAACGCACCAACTAATCCGTTCACCCTGCCGTGCGTTGACGAGCAGACCTACACCGCCGACGCCACCGGCGGGACGTACCGCATCACCCTGATCCGCCCCGGCTGGGACGGCGAGGGCGAGGACCGCACCTGGCGCAACACCCAGTTCGCCGTCACCCACATCAACTCCGGTACCCCGGTCGCCACCACCGACCAGATCTACCAGGCGGCCCGGGCCGCCGAGGACTTCGCCCGCACCGCCGAAGCCGCCGTCGGCTACACCATCGACCGCATCCCCACCGACGACCTGGCCATCGGCGACACCATCGTCTACCCGGCATGGCAGAACGGCACCGTCGTCGACCGGCTCGAAACCATCACCGGCTTCGACGAGTCCTACCCGCAGACCCGCGGCGTGTACTTCGGCCCCCGATCCAGCGGCCTGCTCTCACGCACCGGCACCGCCCGCAAGGTGGCCGCCACCAGGTGAGCGCGCTGCGCACCATCACCGCTCCGGTGGTCGCCGCCGGGCCAACCGGGTGCCGTTTCCGGACCCGGTTACATCTATCTGATGCCGAAGCCGCCGCGTTGGTGGAGATCGGTGAGTTCCTCGGCGGTTGCTACCGGCGCGAGCTGGCGGGTCGTGTCCGCTTGGGTCGGATGGACCGAGACGGGCATAAGGCGTGGCGTGCGACGCGCAAGCAGGCGTTGACGTCGGTGTCGTCGTCGCGGTGGGCGGGGGCGATCACCCGCGCGGTGGAAGACCAGTACCAGTTGGGAATGCGCGGCCTAGCCGCTCACGTCGCCGATCTGCATTCCGCGGTGGAGGTCCTTGAGAAGCGCTGCTCCCTGCGCCCGGGGGAGATCGCTGATGATGCCGGCGACTCCCGCCGCGGGAAACGCCGCCGCGGATACGCCACCGCGTCCGAGCGGTTCGCCAAGACCCGCCGACTGGCGATCCTGCAGCAGCGCCTGGCCGTAGCGGAAGCCGAACTCGCCGCGGGCCGTCCGTCGATCACGGTGGGTGGGAAACGGTTGTGGCGCAACCGCACCAACCTGGCCGCGACAGGGACGAACGAGCAGCAGTGGCGCGATCGGTGGAATGCCGCGCGCAGGTTTCTGACCGCCGACGGCGAGACTGGAAAAGCTGGCGGTAACGAGACCATCCGCGTCGACGGCCAGGGGCGGTTACAGATCAAAGTTCCCGCCGCGCTGGCCCAGAAGTTCGGCGGGCACCTCCAATTCGCCTCCCCGGTCGGGTTCACTCACGGTGGACCTGAGTGGGCGGCGCGGGTCGATCAGCGCAAAGCAGTGCGCTACGACATCGTTTTCGATCCGCAGCGGGGCCGCTGGTACCTGGATGCATCCTGGGCGATCACCCCGGAACCGTCCCCCGCACTTGAGGAGCTTCGTGGCGGGCGAGTTCTCGGTGTCGACCTCAACGCCGATCAGCTCGCCGCGTGCGTGCTGGATGCGTCGGGAAACCCTGTCGGTGAACCGGTCACGATCCCCCTCCACGTCAAGAAGTTGCGAGCCTCCCGTCGCGATGGACATCTCCGCACCGCGATCACCGAACTGCTGAATGTCGCGGAACGCAACGATTGCGGCGCGGTCGCGGTGGAGAACCTCAACTTCGCCGATTCCCGTGCCACGGGGCGGGAGACCATGGGGCGTGGTGGTCGGGGCAAGAAGTTTCGGCGCGCCGTGGCCGGCATCCCCACCGCCAAGTTCCGTGATCGTTTGACCGCGATGGCAACCCGCCGCGGTATTCCGATCATCGGTGTCGATCCCGCTTACACGAGTAAGTGGGGCGATCAGCATTGGCGCAAGCCGTTGCAGCAGCAGACTTCCGGAGAGGTCACCCGCCATCACGGTGCGGCGGCCGCTATCGGTAGACGTGGTCTCGGTAAGCCGATCAGGCGTCGGCCGGCAGGACCCCGTACCCAACAGAGGATGGGTGTGGGCACTCCACCGGCCAGGCCTGTGAGGCTTCCGAGATCGCAGGGAGTTCGGAAAGCCCCGATCCACCGCCGCGCCCACGAGGCATGTCGGTCCACCGGGCAGCGCCGATCTCCGGCGGCCAAGACCGTTCGGGCCGCAACCGAGCAGCACCCACTTCTGCTCAGTGAGTAGGAACGGTGCCTGCCCCGTATGTTGACGGTTTCCCGCGCGAGCGCAGCGAGTAGGTCGGTGTTCGCGGCCCGGTTGAGGCGCTGCTCGCCAAATCGTGGCGCGCCCACGAGGCCGCGCCGGCCTGGGCGCGGCGGCACAGCCCGCACGCCGGGCGAAGCCGCCCCCCCGGGCCTGAGTGACCTCGATGGAGCGGTGCGCGTGAACTCACGGCGCAGAGCGGCCGGGCCCGGCGGGTCTTTCGGCCAGCGGAGGCGCGTGCAGGAGCAGCCAGCGACGAGCGCCACATCTGCCCGCTGCAGCTCGGTCCGGAAGGACCGGTCTAGAGCTTTGGTGTGAACCGAAATGTGGGCACCTTGGCGTCGAGAACAGCGCTCCACCAGCCCGCCACGGGATCGCCGTTTCTGCGCATCACCTTGGCGGATTCGAGCATCGCGTCGCGATCTGCGGGCAACTCTGCGATGCGGCCCTCGTCGTCGTAGAGCACCCAGCCTGAATTGCCCTTGCTCAGCATGTAGATCACCATCGCTGGAACGTATCGGAGGCGGCCGACACCAGCGTGGCGAGCGCGCTAGGACCGGCCGCGGCCGGGCCATCACGCCGTGACAGGTGGTCTGGAGAACTGTCGCCATGGCTGCGACGATTTCGGTATGAGTGATGCACTCGACATGATTTTGGCCGATCCGCAATTGCGGGAATGGCCGCACCGCGGACCGTCTCCTCTTTCTGAATCGGACGCCACAGAATTCCCTCCCGCGCCTATTAGTGCACCGCGCACCGATAACACGACGGCACCGGCCGCACCTCCGCCCGCACCGCCTCCGGAAACACCACCCGCGGCTGTTATCGCTCCACCCGCGCACCCCAACCCCACCGCGGCCGCACCCGACAAGCCCCTGCTCACCGCCGCCGCGGCGGTGGCCGCGCCGCCCCGCGGCGCGCCGACCGCGCAGGACCGCGATGACATCTATGACCCGCCGCGCGATAACAGTGCCGCGGACGCGGAGGAAAACACCGACAACGTCGACGATGGGGCCGCACCGAATTCAGGTTCCGCCCCGCTGGCATTTGATGAAATAACCCGTCCGCGCCGGCATTTACGAGACGCATTCACCCGGCCCACCGAATGGGTGAAAGAGAATTGGCGCCGGCCCCAGGTGATCGGGTCGGCCGCGGCCGCGGTGGTCGCCGCGGTGACCATTACCGTGTGGGCCGCCGCCTCATCGGAGCCCGCCCCGCAGCCCACCGCCACCCTGACCGCGCCCTCCGCCGCGGCCGCCGCTCCCCCGGCCAGCACCCCGATCACCGACGGGCCGATCCCGGTCAAGTCCGCCTCGGCGCGCTGCCCGGCCCCAAGCTCGGATCCGATGGGGGCGGTGCGCCCGGACTCGACCCAGCCGTGGATCTGTGTGCGCGCCTGGGGCATCGACGGGCAGGTCCTCACCTTGACCCTCGATGGGCCGTATGTGATCACCGCGGTGCGGATCATGCCGGGAGTCAATGCCGAGTTAGATGGTCAGGATCAGTGGTTGCGGTATCGCACCTTGACGCGGGTCGCGTGGAGTTTCAACGACGCCGGGCGCACCAAGATTGTGCAGTCCACCGATAACCGGCGCGAGCTGCTCACCGAAACGGTGGCGCCGGCGGACTGCGCGTCGGCCGGCTGCTCGGTGGTGGCCTCACAGGTGGCGTTAACGGTGGAGAAGACCACCGCCCCCGCCGCGGCCCCCACCGCCACCGGGTTGGGCATCAGCCCGGCCGGCGGTGGAATCGGCACGGATGGCGCCACCGCGTTCGGGGTGTCGCGCATCGAGATCATCGGCCACCGCGCCGGCTGAAAATCACTTTCCCGTCACCGCCCCCGCACTCCGTGCGGGGTGTGGACAGCTGTTATTCGCGGTTAGCGTCGCTGCTTAACGCCTATGACCGCCGTGTTCACCACGTGATGGAAACGGTTGCGCAGTAGTCGTATTGGCTGCTGGTGGCTAGCAGGGCTTGCTGAGCTAGCTGTTCTTGCCGTGCTTGCATGGCTTTCACACCTAGCCCTGCTAGCACTTATAGCCAAGCCGGTGACGACGAGCCGCGCCCTCTGGGGCGCGGCTCGACACTAACAGCGGGGAAGGGTAAATCCGGCCTAGCCCACCAGGCGTGTCGGAAAATCAAAATCGCCACCAAGTCCGGACGCCGGCGGCGCGGCGGGTGCACCACCAAGTCCGACGGAGCAGAATCAACTCCGACGAAGCGGCAGCGAGGAGCCCGACATGAACACGACCGAGAATGATCCGAGTTATGCCTGATATCCAAAAGGCGCCCGGTCGGGGGCGATCACCGCAGTGGCTGCGGACGCTAGCCGCCGGGCTGGTCGCCAAACTCGAGACTCGCGGCATGACACTGACCCTCGCGGCCGCCGAAGACGTCCTGGCCGACCGTGTGAGGGCCGTCGCTGCAACTCTTCAAATCACTGAGCGCACCGCTCGTACTTATGTCGATGAGGATGCGCTCGAGGGGTTGGCCGACACTCTGGTGGAATCTTTCACCGCCGAGGAGCCCGGCGCGGATCTCCTCAAGCTGCCTCGTGACGCCGGGCTGCGGTTGTCTGGCATCGGCCGGCTCGTCGCCGCCCTGGCCCAGTGCGCCCACTTCTTCGCAAGTTATGTCGATGACGAGGATCTGGGCCGCAGTCGCGCGACGGAGACAGTGGAACTGATCTCAACACTCGGTCTGATACAGGCCAGCCATCAGGCCGGAGACGTCGTCTTTGCGCCGCGGGCCCTCTTCATCAGAATTTCTCGCATCCTTGACGGTGTCGCTGACCTCACCGCCGATGCTGCCCTCAGCCTTGCTCTACGTGAGGACGCCTTGATCGCGAGGGCGGGATCCAAGACCCATCGCTTCTAGTCGCCGCCACCTCCACAGAGGGCTTCGGCTTGTGTGACGTCGGCGGCAGGGCTTGGCTCACCGCCGCGCGCGCCTATGTAGAAGCTGGTCTCGATCACTACGGTGCCGCTGACCTCACCGCCTATTGGGGTGCAGCAGTCCAGATGAGTCGTCCGGGCCCGGTAGAGTCAGTGGTGCGTCGTCGCGGCGGCGCGGCTCTCGGCATCAGGTCGGCGCCCACATCGCCACCGTCTAATCGAGACAAGACCCATCGGGTTTCCGCGGCGAGTGCCCCGGTTCAAATGCCGGCCAGACGCAGGTGTGGGATGCGCAGGGCCGCTTTTGAAAGGGAATTCTCCTATGAGCACTGACGGCCAGGACCACGCACGCAAAGATGCCGCCAGGAAGCGGCAGAAAGTTACCGGCGAGTCCTACATGCGGGCCCGCCGCGAGGTGATGCGGCGCCGGCCGCTCTCCTTCACCGTGGGAGTCGATAACGCTGGCAGGCCCCTGCGGGTCAACCTCGAGCAGCCTTCCGCAGGTGGTAGCGGGCCGCACTGCATCATCGCCGGGAATGGTAGTTGCGGCAAAACCACTCTGGCCCAAAAAATTGGCCGCCAGTTCGCCGCCCAGCAGGACGTCGAGGTCATCGTCTACGCCAGCGAGGAGCTGCGCGAGTCCTACGGCGAGGGGATTACATTCCTGGCCCACTCTTCCGGTGACCGCGACCGCGCCGCCCTGACGACGGCCCTCAACGATCTGCTCACCTCGCGGGAGGGCTGGCTTAAACAGGCCCAAGTCCCAGATATCGAGGCCGCCCGCGCACAGGGCCATCGAATCCGGGATGCCGTGGTGATCCTCGACGACGAACAGCTGTGGAACGTCCCCGAAAGCGACCTTGCGGTCCAGCGGCTGGTCCGGCTCGGCCGGTCGTTGGGCATCCATGTGATCACGCTGCTCAAAAGCCCAGTCCCTAACCCCGTCACGGAAAGCATCAGGGCGAACTCGTCGACGGTGCTGACCCTGGCCGGTGGTGTCGGCGTCGGGACGATAGGCACCGGCGTCGCCGAGTTCCTCACCGGGCCCGCCGCGGTCGCCTTCTCATTCGACCCGCCGCGCTAAGCCTTGCCGACGTCGGCGACGCCTTGGCTAAGGCCATGTCCGCGGCCGTCGCCGCCGCACCGCCCGGTAACTGTTATCGGTGCAGGCCAACCCAAGTCCTCTGGAAAACGTCGCTAATAGCGCTTCTACTTTTGCTGTGAGCTTTCGACCGACTCCGGTATCGCGGGTGCGCCATCAGTGGGCGCGCCGCCAACCCCACCTGCGGACCGTGCAGCGCGCCGCCACGGTGGTGTGTTTAGCGTTGGGTGCGTTCGCCGGTATCAACACTGTGCTGTCGGGGTGCGGCGCCGATTCGGCGGTCAGCGCCGAGCAGGTGTCGGCGACGGTCAACCGCGCCGCCGCCGTTGACGGGTTCGCTGATGCGTTCCTCAATGTGTATCTGTCCGGTGCGGGTGCCCAGGCGTTGGCGGCGTACACCAGCGTGCCTATCGACGCGTCTCCGGTTCCGGTCACCGTCATCAGGTCCGCGCCGTGGTCGGTGGTGCGGACCGACTCCGGGTTCGCCAACATCGACTCCTGGAGTGTGGTGGTCGGGGTGTTCGTCAAACCGGTGGGTCGAGTCCCGCAGATCCGCCACTATCAGGTCCCGGTCGTGGTGATCAACGGTGCGTTGCGGGCGGTGACCGCGCCGGCGTTGATCAACGGCCCCGGCCCTGGTTTCGATCCGGAACTGGCTTACCCGCACCAGCTCGGCGCCGGCAATGACCTGTATGCGACGGTGGACGGTTTCTTGTCGGCGTGGCTGGCCGGCGGCGGAGATCTGCAGCGCTACAGCGCCGCCGCGGACATCCGCCCGTTCCCGTCGGCTCCGTTCAGCCGGGTGGAGCTGGGATCGGTGGGCGCCGACGCGGCGATCCCCGCCGTTCCCGCCGACGGTTTCACCGCCCGCATTCTGGTCGGTGCCGCCGCCCAGGACTCCGACATGGCGGCGTCCTCGCTGACCTATCCGTTGACGGTGCGCTTCCAGGGCGGGACATGGTTCATCACCGGCATCGACCTCGCCCCGAAAATCGGTGCCCGCTTCACCCCGGTGGGCGCCCCTGAGACGACGTCGCCGCCGGCGGCGTTCACATCACCGCGGTAAACCCTCGAAAGGACACAGCAGCATGGGATCGCAACTCGCGCAGGTATTGGAAAACATCACCATCTGGGGGCGTTACATCGGCGTCGCCATGGTGGGGCTGATCGCCTTGGGTCTGACGGTGGCGGCCTTCGGCCGCGGCCAGGGATCCCTGACCCGGGTGATGGTGATCGCCGGCTGTTCACTGGTCGCCGCCGCCCTGGTGTGGCAGCTGCCCGATCTGTTGAAACTGGCCACCAGCGACGCCCCCAACATCACCGGCGTCGGCTCCCGCTACTAGCCGGATCTAGCGAACCGGAGTTGGTGATGGACGTTGTCGTGTACACGATGGCCCGCAAGTTCCCGCGGCTGATCGGCAAGTTCCCCAACGGACAACCCATCCCGTTCGGGCCGTACACGTTCGTCCAGATCGGTGTCCTCATCGGCGGGCTGCTCACCACGTTCGCCGTGTTGCAGATTTTCGACACCCCGAAGCTGCCGACCGCGGTGATCGCCGCGTTCCTGATCGTGCCCGCGATGGCCGCCACCCGCCGGATCGGATTTTCCATGGCCCGCACCAGCTCCCGGCTGCTGTGGGTCAGCCGGCCGTGGATTCACCGCACCCCGATCCCCACCGGCCCGCGAACCCCACCCCCGCCGACCTCCCCCACCGCCGCCGCCACCGGGCGCACCCGAAAGATTTTCGAGGCCACCTAGCGATGCTGTCGTTAACTAATCCCACCGTTGCCGTGACCGGCAATCTGCGCTGGACCCACACCGGTGTGGTCTACGCCGAGTGGCTGCTGTGCCCACGCCCGGGCGGCTATGAGTCTGCCTCCGACAAGCAACGCGTCGTCTATGAACACCGCCACCTGTTCGCCGACCTCGGGCAGGCAGTGCTCACCAGCGTGGTCGCCCCCATCGACATTGCGGTGATTGCCGCGAAAATCATTCAACCCGACATTTTGGAGCGATACCCCGACTACGTCGTCGAAGCCTCCGCGCAACTCAACGACATCGAACTGCAAGACCCGCCACCGCGGGAACGCATCAAATGGCTGTCGGTGCCGCTGTGCGCGCCGGCCCGCACCGGGCCCCTCGACGACGATTTCCAACCCAGCGCCGAGGACCGCGCCCATTTCGAAGCGCTCGCCGCTGCGGCGTTCCGCAAAATCCCTGGGGTGTTCAACCCGCAACCGGTCACTCCGACCCAGATGCAGTGGCTGTGGATGCACGCCCATGTTCGGGGTGTCGCCCCCCAACCGTTCCCGCACGCGACCGCCTCGGCGACGATCCGCCGCGCCCGCGGGTTCCGCACCGACGGTCACCTCGACGAGGCCCTGGCCACCGACGGCCGGCCGCGACGGTCGATGACTAAAGCGGTCAAGGTGTCCCTCGCCGACGCCGATACACCGAGTTATCAAAGTTTCCTGGTCGTCGACAGCTTCCCGGCCCGACTGGCCTTCCCCGGGGTGGCCGATCAACTGCTGGCGGTCCTCAACCATTTCGACGGGTGGGGTATCGACTACACGCTGCGCACCCGAACCCGACCGCGCACCGACGCGATCGCCGCCAATGCCCGCTCTTTGCGCCAACTCTCCGAGCAGATGGATGAACGCCAAGACGAGGTGTCCTTCGCTCAAAACTTTCTGATGTCCCGCGGCCAGCACCTCGCCGCCTACAACACCCACCTCGAGGCCAACCCGGCCGAAACCGAAATCCACTTCTGCCCGATCATTTCTGTTGCCGCGGCCACCCCCGACGAACTCGACGACCTTGTCCGGGATGTCACACGCACCTTCCATGACGCCGGGGTGAATCTGTTGGCCCGCTACGGCGCCCAAGCCGAACTGTGGGCCGCCAGCCAACCCGGCTACCCCGACACCCGCGCGAGCCTGGACTACGCCCACTTCATGCCCACCGATTCCTTCGGCACGTTCATGCCCATCACCTCCGCCCGGATCGGGGACGACTCCGGGCCCATCATCGGACGCAACCGACTCTCCGGCTTCGACGACCCGGTCCACTTCGACCTGCTGGGCATCACCGAGAAAGACAAGTCGGCGTCGTTCATGGCCGTCGGTGAACTCGGCTCCGGCAAGTCGGTGTTTTTGAAGGTGGTCCTCGGGCAGGCCGTCGACCTCGGCGCCCAAGTTTTCTGCGTGGACCGCACCGATCTCGGCGAGTACGAGGTGTTCGCCAACGCCATCACCGACGCAGTGGTCCTCGACGTCACCCACCCCGGCCACACCATGGATCCGCTGCGGGTGTTCACCGGACCGGATGCCGCCGAACGGGCGTTAACGGTGCTGATGCCGCTGTTCGACATTCACGCCGGCAGCCCGCAGTCGGTGCTGCTCTCCGATCTGCTCAACCCCAACTATCGGGCCCGCCACCGCATCTCGAGCCTGCCCGACCTCGCCCAGCACCTCGCCGCCCTGCACACCGACCCCAGCCGCGCCGCCGCGATCCCCGCCGGCGCCGACCCCGAGGCCCTCGCCGCCCTCGCCGGGCAACTGCGGTTCTGGGCGCAACGCACCTACGCCCGCTGCCTGTTCGCCCCCGAACTGCCAGCGCTACCACTGGACACCTCAATGGTGGTGCTGCGCACCCACCGACTGCAACTGCCCGCCGAAGATGAGGATCCGCGCGACCAACCCGTGAAACTGTTCGGACAAACCATGTACGGGCTGTTCGCGGCGATCGCCCAACAGGCCCTCTTCGACGTCCCCGGCCGGCCCAGCCGATTCGGGCTACTAATGCTCGACGAGGCGTCGTTTCTGTTGAAGTCCACCATCGGCAAAACCGTGTTCGACTCATTCATCCTGGACGGCCGCAAGCACCACGCCGCGGTCGCGGCGGCCTCGCAGTCCCCGGCGCACTTCGGAGACTCCACCCGCCTCATCCCCACCCGGTTCGTGTTCCGTCAAACCGACCGGAACCTCGCCGTCGACAGCCTGCGGTTCCTCGGGGTGGACCCCGACGACGATGAGCATCTAGTCAAACAACTCATGACCGCCACCAGCCCGGCCACCGAGGACAACGGCAAAGCCGCCCCGCATCGCCGCGGCGAATGCTTCATGCGCGACCTCAAAGGACGCCTCGCCCCGATCAAAATCCTGTTGCCGGCGCGCACCGAACGGGCGGCGGCGGTGCTGACCACCCCCACCCGGGCGGGCACGCCATGACCGCCGCCGCCCGCATGGCCCGGCTGCGTCGCCGCCTGTCCCTGACACTGGCCACCTCCCCGATGTTCAGTGTGTGGTCGGCCAGCCCGGCGGCCGCCGACACCGGTTCCGGGGCGATCGCCGCCGTGTCCTGGCTGCAGGTCGCCGACAGCCAGAGCGTGGCAGTCGGCGCCTACGGGCTGTCCATCAACAACGGCGGCATCACCGAACCCACCGCCGGCGCCGCCGCGCTGATCACCCACTGGCTCTACGGCGCGTTCCAAACCGTCATCGGATTGGCGTTGTGGCTGCTGCAAAACGTTTTGACCTTCGAATGGCTGGCCGTGATCTCCCGGCCACTGGAGATCGTCGGCGCGCAGTTGTCCCGGCTGGCGTTGAGCCCCGGGGTGATCGTCGCCGTCGGCACCATCGCTGCGGCGTTCATCGCGATCACCATGGCCCGCGGCAACATCTCCAAAGCGGGCGCCCAGATCGGCACCGCGGTGATTCTGGCCTTCCTTGCGGTGTCCCTGGCCAACAAGCCTATCGCCGAATTGGTGGGCCCCACCGGGCTGCTCGCCCAAGGCCGCGACATCGGCATCGAACTGTCCACCGCGTTGGCTCCGGGCGCTCAACAGTCCGGGCCGCAGGCGGTGCAGACCATCACCTCCTCGCTGGCCGACAATTTCGCCCGCGTCCCGACCATGGTGTGGAACTTCGGCGCCAATTTGGACTCCGCGCAATACAACTGCGGCCAAGTGTGGTCGGCGGCGATTCGCGCCGGGGACATCGACGCCGTCAAAGACCGTGTGCAACAGGGCTGCCCAGGCGGGGACCAACTCCACGACTATGCGATGAACTCCGCCAGTAACCAGCTCACCTTCGGGTTCTTGGCCGTGGTGTTCGCCCTGGCGGTCCTCGTCGTGTTCGGCTACTTGTGCTTCTACATCGTGGTGTTGGCGCTCTCGGCCCTGTTTTGGGCGATGGTCGCCGTGGTCGCCGCCATCGCCGGATTGATCCCCGGCCCCGCACAAACCCTCGCGGTCAAAGCGGCCATGGATGCGATCTTCTCCTGGTTGGGGATGGCCGCCTACGTCGGCATCGCCGGCGTGGTCGGGGCGCTCGCGACCGCGATGTTCACCGCCGTCGGCAGCGACATGATGGCCATGCCCTTGGTCACCATGCTGCTCGTCGCCGTGTTCTTAGCGTTGCGGCGAGTACGTGCCGGCCTGGTGTCGGTGCGCGACCGGTCCGCCACCAAAGCCGCCCGAATCGCCGCAGGGGCGGGACCGGCGACCTCGTCCTCACCGGGGCAGCAGGAGTCACAGCCGCGCCCGGCCGGATCGGCGGGCGCCCTCGACCGCCTCGACCCGCTGACCGCCATGCCCACCGCGGCCGGCAAGGCCGGCCAGTTCAGCAAACGGGTCGCCGGGCGGGCCGCTACCGCCGCCGGCACCGCGGTCGCACCGCATGCCACCGCCGCGGCGAAAGCCGTCAAAAACTTCGCCAAGGCATCAGTCCTCATCGCACCGTCGCGTGGCGCATCGTCGAAAACGCCGCCGCCGCAGACCAACACAACACCCCCACCCACATCACCGCCGCCACCCACGACGGCGCCACCCACAGCGGCCCCCACCCCGCCTCCGCCTGGGCGTGGGGGCCCGCCGCCGCCTGCCCCGCCGCCGCCAAGCCCCCCGCCTCGGCCCGGACCCACCCCACCCGGCCCGCCC
>SXGQ01134306.1_pt1 | contig 40617 bp, 44 predicted proteins | sample 3178371 | NCBI WGS metagenome assembly SXGQ01 (sample SAMN11356859, study PRJNA531348) | freshwater metagenome | isolation source: freshwater sample F1-20 | place: China: Fuxian Lake, Yuxi | collected 2017-12-25
CGCCTGCGCCCCAACCCGCCCGTTCCCGCAAGAATCGATAGCTGCTACCACGTCTCGATCGGATCGACGTCGACATCGAATTTAATGGACCGGCGATGGTGGGTCCGTTCCATGTCCTTGACCGTGGTCCGCACCGCTGCAAGCCCTGCGTCCCGTTCGAGCGATTTCACGAGAATTTGCCATCGATAGCGGCCCCGGAGTTTGGCCACGGGAGAGGGGACGGGTCCGAGAATTGTGAGAGGGCCTGGCTTACCCAGCAATGGAGCCATCGAAGGGGTCTTTGCTGTGGGTGTCCGGTCTGCCATGGAGGATGTTGCGCAGGCGGTGAGTCGAGCGACCCAGGCTGTGGCGGCGTCGTGGACCATGTTCCCATCGGTTCCCGAGACGAGGAGGGAGATCAGATGGACCGAGGGCGGATAGCCCAACGATGCTCGATGGGACAGCTCCTCCGAGAGGAAGAGGGATTCGTCACCCTGCGCGATGGCTTGAATCGCATGGTGAGAGGTCAGGGAGGTTTGCACGATGACCTGGCCTCCGGCCCCTGCCGGATGGGTGAGCGCGACGGCATCGAGTAATGTGTGATAGGTGCGTTCGGCCGATCGGAAATCCGGCACGCTGAGTCCTGCGTCCGCCTGCACTATCCCGACGAGGTCCATAACCGGAAGCGGTCCACGCCGCAATAGCAGTTGCGTGCCGACGATGATATCCCATTCTCCTCGGTCGATCCTTTGCCAGAGGGCCTCGGCCTCCGCCGGTTTCTTCATCGTATCTCCATCGAGCCGGATCACGGCTGCGTGGGGAAACAATCGCTGGACATCCTCTTCCACCCGCTCTGTGCCCTCTCCGATCCATTGCATGCGGGGGCCGGAGCAGGAGCTGCAAGTATCCGGGATGGACGATCTGTCTCCGCAATAGGAGCAGAGCAGTCGATCCGCCTGTCGAGAATACATCAGCGCCACGCGGCAGGTGGGACAGCGGGGCACCTGGCCGCAGTCGCGACAGACGAGGGCGCCGGCATAGCCCTTCCGGTTGAGAAACAGGAGGACGCTGGCCTTGCGGCTGATCGTCTGTTGGATGGCCCGAATAAGCGGATGGCTCAGTACCGTGCCGTATCCCTGCTTGCGGAGATCCACGACTTGTATGGCGGGCCGCGCATCGGGCAGTACGGATTTGCGGATGACGATTCCGCCCTGTTCCACTGCCGCCCTGGTTTCGAGGGAGGGATGGGAAGAACTCAGGACCAGCACCGTTTTTTCAGTTTGCGCCCTCAGCCAAGCCACGTCCCGTGCATGGTAGCGGGGTTCCTGCGCTTCTTTGAGCGCCGCATCTTCTTCTCCCTCGACCCAAATCGCTCCGGGAGTAGTCAATGGAAGAAAGATGGCCGATCTGGTTCCCACGACGACTCGAACGACCTGCCGATGGATCTGACCCCAGAGCTCGACTTTTGCCTGGTCCGACAGTCCGCTATGGACGCAGGCCGGCGCAATCGCTTGCGCCTCATCACGGAGCAAGTCCGCCACCCATTGGGCCCGTTCTGCTTCGCCTACGATGATCAGGATCGTTTGCCCGCGATCGAGTACCAGGCGAACGGTCCGTCGTAACAGCTTCAACCGATCGGCCCAGGGGGCCTGCACTAGAACTCGGGCCGGGCCAGGATTGTTCAATGTCTCAAAGAGCGGCTCAGCCCACGAGAGGGCTTGGTCTGGAAGGAGCGGCGTTGCCTGGTCGGCATGAGCCAGGATCAATTGTGCGGACGGCTGGGCGAGCGGCGCTGTCGGAGCAGCGGGCAGATTCCGAACTTCCTGTACCCATCCACGAACGGTGAAGTCCTGCAACAAGTCGGCAAGACCGGAGCGTCGGGGGGACTTGCGAAGCCCCGACGGTGTTTTACTCAGTTTGACGAGCAGGGCCCGTTCCTTCGCCGAGTAGGGTTCTCGCGCGGACACGGCGGTTTTTCCGTGCTCCGTCAGTTGATAGTGGCTGATCGGTTTCTGTGGCTTGGTTGTGGGAGGCAGCACCAATCTGAGACATTGCCCCCATGGCGCGACATAGTGCTCAGCCACCTGTCGGGAGAGTTGGAATAGGTCGGGCGGCACATCGGTTGCGGTCCCTTCCGGGAGCAACGAGTGAATTTCTTTGAGGCGTGCGGGGTTCAGGCCATGGGGCAGCAGAGGGGGCAGCGCGACGACCGCGCCTTGGAGCATCGATCGACCGAAGGGCACAAGCACGCGATGGCCGATGCGCAGCGTCGGCCTGAGTGACAGGGGGACGAGGTAGGTGAAGGGGCCTGCCAGATGCCGGGGGACAATGACATCGGCGAACCGAGTCTCAGGCTCCGTGTTGGGAGGGGCTTGGATCGAGCGCATGCGGCATTGTAGCAGTAGTAGAAAAGGGGGGACAACGAAAGAGACGGGAGGGCTGACGGACTCGCGTCAGCCCTCCTGCGATGTTAGGTGAATTGTACCGTATAATCTAATTCCATGCGTGGGTCATTGGGTCGTCGGCGATATTCCGCTCCCTCGTGCGCGAGCACTACAATCTGCCCCGTGACACTAAAGGGATTGATGGGGCTGACGAAAATCGTCTCGGGCGGGCTTGAAACACGCAAATTTTCCTCACCGGACCGCCCGACCCCTATCGCCGCCATTTCGACTCACGCCGGCTGCGGCAATACGGTTCGATCCATCCGCGTAGCCTCAATAATCAGGTGCGTGCCGAACAACAGATCGTTTGTCAAGATACGGGAATAAATTCGATCCAGCGGAATCCGGTCCGGCCTGTGCGACCGTTTCGTCATATGCCTCGCATAGAGTCGGATCAACCACTCCAGGGGGAAACATAGTCGCCAGCTGTACGAACGAAGGTTGGTAAAAACCTCGCCGGCTTCTAAGCCGGCCTTATACAGATAATACTCCAACTCATGATACCGGATTGGGTGAGCGTGCACGTTGGGGCTGCCCTCTTTCAACGCCCACTCGATCGGTGGGTAATTGAAAAAGAGAAAGCTGCCATCCAGAAGAAACTTGACACGGCTCCTCAAATTGAGAATATTGGGAGTGGAGATAAACAGCCGTCCCCCTTGCCGCAGCACCCGCTTGAGCTCCCGACAGAGAGCTATGGGATTCTCGACATGCTCGATCACCTCGAGGCAGACGACGTACTCGAAGCTCTCATCCGGATAAGGCAAGCCTGCGGCGAAATCGCACTGTCTGTAGCTCACGGTGCCGCCATGCGCCCACTCCTGCTTCGGCAAACAGTCGCAAGCTGATACCTCATGCCCCATCGCGGCCAGCCTCTGCGCCAACCCTCCCGGCCCCGATCCCACATCCAGCACAAGCCCCTTGGGACAATTGGCCAATTTATTGAACACCGCCCGATGGAGATCAACCCCGCTTTTCAGCATGACACGCCTCTTCCCAGAATTTCGCGTGCTCCATAAAGGTGTAATAGGCATAGAGTCCTGAAAGAATCAAGCCAGGCATGCCGTCCAGGAAGCCGCCCCGTCTTACATCCATCTTAAAAAACGAACCGAGCGGATGGGTGACTATCTGGTGGCAGAAACACGTCCGGCCCTGCTCCACCATGCAACGGGCCATCAGGCCCGACTCGCGACTCTGCTGCGCCACATAATGATCGAAGTCACGAATTGTTAAGAATATTACGGCGTTGTCTCCTTGACCCGCCAATTCACCCGATGCTAAGGTGCTCGCAGGTCGATTGTTCACAGATCGAGAACGTCCATGGCTCCTGACAGACCCTCCTCCGGCAAGGCTCCACGCCGGACTCCTCCTCGTATCGAGACCCAGATTCACCGCCGGAAGAAGGCCAAGGCCTTTTCGCCCCTGGATCCTGAGTGGGATCAAATCGACCCGGCGCCTCCCTCCCATCTGCGGATGCCATCCGGCCGCATGGCTCCGACTCCACCGAACCAGGCAAAAAAATCTTCGTAGAGCTTCTTTTAACGGATGGGCGACCTCTGCTTTCCTGTGACGCCCCGCGCAAGGCAGCCGCGTCTAGGACTTTCGGGTTTCGGCCATAGGTCCTTTGGGCGCTTGCTATCCCCCCAATTCAGAGTCTAAGATTTCTCTCTCATTTGTACGCAAGGTGTTGAAAGGTCAGCCCTATGAGCGGTTTCGAGTTACTCCTTGAGTACCTAGCCCGATACTTTCCGATTTTGCTGTTTATTTTCGTGGCGCTGGCGTTTGGCGTGGTCACGTTGCTACTCAGTTATTTGGTCCAGCCCAAGTATCCGGAACCGGAGAAACTCACTACCTATGAGTGCGGATCGGAGCCGTTTTCCGATGCGCGCATGCCGTTCCCGGTCCGGTATTACATCTTTGCGATGCTCTTCGTGATTTTCGATATCGAAGTGATCTTTCTCTATCCGTGGGCGGTGGTGTTTACCAAGATCGGGCTTATCGGACTGATCGAAATGCTGATTTTTATCGGGTTGTTTCTGGTAGCCTACATTTACGCCTGGCGCAAGGGAGCTCTGGAATGGGATTGATCCAAATCGGTCGGCACGACAAGGATGGCACGCCGGACGTCGTGACCACCACGATCGAAAAAGCTGTCAATTGGGCCCGCAAGGGTTCGCTCTGGCCGATGACGTTCGGGCTGGCCTGTTGCGCGATTGAGATGATGGCCGCCGTGTCGTCACGCTACGACATGGACCGGTATGGAGCTGGCGTCTTTCGGGCCTCGCCACGGCAGTCCGACTTGATGATCGTGGCCGGGACCGTCTGCCGCCGAATGGCGCCAGTCATCCGGAAAATTTACGACCAGATGCCGGAGCCGAAATACGTCATTGCGATGGGCTCCTGCGCCACGTCGGGGAATATCTACGACAGTTACAGTGTCGTTCAGGGTGTCGATCGTTTTGTGCCGGTGGATATATATGTGCCGGGCTGTCCTCCGACGCCGGAGGCGCTCTTCGACGGCATCCTGAAATTGCAAGAGCGGATCATGCAGAAGCGCGTATTTCTGAGACAGCCGGAGCAGGTCAGGCCTGGGTATAAGGTATAGGGTTCGATCCATGTCATTGCAGTACGTGATCAGCCAGCTCCAGAATGCGTTCCCCGTCGGCTTGACCAAAATCGTCGAGTGGCGCGGCGAGCTTGCTGTGACCGTGCCGCGGGAGCGGCTCCACGAGGTGGCGCAGTTTCTTCATGACGACCAGGCCATGGACTTTGACTACATCGTGCATGTGAGTTCGGTCGATTGGCCTGACGGTGACGAGCGGTTCGAAGTCGTGTACGAGTTTTATTCGATCAAAAAGCGCCAGCGCATTCGCCTCAAGACCAGGACGCCGGAATCGGATTGCATTGTGGATTCCCTGACGGATCTCTGGAAGGGCGCGGATTTCATGGAGCGCGAGGTGTACGACATGATGGGGATCCGTTTTCGGAACCATCCGGATCTTCGCCGGATCCTGATGCCGGACGATTACACCGAGGGCTATCCGCTGCGAAAAGATTTCCCGTTGCGCGGCAAGGGCTGGCGCGACACTTTCGAATTTCTGGACGAAACTGCTCGGTAGGCCCTGTAGGATAGACGATGGCTTTTGAAGATCAACGTACAACCGTCTATAAGGTCGATCCGGCCCATCCGGAAAGCGAGACTCTGCCGACTCTGCGGACGGAAGAGCTCCTGCTCAACATGGGGCCTCAGCATCCGAGCACCCATGGAGTCTTAAAAGTCATTCTCGAGCTGGAAGGCGAGCGCCTCGTTAAATCGACCCCCGTGCTGGGATTTCTCCATCGCGGGGTGGAGAAGCTCGCGGAAGACGGCACCTACCACCAGTTCATTCCCCATACGGACCGGCTCGACTACGTCTGCGCGATGTACAACAATTTTGCCTACTGCCGCGCGGTCGAAAAACTCATGAACATCACCGTGCCGGACCGTGCGGAATATCTGCGCACGATCGTGGCGGAGGTGCAGCGGATTATCGGCCATCAGTTCTGGCTTGGCACCCAGGCCCTCGACATCGGAGCCATGACCGTCTTCTTCTATTGTTTCCGCGACCGGGAAATTCTGCTGGATTGGTTCGACGAGCTTTGCGGCGCGCGGCTTACAACGAGCTGGTACCGCATCGGCGGCGTTGAGCGGGACTTTACCGCGTCGTTGCTCGACAAGCTGAGGCAGTTCCTGGATTATTTCCCGCCGAAAATCGACGAGTACATTGTCTTCCTGGAGAAGAACCGGATCTGGGTGGCGCGGACGAAGGGCGTGGCGGTGATTTCGGCGGAAGATGCCGTGAGTTTCGGCCTGAGCGGCCCGACGCTTCGGGGCTCGGGCGTCGACTACGATCTCCGGAAGGCCGAGCCCTATTCGGCTTATCCGAAGTGCGAATTCAGCGTGCCCCTTGGCAAGAACGGCGACACCTACGATCGGTACTGGATTCGCGTTCAGGAACTCTACGAAAGCGTGAAGATCATCCGGCAATGTCTGGACCAGATGCAGGACGGCCCCATTATGGCCGATGTGCCCAGCGTCACCATGCCGCCGAAAGAGCGAGTCTTTACGAATCTGGAATCGATGATCCAACATTTCAAGCTTTTTTCTCAGGGGTTCGATGCGCCTCCGGGAGAGATCTATTGCGGCACCGAAGCGCATAAGGGCGAACTGGGTTTTTATATCGTTAGTGTCGGCGGTGGGAAGCCCTACCGCTTGAAGATTCGCGCCCCCTCTTTCATCCACATGGGCGCGTTCGACTATATGTCCAGGGGGTACATGATCGCCGACGCGATCACGCTCTTCGGGACCTACGACATTGTGATGGGTGAGTGCGACCGGTAGATGCCAAACGTAAGGAGTGAACGGTAAAAGGTAGAGCGACGATGTCGTTTTGTGTTTTACGTGTCACGAGGAAAAGAACATGGGTTTAAAGCCAGCAACCAATCCTGACGTGGAAGCCGCCACGATCGAACTGTCGATCGATGGGAAGATCGTGGCCGCCAAGAACGGCGTGTCCCTGTACGACGTGATCTCGAGCACGGGCAAGATCATTCCGGCCATGTGCTACCACTATACGTTCGATCCCTTCGGCTCCTGCGGCATGTGCCTGGTTATGCAGGAAGGCAAGAAAGCGCCGGTGCGTTCCTGTACCGCCAAGGCGGCAGCCGGCATGATCGTTCGAACCGAGGGCGAGGACCTTTTCCTGGCCAGGAAGAAAGCGGTGGAGAAGCATCTCTCGGTCCATCCGCTTGATTGCCCGGTCTGCGACGCCGACGGCCATTGCGAACTGCAAGACATGGCGTTCCAGCACGGGGTCACAAACCTGCCCAACGCGAAACAGAAATTCATTCCGGAAGATACCCGCAGCCCGGTGCTCGACTTCAACATGAACCGCTGCATCGCCTGCGCGGAATGCATCAACGTCTGCAAGGACGTGCTGATGATCGACGTGCTCCAGTTCACGAAGAAGGACGGATTCACTCAAGTCGTGCCGAAGGGCGACGTGGCACTGTCCTGCGAATTCTGCGGCGACTGCCTCGCGGTCTGCCCGGTCGGCGCCATCACGAACAAGTTCTCCAAGTATCTGTACAAGCCCTGGCAGATCAAAAAGACCACCACGACCTGCAACTACTGCGGAGACGGCTGTCAGATGCATCTTGAGACTAAGGACGCCGAAGTCGTCCGCGTGACCTCGCTTCTATCTTGGAAGAATAAATGGGGCGACCGGGCCGACACGGCCAAGGGCCATGGAGGGCTGTGCGTGCGGGGGCGTTTCGGGTTCGAGTACATTGATAGCCAAGCCCGGTTGAAGCAGCCGCTGCTCCGCAAGGACAATCAGCTTGTGCCGACCCCCTGGCTCGAAGCTATGCATGTTGTGTCTGAGCGATTCGCCGAAATCCAGCGGAAGCATGGCCCGGACGCGATTGCCGGTTTGATCACTGCCCGCTGCACTAACGAAGAACTCTATCTGTTCCAGAAGCTCATGCGCACCGGGTTCAAGACCAACCATCTCGACAGCAGCGCGCGCTACGGCCATCTCAATTTCGTCCATGCTTCCCGGCAGGCCTTGGGGATCGGGCGGAGCCCGAACGATTGGGAAGACCTGACGAAGGCCAAGGCGATTATCGTGATTGGCTCCAATATTACGGAGACGAACCCGCTCACGGCCGTGCGTATTAAGGAAGCGTTGCGCGTGTATCAGGCGCAGGTGGTCGTGATCGATTCCACCGTGACGAACATGGCCCGGCTCGCGTCCCATCCCGTCCTGATCAACCCGGGCACGGAAGGGCTCGTGATCGATGGACTCATCAAGGCCGCGCTGGAACTGGACTTGATCGATGAAGCGAGCGTCAAACAGTATCCGCGGGCTTTCGAAGCCCTGAAGGCCGCTGTGGCTCATATTTCCTTGGAGCGGATCGCGGCGCAGACCGGTATGTCGGTCGATTGCTTGAGAAGCACCGTTGCGATCTTCGCTGAAGCGCCCCGCTCCATCATCGTCTGCGCCGAGGGTATCGTCCGCCAAGCCAATGGCTATCAGAACGTGTTGAAGCTGATCGACCTCGCCTGGATCACTGGCAAGCTGGGCCAGCCAGGCTGCGGAGTGAATACCGTGACGGAAGAGCCGAACGAGCAGGGCGCCGTGGATATGGGCGTCGCGCCGGAATTCCTTCCCGGCCAAGCGTCATTCAACGATCAAGCCGCGCGCGAGCGTTTCGGCAAGGCTTGGGACATGCCGCTCCCGGCCGCTGGATCCGGTGCGAACCTTGTCGAGATTCTCAAGCGCTGCAAGAGCGGCGAGATCCGCGCCCTCTATGTGGTCGGAGAAAATCCTCTGGCCACGTTGCCCGCTTCGATGGAAGTCCGCGCCGCGCTGGATCGTTTGGAGTTGCTCGTTGTTCAGGATCCGTTCCTGACCGACACGGGCAGGATGGCCCATGCGGTATTGCCTGCCTGCACCTCCGCAGAAAAGGACGGCACCTTTACGAACCTGGAAGGCCGCGTCCTACGTGTCCGCGAGGCCATGGATCCGATCGGAGAAAGCTTGCCGGATTGGCACATCATGACGGCGTTGGCCAATGCGCTGGGCTGCGAATGGGCCTATGAATCTTCGAACGATATTCAAGCGGAAATCATGAAAGTGCTCCCTGGCTACTACAACCTTGGGCAGCCCCGTAAAGTTGTGCCGACGGTGGACCGATATCTGTCTAGCGGCTATGACTCGGAAGTCTCGGCGCGTTATCAGGCTTCTGCCCCAGCCCTTAAGGATCAGCGGCCCTTCACGCTGCTGATGGGACAGGTTCTCTATCACTCAGGCAAGCTGTCCACGGCAGCGCCAGGCCTTATCAAGATTTCGCCCAACACCGGCCGGCTCAAGATGAACCCGCAAGATATGGAACGGCTTGGAGTGAGTGAGGGAGCGAACGTGCGACTCACGTCGGATAGCGGGTCGCTCCAATTGGCGGTCCAAGCCGATCAGTTCGTTACGACGCAGACCTGTTTTTCCCCAGAGCATTTCAACGAGCCCCCGGTGAAAGATCTGATGGCGGTCCAGGTCGATCCGACGACCGGCGTGCCCTCGTTCAAGCAGACCCGTGTGACGATCGACAAGGCGTAAGGGGAAACAGGAAACGCACATGCGTATCACCGTACTGATTAAAAAAGTTCTCCAGGCCGCCCTATTCTATGAGATCTGGGGCGCGATGAAGGTCACGTTCAAGCATATGCTCCACAAGCCCATCACCTTCCAGTATCCGCGGGAGCAGCGGATCCTCCCCGATACGCACCGGGGGGCACTGGCTTTGTTACGTTACGACGACCATCAGGAGCGCTGTGTTGGCTGCGACCTCTGCGAAGCTGCCTGCCCCTCCCGCTGTATCAAGGTGATCAGCGCGGAAGATGTAAAGCGCCCGCTGCAGCGGATCGCCAGCGAGTTCTATATCGACATTACGAAATGTGTGTTCTGCGGCTATTGCGTCGAGGCCTGTCCCGTCAACGCATTGGCCATGACAAAGATGTATGAGTTTTCGACGCACGACAAACGTACGCTGCTGTTTGACAAGGAGCGGCTGTACGACATCGGCGAGCGCCATCTCGAGGATGCAAAAAAATACTTGTATGCGCATAATCAGGAAAAAAACGTTGAGGAAAGCCGGGAGTATCGGTATTACTTTCCGCAATCGGTGCTGAAGCCGACTCAACCACCACCGAAGCATCTGGGCTGAGTCGATTCATGGTTGTGGTCTTTTTTACTTATTTCGCATTGGCCAGCATCGTGGCAGGCGTGATGACGGTTGCGCTCAAGCACCCGGTCCATTGCGGTCTCGCGCTCCTGGCCCTGCTGCTCCATGTCTCCGGACTCTTCATCCTCCTCAACGCCGAATTCCTCTGGGCCGTGCAGGTCATTGTCTATGCCGGCGCGATCCTCGTCCTCTATCTCTTTGTGCTAATGCTCTTGAATTTGAAAACCGATGACCGGTATTTCCATTCCTCCTACCGGTATTTTCTGGCGCCTGCTGCCATCGGATCCGCCTATGTCCTGTTTCTGCTGATGCGCTCGCCCTTCAAGGGCGCGAAGGGCGATGCCCCCTTGGTGGCGGTCCTCCAGGACGGCGATACCTATGCAGTCGGCATCAAGATGTTTAGCGATTATCTGTTGCAGTTTGAAATTGTCGGGGTGTTCCTGTTGGGCGCCATCATCGGAGCGATCGTGCTGGCGAAAACGCCGAAGCCGGTCGTCGACAAACGTGACAGGTAAGGGGTTCACCCTGTTCAGCCCGAGAGGCCTATGGTTCCCTTAAGCGCATATGTCGCCGTCAGCGCCGTCCTCTTTCTCACCGGCTTGCTCGGCGTGTTGATCCGGCGGAACTTCATCATCGTGTTGATGTCCGTCGAGATCATGTTGAACGCGGCCAATATTAATCTCGTCGCTTTTTCCTACTACCTGGAATCGATGGCAGGGCAGCTGGTGGCACTTTTTATCATTGCCATTGCAGCAGGGGAAGCGGCGATCGGGCTGGCCATTATCATTGTCGTGTTCCGTGGAAAGATCTCCACGAACGTGGACGAGATGAATCTTTTGAAGTGGTAACGTGACAGATTTATTAATCAAGCTGATTCCGGTGTTCCCTTTGCTGGCCGTGCTCCTGAACGGGCTCGCGGGCAAGCGCTATTCCCATGAGATCGCCCATCGCCTAGCCTGGGGATCGGTGGGTCTGTCGTTTCTCTGCACGCTTGGTGTCTTCGCCGACGTCATCCAGTCCGGCACCGCGCATGAAGTCGTTGCCTACCAATGGATTTTCGGCGGCGATCTAACGATCAATCTGGCCTATCTCGTCGATCCGCTCACCTGCATCATGTTGCTGGTGGTGACGGGCGTCGGCTTCCTGATCCATATCTACTCCGTCGGCTATATGCATGGGGAAGCGGGGTTCACCCGCTTCTTCACGTACATGAACCTCTTCATGGTCTCCATGCTGCTCCTCGTCATGGGGAACAACTATCTCGTCCTCTTCATCGGCTGGGAAGGAGTCGGGCTCTGCTCCTATCTCCTGATCGGCTACTACTACGACAAGGTCTCCGCTGCGAAAGCCGCGTCGAAAGCCTTCGTCGTGAACCGCATCGGCGATGCGGGTTTCCTCTTGGCCATCTTCCTGATTTTTATTAACTTCAAGACGCTCGACTATACGAAGGTCTTCGCCCAGGTCGGGCAGCTTTCTCCGGGTATGGCGACGGCGATCGCACTCTGTCTCCTTGTCGGCGCAGTCGGTAAGTCTGCGCAGCTGCCCCTGTATACTTGGCTCCCTGATGCGATGGAGGGCCCGACTCCTGTTAGCGCCCTCATCCATGCCGCGACGATGGTGACGGCCGGGGTCTACATGATCGTGCGCAACCATGCGATCTTCGATCTGTCGCCCACGGCCATGACGGTCGTCGGCGTTATCGGCGGTCTTACGGCCCTCTTTGCCGCGACCATCGGCCTGGTGCAAACGGATATCAAACGCGTCCTGGCCTATTCGACGGTGAGCCAGCTCGGTTATATGTTTCTGGGTTGCGGGATTGGAGCCTATACGGCCGCCGTGTTCCACCTCATGACTCATGCCTTCTTTAAGGCCCTCTTGTTTCTCTCGGCCGGATCAGTGATCCACGCGCTCTCGGGCGAGCAGGACATCCGCAAAATGGGCGGCCTCAGCTCGAAGATCCCTTGGACCTATCGTGTGTTCTTGATCGGTACTATCGCCATCGCGGGCATTCCGCCCTTGGCGGGGTTCTGGAGCAAAGATGAAATTCTGGCTCATGCCTTCACGCATGGGCATTACCTCTTGTATGGCATGGCCGCCATCGGCGCCTTGCTGACGTCCTTCTATATGTTCCGCCTGACCTATCTGACGTTTTACGGTACGTCCCGCCTGGATCACCATACGGCGGAGCATGTCCATGAATCGCCGATGGTGATGGTCGGCCCTTTGATGGCGTTGGGCGTGTTGTCCATTTTCGGCGGGCTTCTGGGCTTTCCTCCCGAGCATGGCTGGCTCCATGGATTCCTGGCGCCAGTTGCGGGAGCGGGAGCCGAACATACCGCGAGCGCTGACCTGGTGCTGACGCTCATGCTGGTGGCCACAGGGATCGCATTGCTCGGCTGGGGCGTCGCGCATTATTTCTACAGTGTGGACCTCTCGGCGCCGGACCGGCTGGCAGCCAAGTTTCAGGCGGCGTATCAGACATTGCTCGACAAGTACTACGTCGATGAGCTCTACGATCGGCTCTTTGTGGAGCCGACCAAAAAGTTGGGAGAGCTCCTCGATTGGTTTGATCGCACCGTGATCGATGGCCTCGTCCGCGGAGTGGCGCAGATGGCGGAAATGGGCGCGGCCGGCTCGACCTGGATGGAAAAGTATGTGATCTACGGCGGCCTGAACGTGATTGGATACGGCAACCATCGCATCGCCAGGCAGTGGCGGCAGCTGCAAAGCGGTATGGTGCAACATTATGCCGCTATCCTGGTGGCGGGCCTGTTCCTGTTAGCGGTGATTATTCAGCTCATCATGCAACTATAAGCACACTGTATGTTAGAAGAACTGGCCTCAACATTTCCTATTCTGACCTGTATCCTCTTCCTCCCCCTCGTCGGGGCCGTGGTCCTGTGGCTGGTCGAGGACGAGGACATGGTTCGGATTTCCGCTTTGACGATCGCGCTCGTGGAGTTGGCCCTTTCCGTGTTCGTGCTGCTCCGGTTTCTTCCCGACTCTGCGGCGATGCAGTTTACGGAACATGTGGCCTGGATTCCCGCCCTCGGGGTGAGCTATCACCTGGCGGCCGACGGGATCAGCGTGTTGTTCGTCGGGCTGACGGCTTTCCTCACGGTCCTGATCGTCATCTATTCCTGGGACACGGTCCGTCATCAAGTGAAGCTGTACATGATGGCCCTGCTCGCGCTCGAAACGACGACGATGGGGGTTTTCCTTTCCATCGACTTGATTCTTTTCTTCGTCTTCTGGGAGTTGATGCTCATCCCTAGTTATTTTCTGATCAAGCTCTGGGGTGGAGGAGCGGAGCGGCATTACGCGGCATTGAAATATGTGCTCTACACCCTGCTCGGCAGCGTGTTCATGTTGGTCGGCATCGCCCTCCTGGACCTCAATTATCACCAGTGGGCGACGCTGCACCATATGGATTCGAGCTATTCGTTTGATCTGCTAGAGTTGCTTGCCGTGCCGATTCCGCTCAGCCAGCAAATCCTTATTTTCTGGCTTCTGTTCCTCGGCTTTGCATTCAAGGCTCCGCTGTTCCCCTTCCATACCTGGCTCCCGGACGCCCTCTTGGAGGGACCGATCGGTATGGCGGTGGTGCTGGCAGGGTTGAAGCTCGGGACCTTCGGCTTCATTCGCTTTAGCATTCCCTTGCTGCCGGATGCCTCGAAGAGTCAGACCGTCGTCACGGTCATCATGGTCCTGGGCTTGTTGGCCATTTTATACGGGGCCATCATGGCGCTGATCCAGTCGGATTTCCGCCGGCTCCTGGCTTTCAGCAGCATTAGCCACCTTGGGTTCGTCGTGATCGGCCTCTTCGCTCTGAATTATCAGGGGCTCCAGGGCAGCCTACTCACCATGATTAACTTGGGGTTCAGCACGGCAGGGCTGTTCTTTATCGCCGGCTTTCTCTATTCACGGCAGCAGAGCACCGAGTTGAGGGCCTTCGGCGGTATGGCCAAGCAGACCCCCGTGCTCGCTAGCTTTTTCTTATTCATCGGGCTGGCCTCGATCGGTCTGCCTGGCACCAACGGCTTCGTCGGAGAATTCCTGATCCTCCTGGGCACCTTCAAGGCCAATTGGCTGTATGGCGGGATCGCAGTCACCGGTGTCATTTTCGGCGCGGCCTATTTCCTCTGGTACTACGAGCGGGCGATGCTGGGACCGGTTGGCAAGGCGGTGAAAGGTTCCCTGAAAGATCTGCATCCGCGCGAAATGATTATCGCCTCGGCCCTGTCGGTCATGATTCTTTGGATTGGACTCTATCCTGCTCCATTTTTGAGAATAATGAACGGGTCGGTGCAGGCGTTAGTCGATCGAGTGGACCGGGGCGCCATGCCATCACTCGAGTCCAAGCTGCAGATAAGGGTGGATTGATCGTATGGGTGATTACGCGCTGCTCTATATTCTCTTCGCTCCCTTTTTGGGGGCCATTGCGCTGATCTTTGTCTCGAACCGTCAGTTAATGCTTGTGCGGGGCATCGCGGCTGGATCGGCCTTCATCTGTCTGCTGTCTTCGCTCTACTTGTTCTACTCCTACGACTATGTCAAAGGCGGCTTTCAGTTCGTCCAGAAGTTTGAATGGTCACGCCAGCTGGGGATCTCGCTTCACCTCGGGGTAGACGGCATCGGCACGCCGCTGGTGCTAGCGTCGGGGATCTTATTGTTCGCTGGCATTTTTGTTTCCTGGCACATCAAAGACCGGACGAAAGAATTCTATATCTGGCTGCTCATTCTCGCCGCCGCCACGATCGGCGTGTTCATGTCGCTGGATCTGTTCTTTCTCTACTTCTTCTACGAGATGTCCGTCATCCCCATGTATCTCTTATTGGGCATGTGGGGCAGCCATACGAAGAAGTACAACGAGATGACAGACCCGGAAGAATTGAAGCTGCGGGACTCGGTCGGATTCATCTACAACTTCGGCTCCAACAGCAAAGAATATGCTGCGATGAAGCTGGTGCTGTTTCTCTCGGCCTTCGCCGTTGCGGCCTTGATGGGCATTCTGCTGATCTATAAGTATTCCGGGCTCAACACCTTCGACATTTTGGTGTTGCGCGAACACGCCAACCTCATGCATATCCCGGTTCTGGGCACGACGCTGGACAAGATCATCTGGCTGCTGATCTTCTTCGGGTTCGCCTCGATCGCTCCGCTCTGGCCGCTGCATTCTTGGTCGCCCGTGGGCCACGCCGCCGCTCCAGCCGCCACGAGCATGTTGCACGCGGGCGTGCTGATGAAGCTCGGCCACTTTTCCATCATCCGGGTGGCCTTCGAAATTCTGCCGGAGACGACCAGGGAGCTCATGCCCATCGCTGCCGTGCTGTGCATGTTCAGTATCGTCTATGGCGGGTTCGTGGCCTATTATGCCAAAGACACGAAGTATGTCATCGGCTATTCCAGCTCGAGCCACATGGGCTATGTGTTCCTCGGCATGGCGGCGCTGGACTACATCAGTTTGACCGGAGCGGTGATGTATATGTTCGCCCATGCCATGGCGACAGGCATGCTCTTCGCGATGGCCGGCTGGGTATACGACCAGACTCATACCCGCGATATTCCCTCGCTCGGAGGACTGGCGAACCGTATGCCGTTCATTTCCGGCTGTTTCCTGATCGGCTGTATGGCCTCGATCGGTGTGCCGGGCACGATCAATTTCATCGCCGAGGTCATGATCATCGTCGGTAGTTGGGAGAAGTATCCCTTTCAAGTCATCGTCGCGGTGGTTGGGATCGTGTTGACCCTGGCCTACCTGTTCAAGATGATGCGGGGACTCTTCTACGGACCGATGGATCAGAAGTACAGCCACGCACATGATGCCGTGTCCTTCGTGGATCGCCTTCCGCTCCTGATCATGATCACTGTCAGCATCGGATTCTTTTTCTTCCCGATGCATCTTTACAACGTGGTGCGATCCGGCGTGGACCCTTTGATCGCCAAGATCACCCGCATCGTGCCACTCGTTGCAGAATCTTCCGCCGTGAAGCTGGCTGCCCCAGGTGCTGGGAACACGCTTTCCGCCGTGAGTCCTGAACCCACAGCGACGGTTCCTGTGGGCGGAGGCCAGCTATGAACTTTTCTCTCACGATGTCCCCATCCGATCTGCTGCTGCTGTTGCCGGAAATCATCCTCACGGCCTGGCTCTGCCTGATCCTGATCGTCGATTTTTCGTTCCCTCGTTTACCCAACGAACAATTGGCCTATCTCAGCATCGCCGGGCTCGGTGCCACCCTTGGCTGCCTGGTCTGGTTTAATATCGGTGACGTGACCGGAGCCCTCTTCGCAAATATGTTCGTGCTCGACCGGATGGCCCTGTTCTTCAAGATGTTCATCGTCGGCTCGACGATGTTGGTCATTTTGGCCTCGATCGACTATGTCCATCGATTCAAGTTCTTCCGCGGGGAATATTATTTCCTGATCGTGATGTCAGCTCTCGGGATGATGTTCATGGCCTCCGCCAACGACCTCTTGTCCGTGTTCGTCACGCTGGAATTCTCCACATTCGGCTTCTACGTCCTCGTTGCCTATCTCCGCGAGGACATGGCGTCGAACGAAGCAGGGATCAAGTTTTTCATCCTGGGCGTGTTTGCCGCAGGCCTCCTTGCCTATGGCATTAGCCTGGTTTATGGAGAAACTGGCCAACTGGTCTTCTCCGACATGAAGTTGACCGAGGTTACTCCGGGGCTGGCGATCGGGTTCCTGCTGATTTTCGGCGCGCTGGGTTTCAAGATTGGCGCCGTGCCTTTCCACTCCTGGATTCCCGACACGTACCATGGTTCGCCGACGCCGGTGACGGCCTTCCTGTCCATCGCACCGAAGGGGGCGGCCTTCGCCATCCTCCTCAGGATGTTTTTCGTCGCCCTGGCGACCTTTAAGCCGATCTGGGTTTTGTTGCTCGTGGCTGCATCCGTCCTGTCGATGACCTACGGCAACATCGTGGCCATCGCCCAGAAGAACATGAAGCGGCTCTTGGCCTATTCCGGCATCGCGCAGATCGGCAACGTGCTGATCGGGCTCGCAGCCGGCACAAAGATGGGCAACGACGCGATCCTGTTCTATCTTCTCACCTATTTCTTCGCGAACCTCGGCGCCTTCGCCATCATCATCGCTGTCAGTGAAGCGATCGGCAGTGAGGAGATCGACGACTACAGCGGCCTGGGCCGCCGGTCGCCCTTCCTCGCTTTTTCGATGCTGATTTTCTTGCTGTCGCTGGCCGGCGTCCCTCCGCTGGCCGGATTCATCGGCAAGCTCTACATCTTTATCGCGGCCATGAAGGAAGGGCTCTACGCGCTCATCACGGTGGGGCTCATCAACATCGTCATTTCTATGTACTACTACCTGATCGTCGTGAAGAAGATGTACATTAGCGAACCCCACGACCCATCACGCATTAGAGTTTCCGGTCCGATCAAAGCGGTGCTGTACGTGTGCCTCGCCGGCACCCTCATCATTGGTATCTATCCGCAGCCCTTCACTGATTGGGTGGTCTCTGCCACGATGATGTTCTCCGGCCTGGTCGATGTACCCCTCACGGCCATTCCTCCCGCCGTTATCAATCCATAAGTGCGCCTTACGCTGGCGCTGCAGACGGAGCGCCGCGTTTCCCTGTGAAGGATTGACGCTGCGCGTCGGCCCTCTCTATACTTGATTGCTCCACCATCATTCGAGAGTCTATGGCACAGGACAAAAGTTTCCACAGGCCGCTCTCTCTGACCCGCGCAGCCGGATTCCTCCTGGCTATCTTACTCGTCATGTCGGATGGGCCTTCGGTAGCATGGGCCCAAAGCCTTACAGGGGAACGGCTTGGAGAAGGTCTTTCCATCTCCATCTGGAGCCCTCAAGCGAAATGTCCTGATGTCCCACCCTTGGTCGCCATTGATGTCGATCCAGAGCGGTATCGCTTTACCGTGCATTACTATCAGCAGGATGGCCTAACGGATCCTCTCGATATCCATCAATGGCAAGAGCGAACGGGTCATGACCTGGTCTTTAATGCCGGTCTTTTCCGCGAGAACTATGCCTATCTCGGATTGCTCTATGGCGAGGGCCGTTCGATCGGAAGTAGGCGGCATCGCACTTGGCTGGGGCTGTTTGTGGCAGAACCGGCAGCGGCAGGCTCGCGCCGTGCGAGGGTGTTGGACTTGACCTTCGACAGTTTCGATGAACGGCAGATTCCCTACCGGGAAGTCGCGCAATCCCTGATGCTCCTCGACCGGACCGGAAAAATCCGGGTTCGCCAAACAGGGAAGCGTGCGCACCAGACCCTCGTTGCAGAGCAAGGGGACGGGCATCTCCTCATCCTGAAGACCACGGATATTGTGTCGCTCCATGCCCTGGGAGAATGTCTGCGTGATGCCTTTCCTTCGCTTCGTCAGGTCATGGCAATGGACGGAGGATCGTCTTCCGACGTTGCAGTCAGCCCGTCACTCCAGCAAGCCACGTCCAAGATGGCAGGATTTCACAGCTGGATTCCTTTGCTGGAAGAGAGCACCCCCACTCATATTGGACTCCCAGCCGTGATCGGGATCAGCCCGAGACGTGAGCCGGCAGGGGCCAAGACGCGCTAGAGCAGAAGAGAGTAGGACCTGAGGATCAGATCCATGCTGGAGGTTCAAAAGGGCCGCCCAGCAAGGTCACAGCAAGCGAAGGGCCGAATCCGGCAGACTTTTTCAGTATCCTGCTAGCGGTGTTATTTTTCCAGCGGAAAGCCTGCCGCAATCCAGGCCTCCATGCTGCCGGTCAGGTTGTAGACATGACGGTACCCCAGGTCCGCCAATGTTTTCGCCGCAATGTTGCTCCGATGGCCGGACTGGCAATAGACCACCAGGTGGTCATCCAGTCCGGCGCCGATGTTCCGATGCCGAGTCTTGATCTCGCGGAAGTCGATGTTCAGGTCGGTTCCTGGAATAAATCCTTCGGCATGTTCTTGCGTAGAGCGGACATCGATCAAGATGAACCCCTTCTGGCTCATCGAGGACGCCTTGGTCAATCCAGACCGCAATTGTTGAACGCTGAGCTGGTAAGCATAATCGGCTGACACGCCACTGATCGTGACGGCCGATAGTAGCAACAGACCGACAAGGGTTCTGGTAATGGGCTTGGTCATGGGGGGGTCTCCTTACGGTGAACGGGACGACGAATCTCCTAACCGGGCTGCGGTCTATACTGACGATGATAGAGATTATATGAAGACCCGGTCAATCCTTGCCATATTTTTTGTCCTCGCCCTTCTCGGCTGCGCCGAGGGGGCCAAGCTAGTTCAGGAGCGAGCTGATGGAGGGGTGGTCATTTATCCTTTTAAGGGAGAGCAGGGAGCGATCCTGGCATCCTCTCGCAAGGACGCCATCGCCCTCATGCAGGAGAAGTGTGGCGGGCTCTACAATATTGTGCGTGAGGGGGAGGCAAAAGGACGAACCCGTATGGCAGGCCATGTCGAAGGGGCGCAGGAAATTATTCAAGAGCGCCGATGGGGCATTGAGTTTCGCTGTAAATAAAAAATTCCGCAGGCTGGTCAAACGGTTCGTTCAGCAAGGCCACAGCGAGCGAAGGGCCGAATCGTACCTGGATGGTACGTTGAGGGTCTGAGGAAGCGAGAACCAAGCTAGTGAACTTTTTTAACAGCGTGAGCTAGGAGTGAGGTTGCGCGCTGGTGAGATCATCGATCATTAGCAGGCTCAGAAGCGTCAGCCCTTCAGTTTCAACTTTCTTCCGACCATCCTGTTCCTTCCGATCCACGATCACCAAAGCATGAGTCACAATCAGTCCGGCGCCTCTGGCGGCAGCGACGGCTTTGAGCAACGACCCTCCGCTTGTCAGCACATCATCCACGATCAGAGCTCGATCCCCGGGTTGAAACGATCCTTCGATGAGCTTTCCGAGCCCATGATCCTTCGCCTGCTTCCGCACTACGAAGGTCCGCCACGCTCTCGTGGGCTTGGTCGAGAAGGCAAAATCCGAGATGCTGGTCGCAATGGAGATCGCCCCAATTTCTAGTCCACCAAGGCAATCAAGGTCGACCGGCCTCAATGCCTCATAGGCCAGGCTCGCTACGAGACGGCGAGACTCTGGATGGGCCATGAGAGACCGGCAATCGACGTAAAAAGGGCTCTTTAAGCCGGACGCGAGGGTGAACCCTGTGCTCGGATCCCATTTAAACGACTGCGTGTCGTGAAACGCTTTGGCTAGTTGTTGCTTGTAAGTGTCGATTGCCATCGTGTCTCCTCGAAAGTAAGGTCACCGGGGGCATTCTACACTGCTCGCGGGCGGATCGCATCTGACTTTTTGTGGAGCCTCTCGTTGAGACAGATATCTGATCGGGGCAGGGGGTACTAACTCCCTGGACGATTTAGCGTCTCTCTAGTCTCGTCTTGAGATTGGATGCTGCTCCCAGCCCGTCTCGATACTGGAGCACTCCCACAAAACCCAGCATGCTGTCGACAAACATTCTGGGCAGGCCGAAAAGACGCAGGCGAACCACGCAGCTTGAAATTCCAAGACGTTCCAGATTCAGCTCAGCATTCGATGGCGCCGCCGCGCCACCCAGGCTTTGCAAACAGGAGATGCACATCGCTAATGGAGCGCTCGAGGAAGCCACCTTCACAGTAGCAAAGATAGAAATTCCAGAGGCGGAGAAACTCCGGTTGATAGCCTAGCGCCGAGATCTGTGGACCTCTTTCTGACAGATTGTGCCGCCACGCGCGCAGGGTGAAGGGATAGTGGGCCCCGATGTCTTCCAGCTGGACGAGGCTGAGACCGCCGCCTGTTGCAGAGGCTTGAGTCAATGCGGCGACCGACGGGATGCAGCTTCCTGGAAACATGAAGTGCTGAATGAAATCGACGGACCGCTTGGCTTGTTCGTAAATGCCTTCGTCGATCGTGATGCCTTGAATCAACATCAGGCCGTTGGGTTTGAGCATCCGGCTGCAGACGGCAAAAAATGTTTCGAAGAATTGATAACCCACCGCTTCGATCATTTCGATCGAGACCAGTTTGTCAAATTGTTGGGTCAGCTGAGGCAGGTCGCGGTAGTCCTTCAGAATCACCGTGACACGATCAGTTAGTCCCGCTTCTTTTACCCGTTGAACCGCGACCGTATATTGCTGCTGCGAAATCGTCGTGGTGGTCACGCGGCACCTGTACTGTGAGGCAGCATGGATGGCAAAGCCCCCCCAGCCGGTCCCGATCTCTAGCAGATGGTCGCTCGGCAACAACTGCAGTTTTCGGCAGATCCGTTCGTTCTTAGCCCGCGAAGCCTCTCCCAGAGTTGCATCTGGCCGTTCGAAGTAGGCGCAGGAATACATCATCGTCTCATCGAGCATAAGGCGGAAAAACTCATTTCCCAGATCGTAATGGGCCGCGATGTTTTTCTTGCTGCCCACTTTCGTGTTGCGATTGAGCCAGTGGATGGCCTTGAGGAAAGGCTTGGTTAACTTCGCCAACCCTCCCTCCATGCCTGTCAATAGTTCGCGGTTCTGGACGAAGATCCTCACCAATGTTGTTAGGTCGTCGCAGGTCCACAGCCCCCATCGGAACGCATCGGCGGCACCAATCGTCCCGCCCAATGCAAGATCGGCATACGTGCGGGCATCGTGGACCGTAATCGTGGCGTGAAGCCGACAGGCTGCGGTGACGTCCCCAAATGTATGTCGCTGATGGCCTTCGGCGATGGTAATCGCGCCATGGCGGAGAGGTTTTAGCCGAAAGAATACCGCTCGTTTAGCGAGGCGAAAGAGCCACGCCAGGGCGCGGGGAGGAGATACTGTTTGGGCCATGGGAGACTCGATGGCCAAATCGGATGGAATAATGGTGTGAATCATGGGTGCGATTGACCCGTCGCCACTGGCGACGGCTCCTTCTCTTTCTTCGGATGTGAAAGAAACGGAACTCCTTTGAGCCATAACTTCAGCGCCTGCCAATAGATGGCCCCGATAACTTGTGCCGTCATCAGGGGATATTGCACAAGTACCTGCGCGAGTGCGGCGCTGGAGATCTCCTTTCGCTTCAGCACCATCGTCGCATCGAAAAATGGTTGGCCGTCACGAAGATTATCCATATGGATGGCCAGTTGGGTTGTTGGATTTGAAAATCTCCAATCGTAGGCCGCGTTCATGTCGATGAAGGGAGAGATGTGAAACACTTTGTTCAGGCGATATCGCTTGCGCGACCCCACTGCCAGGTTGTCTTTCGGGCCCAATACGTAACAATGTCTCTCGCCCCAGGGGGTATTCGTGATCTCTGCGACAATGGACTCAACGTGATCCCCTGACAAGTCATAGCAAAAATAGAAGCTGACCGGATTGAAGACATACCCAAAGTACCGGAGATGGGTGAGCAGCCTGATGGGACCGGTTGGCCGAAGGCCTGTACGCTGTTGTACCAACTCGCGCACCGCGTCATTCAACGGAATAGCCGGATCGCCGAAGTGATCTCCGCGCTTGAACGAGGCCAGGTTGCTCCGACCGACAGACCAGATCCAGTGCGGTCTGAACATCGTCGGCAGTTCGTCTAAATCGAGATACATCATGAAGAGCCGGTAGGTGAAGGCGTGCGGCACCGGACTAAAACGGCGGTGTCGAACGTTTCCGGTGTAGATACAACTGTTCATGATGACAGATCCTTGCCGAATGGCTTGCAGACGGCTAACGCGCTCTTCACCCCATCCTCGTGAAACCCAAAGCCCCAGTAGGCCCCGCAGTAGGAGGTTCGATTGATTCCGCTGATCTCGTTATGCCGCTTCTGTGCCGCAACGGCTTCTTGCGAATAGACCGGATGGTGATAGGTGATACGGCGCAGAATCTTGGCCGGGTCGATGGCCTGCGTATGGTTCAAGGTTACGCAGAATTCGTGAGGGGCCGACAGACGCTCGAGCCGATTCATGTGATAGGTCACCACCGCACGATCTGGGTGAGTGGGCAGGAGGTGATAGTTCCAGGCAGCCCAGGCCAGTTTCCGGCGAGGCAGGAGCGATGCATCGGTATGCAGCACTGCTTCATTCTCTTGATAGCGGATAGCGCCCAAGATGTCCTTTTCACTCGGTGAGGGGTCGTCTAGCATCGTGAGCGCCTGATTGCTGTGCGCGCCGATGATCACATGGTCGAACCGAAGCGTCCGATCGTCTTGACCGGCGAGACGGGTACGGACCTCCACGAAGTCCGGACAGCGGCTGATCAATTCGACCGGCGACTTCAGATGGATGCGATCCCGAAACGGCGCTACCATTTGTTCAGCGTAACGCCGCGACCCCCCTTGAACTACGCGCCATGTCGGACGGTGATCGACGGACAACATGCCGTGGTTCTTGAAGAACTGGACCAGGTAGCGGGCCGGAAATTTCAAGATGGTGGCATGATCCGCAGACCAAATAGCCGCTCCCATCGGCACAATGTAGTGGTCGATAAAGGCCCTCGAATAGCGATGGGTGTCAAGGTACGAACCGAGCAAGGGGCCTGGCTCCAATTGGGTGAGCAGTTCCGGCGACTCTCGATTAAAGCGAAGGATATCCCGGATCATGCGATAGAACGATGGGCGCAACAGATTGCGGCGTTGCGCGAACAGCGTATTGAGATTCGTTCCGTTATATTCCAGGCCGCTACGCTCGCAGGTCACGCTGAAACTCATATCGCTCGGCTGTGACGCCACGCCCAACCGATTCAACAGGGCGGTGAAGTTGGGATAGGTCCAGTCATTGAACACGATGAACCCAGTATCGATCGCATAGGTCCGCCCATCCATTTCCACATCGATCGTATTGGTATGGCCGCCGATATAATCAGCGCCCTCGAAGACGGTGATCTCGTGATCGCGGTGAAGCAGATAGGCTGCGACCATTCCCGAGATGCCTGTACCGACAATCGCGATTTTCATACGGTCTTCAGCGCCTCGTTGATCGGATCCGGGCCAAGATTGCTTGCGAAAGAAATCGCCATGGCAGCGACGCCCGAGACGATTCCCTCGCGCTGGCCAGGAGCGAGACCCCGGTCCCCACTGCGGGCTGGCCTGTTAACACATAGCGATTACCGTGTCCCGTATTTCCTAGGGCACACTAATTCCACTGTTGTGGCACCTTCCGGACTTTGGAGACATCGTAGCCTGCTTCGGTGATGAGCTGCAGGAACCCCTGGTAATCAGCGTCGGAGACCTGCGGGGTTCGCGCCATCAGCCAGACGTAATCGCGATGTATTCTGCCAATAATGGTCTGGTCGTAGGCCTCGTTCACGAAGATGATGCGATAGTCGGACTTGATCGGCCAGATGAATTGCATGCCCCAGACCGCATTCGATTGCCTGTCGATGAGATAGCCGGTCGGATGATAGGCCTTACGCGGGCCCTCAAAGCCGCCCTCGCGGAAGCTAAAGGTTGTGGCCACTGTGCCATCCTGAGCCATGCGATAGGACTCTATGGCGTTGTAGGCATTCGTCTCAATAAAGGTTGGAATATTGGCGATGACATACCAGTCCCCCATGAACCGCTCCAAGTCTACGGCCGTCGCCGTGTGGATGGGTGGTGGGTTGCTGCAGGCTGTGAGTACGAGCAGCACAAGGGGCATGAAGAATGATGGCCTCATCGATGGCATGGGGTCCTCATAGGAGCGTATAGCGAAGGGTGTCGCCCTTCTTCGTGGTGTATTCCAGCGCGACCCATCTGCTGTTCAAGGTGTACCAGAGATCGACTGCAAACTTATCCGTCACGATCCGGCGGTGGATGGCTCGCGTCGAGACTCCCTGCACAGGGATCGTCTCTTCACCCACCGCAACAATAGACACTGGCTGATGTTCGCCAGTCTGCGAATTCAGCAATCGTTCGCTCTTGATCCACTCAGGGTTCCAGTAGGCAAAGGTTTTGATACAGCCCTCGCCAATCCAGTGCCCGGCCTGTGTCTGCACCTGCAACTGCCCGTTCCGAAAGATTCCGTGCACGAAGAAAGAATCGCCGTTATCATCCGTCTCCGTGCGAATCTCCCGCAGGCACATTCCCTCCCATGTTTCGACGTTGCTATGCCGATAGGTGTAGACCGTGATGTACAAGAGCTTGATCGTGAACTGCGCGGTTACTCGGACCTGGGTCCGGTCGCCTTCCGAAGAGATGTCAAAGCGCTGACGCCCGATTTCATCCTTGCCAAGGAAGACCTTGAAGTCATAGGTCTGCGAGGTGGCGCTCCAAGCTTGTTGGGAGGCGCTTCCAAGGCATGTCAGGAATCCCAGAAAGGCCATCGCGATACGAAACTTACTGGCCACGGAACACACGCTACTCATGACGTCTGTTTCCTGGAATGGCGTCCTGCATAGCCTGTTTCAGCGGACCGGGAATGAAGGCATTGGTCCTTGAGATGTATCCTCGATACGCCGGTCGTCGCTCGACGATGGTCTGCTCCACCAAGGTCACGCCTGAGAACTTCAAGAGCATATATGTGAGGAGCAGGGGACCCGCGACCGTCCACCAGGCTCCGGCTGGCAGCGCAAAGAGGAAGAAGCTCCACCAGATCAAGCACTCGCCGAAGTAGTTGGGATGCCGTGTGTAGCGCCAGAGTCCTCGGTCCATCAGCTTGTCGTGGTTCGCCGGGTCGGCGTTGAACCGTGATAGCTGCCAATCTCCGACGCCTTCGAAGATCATGCCGACGGTCCATACCGTTACCGCCAGTACATCCCATGCCCCTCCATCGACTGGTACGGAGAGAGCCGGCCAGAGGGGCATGGAGATGATCCATGCCAGTCCCGCCTGAAACCAGAAGATGAGGCCAAGACTCTTCAATGCGAAATTGGGTTCGTATTTCTGGCGAATGTCTCGATAACGCCGGTCCTCTGGCTCACTCCAGTTGCGATGGATGATATGACTTGACAGGCGCACGGTCCACAGCGCAACCAGCGTTAGGATGAGGGCCGTCCGTCCCGTATAAGGTTCCGCACCGGTGGCGTAAACCGTTGCGGCGGTGAGGAGCATCAAGGCCCACACGCCATCCACGATGCTCACATCGCGCTTGAGGACACTGATCATCCAGGTCAGAGTCGCCAGGCCCAGCGTTGAAACTAGTCCCAAGATATAGAGCGATCCACTCATGACGTCTTTTCCTCCAGCAGACCCGCATAGCCGTCAAAACGAGCCGACAACGCCAGCAGCAGCGGCGTCAGCACCGCCCAGCCAATGGCCAGAGCTAACAGCCCTGCTGGCATATTGCCGAATTCCAGCGCGCCTAGGCGGAGGCCCCCATAGTAGGCGGCCGGCCCCCCGGCAGCTCCAAACACAACCGCGATGACCCAGTGCCCCCTCATCCAACGCAACGAAACATTCAAGAGGGTTGCGAAGAGCCCCCACAACGCCACGATCCAATAAGGGGCAATGTTTTGGATGATCATTCCCGAGGAATATTGAAGCCATCCCTGCCATACCAACAGGCTATCGAAGACGAGTCCCAAGGCGAGTGCCAGGAATACCAGCTTGAGCTCCGCCATTGGTAGGGGAGCGCGGAGCACATGGGCGACCACCACCCCTGTCGTCACCAGCACGCCGATCCAGGGCTGATGCGCCGAGGCGCTCCACACGCACGCAAACCAGCCGATCTGAAAGAGCACGAAGTTGCTCAGGATCATCGTGGGGCGCATCTTCATGAAGCACTCGCCGCCGGTTTTTCGAAGAGATAGTGACTGACCCCCCATTGGTGGCCCTCTTCATAGCCGAACAGCTCGGCACAGGCCATAAAGAAGATACGCCACCGCTCCCACCAGGCGCGCGCGTGCGCCTGGCCGTAGACACGCTCGAGGACGGGCCAGAGTGTCTCGCGGGCAGCATCCATATTGGTCAGCCAGGCGTTGGCCGTCTTCTCATAGTGCGTGCCGTTCCACCGCCAGCTGGCCACACAGGGGAGTTCATCCTGACAAACCTGTGGCAGGCTATCGCTGGGCATCATCCCGCCCGTGAAAAACTCACGACTCATCCAGTCGGCAGGCCCCCGGTCTTCGAACAAGTACGACGTAGCGCGATGCACGAACACGTGCATGAAGAACTGGCCGCCCGGTCTCAGCCATCCTCGCACGCGCGCAAAGAGGTCAGGCCAATTCCGCATGTGTTCGAACATTTCCACCGACACCACCCGATCGAATTGCCCGGAGCCGACCTCGAACGTGTTCATGTCGCAGGTCACCACCTGAACCCGGTTCTGCAGGCCACGCTCTTTCGCCCGAGCCTCGATGTACGCCCGCTGCGAGCGGGAATTGGAGACCGCCGTAATACGGCTGTCGGGGTAATGCTCAGCCATCCACAACGTAAGCGACCCCCAACCGCATCCGAGCTCCAGAATCGTCTGCCCATTCATCAGGCCCGCATGCAGGCAAGACTCACGGAGACCGGCGGCTTCTGCTTCGCCTAGAGTCGTCGCGTTGGCGGGCCAAAACGCGCTACTGTATTTCAGATGAGGCCCGAGGACCTCCCGGAAGAACTCAACCGGGACCTCGTAGTGCTGATCATTGGCTTTCTCCGGCACCACTGCGATGGGTGCCCGACGCATCTCCTCGATAAATCTCATTTCCTGCTGCGCGGCGGTTCGAGCGTCACCTGGCCGGATTTCCCGGAGGCGCTGCTTAAGCAACTGCCGAATCCCCCAGCGAGTCGCCCTGTCCGGAAAGAGCCCTTGTTCGGCTAGGTTCACTATGAGACGCGTGAGATGCTGCATGAACGTAATCTCCAAACATGGTCACCTGTTTCCTGCACCGTGCAACACGCGCCATCGTCATAAGCCACTGATAGCGGACCGGCTAGTTGTCGGATCCCCGTATTGTCGCTCCACATATCCTTCTATCCTCACGCGATAAGTGCGCAGGTGGATTCGGCCGTGCGATGTTATTAGGAAAAGCGCTTCACCTGCTCCGCCAGTGTGCTCGCGACAAGGTTTAAATCGAACGGCCAGGCGTAACGCAGCTTGACCCCTGGATACTGCGGCCGTAATTGATCGAGAAGTTCAGGTATTTCCACCTCCGAGTGCGATCCGCCCGGCGTGAGCATCGTCGTGGCCACGGTAATGTGGGTCGCGCCCTTCTGGACTAACTCCTCCACCGACGCTTCCAAGGTCGGCGCACAGAATTCGTTGTAAGCCACCGCGAATAAGACATCGCCCAGGTTGGCCTTCAAATGAGCCGCCACCGACTCAAACCCCGCCTGATAGGGGTCTGTTTCAGGGGTCCTCGGCATCTGGCGGATCTTGGTATCCAATTCGATTTCTTCCGCCGACGCCGGCATCTTTGCGGCACGCCGCTGACCCTCCAACCGTTTCAGTTTGGCCACTAATTCCGACGGACAACCCTTGGGAAGGCCGCCATGACCAACTAGAATCACTCCTTGCGTCCTTGCTGCCATTTCATTGCTCCTTTTGTTGATACTCGCGTCTGTTCTCACTCACACTGAACCAGTCGGGGCCTCGAGGTACTCTTGCAGATTGGTTTTCCCGTAACGACTTCCCGGACACACCGTTCGAATGAATCCTGCCACCAGGGCCATCACCTTCTTCACCGCGGGGGTCTTCTCAGGATCTGTCGCAGGCAAGAGCCGCACCGTGATAGCCTTTTCGTGCAATTTGAGCTGTACGAAAAAATTGCACGCCAGCCCCTGCTCGATCGCGATCGACTCCAGGAGTGCTTCTTTGCCGCTTCATCCCAGGTAGCATTCCTGCACTTTCAGAATATCGGTCCCCGCCCGCTGAATGATTGGCGTAAAAGCCCGGTACCCCCCTGCAGATCTCCGGCTTCTTCGATAACAATGTGCGGCATGCTGGTTCCTCGCTAGACATGGTTCCGCAACATGAGTTCCTTCGGATGGGGATTGAGATAGACCTGGTCCCGAATATAGCTCACGTCAAAGAGCCTGACGTAGTGCTTGATCAGCGTCAGAGGGACCACCAAGGGTGTGAGCGCCTGATGATAATCATCGACTACGCCCAACAGCTCGGCTTTCTCCTCAGCCCCGAGCCGTTCCTTGAAATATCCCAGGATGTGCTGGAGCACGTTCACATGTTTGTGCACCGTCGTCTTGACGGCCAACGTGTTCATGAACAGGTCCCCATACAGGCGAGCGAGTTCTTTGGGCTGGTACCGCGCCGCTTCACCGACTAGTCGCCCGAGCACCTGGTATTGCTGCGGGCTATGGGCGATCAACAGATACTTGTGAATCGTGTGGAACTGCACCAGGGCCTGCCTCGTGATTCCACGCTGCACAAGATCCTGCCAGCGGCGGTAACAGAAGACCCGTTCGATAAAGTTCTCCCTGAGCGGCGCATCACAAAGCCGCCCTTCCTCCTCGACCGGAATCAGCGGAAACTGCTCGATAAAAACTCTGGCGAACAGGCCGACCCCACTCCGGTTGGGCATCCCCTGTTCATCGTAGACACGCACTCGCTCAATCCCGCAGCTCGGCGAGCCTTTCTTAAAGACATATCCGGATAGATCCAGCTCCTTGAGTTCCTTGACACGATTCTCGGTCATCTTCTCGACCGCGCTTGTGTGATCTGTCCCGCTCTTGCTCGTCACAAGCCGTGGATGCTGAGGATCGCCAATCAGCCGCATTGCTTCCCTGGGCGTCCCGAGACCGGCTTCTACCTCAGGGCAGACCGGAACCCACTCCACATATTGGCCCAACACATCGGTCAGAAACCCATCTCGCTTATGTCCCCCATCGAACCGGACTTCGTCCCCGAGGAGGCAACGGCTGATCCCGAGCCGGAGCGCCAGCGTCGTCATTTCCTCACCAGTTGTTTGCCAAGGGCTAAATATTCATCGCGGGCCTGCTGGTGGTCCACGATGGGCGCAGGATAGTTTCTGCCGATCCGGCATCCGGCCAGCGCCTGTTCGTCCGGGCGCATCAGATGCGGCGCATGAATCCGATCCGTAGGCACGGCAGCCAGCTCCGGGACATATTGCCGAATGTAGGCGCCTTCCGGATCGAACTTCTTGCTCTGCAGCATTGGATTGAAAATTCTGTACCCCGGCATAGAGTCCGTCCCGGTCGCGGCGGCCCATTGCCAATTGCCGTTGTTAGCGGCGAGGTCAGCATCGATGAGCTGCTGCATGAAATAGCGCTCCCCACTTTGCCATTCGATCCTGAGGTCCTTGATGAGAAACGACGCCACGACCATTCGTACGCGATTGTGCATCCACCCGGTCTGGTTCAACTGCCGCATGCCGGCATCCACCAATGGATAACCAGTCTGTCCTTCACACCAGGCGGCATAGAGCCGATTCCATTTCGCCCCCGCTGGGCGGGGTCTCGGCAGTGCGTCTTTGCCACGGAACGGGCCGGAGGCGACTTGAGGAAAGGCGGATAAGATTTGCTGGAAAAACTCCCGCCAGATCAATTCATCAATCCAGGTGAGCAGGTCACGACGCGAGACGGGGCCGCCTGCCGCGAGCGTCCCTAAGGCCGCATGCACGGCGGTTCGTACCGAGAGAGTCCCGAACCGGAAGTGGGGAGACAGTTTGGATGTTCCGTCGATCGCGGGAAGATTTCGTCCCGTAGCATAGCTATGGACTGGGCCGTCCAGAAACCAGCGGAGCCGCCGTTGCGCTTCCTGCTCTCCCGGCGTGATCCATAAGGGAACGGTCTGATAGCCGAGATCTTCTACTGTCGGCAGCGCAATCCGGGGTGCTGAGGCACCGGCTCGCGCGCCTCGCAACTTAGAGGGGGCAAGTAGGGGCGAGGGGGTCGCGGCATGCCACTTGGTCCACCATCGGGTGCGATAGGCGCTGTATCGTTGCAACGGGTTTCCGGTCGACCCTCTGATCTCTTCGGCCTCGAAGACGACATGGGCCTTGAACGTGCGGACCGCCACGTTCTGGGCGATGAGCGCCTGCTCAACTTTCCGATCTCGCAGGATCCCCACCGGCTCGTAGTCTCGATTCCAGTAGACCACATCGGCTTTCACGTCCGCGACAAACCGGACCACCTCCTCGAGGTAATTCCCTCGGCGCCACTGTAAGGCACGCCCATGATCGGCCAGGGCCCCAGCGAGCTCAGCGAGACAGGAGACCATGAAGGTGACACAAGGCGAGCCGAGCTGCTGCGCGCGCAAGATGGGATCGTCGAAGACGAAGAGCGGGATCACTTCGTCACACTCGGCGCAAGCGGCAGTGAGTGCCGGTTGATCTTGTAATCGCAGATCCCGTCTGAGCCAGACAACCCCTCGCATTAGTGGGTCTCCTTCGAAACCCTATGGTGCTGCGTCGCTGCCAGGTCTGCGTTGGCGAACAGGGCCCGTCCCCAGATCACATAGGCAACAAACAGCCTCGTCGTGTCCACGAATTCGGATCCGACAGGATGTAAGCGGAGCAACAGTTGATGCATGGTCTCGCGCACCAGGCCGTATCCCGCATAAACCAGGCTCAGTCCCCAGGCCCAGGGTCTCAGCCAGAGGGGGCCATAATCGATGAGCCGGGGTGTGGCAGGCGAGTGGCGCTTCACGCGATACGACGCATGGCTGGTCACAGCCACGCCGAACCGTTTGAAAGCATCGGCAGGCAACAGGGCAATGACGATCAGACCGATCGTGCGGCCGATCAGAAAGCGTCCACCCAGGGCGTTGCTATCAAGCCCGACTGGGTGTGCGTGCATCATTGCCTCCCTTAGACGGAAGCCGTCCGTTCACTGTTCCGCTCTCTTCAACGCCATGCGACTGGCATACCGGTCCACCAGGTCTGTGCATTTGCCGTACGCCATTGCGTCTGTTGTTGCCACAACCGATCGGCTTCGCTCTTATTGAGCCTGGCGGCCATCGCCGCGCTCACGTCAGCTTGTTGCTGGACGCTGACCTGAATCATTTCCTTCGCCATGCGGGCCAGCCCACCGGGCGGATCGATCAAATCCTGCGGATCTTTGTAGGCCAGATTCAGATGTAACTGTTCGACCATGTTCCACCGCTCCACCTTAGACAGATGGTCTAAGTAGGCATCGATCGCATGGAAGACATAGGTCACATGGATATAGGCCTCGACAGAGGGGGCGCTGTCGATTTCTCTCTGACAGGCCTCTAGCGCCCGACGGTAATCGCCGGCTATTAGGTAGATATTCGCTTTCATCAGGCTGGCCCGAGGCGAAGCGACCACCGCGGCGGCTGGTTCCCCGAACGCTGGTTCCCCGCCAAGCATGGCCAGGAGTCCAAGCACCGCGACGGTCTTCAGACTAGTGCGCATGACCTACTCCTATCGTGCCGAACTACCATGGGAGCCCATTTCGCCCGTATAGAGCTTCTCGCTGCCGATGCGCGTGATTGCAAGCTCGCGCGGGGCTCCGTCTCCCTTCACGCCCAGCTTCACCACGGTACCGGCTTCCCCGCGCACCATCTTCAGGACCTGCTCATAAGTTTTCCCGGCAACTGCCGCACCGTTCACAGTGACCACTTCATCTCCATGCGCGAGGCCTGCTTGCTGCGCCGGACCCTCCGGATAGACATGGGCCACGTAGAGCGACGCCGGATCGCCGATCCGTTCTGCTCCGACATGCAACGATACGCCGATCACCCCGTTCGGCAGATTAGCCACATCACCGTACGGTCGACTCATATCACTCTTGGACTTGTCCTGCCCCTCTGCAGCGAGCACCTGACTCGTGCCGCCCGATAAAGTACAGAGAGCGGTGAGAAGGAATATTGCGGCCATGTTGCGTCTGTTCATCTGATTCTCCCCTTGTGCATTAGAGTTTGTGTACCAGCCACAGCAGACAGAGTCCTACGAATAACACCATCGAGTTGAGATAGACCGACCGTTGATGCAATCGATTCCACGAGATCTGTAAGGCGGGATCAACAGTCCCGCGCGATTCCTGCTCCTTGAGTCGATCTCTCATGGCGTTGCTCTGCGGCGTGAGGGGCGCGCGGCAATAGGTTTCGGCGGCCAGGACGACCAGCCACATTGCGGCAATGAGATGCCGAGCCGGATTCAAGTCGTGCATCATCCCCAAGCCGGTCACGCAGACCACGCCTACGATCGCGGCACCCATTCCCAGTGCGTAGTAGGCAGGAAACAATTGACGAACGACCGTGCTAAAGGATTCTCTTTCTAGCGTCTTCGCCAGGATCGGTGCGACCACGAAGGACAAGAGCACCACCTTGCCGACCAGTACAGCGACGGCTAGCATGTGCACATAAGTGATCAGCGAACCCATATCACGTCCTCTCTCATCCCTTGGTCAGGATCGTCGGCAAGGCTGCTTCGAGCGTTGGATAGTGAAAGACGTAGCCCCCCGCGAGGGCCTTTGCCGGATGGACCCGTTGGCCCGTAGTCATGAGTGTCCCCAGCTCACCTAATGCCAGGTGCAACGCGAAGCCCGGGACGGGGAGCCAGGAAGGTCGGTGGAGTGCTTGTCCGAGCACCTCGCAGAACCGGTTCATCCTGACGGCCGCTGGTGCCACCGCATTGACGGGGCCCGTGATGCTCGGGGCTGTGAGCAGCCATTGGATCAAACCGATGTGATCGCGTCGATGAATCCAGGACATCCATTGCGTCCCCGGAAGGATCGGGCCGCCCGCAAAGAGCCGGAACGGCAATACCATCTTCGGCAAAGCCCCGCCGTCTTGTTCGAGCACCATGCCGGTCCGCAACAGGACGACTCGCACACCGAACTCCGCAGCGCGCAGCGTCTCTGCTTCCCAGGCCAGGCAGAGATCGGCTAGAAACCCCTGCCCGCGCGGCGCCGTCTCATCCAGAATATGATCGTCGGAGGATCCGTAGTAGCCGATACCGGAGGCGCTAATCAGCAAGCGAGGTTTAGAGGACCGGCGGGACATGGCTCCGACTAGCAGGCGAGTGGTGCGGATCCGACTTAGCGTGAGGAGTCGCTTGCGGGCGTCGGTCCAGCGTGCATCGGCAATGGGCGCCCCGGCGAGATTGATGACTGCATCGGCCCCTTCGAGAGTTTCCTCCCAGGCCCCCGTCTCTGCGCCATCCCACTCGACGGCCGTCACCGCAGCGCCGCACAACCGGTGCGCCTCTTCCTTCCTTCTCGTGAGGAGCGTGACCCGATGCCCCTCCTGAACGAGCGCGGCACATAAGGGCCGGCCGATGAAGCCCGTTCCGCCTGTGACCACAATGTGCATGGCGCATCTCCTTACCGGACCACCGAGCACGACCGACAAGTGGTGAGTCACCCGGCTGCGCGTGACGCCCAGGGTCGCGCGGACGTGTCACCAGCCCCATTTCTATACTGAGGCGAGAGGGCCCTCTCTGCCTCAGCGGGAGACGCCGTGCGGAGTAGCGGCGCCACCCTGGTCGGGCGAAGAACTCGTCCCCCCTACGTCTTGCCGCGGGCATCTCGGCTCATCGCCCCACCCCGTCCCATTAGCTACTTCTGCTGAAGCTGGTCGCCGAGGCCCCGGGCACAGCGAAAGCCCGTCCCGTGGGTCTGCAGTGCGAATCCGCCACGCCCGCGCCCCGTCGTCGTGATGTCGGAGATTGGGCTATGCCACGATCCCCCGCGAATCGATCGGACTACGCCCTTCTTGTCAGGCCCCTGGGGATTTCGAGTCGGCGCATGTTGGTAGTACTCCGCGTCATACCAATCCTGCACCCATTCGCGAACATTCCCCGACATGTCCTTCACGCCGTAAGGGGAGTCGCCGCCTGGCAAAGACCCGACCGGATGCAAGGTTTTCTCTTCGTCCCACTCACGGTCGAAGTTCGCCCGCTTCGCTGTCGCGGGTTCATGACCCCAGGGAAACGGGCGCCCGTCAGTCCCGCGCGCGGCCTTCTCCCATTCCGCGTCGGTCGGGAGCCGTTTCTTGGCCCAGCTACAATAGGACGTGGCGTCGTACCAGGTGGTCTGCACGACCGGAAGCTGCTCGATGTCCTTCACGGACGCGAGCGGGCCGGTGCCATAGGGATTCAGAGGGCTTCGGTGGCCGGTGGTTGCCACAAACACCAGATACCGTTCATTCGTCACTTCGACTTGATCGATCGCAAACTCATCGAGGTACACAGAGCGCTGTGGCGACTCATCTGCTCGGCCTTTGCCGTCTGGATTGCCCATCAGAAATGCGCCAGCAGGAATGGTCACCATGCGAACTTGGTCTACTTCTTTTTGAGCCATGGGCGCGGCCACGACAGTTGTTATGGCGATGGCCGACACGAGGGCCATTAGCACCGCGATCGTGTCCCAGCCGGTTCCTTTTTTCTTCAGTCCGTGCGTCACTTCTTCTGCTCCTTGCTCTCCTCGATGGCCTTGGCGGTATGGGCCTTTACTTGGCTCACGAGACGTTTTACTGCACGGCTGTCTCCCTGCGCGGCCGCCTCTTGCGCCTGAGTGATGAGGCTCCTGGCTTCGTGCAGGTGCTCCTCGATGTCCGCCTGCAGGGCAGGGGAGGCGACCGTTCCGCCTAAGGCCGCGCGATGATAGACCTCCCAGGCGCGGTCCACATCCTGCTCGGCCTCATGCACCGCCTGCACACGCTCCAGCTGAGGAGTCTTGGCCGGATCGATGGGACCGGCCTGGAGGGGCGAGGCCCCGAGTAGCGCAATGAGGACGAGCCCTGGAAGACAAATCTTGTCGGGTATCATAGGCCCACCTCCGTCACGATCACATCATTCAGAAAACCCTTTTGACCATGCCCTTAAGGCCGTTTCATCGACTGCTCAATCTGAGAGCGAAGCTCCAAGAGTTCGACGCTTTTAGGATCGATGGCCAGCCCCCGGCTCAGGGTTTGCAGCGCCTCTGGAAACCGTTCACGTCCCATGTCCACCAAGGTCGCGATGTAGCTGTCCCGGATCTGCTGTTCGATTTCTGGCGGGGCGGTCTTAGCACAGCGGAAACCCAACCCCACGCCGTAGCTGTTATTGAGCGGGTCATTCCAAAACCGGTGCGTCGCCTTGACCGTGCCTTCCGGCGCGATCCATGATCCGCCACGAATGACCCGCTTTTCACCGACCGTCAGCCGATCTACATAGGTGGCGGTTCCCCCTATCCAGACGGCTTTTGCCGGGCCGGTCGGATTCACCGGGTTTTCAAGCTTTCCGTAGTAGCGGGGGTCGTACCAGTCAGCGACCCACTCAAAGACATTGCCTGCCATGTTGTAGACGCCGTAGTAGCTGACCCCCTCTGGATAGGCATTGACGGGCATGGTCGCCTCGTGGTTCTTGCCGTAATTGGTTTTTGCCGCATCGAACTCATTGCCCCAGGGATAGAGATTGGCTTTGGGGCCGCGCGCGGCCTTCTCCCATTCCGCTTCCGTCGGGAGCCGCTTGTCGCGATATTTACAGAACGCTTGCGCATCCCCCCAATTTACCCCAGCCACCGGCTGTTCCGCCTTATTCAGGCGTGGATCGTCCCAGTAGGCGGGGGCCGGGTGGCCTTTCGCCTTGATGAACTGGCCATAGTCCTTGTTTGAGACTTCGTATGTATCCATGAGGTAGGAGTCCAGGACCACCGTGTGGGCCGGACTTTCGTCTTGCAACGCCTCAGCGGACCAGGGCATTTTCATTCTTTTGCTAGACAGGTAGGATTTTTTTTCTGAGTCCGGAGGTCGTACCTTGTCAATCCCCATCACGGAGGGCCCATGCCCGACATAGACCATCTCCTTAGGGATCAAGGATTCTTCCGCCTGGCTTGCTTCGGAGAATATCGCCACGCCTGCGACTACGACTGCCGTTACTAGGGCCCTGTATCTATTCATGTGAGACCTCCTGCTACGAAGTGAGTCTTTGGAAGGGGGCGGTGCTGCCGCCCCCTTCCATCCGTCCTACAACTATTTCTTCTTCATGCTCTTCTTGATCAGGTCACGGGTTGCCAGGTATTCCTTATTGCCCGGCTCCATAGCCAATGCCTTTTCGATGGAGGCCATCGCATCGGCGTTCCTCTCCGCGCCCATCTCTATTAATGCCTGTATGAAGGCATTACGGCTTGTTTGCTTGGTATCATCCGACACGGACTGCGCTGTCCTCGCGCACCGGAACCCGAGGCCGACCCCATAGGAGTTATTCTCCGGCTGATTCCAGAACCGATGGCTCGTGTGGAGGGAGGAGTTTGGCGCGAGCCACGAACCGCCACGCAACACCCTGACCGGGCCTTGGTTGGCAAAGTTGTAGCCCTTCTCGGCGCCCTGTGGATTGAGCGCTGGGCTCTCCTTGTAGAATTTTAGGTCATACCAATCCTCGACCCATTCAAAGACATTGCCCGCCATGTTGTAGACCCCAAATCCGCTTACGCCCTCCGGGTAGGAATCCACCGGCGTGGTGTGGCCGATATTCTGCCCGTAGTTCGCTTTCTTGGGGTCCAGTGTATGGCCCCACGGATAATGGTTGTCGCCGCGCGGACCTTTGGCCGCTCGCTCCCATTCGGCTTCCGTCGGAAGGCGCTTGCCGTCCCATTTACAGAAGGCGCTCGCCTCATTCCAGTTTACGCCGACGACGGGCTGATTGGCCTTGCTGAGCCGCGGGTCATCCCAATACGCGGGGGCCGGCTGACCGGTGGTTTTCATAAATTCTTTATACCGAGCATTCGACGCCTCGTACTTGTCGATTAGATAGGCATCGAGCACGACCTGGTGAGGGGTTTCATCCGAATGTTCGTTACTCCCCATGGTGAACTCACCCTTTGGGATGGGCACCATGTCTTTGTCGCTGCTCGTCAGGGCGGCCGCCGTTGCGACGGAGATGACGCTTGTCATCAACGCCACGCCCAAGCCAGCCCGCAACATTGTTTCCTTCCGCATGAGAAGCCTCCTTAGTTTAGGAACGCCAGGACGACCCTGGTGGTTGAGCGCACTGCTCAGAAACGCCCATCATGCCATTGACCGATGTGATCTTTCTAGTGCCCCCTGGCATTGAACTCTGCCGGAGTTGGCGATTCTGCAGAATGACGGGATCCAGAACCTCCCCACATTGCACACAGCGTGTGGCGAAAAATTTTAACTCGCCGGTGCCGTTCAGTAGGTCCATGCCGAGGTCGCCGACCATTAGACCCCCGCACCGGCGGCAGATTAATTTCTGCTGGACCGTCGAACAGAACCCGTCACTCGCGCGCTGTTCAGCTTCCGCTCCCTCGATCAATGCTCTTGCCATACATCCTCCTAGCTTGGACTATGTCCAACGTTGTAAGCAATTACACTCTAATTATAAAGGGCTTTGTCGAACGCGTCAAATGTTTTCGATTATAACATTTGACTAATATGGGACATTGAGTTATGGTAGGTCTGTAAATATGAATACGCATAGAATTCATAGGGTTGCTAAACTTACTGGCCTTTCAAAGGATGTCATTCGCATCTGGGAGAGGCGATACAGGCTTGTTGTGCCCTCCAGAAGCGCCAATCGCTATCGCGAATATAGTGACGAAGAAGTGGCGCTCCTGCGCTTTTTGAAGGCGCAGATGGAGCAAGGGGCCACGATCGGGGCCCTCTCAGAAGAGGGGCGTGTGGCGTTGGTCGCCCGCATGCATGTCATGACGCCTGTCTCCGCAGAGGCGCAGAAGCCCCATGAGCGGCTGTTAGAGGGCTTGCTCGCACTGCTCGATCCGTTCGATAAAGTCGGATTCGAACGCAAACTGAACGGCGCCGTGGCCGTCATTCCGTTTGACGAGGCCGTCCAGCGGATTCTGCTCCCCCTGGAAGTGCGTGTCGGGGAGCTCTGGCACCAGGGCCGAATCCCTACGGCGGTCGAACGTTATGTGACGAAGATCGTCCAGCAGAAAATATTTTCGGTTATGAACCACCTACCGGTGAATGAATTCGGACCACGCGTGTTGGTTGCCTGCCCGGGCGGTGAAATCCATGAGATCGGGGCACAAGCCTCGGCCTATCTCGCCGCGGCCAGCGGCTGCCACGTCTATTACCTCGGTCCGAGTCTTCCTGTTGCGGCCCTGCTGGGTTTTTGCGATCGGATCCAGCCGGATCTTGTCCTGCTCTCGCTGATCGAAATTAAATCAGATACCGAGGCGCGCCAGCTCCTCAAGGAACTTGCGCCGCTGTCGGCGCGCTGGGCCGTGGCGGTCGGGGGGCACGGCGCCTGTGCCATCGGAGATCTGCTTCGTGAAACCAAAATCGAATTACTCAATGATCTCACCGCCCTCCAAAGCCGCCTGCGGGTGCTTCTTTCCGCCAACATGCAGGCCTCGCCATCGCAATACCGACCGCACGCAGCCCATGGGCATGAAGAAGAGAACCCGACGTGTACGGGCACAGTCACACCCGGGGTCGCAACAGGAGGAGGCCTTATGCTGCTAGTTTATGGGGCGGTGTTGATCGGAATGTTGTCGGGCTGTGCGACGGCCCCTTCGGGGCATTGGGAACAGGCTGGGCGAACGGAGCTGGAAACTCAGGACGATCTTGCGCATTGCGAGAAAGTGGCCTATTTGGATTCTCAGCGCAACAAAACCGATGAGCCCTTCAAGGGACCGATCATCGAAAAGCAGTGCATGCAACGGTTGGGGTATACCTACATCAAGAATCCAACGTAGGCCTGGTTAGCCTTCGTCGGCAGGCGGGGGCATGCAGAAGGAAGCCCGACGTGTACGGCCACAGTCACACGGCATGAGAAGGCCACATGACAGTTACGTGACAATTTTTCAAGCTGGACGCGCGCGCAATCACCGGCTTGGAGGCCTCTCGCCCCCGCACGCGTCAGTCCTCTAGATGAGAATTTTCTAATAGACGACCGTGCGGTACTGAAAATTACAGAAAGGTTAAAGCGTATAATGATCTCAACTGATTGGTTTATATCAGCATTTAACGATAAATTCAAAGTTATTAATAGGAGGAATATTGGGTTGACAGATTTTCGAGGGTTCGATAGCATGGAAAATGGTTTTGACCACGTAAAGATGTAAAGCCATTATGCGTACAACGTGTCTTATCATTTCAACTTACAGGAGGATGTGATGAATAAGTCCATATGTGCATTAAAAGGGTTGCTGATCCCTGTAGCTATGGGAATTGTAACCTTGACGGTGATGAGCCTAGCTAGCCTATCCATGGCCCAGGCTCCAGTTGACAAGAGCGTTGATGTGACGATCACCGACATGGGGTTCACTGTAAAAGGCCATATGGCAACCGAGTCATTGACAGCGATCACGGTCCACAACAAGGGCACCATCCCCCATGGGATCACGTCCTCGATGTTCACGAAGGGAGCCCTCAAGAAGCAGGGCGATGGTGTGGAGATGGCCGACTCGAAGAACAAAGGATTCACAGCCTATCATCTCGAGCCTGGGAAATCCATGACGTTGCGCTTCATTAAAGAATCTCATTCAGCTTCGGTAACCGAGACCAGCGGCACGATGCAGGTTCCCTTCTGGTGTGATATTCATGCCCACATGAAGGGGGAATTCGTGATACTGGAAACGAGGGGTGAAGTCGGAGGTATGTAAGTACCTTCTGCCTGACGGGAAAGAAGTCATTCCGCTGGTGCGCCAGGGGATCACACAAAGGGGGATTGCTGAAGGCCTTGATAGGCGCGGC
>SXGQ01811526.1_pt1 | contig 40611 bp, 41 predicted proteins | sample 3178371 | NCBI WGS metagenome assembly SXGQ01 (sample SAMN11356859, study PRJNA531348) | freshwater metagenome | isolation source: freshwater sample F1-20 | place: China: Fuxian Lake, Yuxi | collected 2017-12-25
AGCGTAAATGGGTGGTGGTCTTCTTCAATTAGTTGCTTATGGTGCTCAGGATGTTTATTTAACTGGTAATCCTCAAATTACCTTTTTCAAAGTAGTTTATCGTCGTCATACTAACTTCGCTATTGAAGCCATTCAACAAACAGCATCGGGAAGTAATTCTCTAGGTTCTCGCGCAACTTATCAAATAACTCGCAATGGTGATTTAATACATAGAGTATATTTTTACGGAAAATTAAAAAATACTTCTACGAGCAAAAAAGTAGCCTTAGTTCCTCATGTTGGACAAAAATTATTAAAAACTGTTGAATTAGAAATAGGTGGTCAACGTATAGATAAACATTATTCTGAATGGCTTTACATATGGAATGAACTTTCGCTACCCTATGGCAAACGCGAAGGCTATTATAAAATGATTGGTGCTAATAAAGAAAATTGCTGTACAGAATTAGCCCACAGTACTAATAATTCTTATGAATTATATGTACCTTTAGAATTCTGGTTTTGTCGCAACGTTGGTCTCGCTCTTCCTTTAATCGCATTACAATATCATGAAGTTAAAATTAATATTGAATATGAAACAGCGGATAATTTATGCGATGTTAGTACTACCAACTATTGTATTGAAAATGATAAAATTGATGGTACTGCAAATGTAACTGCTTCTTTTGAAAAAACTTTAACATTAGACGAACCTACCTTATGGGTTGATTACATATTCTTGGATACTGATGAGCGCCGAAGATTTGCTCAATTATCACACGAATATTTAATTGAGCAATTACAATTTACTGGAACTGATACTATAACATCTTCGGGCGTTAACTCTGATTCGATGAAAAGTATGCGTATGAATTTCAATCATCCTTGCAAAGAACTCATATGGGCTATCAAAAGATCTGACGAACCATCTGTATATTGGAATAACTTTTCTACCGCAGATAAAGATGCAAATGCGGGCACAGGTACTGGTGTTACCTTCAATAACTATATAGTTTCTAGTAATCCCATAATGCAAGCAAAAATAATGCTTAATGGAAATGATCGTTTTGCTACAAGACAAGGCGAATATTTCTCGCTTGTTCAACCCTATCAACATCACGAAAATACTCCCGATATGTACCACAAGGGCATCAATGTTTATTCGTTTGCTCTAAAACCCGAAGAACATCAACCAAGCGGTACTTTAAATATGTCTCGTATTGATACTGCTGTCTTATCTTTATCTTCTAAAATGACAGGCTCTATATATATATTCGCGGTTAATTATAATGTCCTACGTATTTTATCTGGTATGGGCGGTCTTGCTTATTCCAATTAAATATGATATCTATGATAGCCACAATACAATATTTTCGTTTTTTAATTTATAATTATTATCTATTGATAATATTATATTATATAAAATTTTTGATATTTGTATTGATGTCTTATGGATATCATTACTATACCTATTATTTTTGTTTTTTTCATTAAAATAATATGAAATAATATCTTACAAATAAGGCAAGCATCCTTTATTCATTGAATTGGTATATTTATACGCATTTATTTTATATCTCATATACAAAAATTCTTTATCTGTAAGACTTTTGTAGTTGTTTATACTTTTCCTAACCTTATTTAGTATTTTCTTATAATTATTATTAATCTCATAACTAACTTTTTGAATTAAATAAGATTTTAAGATATCACAATTATACTTATTTCTTTTATCTCTGACTATACTTTTTAAATTTGTCTCTTTTTTAACAAAGATATTAGACGACTTATTTATTTCACTCAACTTTTTGAGTTCATAATAGCCTTGCAAATACCTAACAATTTGCGGGTAGCATATTAAAGATTAATATATTTTATAAAACTAAAAAAATAAATCTATTTTTATATTATAAATAATAAATTATCATATAACTTAATCGTCGCTGATAATAATATCATTTAGATAAGGTTCGAGAATTTCATTAACAATAAACTCTGGTTTAAATTCATCGTAATTCATAAATATTTTTAGAAGTTGTTCTGAAAATCCCGATACAATAGCAGTCCCTTCGGTATCGCAATTAACAGGGAAAATTTCATTGCTGTCTGAATTAAGATTCCAAAATATAAACTTGGGTGCTTTATAATTATTTTTATTATATAGTTTAACAATACTTTTATAAACAGTATCCAGATTATTAGCATTCGCATTCGCATTGTTAAATTGCATATCTGTAAATACAAATAGTTTTGATGGCATTTTATCTTGTGTAACGTTGTATTTAATAGCGTAGTTAATAATTTCCTCATTACATTTTACAAAATCAGTACTATATCCAAAATTAATTTTCATTATGTTTTTAATACATTCATGAAGAGTAGGAATGACTTTGTCCTCATTATCTTTATTTACATAACTAATCAAATCTACAAGTTGCGGTTCTTCACTAAATGTAATAATTTTATTAGCAAAATTTCCCTTACAACACAATGATGTAATAATACCTAGTGCGATGGCTACTTGTGCCGGAATACTTCCATTTTTAGCATTAAACATAGAACCTGATACATCAACTATAGAAATAGCATTATCAAAATTTCCTGACTTTTTAACATTCTCTACAATTGTTCTCCATTGCATCTCCGTTGTTTGACAGAGTTCATTATTATCGATTTTATCCAACTCTTTAATATAAACACCTATCAATTCGTGAGGAAGAATGCCTGCAACATTAATTTTTTTTACATTATTACGTACATCTTCAAGATATTTACTATATCTTTCTTTATCATGATTAATAAAAGCCTTCTTCAATCTATTTGAAGCAACTCCTGGAACATTTTCATATTTAATAGTTTCCCATTTATTTTCACATATCTTCGCTTCAACAATATCTATCTTTTTCCTCAAAGGTACTAAATAATCCTTCCTATATTTTTCCATCTTACACATATCTTTACTTCCGTAGATAAATGAAGCAACTTTCTTTGCATATTGTCTTCTTTTGTCATACTTATCATTTTCACTTGGAGCCCATTTAGCACATAGAGAAATTGGTAGATTATTTTCCAAATTTATCTTGTCATGAATTAATTTTTGAGCAATAATATTTAATTCAAATTTATGTTCTATGCTTTTCAATTTATAACTTATATAATGTAAATCTTTCCAACAACCATATTTTTCAATATAATTATTAATATTATACATATATGTGTTTAATTTATTTTTACGCAACCAAATCATAGCATCATTAGCAATCTTCTTCTCTTTTTTTCCCTTTAATCTATCACGACCATTAAAAATAATCGCCACAGTTTTTTTAGGGTTTTCTTCCCAACATTTTTCTAGATACTTATTACTTACTTTAATATCCAAATCTCTTACAAACAACATAAAATAATCTACAATATAACTCCCTGTTGTTTTTAAAGCATTTCCGTCATTCGCAGTTTTTGTTAAAACACTTCTAACATTAGGAGTTTCCATCGTATATATAGTATATATGATACTATATATTTATATCAATTTTTATTATTTATTATAATATGTAAAAAAATAAATGATAATGTTTATTTATCAAACAGATGCTGCGAGTTTACTTGCTGATGGAGGAAAATGATGAGAAATTAGTTTTTGTAGAATGAAATAATTGATATCTTCTTTATCTCCTACGTTTAGGATTTTCTTAAGTTTATCATCAGGAAGAATGAAGCGCTTATTTTCAGGTTTATTTAGATTATGCTCTTTAACATACGAGTTGATAAATCTGGTAATATCAGTTCGCGATTTCTCAGTTCCATGAGGAACTCCGATGAAATCACATAGTTCATCTGATATTTTGTTAGGTTTGGCAAAACCCGACGGTGAATTTTTAGCATTCTGTCGTTTTTTCTGCGCCTTCTCAATTATCTTCTGTTGTTTCTCATAATCTTTGCTCAAAACTTTTAGAAGATTTTGAACTTCTTTGAAATTAACAAATAATGTATTAACTTTCTCAATAATTACAGAAACTGCATTATCTTTAACTTGCGACGGTTCAACACCTACCGCTTCACCTTCGGTTTTCATAATAGGAACACTTAGAGATACTGGAGTAACAACTGATTCTGTGGGTACTGAGGGTACTGTGGGTACTACTGTTCCGACAGGTGTTGCTGTCGCCAAAGGCAATTTAGTAGCAACCTGCTTTTTAGGTGCTTGTTTTGTTTCAGTCGCCGGTGATGGAAGAGGTACTTGAGTCGCTTTTTTTGACGCCATTATATTCACTTTATGAATACATATATAATTATATGTTTATATCATTTTATAAGAGCATAATTATAATTTATTTACAATAAATAAACATATGAAAATAAAAAGGGTAGGAACATACTTAACAGGGTTTAAATATTACAATTATAATAATGAAGAGATTATAGATGATATAAAAATAACTAATATAAAAAAATTAAAAATTCCTCCATGTTACAATAATGTAGTTATATTAAATAATAAAAAAATAGTAGCATATGGATATGATAGCAAGGGGAGAAAACAGGTTGTATACAATACAAAATATATTGAAAAACAAAATGAAAAAAAATATGATAAAATAGAGCGTTATGATAAATATTTTATTAAGATTAAAAAACATGTATCGACGGATTTAAAATCGTCCGATGAAAAAAATAAAATTATCGCTATTATAATAACATTGATATTAACATGCGGTTTTAGAATAGGTAATAAAATATATGAAAAACAAAATAAATCTTATGGAATAACTACTCTCAATTATTCACATATTAAACTAATTCAGGACAATGGCAGCAATTGTATATTATTTGATTTTATAGGTAAAAAAGGAGTACGTAATGAGGCTATATGTAAAAATAAATATATATGTGAATATTTATTTAAAAAAATAAATGATATTAATCATAAAAATGCAAAAGACTATATATTTAAATATAATAATAGACGTATAAATGCCGATGATGTAAATAGTTATTTAATGGATAAATTAAAAGTCAACATAACTACAAAAGATTTGCGAACGTGGAACGCTAATTACCTATTTAATAAATATTTACATAAATGTAAGAATGAAAAAAATCCTATTAAACGAGCAATAGAATTAACTTCGCAAGAATTACATAATACAACTAATGTATGTAAAAAAAGTTATATTGACCCTAAAATAATTGATAAGGCAAGACAAATAGTATAATAATAAAAATTGACTTTTTTATTATTATATAATAATAAGATAAATATTATAAAACAATATGGATATTGAGATTATTAATAAGAATATTGAAGATATGCTTATAGATAGAGGAGAAGATGTTTTATCTTTTAAAGAAATGTTATTATCCTTAAATAAGGAAGATTTTGAAACAGATAAAACCGTTATAAATGTTCAAACATTAAAAACTACTATTCTATATGCACTTTCTAAAAATTTGAGAAAAATAATAATAAATGAATTAAAAGAAAAATTAAAGGACGGTGATAATATTAATGAGTTTACTAATAAATATGGTGGTAAAAATAATATAATTATAGTATTCAATAATGAATCCATATCAACTGCTGTAAAATCTCAATTAAATAAATACGATAAAATATTTCAAAAAAACGGAGGACATCTTCAATATTTTAGTTCCCAACAATTAATGTTTAATCCGACAAAACACGAATATGTTCCTAAACATACTAAACTTACAGACGAAGAAGTAAAAGATTTTATGAAAGAGTATCTGACGCGCAGTAAGATGCATATGCATAATATATTACAAAACGATCCTATTGCTAAATGGATAGGTTTAAAGCACGGAGATATTGTTAGAATAGATAGATATAATGAAAATAGCGGCGAGTCTTTTTCTTATAGATCTTGTATTTAAATAAATATATTATATCTATAAAATAATAGAGTATTATAAATATAATTAATGACACATAACATTACAAGTAGCGATTTATATCATTATAACACTTTAATAAAAAATTTAGAAGATTTACAAAAAAAAATATTTTTAGGTAAAAAACATGGAACTCCTGGAACTCCCGATAATTTTCAAACAAAATTTGATATATTATTTCCAAATATTAATATTAATTATCGTGATAAAATTACAACAGCAGCAGCAGGAACAGGTGAAACAAGTGCGACATTTCATCCTAATAATGTAAGTTTAAAACATTTATTGCATAATTCGCTGTATCCTTATTTATATCAAACACGAAAGAAACCTGGTGACATTACAAAAATTATTAATGAACATATTACATCTGGAGCAACTTCAAAAGATCATTTATGTTTTATTAAATTTAATGCTGATGCTGCTACGGCTTCGGGTATTGCTCCAGATGTAAGTGTTATAAATAATATATTATATTCTATTTGTCTTATTGACATATTTATAAAAATAACATTGGCATTAAAAAACTGTTATTTAACTAATAGCAATCTATTTGAATCTTTTAATGATACTACAAAAATATATATTGTTGAAAAAAAATTAAAATCAACGCACGACGCTACTACACCTAGAGGGTTATTTATGGATACAAGTAATACAATTCCAGGTGCTTATAGACCTCTTGATGCTATTTATTTATATATTGGAGATTTATTAAATATTTTTAATGATGAAGATATTAAAGCAGTTTTAAGTTTAAATGGAGGGTATGAGAGTGCAAATAATGACAAAGGTAATATTACAAATACTTTTACAGATGATAATAAATTAAATACAGCATCCTTAGCGGGAGGTGGTAAACATTTTTTCAATTGCCTATATTTATATAATAATTATTCTCAATCAACATCTACAGGGACAAAAGCAGAAAAGGAAGCAGATGGGGCAGGTAAAAATTATGAAAATAATATCTATTTAATAAGAATTTTTTTGGAAATGATTAAAAATATAAAAGGTGGGGCAGAATTTAATACGACAATTAATTATTTATATATATATTTATTATGTTTAAAATCAATCTTATTATCATCAATTAGAGCAGCAAATATATTTTATAATAATAAACACGATTTAGATGCAATCGCAATATCTTACGATGATATTTTTTCACCCGGGGCCGCCACCTCAGGTACCGGGGCTTGTAGTGCATTAGATATTAAAGGGTTCGTTAAAGTAAAATCTTCAATAACATTTAGCGATGCGGCAAGTTGTACAGCATCAACAAACATAATTCCATCTGATACTACAACGCCTGGCAGCATATATAAGTATATATTATATAGAAAACTTTCTGGAATATCCACTAATGAAACTATATTTAAAGAAAAAGATAAACTTTTATATGAAGCAATATCTAATACTAGTAGATCTAATATTGATGACTCAGCAACAAGTTTAGGTATTGAATCTTATAATCTATTTAATACAAATTTTACTGTAAAAGGAGATTATATAATAACAAGTGATGCTCCTAACAATTCTGCTAATTCAATAGATAACGGAAGTGTTTTTAAGAATTCAACAGGTGTTAATTATGAAAGTATTAAAAATATGTTTATACTAAATAAAACAAATGAATTTAATAGAAAATATAGAATTAAGATAAGCACAGATAATCGCGGATATAAGGTAACCAATTTTAGTGTATATAACAGCGGTCCTAATAGTATTAAAAATGTAACTATAACTCTAGAGCCAAAAGATAAAACTGAACAAAATAGGATATTATATGATGATGTTCCTAATAACAAAACAAAGAGTGGTTCTGTTACAATAGTAAAAATAACTAGCGAAGATATAAACAACGAATATGAATCTATAGTAACGAAGACTGATAGTGCTGAACAAAATATTAACTTTTACAAAACTAAAATTAAGAATAATACTACCTTATATGAATTACATAAATCTAAAAATAATTTACTATTTAATCAAACAATTTCTTATGTAGTTATTATAGCAATAATAATATCTGTTTTAATAATTGTAAATATTGCTGGTGTTGAAAAATCTCTTATCAAATCAGTTACATTAGTATGTTTTGGTGCTATAATATTACTGTTTATGAGTTATTACATAACAAATACATTATATATAGAAGAGGGATTTAGTAATAGCGATTATACTGGTTATGAGTTATGTCCAACATCTCATTGCATAAAAACTAGCGATTCCGAATCAGGTGTTTTATTAAAAAAAGAAAATAGTGACACAATTTTACAAAAGAAAAAGGATTATGTTGTAAATTTTTTAAATGATAATGCAAAAGAACTAATTATATTAATTAGTTTAGTAAAACCAACAATTGTCAATGATTCTCTAAAAGATAATAACACTAAATTAGTTACAATGTCTAATAATATATATAATGAAAAGAAATATGTAAAAGATGTTCTAAGTAATAAAAAATCTGATAGTGATATGAATCTTGACGTTCTTAGATATGAAAATAAAAATTATGATGTATATATAGTATGTATTTTATTCTTATCGCTAATATTAATTAGTGCTTATACTATAAATATATATACTGATAATAAATACTTAGATTTATTAATATTAATAATTACAATATTAGTAGTATGTCTATTTACATATTTCATATTATACAGTAATAGAATAGTTAGAACAGTATCTACAAACTATTACTGGGGTAAAGAGTATAAACAAGAGTATATATTATAAATAATTTTAGTTATTTTTTTACATATGTAAACAATTTATATTATATATTGATGTAAAGTAAATGAATAAAAACTTAGAAATTATATATATAAAAAATACTTATGAATAATGTATATATTATTTAATTAACAATATGAAAAATGATACTGATGATAATCCTCAAAAAACAGAAGATAATATAAAAATCGAAAAAAAGGAAGATATAGATGATGCCGATGACTCTAATGACACAGATTATAAAGAGGAAACAGAAGACTCGGAGGAAACAGAGGACTCAGAGGAAACAGAAGACTCGGAGGAAACAGAATACTCAGAAGACTCAGAGGAAACCAAAAATACAGAAGAGTCTGATTGTACTCAGGAATATGTTATTAATAAGGATATTAATTATGAATTAAATAATGAAGAATACAATAATAATTTTAATAAATTTCAAGATGATGATAATAATCAAATGATATATCTTATTTTAAATACTAATAAAAAAAATGATACTAATAAAAAAAATGATACTAATAATAAATGTGTTAAGAGCAAGAGTAATAATGGTTTAAATCTAAATAAACATCCAATTAATAAAAAAATTTATAAATTCTATAACAAATACAGTATAAATGAAAAAAAATACTTTGATATTTTATCGGAAGAAGAAAAGACAAAACTTATAGAAAGCGAAGATGTTATAGAGAACGCAGATATTATATACGACGTTCCAATGCGTTTTAAAATATTGAATTCCGATATAAATATTAGAACAAAAAAAAGCATAATATGGAAAATTGAATGTTTGAATAAAATGAGTAGTAATTCGTCAGAATATTATAAATTAAGTTCTTGGTTATCATCTTTAAATAACATACCTTTTAATAAGTTTTATGAGATACCTATAAAGATTACAGATGGTAATGAAAAAATATGTAATTTTTTAAATAATATAAGGGTTCGTATGGACGAAACAATATTCGGTCACAAGGATGCTAAAGAGCAAATTATTAGGGTATTAGCACAATTAATATCATTTCCAAGAGCAACAGGATATATTATAGGTATTCAAGGTAGTGCAGGTGTTGGAAAAACAAAACTTATTAAAGAGGGTATATGTAATGCTTTAAATTATCCAAATGCTTTTATATCTCTAAGCGGAACAGATGATTCGTCCTTTTTAAAAGGTCATTCTTATACATACGAAGGTTCTTTGTATGGTAAAATATGCGAATCTCTTATGAAAACAGGGATAATGAACCCTCTATTTTTATTTGATGAATTAGACAAAGTTTCAAATACTTATAAGGGACAAGAAATAATTAATACGTTAATACATATAACCGACCCTGTTCAAAATGATAAATTCAATGATAGATATTTTGAAGAAATAGATATTGACATATCACGTTCAATGATTATATTTACATATAATGATGATTCTCTAATAAATCCAATTTTAAGAGATAGAATGATTGTAATAAATGTTAATGGATATGATAATGAAGAAAAACTTATATTAGCGACAGATTATATAGTTCCTGAGATATTGAAACAGTATAATTTGAATAAAGGGGATATAGTATTTAGCGTGGAATTATTAAGACATATTATTAATAATATTGAAAAAGAGGATGGTGTTCGTAATTTAAAGAGAGCAATAAATAATATAGTATCATGGATTAATATGATGATATATGTTCCTATTGATTTTATTAAAATATGTATTCCTTATACAGTATCTATAATGTTTTATGATAAATATTGTAAAAAAAATAATACTATATCAACTACAAAATATAATTCTATATATTTATAATTTAATATTTTTTTTATACTTTCATTTAATAGTATATTAGATTGAATATTTTTAAATATGAATATAACACATAGTTTTATATTTTTTGGTTGCTGGAATAATATTAACTGTAATAAAGATTATATATATCGTGATATAGTATTAAATAGTATTAGAGAATTTGAAAATGATATACAAGATGTTTTCATAGCAGGAGATAATTGGTATAGTACTTTAATAGATAATATAATTAAGGGTTCTAATGACTCTAAAAGTTCCATTAATATAGAAAAGGAGATTAAAGAAGTAGTAAATGATTTAGTTGACAATGTTGAAAAAAATATGAATGAATCTACGCAACAAGTTGATAAAAAAAAACAAAAAAAGAGAAATAATTTGGCATTCAAATATTATTTAATAGATACTTTAGTATCAGGTTATCATATACTTTATGGTATGAATAAGAATATTTATATTTGCGTAGGTAATCACGACGAATCAAGTATACATACTGATAATAACAAAGATTGTATGATTAGAACACAAAAATATTATATTAAAAAAATAAAAGAAGAAGTTGATAGTGCTACCGAAAATATAGACACTTTATTATTAGAAGATAATATACCAAATCTTAAAGATATTGTCGACGATCGTTCGTTAGAAACAAATATAGATATAGATAATAAAAATACTAAAATGAAATTATATTCACACGATAAAATAGGTATAGAAGAAAAGAGCAGTTATATAGTTTTTATTATAAATACAAATATTTTATCAGATACTTATTTAAATAGTTTAAAAGATGAATTATCTAAATACAAAGAAGAAAAATCAGATAATTTGAAAAAAATATTTGTAATGGGTCATATACCATTATTTTTTGATAAACATAAAGACCCTAAGGAAGATGAAGACCCTAAGGAAGATGAAGACCCTAAGGAAAAAGGGCCTAAGGAAAAAGGGCCTAAGGAAAAAGGGCCTAAGGAAGAAAAAGACCAAAGTTTAAAAAAGAGTAAAAAAAGGGATAAGACAGATATTAAAAAGGGAAAGTTTAACAATTCATATGATATGATAGATAAAATATATATGATATTAACAGATTATAATTGTACATATATATGTGCGGATTGCCATAATTTTAATGTAATGAAGATAAAATGTGATGGAAGGGTTTTAATACAAATTACATGCGGAACTGGAGGAGCAGATCCTGATAAAATAATAGATATATATGATACGCCGAAAACATCAGTATTTAAAAGTAATAGATATAAATCAGAATCATCGAGTCCTCAAAAATCTTCTGAAAGACAGGAGATACAATACGATTTATTGTATTATTCTATAAATTCTTACGGATATAGCAAAATATCAGTAGTTGATAATAATATAATAGTATCTTATAATAAATTAATAGATATTGATAGTAAAACTTATATAGATGATAAGTATAGATATATAATTAGCAATAATAACATAATATATCTAGGGAGAGAGGTATATAAGAATAATGAAAAAATAAATTATATTTTAGAAAATTCTTTAGAGAATAAAAATAAATATTGCAAACGTTTAGATGACAATAAGGCCAAAAACATAAGTAACACATATATAGATAATATAATTAAAACAGAGAATAAAAAAACTGTATGTTATAAGAAAAAAAAAGATTAAATATTCGCTTATAATAAATATGATATATAACTATATTTTATTAATTTTGATTATAATTTTAGTTGTTCTAACAATATTTTATATATTTCATATATATAATTCATTAATATACGACGATATAGATAATCATATATATTATATGAATAAGGATGAAACAGCGATGTTTCTAGAATATGATGAAGATAAATATGTTTATAATTTATCAAATATAGATTTATATGCACGTAAAGTTTTATCTAATGAAGAATATATATATAATATAAAAAATTCAGCAGCATCTTTTACAAATAATGATAAAGATGTTCTTAATAAATGTATAGAGAGAGCCGATGAATTATTAAGAAGTGTTAATATTGATAATATTATTAAAGAACCTAATTTAAGATATTCAAAAAATATTAATTTTAATGATTTGGCAAATATTAAATGGGTTTTATCTCTTACTTCAAATGAAAATAGCGATAATAATCTTATAAAAGAATATGAAGAAGGATTGCCTCATACAAGAGCAAATGTAATATTCTTATCAAATAAGGTTCTCAATTATCACGAAGACGAATTAATAAAAATTCTAATACACGAAAAAATTCATATATATCAACGTAATAATGAAGAATTATTTAAAATAATAGTAAACGATATGGGATATGTTGAGGTATCTAATATAACTGAAATATCATATAATACTATAAAGCATATACGTTCAAATCCTGATGTTAACAGAAAGATTTATAAAAATCCGAATACAGGCAAATTAATGATCTGTTTATATAATAATGATAAACCAAACGGTATTAATGATGTGGATTTAGTGGATTATTCATTAGAACACCCATATGAAAAGATAGCCTATGAAATATCTGAATATATTCATAATATGAATAAAATAGAAAAATATAAAAACATATAATAATAATATTATATTAATATATAATATGGAAGAAGTGTATAAGCAAGCCCCCGAAGGTATAACATACGAACATGTCGAAAGAATTTTCAATATCAATGATAAAGATGTATTGAAAACATTAATTGAATTGTGGAAAATACCTGAAGAAAATATTAAAAATATTAGTGAAGAAGAGAGTAAATGGAATAATATAAGAAATACCTGTGATGATTTTGATAATGAAATGAAAAATGTATTAGATAAGGCAAAAAAACAGATTTAATATAGATATATTGATTTATCAATAATTATCATTCTAATAAATTACGAATGTGATCAATTTCCATATCATAATTATTTGACGGAGTTTCTAATATAATAGTAGGTACTTTATTTGTAATGTTTTTAATATTATTATTTAACGATGCTATGAAATTATTCATATCATTTGTAGATATTTTTCCATCTAAAATTACGGCATGCCTATCTTTCATTTCTCCTTTTTTAACCATACTATTATTTAGATGAATAACTGTAATATCTTTACTATTTTTTTTAAATAGAATATCATATGCTTCTGCTAATTCATATCCTAATGCCCATGTATGTGCTGTATCAAAGCAAATTCCTAAGTTTTTCTTCTGTTCTTTTGAAAAACTGTTAAAGAATTCAATAAATTCGCTTAAATCTTTTAACAATTCTGTTCCTTGTCCTGCAGGTGTTTCGATAATTAGTTTAGTTTTCAAATTTTTATTTTCCATATCTTTCAATATATATTCGATAGCAACTTTCATATTATGTAATCCCTGTTCATATGATTGTGATACATGTTTCCCGACATGTAATACAACACCTTCCGCACACATCATATCGGCAAGTGTTAATTGATTGATAAGTAATTTAATCCATATACATTCTTCTAAAGGCATTATCCTTTTTCCTTCCATAGCATCTTTAGATATATTTATAGTATACGGAGCGTGTATAATAAGTTTGAAATCATTTTCAATTAAATATGTCCTAATATCTTGCGATTTCTTAATATAACTGTCTATATTTATAATAGTATTGCTGCGCGGATTAGAAATAAATATTTGAAGAGCATTTCCGCCATTTTTTCTAATATTATTCATAGTTTCTATTATGCCCCCGCTTTCATCGCGTTTAATATGAGCACCTATGTAATTTTTAACTTTCATTATAGTAATTATAGTAAATAAATAAAAAAATGTAAAATCAATTTTTATAATGTATAAAATGTGTATAATATTATGTAATCTTTTTTCATTTAATAATCATCAGAATAATATTCTGATTCATTTTCGCTAATATAATCATAATCATAATCATCATAATCGCTATAGTAGTTGCTTGAATTATATTCTTCGTCATTAATATTATTTTCAAAATGTTCATTATAATATTCATCATTATCATTAATTTGCTTTTGTTTTTCCATACTATTTAGTTTATTATAATATTCATACTTTTTATTAATTGTATCATAATGTGTATTAATATCGCAATTTTCTTTTTCATTTTGTTCTCGTTTTTCATTTTCAATATATTCTCGTCGTGCCATTGTAAAGAAACTTTTCGGAGGATTCAAAATCTTATCAAAATTATCAATAATATTTTTTTTATATTGCTCAATTAACTCATTTCTATCATATTTTTTATTATCACAATAGAAATCAATATAATAATCAATTGTTGTTTTAGCACGATATTCTTTAATAACATTATTATCATATTTTTTTGTCATAAGATACTTAATATAACCATCAAATAGTTCTTTGATATTATAAATTTTGTTAGAATCATTAATTAATGTATTATCATTAATCATAATGGTTGCGAATTCATTAAACGAATAATCAGTCATATATTGTCTTAATTACTTTATATATAAAGTGTACGTATCAATTTTTAAATTATTTTGATTGAGATAATATTTTTTTAATAATTTTATTTATTGTATCATTTATTTTATCAGTATCAACATTATTTGAGTGTTTATATTCTATATATAATGTTTTAATCTCTTTATTATTTACATTATCAATAATATCACTTCTCATAATTAAAGAAATTCTATTTGATATTTTATATTCTTTTAAAATATATTCTGTTATATTATCAATATCATTTGTACACGGAAATGTATAATTAGGTTGTTTATCATTTTTTGAACATATTACTAATATATTTTCAATAATATCTATATTTTTCTTAATTTTACTTGATACATACTGATTATCATTAGATAATTCATATGTATATACGCGTTCCTTATGAGTATATGATTTATATTTTTCAACTCTACTTTTCTTATAATAATTATCTATAAAAGATTCTAAATTATTTTTAGAAGATAAAGATACATCTATTATATTATCATACTTACCTTTATTGGTATTTATTATATAAATTTCTATTAAATTAATATCACGCATTTTATCATTATTGTTATTAAAACCAATAGTATCATCGGTGTTGTTCGTATTATAGAGATATTTATTAACATCTATTAATGTATTAAAAGACATGTTATATTATATTATGTTATAATATCATTTTTTAGATTTATATATAAAAATTGATTATTCTATATATTTATATATTAAACTTTGTTATGAATTATAAATTTAAAATTTATAAATTAAAAGATGAAATAGATAAATATAGTGTTATAAATACTAATCAAGAAATCTCAAATAATCAATATAATAAACATAAAATTCGCGAGGATTTTCGAAATATGCTTATAAATAATTTATTAATTTCTGTTCTTGAAGCAACTGATTTAGAAATTGGCATTTTTAATTGTACTATTGATTACGCTAATACAAATAAAATACAGTTATCTTGGAAATGTTCTTTATTTATTGATACATATATTAATATATCGCGAAGCATTTATTCTAATCTTAAATCAAATAGTTATATAGGAAATAATAATTTATATAAAAGGATGGTTGAAAATAAGGAGTTTGTTCCGCATATGCTCCCGTATATGCAATGTCATAATATATTTCCTGAAAGATGGAAAGATATTATTGATAAAAATAATTTACGTCTTAAAGCAGCCTATGAATTTAATATTGTTGCCATGTCAGATATGATTACTTGTATGAGATGTAAAAGTAAGAAGGTTAGTTATTATGAACTACAGACACGTTCAGGTGATGAAGCATCAACGTTATTTATGGAATGTCTTATTTGCGGAAAGAAATGGAAACAGTAATATATTATACATTTTCAATTATTCTATATTCAAAACATTCTCTTAATATATAGAATGCTATACCAATATATATTTTTGATTCGTCATTATCTACAATTTCTAGTATAATATTATAGTATTTTTTATTTAATATAAAATGTTGTATAGCATTTTGTATTCCATAGTTATATATTATTTCTTCAACATCTTTCTTTTCGTAAATAGGTAATAAAATATGATTGTAAATATATTTTTCTGTATTACAAACAAGAGTTCTTTTATCAGTTGAAGTAATATATTTAATTTTACTGTAGATATCAGATGCTACTATATTGTCGGGTTTTGTTAAGATTATTTTGTATTTTATAATATTTTCTTTTTTGTCCGACATTTAATAATAATGTAATTATATTTTTATATAATATTATCGAGTGTAATAAGTAAAATAGATATACAACCAAATATAATACCTATAACTCCTTGGAGATTTATGCTAAAGTGATTATTATAATATATAGTAAATAATAATAATAATATAATTTCAAATACGGCAAAAGTTCTAAAATATGCTGGATTGGGAGATATCTTTATTATATAATAACTAATAAAAGTTACAAAGAATAACACGAGAGAATATATATAATATTTAGGGCTACTTATTATATCTATAATATTTTTATCATTTCTAAAAAAATATATTAAATATATTAAACTAAATATACCGACTATTATATTTATAATTATAGGAAATATATAATTAGGTGTTTCGTCATATTTTATAAATAATATAAATCCTACTATTATTGTACTCCGTAAAACTGATAAATATACCCATTCCATTTATTATTCTTATATATTAAAATATTATATTTACTGAATTATTCTTTAGAGGGGGAAATATCTTATGAAAATATGTAGTAAATGTATTGTTTTGTTATGTGTAGAAAGATATTACAAGACTTCAAAAAATAATCAATATTAAGCATTTTTGGTCATTCATAGAATTATTTTTATATTTTCATTTAGTTACATAGTATTTAATATTTATTTATAAACACTTTAGTGAATATGCTAGGGTTTGCCGAAAACTGCGGCCAGGATATTTGTTCATAATTATTTTTTAATAATTCTATGGCTTTTGGATTTGGATTTACTGATAAAAATAACCAATCTATTTTATTTTTATTTTCTTCCGCCGTTAATAATTCAATGGCATTTGGGTTCATTGATATATAGGGCCAATATATTTTATTAGATTCATCTAATCTATTTAATTGTTCTTGAGTCATTTTATTTTCTTTATTAATTTTTTTTTTTAATAATTCTATCGCATTTGGATTTCTCGATAAAAGTTGCCAGGATATTTTATTAGATTCATCTAATCTATTTAATTGTTCTTGAGTCATTTTATTTTCTTTATTAAATTTTTTTTCTAATAATTTTATTGCTTTTGGGTGTGGATTTTCTGATAAATATTTCCAATCTATTATGTCATATTTTATTAATAATCCTACTGCTTTTGGATTTGACGATAACATATTTCGAGATATTGTTTTAGAATAATCTAAATTGTTAAATTCTTCTATATCCATTTCATTCTCTTCAATAATTTTTTTTTCTAATAATTTAATAGCGTTTGGATTTTCAGATAAACCTTTCCAATCAATTTTCCAATCAATTTTATTTTTATACTTTTTTATTAATTTTATAGCTTTTGGATTTTTTGATAACTCAAACCAATCTATTTTTTTTGAAGAATGTAAATTATACAATTCATTATATCCTAAACTATTTTCTTCTATAATTTTATTTTCTAATAATTCAATAGCATTTGGATTTCCAGATAATATTTTCCAATCTATTTTATTTGTATTTTTTTTTAATATTTCAATTGCATTTGGGTTCATTGATATATAGGGCCAATATAATTTAGTTTCATTATTTTTTAATAAATCTATGGCATTAGGATTTTTTGACAAAGTGTCAAAAATTAAATTTTCTTTTAGTATCCAATCTTTTAATACATATTTTATTTCTTTAAAAATATTTTTGTATTTTTCTATTATATGTAATCGTAAATCACTTGGCAAATCATTAATAGTCATATTAGGCTTCATTTTAGGCTTCATTTTATCTCTGATATCTTTTGGAGATAATTTGATATTTTCAATGAAAACATTGATATATTTGCAGAACTTTTTAAGTTGTTTCACGTCGCATTCTAATGTTTCTGCCATCATCTTAATCTCATCATCGTTACCACACATTACTTTATAATCATTTATAGTTAGATTATATAAATATTTCTGTATATTTGCAATAACAACAGTATCTGGTCTCGAAGAACTACTTGATTGTGAGTTTTTAACTATTTTATTTTGAAGAGTTTCAGTATCTATATTTAATATATTATGTAATTCATTGTCTTTTATGGCAGAACTAGAAGACATAGAAGACAAGGAAGATTTGGAAGACAAGGAAGACAAGAAAGACAAGGAAGATTTGGAAGACTTGGAAGACAATGAAGACTTGGAAGACATTGTATTTTTGTGTTCTTTTCTATTTAATGTTTTAGAATAAATATTAGCACTATGTGTGTTTCTAAAAAATATAGGGATACTTCAAGCAATAATTCAACTATACGCGAGTTTAGCGATGATTCTTTATATTTGCCAATGACTTATCATATTATATATAGGGGACTCAAGAATTGCTTATGAATTAAACACAAGTAGTTATACAATTATTTAGATCATCTTCAAAAAATTATTTTAGAATTTGAACATTAAAATTTTGAGTACATAACTTTTTTTATTTAGGAATTTATAAAAAACTTTTGAAATATTTGAAAATAAAAAGTTATGTACTCAAATTCTAAAATCAAAAATAATGTAATTAACTACTATAAAATATAAAAATTGATTGTCGAGTATTTATAATTAATTACTCAATTACAAATGTCCGTAACTACCACCGATGCTGTTTCCAAAATTAGCACTTACATTCCTATTTCCTATATTACCGCCGAAAATACAATTAATGAGACAAATGTGAATTTTAATATTACTTTTGGTAAAGGAAAAGATAGTCTTGTATATACTAATGAATGGGATCTAAAAGAATTTACCAAGAAGTATGAAGTAGAGACTATTGAGAATGAAGAAACTAAATGTTATTATGTTATAGCAGATGAAGGACCGTTTGTAATAAAGATACATAATCTTAATATTGATAGTGAATATAATAATAACAACGATTATGCTCTCGGTTTTGCTTTAGATTTTGAAGAACCGGAATATTTTGATGAAGACAACTATACTCCGTTTAATATTGATAGAGACGGTATCATGTGGTCTATTCCTGTTGATAAAAATGAAAAAAATAATGTATTTTATCAAAATGCAAAGGCAAAATATCAATGGACGGCATCGCGTAGTAAGAATATGGGCGAAGAACTTACAGAAGATGAGAAAAAACTTGGGATTGAAAAGACATCGGAAACTGTAGGTTTAATTTATTTAAGCATTATGATTCTTAGCAAAGAGAAGCAAGTTGTTCAAGAACGCGAAATTACTCGCAGTTCTAATACAAGGAGCGGAGGTGTTACTCGTGGTATTTCTAATAGTGTTGCCGCAAGAGTAGGATATGGACATAGTGCTACATCATCGTCTGTTGCGAGTACGTTTAAGCATTCTAAAAATACTAAAAGACTTGTAATTCCTATTCGCTTTAGGATTTCGAAAGATTCTGATGTTACCGATATGAATTGTTCGAAGACTCTTGATGGTGCTAAAGTTAATATGGAAAGGAAAAAAATAACAATTACTCCGTTTCTTCCTTAAATATTACCAAATACTCTTTATGTTATAGTCTTATAATAGTATCCTAAAAATCTTAAAAATTAAATGCTGTATATTTTTTATATTATTTGCTTTCATTTTTTCTTAATTATATTATATATTATCAATAGATATTAAGATAATAGCCATACATCCTAACATAATTCCTAAAATACTTTGATATGATATTTTTACATTTTTTTCGTAGTATATTGCGAATAGTAATATGAATATAATTTCAAGAGCGACGAATACTCTAAAATATGCTGGGTTAGGACACGTTTTTATAATGTAATATCCTAAAAGTATAACTATAAATAATATAAAAGAATATATATAATATTTTGGTTTAATAATTTCTGTCTTTAGATAATAAAATTTATAAAAAGAGAATATATAGAGTAAACTTAAAATACCTACTATGACATTCGCTATAATTGGAAAAATATTACTAGGTGTTTCGTCATATCTCAAAAACAATATTAAACCTGCTACTATTACACTGTGAATGATAGAAAGTACTATCCATTCCATAATTTAATCCTATTTATTATGTATATAAAAATAGAATATCGCAAAGTTTAATAGATATAATATTTCATATAAAAATATAGCATCGTCTTTATTTACAATAAGTAATAACAATAATAGCGCTTGCGTATATAATAGCGCAAATAATATATAACAGTTTTGATTACATTCTCTATAGCAGTGTCTTATCATAAATAATAGTATTGATATAAAAGCAATAGACGCGAAAATATAATGTAAGATATGGTCTTCTGTAAAATATATTAGTATATATATTGATACCAATAAAATGCTTATTATTATGAGCGAATATATATCATTTCTTTTGTATTCATAGAGTATTGTCGTAATACCCATAAGAATCATGAAAAATAATATAATATATTTAGAATCATCATTGGATATTATATTAGATACGCTGGGATTATTGTCATAATATATATATACATAAATTATTGGAAATAGATAAAAAGATAACATTAAAAATAATAAGAAATCATTTGTAATATTTTCCATAATTTAATATTTACTTATGTCTAATATAAAAATTGATTTAAGATTTATGAAAATAATTATATAAAGAACGTATGTCAATCGCTAATAAAATCAGTATTAAGGATAAGTTGGATATTACTTATAATATCTTGAATATCCTTATGAAAAACAATAAGACCATTGTTAGTAAAAGCGTTTATAATAAAAATAAGGGTTTTGATGAAGTAATTCGTAAAAATACTCGCAGTCCGCAATTCTTTTGTACTAATTTCTGTGGAGGCAGTATCAATGATTGTACATGCCTTCATAGGTCGCGTTAAATTCGAATAAATTAAATATTCAAAATAATTAAATATTCAACTTTTTATGAACTGTTTCTATAGCGCCTTCAACCCACGCTTGACGCTCGCTATATGTTTCCCCTAATATATAGATATCTTTGGGGATAAATATCTCGTCGATTTTATTTTGTATATTTTTTGTATTTACTCCGACATTCCACATATGATCACCAGATTCCCAAAAATGCATAGTAATCCATTCAGGTTCTTTAATATTTTTTTCAGGAAACATTTCATTCAATATTTTCGTTAAATATTTTTTGACATCTTTTTCAGTCTTAAAAGCATTCCAAAAATCGGCATTATATCTATCACTATAACTGATTTGTATTAAACCACTATTATAATCTATAGGAATAATAAACTGTAGTTTGTTTTGCGTAAGTATCTTTGGCATATCCTTAAACCAGACATCTTTATATTGCGCAAATATTCTTAATAAATGTCCATCACTAACAGTATTAAATAGATAATCGTATTTTTTAAAATAATTTATTTTCATATAATCGCTTCTTTTAAGGGTTAAATATAATTTCGAATAATTATAGATATTACCATTAACTTTTATAGTTTTTTTATTATCTTTAATATCTTCTAAAATTGAAGAAAATTTAACAGAAACGCCGGCATCTACTATATATTTATATAACACATCGCATAATATCTGTATTCCGTCGCGCAGTACAAAAAAATCATTATTACTAATATCAAAATCTTTTCTTAATGTTAGAAGCCCATTATAAGCATTCATGTCATACATTTCGCCAAGATAACCGAGGGATACTTTGAGCAACTCAACTTCATTCGCGCTCAATATTAGAGAAAAATAGTTATGTAAATTATATAGATTTGGGTCATATTTGTTGCCTTTATTTTTTTCAATAGCATATCCCCATAATTCTTTTAAACTTTTGAATTTAGAATTATAATGCTTTAGCAGCCGCTGTTCATTCATTAAGCGACCTTCTATAAAATAATTAGTGTTTTTACTAATAGTTATCATCTGGTCTTGAAGATTAAAATCCTTTATTAGTTTCATTACATATTTATGTTTCTTTCCTAATCTTCCGGCGCCAACTGAATATCTAAAACCTTTATGCTCATTTGTATAAATACGGCCACCAATTCTCTGCGAACCTTCGAATATAACAATATCAGCAGATGGTATTCCATTTAATAATAATTTATACGCTAGATATAATCCTGTAATACCTGAACCAATTATAGTATGCTTCATTATTTGTATTATTGTATTATAATATTATAATATTTTTGTATTATTGTATTATTGTATTATTGTATTATAATTATTATTTATCTCAATAATCTATATCTATCTATAACAATCTTTATTATATCATTATATCAACACTGGTATTAACATATATATTGGAAACCAAATAATAATATTTTTTCGATTTTAAAATTTGAGTACATAACTTTTTATTTTCTATTATTTCAAAAGTTTTCTAGAAATTTCTAAATAAAAAAAGTTATGTACTCAAATTTCGATTTTCGATTTTTAGAAATATTCTGGTTTAACTATCGAGAATATACTAGACATACTACGTTTTTCCGCATTTTTCTCTCATATTCTTCGGTAATTTCTCGAACTTTGGTTTCGCGGATATCATCGTATTCATATGTTTTACCATTCTTTTTTAATAGCGCGGTATAATGCCCCGATTCTACAGTATCCCCCTTGTGTAATATAATAGACCTCAATTTTAACGCCTTCTTATCTCCTTCTATTTTTATAGTATTTGGATAAATAATTTTAGTAGTTAATTTATTTTCATCTCCTATATTTCTATATATTTCTATGAGCAGTACTCCATTTGTCTTCAATATATTATATTTCTTTTCATAATGTGTTACAAGTTGTCCCTTCGAATTTTTAAAATAATTCTTCTTGTCAAAATTATATATATCAACGCGATTTGGTATTATTGAAGATATATCAAATTTGCTTTTACCCATTAAATATAAAGATGATATGTCATATATCATATTTCTCTTATACTTATTATTTCCATCCATAACATTTACATTGTTTTTAAAATCAAATATCTTATCTAAATATGTAATTAATTCAAATACGTCTATTTGTTGCGTAATCCAATTTTCTCTATTATTAAAGAAAATCCTATTGTTTTCATTAATTTTAATAAGTTCTCTATAATATTTTTCTAAATATTTTCTTATCATATTACATTGTTTATTTTCTATATCATCATTATTATTAATATATTTATATATATAATATAATTCTTCTTGAATTCGCAAAGCATATTTGTGTTCTAGTTTATTTTTAAAAAACATATTATATATTACTCTATTCTTAAAATGAAATAATGCGACCAATAAACTATCTATATAGCAACTGTTATTCTCATTGCTAATATCTAGTTGATTTTTATCCTTCATTAAATTTTTACCAATCGCCCCCTTAATATTTACACACCTATTGGTCTTCGGATTTAATATTTTATCTTTAGGACATTCCTTCATATTAGTAATTATCTATTATAATAATATATATTATTACAATTATATAAATAGTATTTAGTATATATATCTTAAATTAATAACATAATGTTTTATAAAAATGAAGAAGGTTATATTAATCTATTAAAAGATACTTTAAACGGCGAATATAAAAGAACTAGGAATGGTAATGTATTTTCGCGTTTTGGTTGTATGATTAAGTTCGATAATATTTCATCATCCTTTCCATTGATTACTACTAAAAAAGTATTTTTTAGAGGCATCGTAGAAGAATTGCTCTGGTTTCTAAAAGGTTCTACTGACGCCAATGAACTTAAGGATAAAAATGTAAATATTTGGAACGGCAATTCGTCGCGCAAATATTTGGATAGTGTCGGTCTAATAGATTTTGAAGAAGGCGAATTGGGACCCGTGTATGGTTGGCAGTGGCGCATGTTTGGTAAAAAATATATATCTAAAAAATCTAGAGAGTCTAGAGAGTCTAGAGAAGACAATAATATCGCAGTTGATCAGATTAAATATGTTATTACAGAATTACTTAAAGAAAATAGTCGTCGCGCGGTGTTATCTGCGTGGAATCCTGTAGATTTAAATATTATGGCTCTGCCCCCATGTCATATTCTCTATATCTTTAATAAATCTAAAGATGGTCTATGTTGTCATCTTACTATGAGAAGTTCTGATTTATTCTTGGGTCTTCCTTTTAACATCGCAAGTACTGCTCTATTGACGCAAATAATTGCCCACGTATTACATCTGAACTCTTCGGAAGTATGCTTGTCTTTGTGCGACGCTCATATCTATGAGGAACACGTAGAACAGGTAAAAAAACAAGTTGATTTAGAAATATACGAGAGTCCGCGTGTTATAATTGAAAAGGCCGCGCCTGCAATTGAAACGTCTTTGGATGACAAAATAAAATGGATAGAATCTCTGAAATATAGCGATTTCACCCTAATAAATTACAAATCATATGACAAACTCCCGGCAATTATGAAGTAAGTATTTGACGCTCCGCCTTCCATTTTTTAAATTTATCACTAAATGTACATGCGAACTTGAGAACTGTCATGGCATTCTTATCTCTAAAAGCAGTTCGCAATATTTTACTATCATTCATGGTTTGTACTAGAGCAATGCCAATAGATTTATCATTAACATTTTCTGTTTCATAGATATTATATATATCAGGTTCAAGAGTTTTCATCAAGAACAATATTTTTTCGTTATCATTACAAGTATTCGCATGTGTTTGTTTAGTATCTACAATATTTTCTTTAACTTCTTTAACTTCTTTTACCTTATCAATTATATTTAGAGAATTCGCGGGATTCGCGGGATTCGCAGGTTTAATTTCATTATTATTATCATTAATAATTTCTATATTATGATTTTCAATAGTTTTAAATTCAGTAATATCCTTCGTTTTTCTTACTACATCTATAACATTAGTTTCATCATAATTATAAAGTTTAGGTTTATATTTTAAGTCATATGGCCATATATATATGCCTCTACAAGTATAATTGAGATTTTTAGCAAGTTTATGTAATTCTTCAATAGATTCTTTATACATATTGAAATAACATTTTACTTTAAAGTTACATACATCTATAGTACTATCTGGTGTGTATTGAGTTTCTAGCAGATTATAAATAATATTGAGTCTTTCTGGTAGAGTTTTATTATTAAGATATTTACCTTCATAGCAAATTATATCATTAATTAAAAATGTCCATGTATTATCTTTACATTTAACCATTTCACCATCAATAAGAGTATTTTTAAATAATTTTTTATCAAAAAGTCCTCTGCCAAAGATAATGCGCGGTCTTTGATATCCTGGATGTATCTTTTTATCTATATAATACATAGTTTCAATATCATTATATAGGGTAAAATAAAGATAGTATCTATTACCATTTGAACGCAAATTCATAAGATGATTAGTAGTTACTACGTTAACATTACTATTATCTAGATTATGATGATGCCTCTGTAATATCTTAATTTTATACAATGTGCTCAAATCACTCAATATATCATCTTTGTGGTCATTACTCTTAATATTTAAAGCAATTCTGTTAGAAAAACTAATTATTCCTTGCATCTGTTTTAAATATTAATATTGATATATTTATATATCATTTTTTGTTATATATATTTTTTTATATGTATCTATATTATAGAATTATTAGAAAATGTTAGTATATGATCCTATTAATTTAGATAATATACCTATTAATGATTATCTTAATAATGATGCAAATAATATAGTTATCATTTTAAATAATAAAGCATATGGTATTAACAAGGCATTACTTATGTTTAATAATGAAATGAAAAGATGTATTATATCAAATAATGCTTTGCTTAAGAAGGCGACATATTATAACCCAGAAATCTTCTATAATATAGGATATTTTATTGGGAAAAAAGTTATTGTTAATCTTAAAAAATTAAACAAAGTATTGAAAAAAAACCGAATTATGGAGTTAACTTCAAAAACTACTGGCGATACTTATATAAATAAGGAGTTGTTAGAATTATCAACAATAGGCATAATTAAAATGTCTAAAAATTCAATAGGAAAGGTTAACTTTAAACATGCATACGAAGACGTATATTTTGATGAATTAATGTCATTTATGTTGCATCAATATAGTTTGACAATGTACAATTATATAAATAAAAATTTATTAAATCCCGAATTATATAATAATTATAATGTAGTAAGCGATGATATAAAATCAATGTTCTATCATAAAAAGGTCTTTAATAATATACAATTTAAGAATTATATAGATAAAATTATTACTAAAATAGATAAGGGTTTTATTGAAGCAGCGCCGCGATATGAAAAAAAATATATTCATAAAGTGTTTTATAGAGGAATGAAGGAAAAATATATTAATACAAATGGTAATGAATTTGAAAATATTGGTGATATGACAATAATTAAGAATTATACATCTATTTCTTCCACATATAATGTTGCTAAATCTTTCGCTCTGCCTGGTGCAAAAGCCTTTATTTATAAAATATATTTAGAAGAAGGATTGCCTTTTATAAATATGGTATCAACAACCGCATTTAAACATGAAAAGGAATATTTATTACCGCGTAATATAATATTTGAACTTATAAGTAAAAAAGGAAACGAATATACTGTGATAGCAAAACCCTTTAAAAAAGACCAATTTACTATCAAAACAGGTTGTTTTGAATTAGACCTTTATGATATCGCACCTATAAAACTACCTTCTACATTATCTTCTATAAAATCTAAACCTTCTTCTAAAATAAAATCAAAAGCAGATTCGGGAAAAAGCAAAAATAATATTATATCTGTTAAATTAAAGAGATGCCCTAAAGGAATGGTACGAAATAAAATAACAAAGGAATGTGTTTATAAACAGGTTGGTAAGACGATTAAAAAGCCTAATTCTAAATTAAAACGTTGTCCTAAAGGAACGCGACGTAATCTCAAAACATTACAATGCGAAACTAAACTTACTAAACTTTAAGTAATTTTATAGTAAAAATATAAATATTTACTACCATATTAGAAATACTGTAACATAAAAATATAACAATACAATATATTTCTTTTTATCATATTGTTTTACTTTATATACACAATCTTGTAAATAATAATAATATATAAAACTATATAATTATATTTTACTAATAACATATAATATTATGTTTGATAATCTTCTATATATTTTCTCAAAAGATACGATTGATGTCTCAAACAGCATAAGAAACATTGATAATAATTATTATATCAGAGAAGTAGATAAGTTAAATAATTTGTTACTTCAAAAAAACAGTGAACTGCAACTTTTACAAAGCAAATATAACAAACTACTCAATCATTGTATAAATAACGAATTGGTATCTAAATTAAATAATAAAAAACGCACAGAATCAATAATTATCCAAGATATCCAAGATATCCAAGATATCCAAGATATCCAAGATTCTGCAAAAGCAATCGATGATTCTTTGAATTCTGACAGAAAAACTCAATATGATAAAAAAGATAAGGTATACATCTATGAAAATAATAGAGATATAAGTGATAATGATGAATATGAAAAAGTATAGATATAAAACTATATCATCATAATATTATATGTATGAACTTTATATTTTAAATGAATTATATGATGAATGGTTTAGCAATAGGGATTATTGGTTTTCTAAAAATAGTAAGATAGATGTATATTTATGCGATAAGTACTATAAATACATAGAAAGCGCAAGTTATATTTATGAAAGTTATAAAAAAAATCCTCTTTATTTTGATAATAAAACAATAATTGCGTATATTATATTATTAGATCAAATTTCAAGACATTTTAAGAGAGTTTATGATACTAATATAGATATCGTCGAGTTTTCCAGAAAAGCAGTAAATTTTTCTAACATATTATTATATAATAATAAACGAGATATATTTACTATAGACGAATTGAGTTTTATATATTTGCCATATAGGCATTTGAAGGATATTGACAAAATATATGAAATCGTCAGTATATATATTGAATTATACGAAAATGCTAATACTGAAGATAAATTGAAGTGTCGAAGATATCTTCAAGCAACTCTTAATAATATTTACAAAGATATCAATCTATTATCTATGAAAATAAATAAGAGGGTAAAATCGTGGGAATATATAAATAAGGATATATTAGACCCAAGATGTCTTGAAGATAATAAAATAGTTTCTATTGTAAGTCCGATTATTCACGAGAATATGCGGAATGAAATAGAGAAACTCAAGGATGGCTCTACTATTATCGTGTCATTATCTGGCGGAGTTGATAGTATGGTAGCCTTGTATTTATGTAAGTATATCAAAGATACTTATAATTCTAATAAAATTAAGAATATAATTGCCATTCATATAAACTATAATAATCGCACGCATTCAGGGGATGAATTGGATTTCGTAAATTATTACTGTAATAAATTGGGCATCAAATTATATTTAAGAACTATCAAAGAAATCTCTCGTAACAATTGTTTACACAACGGCTTACGCGATTTATATGAGGATATTACGAAAAATATAAGATATGATATGTATCGCTTGAATATAAAGAATGATAGAACATATATTTTACTAGGACATAACAAAGATGACTGTTTTGAAAATGTCATAACTAATATTTCAAATAAATGCAATTACAACAATCTTTGCGGAATGGAGGTACTTAAAGAGATTGAAGGAATGATGTTTTGGCGACCATTATTGAGTATAGAAAAGCGACATATTCTGGATTGTGCTAATATCAATAAGATACCTTATCTATATGATAGTACTCCGGCGTGGTCTGTGCGCGGAAAAATTAGAGATACTGTAAGACCTTCATTATTACTTCTCAAAAATAATGAAGGAATAGAGGACAATTCTACAATAGATTCTTTCTTTTATTTGAGAGATTATATAGCAAATACGCAGGATATTTTCAATGAACTAATCATAAAAAATTTGATATCTAAAATAAAATATATGGATGCCGAAAATAGTCGCAAATATATTACGGAATATAGCAAAACAGAAATGCTATCACTCAAATATATAGTAATTGCCAAAATATTCTTTAGCAAGTTAAATATTAGATATTCTCATAAGGCTATCAAAGACTTCTGTGAATACATCGGAACATTTGACACCCTAAGTAAGACTCAACAAGGACGCAAGTTTATACTAAGCAAATCTTGCATAATAGATATAAAAATAAATAGCAAAAATAATTATAATATTATAATAACATAATCTAATAAAATTTATACTATAAAAATATAATATTGTAATAACATTAAAATATGATAGGATATTATTTTATTGAAAATAAATATAAGTATGTTAGGGAATGTGAAATGTCTGGTATATATAAAGCAACGCGGAAGATGGAATCTATGGAAACTGAAGATAATGAAAAATTGTTACATAATAAAAAAAATAAGACATTACAAAACACTGGTAATATATCTATGATATATAAAAAAATATTAAATTATATATTTTTATAATATTTAATAAATATTTTTGCCTTTATTACAGTTATTACTTTAACTGCTATTTGTAAATATATTGGCATATAGCGGTATTTTTCTTTCAAAAGGATAATATAAGGAACGAAAAGAACTTTTTATAGCATCTATTATACCCAATCTATTATTTTTAATTTCAAATAGTTTATATTTGTAAATATTATCATACCCTGTATAATCTGTATAATATGTTTGATAACTATTATTTATAGGATAAAGAGGATATATAGGATAAATATATGATGTTGAAAATGATGTACTCGAAGAAGCAATATTAAAATTAGAAAAAGCAATTGATACAGATAGCAATGATAACATTATATATCTAAACATTTATGAGATTATTTATATATATACTTATATTTTTATATGTTTTATCTTTCGGATAATTTAAGAGGTTTATTATCTTTCAACATACATATAGGTACATTTGCTATAGGCAAATCTGTTTTTTGAAGTTTCACGCTGTAATCATATATTTCATTATAGTTGTTTTTAGGATCAATATTATCCGCGATATCATCTACATATACTTTCTCTAAATCATTATGAAAAGTATTATTTTTTATGAAAGGCCTGATTATTTCTACTTCAAAATTATCATTCTCTTTTTTTAAATCATTTCTTTGTTCATCATTATATAATAATATAGTATTTTTATTTACATAATCTATGTCATTTTTATTTTCCATTTTTTTATAATCTTCATTATATAAGTTAACCAGTTTAGGCGGGGGTGGATTGTTAATAACATTTTTTAATTTGTTATCATTTTTATTATCATTATGAATGTTATTATATATTTCATCATTTTTATTATCAGGTATTAAAATTATTTGATGATTATTAGTTAAATAATAATTAATATAATATATAATTGAGAATATTAATATTGTTACTAAAAATAGCCAAAGTATAGCTTCAAAAGAATTGTCTTCATCTTCCATCTTATTACTATATTACTACTATATTACATTAATATTTTTAACTAATTACTCATCGTCATTAATGAACATTAATTTCTTTTTAGGTTTCCCTTTAATATCATCGCCACCGCTACCGTCATTGTCTTTAAATGCTTCGCTATCATCATTATCTATTTCTATTTTTTCATTATCTTGATAATAATATATTTTGTATTTATTATTATTGTAGAATCTCAAGCGGGCTCCTGTTTTTCTATGGAATACCGAGAACTCGTCGGAAATATCAATACATAGCGGGATATATTTTCTATCTTCAGGGCGTTCTCTCAGAATACGCCCGATAGATTGTTGAATATCTGAAATAGGAGATGCGAATATTACAGTATTTAGAGTTGGTACATTGAAGCCCTCCGAAGCCAATTGAAAAGTAGCAAGAATAATTTGTTTCCCTGATGATACATTTAACTGCTCTTGTTTCATTCCTCCGACATAATATCCATAGTCCTTATTGGCTATATTTTTCTCTACAATGTAATCTTCGATGGATTTTAATTGATTCCTTCTTTCGCTCAATATAAGTACCCTTCTATCAGGTTCATTTTTCAGTATTTCTATTAAAATTGTGATAATATATTCGGTTCGCGGTTTATAAGAGCATATATTATTAATCATTGCTGCAATATTCTCCTTACCATTCCACATTTTCTTGATAGCCGAATATTCTATATCAGGAACATAGTATTTGTGTATATTGACAATAACATCCGTATATTCCTTATTTTTAATAGAATATACAGAACCGCCTATATAATATTCAAATACTTTACGCATTCCATCTTTGCGATTTAGTGTGGCAGATAATCCAAGAATTATAGGAGTATTGAGTTTCTTAAATGCCCTACAAAAAACCTGTGCGCCTGTATGATGTACTTCGTCTATGATTACAAAACCGATATCCTCGAATATCTTACTATCATAATCTCTCATAGCAAGTGATTGTAGGGATGCTATAATAAAATCCTTATTCTCAACATCTACCTTATTCTGCTTAATGATTCCGATTGATGCTGTAGGTGCAAACTCTCTGACAGTTTCGATAAATTGCTGATTCAAGAAATCTTTGTGACTAATAAACATCGTTTTTTTCTTCAAAGCACATGCTATATATAAACTCATAATTGTCTTTCCAAAACCACAAGGGACTGAAATAATACCTCCCATTTTGCTAGGATTTCTTGCTGCTTCTAAAAAATTATTAATAGGTTCTATCTGTGCTTCTCTTAATTTTCCTACAAAACCTACAGATATATCAGCACCCCCAGTAGATTTTATGACTTTTGGAACACCATAATTAACTAAACCATAATATCTTGGTATATAGATTCTTTTATCAGTTTCTCTATACAATTCAAAAACAACTTCTTCAGCATCTTTGTTATTCCCCATATCAAAATTAACTTTCGGCTTCATCGTCAGCTCCTTTTTAATTTTTTCAATTTCTTCGGGTTTCAAAGATATTTTTGATATACTATATCCATTTGTTGATAACATTATTATATGTATTATAATAATATATATCATTTTTTTATATGAATTATAATAGGAATATAACAATAAATGTATATCAACACATTTAGATTATTAGCATTCATTGTATTGTTTGCTATTATTATTATTGTTGAAATACCTTTTAAAAAATTATTTAAAGACCCTACAATACAGTTATATATTGCTGTTTTATGTATAGCAATTCTGATGTTATTGGATAATATTTCTGGATTCATATTAACAATAGGTGTTCTCATTATATATTTTAGAATTTATACAGATGAAATTAAAAATAAAAGAGAACGTGAAAATATGGAAAATATATATGATACCAAAGATACCAAAGATACCAAAGATACCAAAGATACCAAAGATACCAAAGATACCAAAGATACCAAAGATACCAAAGATACCAAAGATATCAAAGATACCAAAGATATCAAAGATATCAAAGATACCAAAGATACCAAAGATATAAATAATATTATAAATGAAGAAAAAGGTATTAAAGATATGTCAAAAGAAAAAGGACAATGTGATAAGAATTGTGATAAATGTTCTATTGAAATGCCTAAGAAAAAAAATATATTTAATGAATTAGCAATTGATAATTTTGTACCATATATAACAGAAGAAAATTTATTGGCTGCTCAAACCAATATAATAGATGTTAATAATTATAATTTATGTATAAATAATAAGGATATAGAAATTCTCGAAGTTAAGCGAGGTCCTCTTTGTGATATACAAGGGTTACAAGATATTCCTGATTTGGGCGATAATAGAATATTACGCGGATATGATGTATATAATAGTCGTCTTGGAAATCTAACATACGACATTTTATAATATATTGAACAGTATATTAAACAGTATTTCGTTTATTTGGAAGAACATAAGGTATTTGTAAGAATTTGAAAATGTCTTCTTCAGAATTAATTAAATCTTTAGTATCTATAAATTTCTTATCAGTATTATTTTTAATTCCATATTCAGATAACGAATATCCTTTTTCTAATGCTATTTTTCGCATATATATATTGAATGAATATGAACCTGTGAAATATAATAAAGCAAAGTAGTAATATGATGGGTCTGCTATTAATATATCTATTCTTCTCGCGGGCAATTCGGGAGATAATTTACACAATCCCATAAACTTGCTTTTTCCACTTGCAAGAGTTTCTATGATATAACCACCGTTAGTAAGTTCAGATATTAATGTTTTAATATCTAAATCGTCGCGATTTTTAATAAGAATATCAATATCTCCCATATCCTTATTTTTTCTTCTATAACTTCCTACAAGTTCAAATTCAATATCTTTATAGACCTTTTTAAATATTTTATCAATAATTTTATAGTGTTTTTTCCCTTCACTCATAGGAATGCGTAGATTCATATCATTATAATATTTTAACCCAATTTTTTGTTTTTCATTAAGTAATTCAGGATGTTCATATAATTCTTCAAAACTATTAATCTTATTCATGAGTTCATTAATTTTAACAGGGCCAACGCCATACAATTTGCCTAATTTTTTCTGTAATGAAAATCGCGGATCATTTAAAGCATTTTCAACAGCCATCATTTTACCAGTTTCTATAAGTTCCTTTATTTTTGCATTTATCTTATCGCCAATTCCATTTATATTCTTAAGATCATCCATATTATTTATAGTTCCTTCAAATATCTCAAGAGAATCAATAACTTTTCCATATGCCTTCGCTTTAAAAGGCTCTTTATTCAGTTTATCATAGTCCTGTAATATTATAAGATTCTCTATTATAGATTGTTTATAATCTACCGCTTTCGCAACTTTCGCAGCTTTCGCAACTTTCGCAACTTTCGCAACATTTACAATAGGTACTATAGGTTCTTCGTCATTGATATTTTGTATATTAGTATTTTCCTTATTGACTATTATAGGAATAGGTAAAAGTGATGGCAACCCTTGTTTTTTATTTAATTGCTTTAAATAATTTGCACTTACGCATTTTCCTGTACGAGGATTTAATACTTTAGGAGGATTACAAACTTTACTCATTCTTATTTATAAAAAATAATTTAAAATAAAATCATTCAATTTTTATTATTTTTACATAGATTTTGTTTTTCGGTAAGTATATAATTTGGTTCTTAATGTAGAACTTGATAATTTCTCAAAATTGAGTTTATAAGGTTGTAAAGGACAAGGTGGTATGTGAATATCATAAGGAATATCTTTCTTACAATTCTTTAACAAAGGTATTCTTTCTAACTTTTCAAATATATCTTTAAAAGGTTTCCTATTACTCTTACATTCATGTATTATTTTTTTATTATAATTGTTTGGGATTATACCATAAGTATATATCAAAGGAAATGAAGAATAATTGTCGGCTACTTTGTGATCAAAGTATATAGGGTATTCTCTTATATATTTAGGATTATCTGTATAATATAAGAACAGTTTTTCAATATTCTCTTTGGACATCAATTCATATATTGGTTTTATAATATATATACTTGTATCGAGAAACTTAATAGAACCTTCATTATTATTGTCAGTATAACTCTTTTTAATTATATCAATTGCTGTATTTGACATAAAAGGGATTAATATAAAAATGTCAAATCTTGTATTTTCAAAGTTATCTTGTATTGTATTAGCCATTTGCGAACCTGAATAACTCGCGTCGTCTGCTATTATAACAGGCAGAGATTCGTCAAGATTTTTAACATCAGTTATAATCTTAATTATATATTTCTTTTTATTTATATATTTTCTGATAATCTGCATTATCCAATAAGATGATTTATTGATATCATCTACGTTCATAAAGAATTGTAATATGTCAGTCTTTAATATGTCTAACATTTCTTTAATTGCGACTTTATATGTTTTCAAAAATTGGACATGATTTATATAAACGGTTTTAAGGATAAACTCAGTTGCTATTTTTCTTATAGATGGTTCGCTCTTATCTAACCATAATGACACATTATTTGTATTAAATGGGTGCTTATTCGGCTTCTTCATAATTATACTGCTATTTATGACTTTGTCGCTCATACTGCTATTTATATTACATATAAATATAAAAGGTCAAGGTAATAATATTTATATAAAAGAGTATGTATATATTAATTATAATAAAAGTATAAACTAAATATGCTCATAGTGCCAATTGGTGTAGATTGTAAAGTTGCCGATTTTTGTGTAAAATATAATCTCAGAAAAATGTCTCTACCATTTGATTGGTGTGTATCATATAATGGTGTATCAAAGTGTATTGAAGATGATTTTAAGAAGTTCATAAATCCTTTGAATAATAGAATAAATATATATGACATATATTTTCATCACGATTTTGATAATGCGAATCTAATACAAAATGATATAGATAAATATATTAGAAGATGTAATAGATTGTTAGATATTTTACAAAAAGGCGACGAAGAAATAATATTCTTAAGAAACGGTCATTGTTGCCATCATCACGACGAACATAATTGTAAATATAATAAGATTGTAAATGATATAGAAGATGCTGAAAATCTTGATAATATAATTTCTATAAAATATCCAAAATTAAAATATAAGATAATAATTGTATTATCTTGTGATAAATGTTTTAATCCTAATACTGAATATAAAAGTATAAAAAATAGTATACACATATATAATATAGCATCTCGCGAGTTTAATTTAGAAAGATTCAATAGTAAATGTTTTGAAATTTGTAAAAATTTGAATTTACTATGATTATTATCTTAAATTTTATACATTAAAATATATTATAATATTAGAAAGTATTTTTAAAATAATGTATGATAAGATTGAATTAGATCAAATATTTGGAGAGTGTGTAGGTACTTATGTATTCTTCTTATGTATATTACAATCAACGGACCCATTACCAATTGCTATAGGTTTGTTAGCAGCCATTTATATGTTTGGTAAAGTTTCCGGCGGGTTTTTCAACTCAACATTGAGTTTTATCATGTATCTCAAAGGAACAATTAGTATTGCTAAATTATTTGCTTATATATTCGCTCAGACTATAGGCGGCATTCTTGCTCTGGTAACTTGGAAAATAATTAATAATAAGGAATAAATATACAGATTATAATAGTATAAAAAATAATATAGAAAGGTTATATAATGTATGTTTTTTCTAGATACTATACATTATACAGTATTTACATTCTTTAGATTCAAATGTATCATATACAGGTAATACAATATATTTGAATGTTTTATTTTGATTACTTATATGATATGAATTAATGTTCTTCATATCATTTATTATAAGTCTATTTTCACATTTGAGTTCAGCATGTTTTAAATGATAATATTTCTTGAGATACTTAGATATATAATATCCATCTATACTTAAGAAATATCCAGATTCTTTCAATTCTATTTTACTATCAAAGATATTACTTAATACTTTACAAACCTCTGGTATACTATCAATTAAATTAGAGAATTCAATATATTCAATATCTTTTATTTCAAAATTATTTTTTAACTGATGTATACCAACTGTTTTATTTTCCTTACTAAATGGTTCTAGATATTTATTACAATCTAATTCCTTACCATTATGATTACATATTATATTTTTAGCACATTTTTCCATAATACAACATATATTTTTACACATTTGTGTACAATACACATTTGTTGTAGAATTATATGTTTTCCAGTTTTTAAATCTACCTGTAATTCTTCCAAATAATTGATACATAGTATCATTTAATATATTATTATAACCAAATATAGCGGCTGTAAAATTACCCAATTTTTCAGTTATAAGTGTTTGACCCATACCAACACAGTTAAATCCAATATATATAATTGGTCTATTTTTCAACTTATTAGTGTCTATGTAAAACGCAATTAAATCTCCTAATTCTCCATTATTTAATATTAGAGGGATTGTAATAATTTCATCTAATTCATTTTTATATTGAATGTTTTTCTCAATACCATTAAGCATAATAATTATACATGATTTCTCACAATTAAATAAGTGTTCTCTAATATAATTATGAGAAATCCGTCTAATATTAACAGGTATAAATACTTTCGCAGTTTTAGATAATATATTAGGGTATTTTACAAGCGTATTCTTAATAAAATTGATAGTAAATATTTCAGTTTTATTAAACCCTTGTATTATATACTCCTGTTTTTTACTTTTAATATCGCCATATTTATTACTTTCATTAATATCACATATAAAATTAATATCTTCATATCCTACATAATCATTATCGCGATAATCATTTATTTGTAATATTTTAATTTTAGACCAGAAACCCATCTTATTAGCACTCCATATATTATTAGGAGAAGCAGACATTCCATACATTGCAGATACTATATCAAAATCATTCATTGTCTCTATGTGTTTACGAATATTACAGAAAGAATTCTTAATATATTTATGAAGTTCGTCAAAATACACAAAAACACGTTTTACATCTGTTGTTCCTTCATTAAGTTTATATATAGCATCAAAACAATCATTGAATCTCTTGATATTACTACACGCTATAATAATTCTAGGCATATCCCAATGGCAATCGCTTTTGTCTTTAGTTTTTGTTTTAGATTCATTGAAGATATTTTCAGTCTTTTTGATATGCTTATAACATCCCTTATATACTGAAGCAAATACACATACCGAACCATCTCCATATTTATCGTTGACTTCGCTAAGTCTGTTGGAGAATTGCTTGTTATTTAACAGACTGTTCATTGTAAATACAAAATGAATACTACGTCCTTGCTCATCATCTTTTTTCAGACTTTCAATTATTTTATTAACTATAACGAATGTCTTACCCATTTGCGTAGGAAGAACGCATAAATTGAACTTGTTATTTTCCATATTTATAAAAGTTGCAGGCAGACCCTTTTGTGTATCAAGTCAAAAACTCTTTAAATATCCTATATATATGAATATTATAGATATATTAGTCAATTTTTTATTTATAAAAGTCTATATTATATATTTATCTACCACCCCATAAAATTATAAAATTATAAAGTTTTCAAGCATATTATCGTAATTAATATTTAATTTATCAAATAAAATTTTCTATAATTACACATTTTCAAATAAAAAAATAAAAATAATATTTAGATGGATTATAAGAAATTTGAAGAAAATGTCTATAAATATATTATAGAATATAATAAAGGTAGTACTAAGTCTATTACACGAGTAAAAAAAGCCAAAGAAACATTGAATATTACAGATAAACAATTATTAGATATTATTTTGTCTTTTGATAATCTGTTGAGAAAAAATATATATAAATATTCTTATAATAAAAGTTTAAAAACGGGTAAAAGTATATATACTAAGCAAGATGAGAATATGTCTGAAAATAATGTTAAGTCATGTCTTTCTAAAATATACAAAATAAAGCCTGATGAAAATATTACTAACTTATCCGAGAATACCTTTACTACAAAAATAAATGGCAAAAATAAGATTATTAATTTTGCTCAATATTATGATTATAGTATTGAGCAAAATTATAAAAACTCAATGAAACGCAAGTTCTTATATAAGGAACTCGTTAAACTAGACCTGATTCCAAAGATAAATGACATTATTATGTGTAATAATAGCAATAATTCCATTACACATAGCGTTAAAATGGCAGATACAGGATATTATATAATAATATATGATAATCCTGCCGACTATAAGAAATTAAATGCTGAAAATATAAATAAACTGTCTGGCGAAGAGAAGAAGACTCTTTTTAATAATTTGGAATTATTCGCACAAAAAATATTTGAAAATAAAGTAATATCATACACCAAGTTTATTGGAGAATATTCTTACGGAACTTTAGAATGGATATTCTTTGATAATAATCTAAAAATAGTAATCATCATAACCGAATCCTATCCGATGTATAATTTTAATGATAAAGAAAATGCTACTATGAATAAAAACACATTTTATAAAAAATTAACTAACAAAATATTCAATAAATCTAATAATATACAGAATTTAAATATTAAAGAATATGTAATATTACGATTATTACAGGAAAAACAGTTAATTTTATAAGGACAAAGTTTTATACTTTATCAATTATAAAATTATAAACTAAATATGGTCTGATATTTTTAAATTAATAAAAAAAATGACAGATAATAATATTAAAATAATTATACAATGTTTCAAAACATCGTCTTCACTGTCGCCCTTGTTGCTACCATCGCTATGTCTAATATTGGTAGAACCGATGCGCGAATGAGAATTAGTAGAATGAGAACATCTAGATGCGATTGTGCTGCTACTCTATCGAAAGAAAGAGATGAAGCCTATTGTAGATACAATACTGCTATTGGCATTTCAGAAAATATTATTACCATAAATAATTGTCCGCCAGGAAAAGAATTTAAATACGACAATTACAATGATGATTATAAGGTTAATTGTAATAACTGCTCTGATAATTATTATAGGACTTCTACAAATACATCTTGTCTTCATTGTCCCGTCGGTTATTATTCTAAATCAGGTGATGCAGAATGTACTAAGGCTAAAACAAATAGTAGTAATGTACATACTTTTTGCGGAGAAGGTAGTATTTCAGGTAATAACAAGTTTGCCATTTACAAAGAAAGTTGCTATAGTTGTAATTATACGAATAAGGAATATATGCCTTACAGAAATAATCACGATAGTTGTTTTATCTGCCCCGATGGAAGCGTTGTAGATATATTTGCTAAAAGTTGCACTGAATGTCCGGTTGGATATTATGAGAAAAATAATGTTTGTGTAGAGTGTGATATTGGAACATACAATGATAAACTTGGAGCATCTAAATGTAATGTATGCAATAATCAAAATGCTATTGCATATAATTCTGTAGGAGGATATAATTGTGATAATAGCATATTCTATGATTTGACGGATACAATTAAAAATAATCTAATCAATATGGATATGATATTAAAACCGCTTGCGTACAGTGCGAATTTTGGTGTAGCAATGATTAGTAATAATCGTCGTACCGCTGAACTTGTTATTCCTGGTATCGCGATAACATATTTCGCTATTATTAGTATGTAAATGTCTAATATGTAATATGTATTATATATTTTTATATTTTTAT
>SXGQ01900941.1_pt1 | contig 40592 bp, 50 predicted proteins | sample 3178371 | NCBI WGS metagenome assembly SXGQ01 (sample SAMN11356859, study PRJNA531348) | freshwater metagenome | isolation source: freshwater sample F1-20 | place: China: Fuxian Lake, Yuxi | collected 2017-12-25
ATGGAATGTCCGTCCCGGGATTCGTCACCGTGCGGACCGGCGGGGATGGAATGTCCGTCCCGGGATTCGTCACCGTGCGGACTGGCGGGGATGGAATATCCGTCCCGGGATTCGTCACCGTACGGACCGGCGGGGATGGAATGTTGGGGGAGACTGGAGCGTTCAGCCCCAGACTCAGGACGTCGAGAAAGAGCAAACGCCCCTCGGGATCAACAGCGAGCGACGAATCAGAGCGAAGCTGTCGGGTGAGCTGCTCTCCGGTGAGCCCATAGGCCTGAGCCACAACCGGCAACTGATCACCCAGCGCCAAGACAGCCTCGTCTCCCCGGGTAATCATTCCCAAGCTGAGTGCCGGAAATCGCGGGAAATCCACTCCCGCTCTCGCAGCCATCAGTAGCAGGACAGAGAGGGCGGCGGCTTTCTCAAGAGACCGGGCCCGTCGAATGGCATGAATCTTCATAGCGGTAGGTTCCCCGGGACACCAGCTCACGAGCCGGCAACCCTCGGGGTGAAGATTGTGCCCTCCCATTCTCAGTTCTCAGAATTGGTGACGGGGCTCATCCCGACTAGGAGTATCCCCATCGCAGTCTAGGGATATTCCCGAGTGCCATAGGGCTCTTACCCCTCGCGCAACGGCACACCTCCCGATGGCGAGGGCGCGAAGAACCAACCTGCTCTGGGGCCAAACCATTAGCCCGAACCCGGGCCTGCCCTGATGTGCCGACTCATGCCTGATGTGGGAATCTCTTCCCCGAGAGAGGTCCGAAGCAGGCAAACCGAACCGGTTAGGCCGCGGATCCGACACCCAAGAAATGACGGATCCAAGACGCATCGACCACCCCAAGGCAGGGACTGCCCACAGGACCCTCCCAGAAAAAGCTACCATGAATCCCCAGGAAACACGTCGACAGTCCTGTCGAATTTTGTTGGTGGAACACAATCCCTTCGGCATTTCCGGCGGGGATCAGATCTCCCAACCCGTGGGAACGGCATCGGCTGAAACACTTCCGCTGGGTTCCTCGACGAACCCAGCCTCGCATCCACGGACAATATCCTTCCGCATGGACGTGGCCCATCAGCGACTCGACGGCGAGATCATGGTGCGACAGGCGATGACTGAAGGCGCGCCATATGCCCTGGTGCTGTTCCATGCCTGGGATATCGGAGCCGAGAGCATCGAGACCATCCGCCGTCTGCGGGCCAGTGATCCCGAACTTCAGATCATCTTCCAGAGGGAAGGCGAGGCTCCGGCACCCCCGGAGATCGTACGCCACTTGGTCCAGACCGATCGGGTGTCAATTCTGGACCCAGGCTACTCCCCAACCCGGGCCTGGGACCTCGTGGAGTTCCTCTGCCAACAATGGCTGTTGCGTCAGGAAATGCTTCGGGCGGTCGCCGGCCAATCCGACCGCAGGAGCCCAGCCTCTCCAATCCTGAAGGAGGCACCGGCCTCGAAGCTCGGACCCTCACCCGTCATACTCCTCGGGGAGGACAGCCCCATCAATCAACGGCTCGCCAAGGCGCAGTTCGAAAAGCTGGGGTACGAGGTGGATATCGCGTCCAATGGTCGCGAGGTCCTCGAAGCGATGAGCCGGAGGTCCTATCCGCTCGTGTTCATTGATGGTCGCATGCCCGAGATGGGGGGATGCGAGACCACGATCGAGATCCGTCGCCGGGAGCAGTCGAGGGCCGGCGAGGCGGAGTCCGAAGGGAACCGGACCTATATCATCGCGATGACCGCCAGTTCGCTTCCGGCCGATCGGGAAAGGTACTACGCCGCGGGCATCGACGACTATCTCAGCAAGCCAGTGCTTCTGGAGGATCTCGAGGCAGCCCTCAAGCGTTGGCGCCACCGGATCGGCGTCCAGGACTGATGCCCTTCGAAAGCAAGAGTGGGCCCCGGTTCCCTTCGCCGGCGCGCCGCCCTTCGCCCTCGCTGTGAAATCCGGAGAAAAGCTTGATCCACCCGAGGCCGGTTCCTAGCCTCCTCCCGCTTCGTGCATCCGTAGCTCAATTGGATAGAGCAGCTGACTACGGATCAGCAGGTTTGAGGTTCGACTCCTCACGGATGCACCAGCTCTTCCCTCACTTCAAGGGAAACGGCCGCCAGATTCTACCCTCCGAATGTCTGGCCGAAGTCCCCGAAGTTTCCGAAACCCATGTCACCCCCCCTGCCCTCCCGCAGTCCATTGATTGGATCCGCGGGACAGGATCGTGGGACCTCCGGATGGGACAGCGCATCGCCATCCCTGCAGAACCGGATTCCGATGTACGTCGTGGATGCCTTTGCCAACCGGGTCTTCACGGGAAATCCCGCCGCGGTCTGTCTCCTCGATCGGTGGCTGCCCGATCTGGTCCTCCGATCCATCGCGGCCGAGAACAACCTTTCTGAGACAGCCTTCCTTGTCGGCAGCGCATCCGGAAACGCGTTGCGCTGGTTCACACCGGAGGTGGAGGTCGACCTTTGCGGACACGCCACACTCGCCGCGGCCCATGTACTGTTCCGCCACGAAGGATTCACGGGCGAGACCCTTCAATTCGAGACCCGGTCGGGAGTCCTCTCCGTCACGCGACACGACGACTGGATCCGCCTCGACTTCCCCAGTCGCCCCGCGGAGGACTGCGGGGTGCCTGCGGATCTGGTTACGGGGCTTGGACGGGCCCCTGTCCGGGTCGCACGCTCACGCGACTACCTTGCGGTATTCGAGTCCGAAGAGGAGGTCCGGGGATTGAGGCCCGACTTCACGACACTGGCACGGGTCGACTGCGTCGGGGTCATTGCGACGGCACCCGGGGACACCTGTGACTTCGTCTCGCGTTTCTTCGCCCCGCGGGTCGGTATACCGGAGGATCCTGTCACGGGTTCGGCCCACTGCACCCTGATTCCCTACTGGTCGGACCGCCTTGGCCGGCCTGATCTGCTGGCACGGCAGGTCTCACCCCGCGGTGGTGAACTGCGTTGTGAGGACCGGGGTGACCGCGTCGGCATCCTGGGCCGGGCCGCGACCTATTCCATCGGCTCGATCCGGACCGTCTGAATTGGATCCGGCCCTGGCCCACGCTGCTCACGAGCCATCGATGCCCACCGAAATCACCGGGCTGGAGGGGTGGACTCCTCACCACGCCGGGTTGGAGGAGGCAGGTAGCGGAATGGACTGGTCGGGTTGTCGTTGTCGTAGGCGTAGGCGTCACGGTGCTTAAGGAAGTACCTCAGCCGTTCAACCGGGATCGCAAACCCCAGACCCTCGCCGAACGTGAGCTTCATGTTGGTCACCCCGACCACGGCACCGCGAAGGTTGAAAAGCGGGCCACCGGAGTTGCCCGGATTGATCTGGGTTGTTGTCTGCAGATACAGCTCACCCCCGACCGGACGGGCCGTGGTGCTGACAATCCCCTCGGTCACGGTCCGCTCCAACCCCTGTGGACTGCCAATGGCGAACACCCGGTCCCCCTGGGAGACAACGTCGGAATCCCCGAGGGGTACCACCTTGAACTTCGGGGCGCCCTTGTCGTCGATCTTCAGCAGCGCGAGATCCCCGAACTTGTTCATCGCGACGATCCGGACATCCCGGTAGCTGCGCCGCTCCAGTTGACCGTCCCTCTGGTGGTAGACCTCGATCGAGATCCGTGTCTCACCCTCGATCACATGGAAATTGGTGATCAGAAATCCGTCCTCATCGATGAAGAACCCGGAACCCAATCCTCCCGGTGTCCGTACCTGGACCACCGCCTCGCCGAGCTTGGAGACCCAGTCGCGAACCGGAGCCTCGGGCTGCAGCCCCGTCGCCAGAGTGAACAGTGATGCATCACGTTCCACATCCGGGACGGCCACCCGGGGCACCTCGGTGCCGCGTGTGGGATCCTTGGGGGCCGGATGGGTGGCTTCCGGACCCCGGACCACCCGAACGATCTGCGATCTTGGGATGCTCAGAACCGTGTACCCGACGTCCAGAAAGACGGCGTCCTTCTTCTCCGCCACGATCCGACCGGACAGCGAGGCCTGGTCCTTGAGCTGGATGGCGTCGCCCGCCAGCAGCACCGGGCACACCAACGCAGTGGCCGTCAGAAGGCCTCGAAGACATCGTCGGATCATCTGTAAGGCACGCTACGGGCGCTTCGCACCTCCGGCAAGCGGGCCAAATCCTGACCGTCGGAATCCTGGCTGCCCAGATCCAACACCCCTGGATCCCGCTGTCCAACCCGCCGAACCACAACTGCAGCGAGTCGACACTCGGGTAGTCTTCCCGCCATTCCCCTGTTTCGTCGAGGCTGGTACCGTCCTCTCCATGGACAAGGACCAGGTCGCGGCGGTGCTGGTGGAGATCGGGACGCTTCTCGAGCTCAAGGGCGAGAACCCGTTCAAGACCCGTGCCTATCACAATGGGGCCCGCACTCTCGAGGGGTTGACCGAACCGCTGGAGAAGCTCGTCGCCGAGGATCGCCTCCGGGGCATAAAGGGAATCGGAGAAGCCCTACAGGAGAAGATCACAACCCTCGTTACCACGGGTCGGCTCCCCTACCACGAGGACCTCAAGGCCTCGGTCCCCCCGGGGCTCCTCGATCTGCTGGGCCTCCAGGGTCTGGGACCGAAGAAGGTGAAGCGCCTGTATGAGGAACTCGCGATCGACTCCATCGAGACGCTCGAGAAGGCCTGTCAGGCGGACCGGATCGCACAACTGGACGGATTCGGTGAGAAGTCCCAGGCCAAGCTCCTGGAGGCCATCGCGTTCCGACGCAAGTTCGCCGCACAACATCTTATGGTCGACGCCCTGACGGCGGCCGACCCCGTCCTGGAAGCCTTGAGGGGACACCCCGATGTCACACGCTGCTCCATCGCCGGGAGCCTGCGGCGCTCGAAGGAAGTGATCGGGGACATCGACTTCGTGGTCTCGTCCCGGAATCCGGCCTCGGTCCTGTCGTTCTTCGTCCAGCAGCCCGGGATCGCCTCGATCCTCGCCCTGGGGGAGACCAAGGCCAGTGTCCGGCTGGACTCGGGCATCCAGGCCGACCTCAGGGTGGTTGGTGATGTCGAGTACCCCTTCGCGCTCGCCTACTTCACCGGCTCGAAGGAACACAACATTGTGATGCGCCAACGCGCCATCGCGCGCGGGCTGCGTCTCAACGAGTACGGCCTGTTCCGGAGCGCCGAGGAGACGCGAGATCCAGCGCTGCGGATTCCCTGCGCCGACGAGGCGGACCTGTTCCGGGAGCTCGGCCTCGACTACGTGCCGCCCGAGCTCCGCGAGGATAGGGGGGAGTTCGAGGCGGCCGAGTCCCACCGCCTGCCGCGCGCGTTCGAGTGGACCTCCCTCCGGGGCTCGCTCCACAACCATTCCGACTGGTCCGACGGCCGCAACACGCTGTCCGACATCGCTGCCCACGCCGCCGAGCTGGGCCTCGAGTACTGGGGCATCACCGACCACTCGAGGGCCAGCTTCCAGGCACAGGGGCTCGACCCAAAGCGGCTTCGCCAACAGATCCGGGCCATCGCGGAGGTGAACCAACGCCTGAGGGATGATGGCGTCGACGTGCACCTGTTCAGCGGAACGGAGGTCGACATCCTCAAGGAGGGTCTGGATTTCGACGATGATCTCCTCTCGGAACTCGAGGTCGTCGTCGCCAGCCTCCACGTACCGTCCAGCGACGAGACCGAGAACACAAAACGCTTCATCCGCGCCGCGGAGAACCCGCATGTCCACATGCTGGGACACCTCAGCGGGCGGCTCCTGCTGGAGCGGGACGCCTACCGCCTGAACCAGACAGCAATCATCGACGCCTGCGCCGAGACGGGCACCTGGATCGAACTCAACGCCTCGCCCTACAGGTTCGACCTCGATTGGCGACTCTGGCAGTACGCCCGTTCCAAGGGAGTCAAGTGCGTCATCAACTGCGACGCCCACCGTCTGGAGCACTTCGCCTGGCTTAGACTGGGCGCCGCCGTGGCCCGGAAGGGATGGCTCGAGGCCGGCGACATCATCAACACCCAGTCGTTCGTCCAGCTCAGGAAATCCCTGTCGCTGAAACGGAACCGTGCCCATTGATTTCCGGTGGAGTCCGTTCCGACCCTGAACCGTCGGAGGTTGCCCCCCACGCGTTGAGCGAGCGTTCGTCGCCCCCACCGGTCGGGATTCTCTGGAGGATTTCGAGTGCCTCACCGATCAGGTAGAGTGATCCGGTCACCAGCACGACCGGGTCGGCTGCCACCCATCGCAGGGCCTCGGCGAGCGACGAGGCCGCTCGGACGGGGCGTCCCAATCCCGTTGCCATCACCGCCGAACGCACCTCCTCCGAACCCAGGGTCCTGGGGTTCGCTACGGGGACGGTGAGGATCCGGCCCGCCATGGGGACGAGCTGGCCGAGCATCAATCCGATCTCCTTGTCGGCCAACAGGCCGACGATCAGCGTGGGTCGCGCCGTGCCACAGAGGTCCGTCAGGGCCTGCCTGAGGGCCTCCACCCCCGCTCGGTTGTGGGCCCCGTCGAGGATGATCCGCTGTGATCCCCGCTGCAGGACCTGCATCCGTCCGGCCCACTGTGCCCGGGCCAACCCCTGGCGAAGCGCCTCGTCCGTCACGGGCAGGAACGCCCTCAGGAGGCGAACGGTCGCCGCGGCCAGGGCGCCGTTCACGCGCTGGTGCGGACCCAGCAATCCGACATCCAGACGGAACGCCGCCACCTCCGCAGGGCCCAGGTGGAAATAGGGAGCATCGAGCTCCCGAGCCTTGTAGCGGAGGATCGCCTCCGCGTCGGAATCCATCGCCGCGGTCAATACCGGCACCCCGGCCTTGATGATACCCGCCTTCTCGGCGGCGATCGCAGCGACCGTGGAACCCAGGACGTGCATGTGGTCGAGGCTCACATTGGTGATCACACTGGCGAGGGGAGTGACGATGTTCGTCGAGTCGAGCCGCCCCCCGAGCCCTGTTTCCCACACCACGAGGTCCACCCTCGATTCCGCAAAGTGACAGAGGGCGAGAACCGTGGTGAATTCGAAGAATGTGGGCGGGGGTCCTCCCACGCGATCGACCGCGGCCTTCAGGTTCGACACGTGCCGGGCCAGATCCGCGTCGGAGATCGGCACGCGATCCACCTGGATCCGCTCCCCGAAACGCACCAGGTGCGGCGAGGTATAGAGCCCCACCCTCAACCCTGCCGTGCGGTACACGCTCTCGAGCAAGGCACAGACCGATCCCTTGCCGTTGGTGCCGGCGACAGGGATGAACCGTAGTCGGTTCTGGGGCTCCCCCACCGCGGCCGCCAGCCGTCGCGTGGCCTCGAGGCCCAGGACGACACCGGACGGCTGGAGCGATCGGAGGAAATCGAGGGCCTCGGACGCAGTCACGAGCGAAACCATTGTCTGGACCGTCCCCGGCGCAAGCATCGGATTGGAGTCCCGACAGGGCCCCGTCACAACGCCTCAGCCATGGGGCTGCCGAGGCTCCGCCGCCTCACGGTCGAGCCGGTCACGGACCTGGTCCATCCGGGCCCTGACGATGAAGTACAGCTGGAGGATGAGAAGCAGGACCGCGAGCCATTGCTCAGCGTGCAGGGCCTCAAGGCGGGCGAGCCCGGGCGGCGCCGTCCTCCAGGACGATTCCCGCAGAAGCAGGAACACGGCAGGTCCACTCACGAAGATCCACAGGATGGCGAGGATCCGATGGTTGAGCGGGACCGGGACGGTCGAGGGAATCGGACCAGAGATTTCGGTTTGAAGTGGGGGGTCTTCTCGCAAACTGTGAAGCGCCTGTTCTGAACCGTATGCCGTCTGAAGCAAGCCCAACCCCGGATTCCGCGCGGAAACCGAAGGAAAACGTCTGGATCAACCTGATCTGCAATGCGGTCCTGCCCGGGATCCTGCTGACCCAGTTGAGCAAACCCGAGCGGCTTGGACCCGTCTGGGCCCTCGTCATAGCGCTGTCCATACCCATCGGCTACGGGATCTACGACCTGGTAAGCCGGCGGACCTGGAACATGTTCTCGGTGCTCGGACTGGTCAGCACGCTCATCACCGGTCTTCTGGGTCTCACCAAGGTCTCGAACTTCTGGTTCGCCGTGAAGGAGGCCGCGATCCCGGCCATCCTAGGAGTCGCAATACCTCTCACGCTCCGGACCCGTCAGCCGCTTGTGAAGACGCTGATCTACAACGACCAGGTACTGGACACGGACAAGATCGGCCGGGTGCTGGCGGAGCGTCAGACGATCGCTGGGTTCGAAGCCCTGCTCCGGTGGGCCTCCTGGGTGCTGGCCGGGGCCTTCGGCTTCAGCGCGGTGCTGAATTACCTGCTCGCAAGGTGGATCGTCACCGCCGAGCCCGGGTCTGCCGAAAACGTCGCCCAACTGGGACGACTCAATTGGATCTCCTACCCCGTCATCATGCTCCCCAGCATGGTAATCATGATGTTCGCACTCTTCCGGCTCATCCGCGGACTGGAACAGCTGACTGGGCTCAAGCAGGAGGAGCTGTTCCACCCGCCGCACCGCCGTTGACGCCCCCCTTCCGGGAAGGAGTAGGCTTTGTCTTCCCAGCGAAGGCCGGCCGGGCTGGAGGGGCAAATCCATACCTGCGACAGAACTCATCGGCTTCGGCCCGGACGGAGACAGGACGCCGCTGGAAGGGGTCGGGGTACCGAATCTCGACGGCACGCAGGGCGAGTCCACGATTGTCTGGCCGACCGTAGAGATCGTCACCAAGGACGGGACACCCACTGGCCTTGAGATGGAGTCGGATCTGATGCGTCCGACCCGTCAACGGATGCGCCCGGACAAGGGTCAAACGGTCCCCTCGCGCCGCCACCTCGAACCGGGTCTCCGCCTCCTTGCCGTCCGGGGCGTCGACACAGAACCGGCCCGTCTCACGGGGGTCGGACCCGATGGGGTCGCGTCGGGTCCATCGATCACCGGGAACCGGACCATCCACCACGGCGAGGTAGGTCTTGGCGATGTCACGCCCCTCGAACAGGCGGGAGTAGGCGGCGACAGCACCCGGACTCCGCACCGCCAGCAGGATCCCACTCGTCTCGGCGTCGAGACGGTGAATGAAGCGGAGGAACCGCAGGTTCCGCGACTGGGCCCACCAGTCACCGTTCTCAAGACTCGACCGGATGGCGAGGGAGAGGTTTCGACGGGTGTTCACCCAATCCTCCGGAGCCACCATCCAACCACTGGGTTTGTCGATCACGAGGACCGAGCGATCCTCATAGAGGATCGGGATCCGGGTGAAATCGGGCAGTTCAATGATATTGGGACGCGCCACTGGAGCCAGTAGAGCAGAGTGAGCCGGACAACGCGAGCCATCGGATGCCGCATCATCGGAACACAACCACTGCGACCGTGCGCTTCTGCGGTATCGGGTCTACCCTCCCCCCGTGTTGTCGCTTCTGGATCACAGCGAGCTCGCGCAGTTCGTCGACAAGGTCGACCGAGGTCAACGCCTCAGCGAGGAGGATGCGTTGCAGTTGTTCACGACACGCGATCTCAACGCCCTCGGAGCCCTGGCAGATCGGGCCAACCGACGGCGGAACGGGCTGAGGGCATCCTACATCGTCAACCGCTACATAAACTACTCCAACTACTGCATCCTGAGCTGCCAGTTCTGCGCCTTCAGCCGGAAACGCCGGGATGCCGATGGATTCGAGCTGTCGATCGAACAGATGGTGGAGAAGGCGCGACAGGCCCTGGCGCTGGGGATCACGGAACTCCACATCGTGGGCGGTTTGCATCCGAGCCTTCCGTTCAGCCACTACACGGGGTTCCTCCGGGCACTGAAGACATTGGATCCACGCCTGCAGCTCAAGTGCTTCACGGCGATCGAGATCCTCCACCTGGCCTGGCTCGCGAAGAGAAGCATTCGGGACACGCTGGTGGAGCTGAAGGAAGCTGGGCTCGAATCGTTGACCGGAGGGGGTGCCGAGATCTTCCGGAAGGAGGTCCGACAGAAAATTGCACGCGGCAAGGAGTCCGCCGAGGAGTACCTCGACGTCCACCGGACCTGGCACTCGCTCAGGGGGCGGAGCACCTGCACGATGCTCTACGGCCACCTCGAGTCCCATGCCGACCGGGTCCACCACCTGTCCCTCCTGCGTGGGCTCCAGGATGAGACGCGGGGATTCACCGGATTCATCCCCCTGCCCTACCAGCCCGAGAACAATGGCATCCCGGTCCAGCATCCACCGACAGGAGCGGAACAGCTCCGGACCCTCGCGGTGGCACGCCTGTTCCTCGACAACTTCGACCATGTCACGGCCTATTGGATCGGCATGGGAATGAAGCTCGCGCAGATCGGGTTGAGCTACGGAGCCGACGACCTGCACGGCACGATCGTCGAGGAACACATCTTCCACATGGCGGGGGCGCAGTCGCCGCAGCAGCAAACGGAGCAGGCCCTTGTGAGGGTGATCCGGGAGGCGGGACGGATCCCGGTCCAGAGGAATACCTTCTACGAGCCGATCCGGACGTGGGACGCAGAACCGGCGGGGTCTGCGCCCGGGGACGACTTGGTTTCGGAAACGCGGCAGGCTATTGCTGGAGTATGACGACGATCGAGACCCGCATCCTCGAGGTCCTGCGGCTGCTCGAGGCCGAGGCAGCTGCCATTCCACGCCCGGATCTCAGGCCGCGGCTCCGGGAGCTCGATGAACTGCACGGGCGGCTTCCATCGGACGCAGATCCTGAGCTCCGTCACTTCCTCCAGCGCCGGAGCTACGAGAAAGCCCGCCTGCTGCTGGAGGATCGCTCGGGTGAGATCCAGCGCGGCGGCTGCACGCGTCACGGCCACTGACCCACAGTACCCGTGCGCCAGGCCTCCTCACCTTCCGACACCATCGCCGCGGTCGCCACCCCAGCAGGGACAGGCGGAATCGCGGTGATCCGCATCTCCGGGCCCCGGGCGATTCCCATCGCAGACGTCGTCTTCCGGCGAAGCGGATCCCACTGGAAAACCCTCTCCGAAGCGGCCTCTCACACCGTCCACCATGGCCACATCGAACGAGACAGCATCCGCATCGACGAGGTCCTCGCGTCCGTCCTGCGCGCGCCCAGGACCTTCACCCAGGAGGATACCGTGGAGATCTCCTGTCACGGTGGACGAATTGTGACGTGTCAGGTGCTCGAGACACTCCTCTCGGCTGGGGCCCGGCTGGCTGAACCCGGTGAGTTCACCCTCCGTGCATTCCTCAACGGCCGTCTGGATCTCACACAGGCCGAGGCCGTGGCCGATCTCATCCACGCCCGGACCGCCCTCGCGGCCCAGGCGGCTGTCCAGCAGATCGGGGGGCGACTCTCGGACCGCTTTCATGGGATCCGCGACGACCTGCTCAACCTCCTTGCCCACATCGAGGCGCACATCGATTTTCCTGACGAGGACATCGCGCCCGACAGCCGGGACCAGATGCTCCTCCGACTCGATGCCGCCCGCTCCTCGATCCACCAGCTGCGTCTCACAGCCTCGGAGGGCCGGATCCTACGTGAGGGGGTCCGGGTCGCCATCGTTGGGCGTCCCAATGCGGGGAAATCCTCCCTGCTCAACCTGCTGCTCGGCAGCGACCGGTCCATCGTCTCTGCAATCCCCGGGACCACCCGAGACACCATCGAAGAGTGCGCCACCATCAGAGGCCTTCCCCTGGTCTTCGTCGACACGGCCGGACTCCGGGAGACGCAGGATCCGATCGAGGCCGAGGGGATCCGCCGGAGCCTGAGGGCCGCAACCGAGGCCGACCTCATCCTGCATGTCCTGGATGGCACTGAGCCGCCGGGTTCGGCTTCGGCGGAACTCGGGGGGGCACTTTCGCAGAAACCTACGATCCGGGTTCGCAACAAGGCCGACCTGCCCACCGTCTGGGACGAGTCATCCCTGCGGGAGGCGGTCGCCCTCAGCTCGACCACCGGGGAGGGGCTCGAGAACCTCAGGATGGCAATGGACTTGCAGCTTGGAACCCAGGACCTCTCCGCGGACCACTGGAGCGTCACGGTCAATGCCCGCCAATCCGCTGCGCTGGAACAGGCCGAGGCTTCCCTCACCCGGACACGAGACGCGTTGTCACAGGGAGAGTCCCTCGAACTGGTGGCCCTCGACCTCCGGGCCACCCTGGGGGCACTCGGGGAAATCACCGGGCACGTGACAACCGATTCGCTGTTGGACGCGATTTTCGGCCAGTTCTGTCTGGGCAAGTGACACCGGGTGGATAGTCCATGGCATTAAAAAAAAACCCGCACTCCTTCGAGTGCGGGTGATTCATCAAGAGGTGCAGGCTCAGGCCCCAGTGTTGCCAATGGCCTCCACAGGGCACCCTTCCATGGCCTCCTTGCAGGCGGCCTCCTCCTCGGCACCTTCCGGCTGCTTCTTCACGTAGCTATAACCGCCATCCTCCCAGCGGGCGAAGTTGTTGGGCGCCGTCTCGCGGCACAGGTCACAATCAATGCACTGGTTGTCGACGAAGAACCGACCAGCGACGTTTTCAGAGTACTTGTTGGCGATGTCAGCCATGGAGGTTTCAGTTTGGGATTAAAACGACGCACCGATGGTTGGTCTCATCTGTCGAAGCGGCAAGCGGCATTTTTTGAAAATCAGGGGCGTCCCTCGGATCACCCCGGAACGCCTCGCAGAAAACACCGAGCGCGTGCCCAGGACTTGGGATTGACCCCTGCCGACAAGTTTCGTTGTCTGGGTTAATCCCAAATGATCCGAAACCTCCTCCTAGGGCTCTTGCTCTTTGGAACGGCCCAACCCGTTCTCTGTGCTCCACAGTGGGAACCCAATGCCTCGGGACGACAGACCCGGCTGGCAGTGCCAGCCGGGAACCGGATCGGTTTCACGCTGATTCCACCGGCAGAGATCGGAATCGACTTCCAGAACACCCTGTCGCCGGAACGGGCCCGCCTGTTCCAGAACCTGCTCAATGGATCAGGAATTGCGGCGGCGGATGTGGATGGTGACGGTTTGGTCGACCTCTACTTCTGCCACAAGCAGTCGGCAAACCAACTCTACCGCAATCTCGGCGGCGGACGATTCACCAACATCACCCACTGGTCCGGGGTGGGATGCACCAACCAGACCTCCGTGGGAGCGGTATTCGCCGACGTCGATGGAAACGGCTCCCAGGACCTCGTCGTGAGCGCGTTCGGCGGCGCCAACACCCTGCTGCTGAACGACGGCAAGGGCCGGTTCCAGGACGCGACCAGCACATCGGGCATCACCGGGAAATCAGGCGCGACTTCGATGGCTCTAGGGGACATCGACAGCGATGGAGACCTGGATCTCTACCTCTGCAATTTCGCGATCCAGGCGATACTCCGGGACGGAGGCGTGATCTCGACCCGCATGGTCAATGGCCAGCCCGAGGTCACCGGCAAACACGCCAACCGAGTCCGCATCATCAACGGCATCTTGTACGAGTTTGGTGACCCGGACATGCTGTTCCGGAACGAAGGTGGTGGTCGATTCACGACCGTGCCGTGGGAAACCGCATTCACGGACCGCTCGGGGAAGCCCATGTCGGCCCCTTGGGATCTCGGTCTGGCGGTCCAGATGCGGGATACGAATGGGGATGGCCACATGGACATCTTCGTGTGCAACGATTTTCAGACCCCCGATAGGCTGTGGCTTGGGGACGGGCACGGACACTTCCGCGAAGCCGGTGAGTTCACATTCCGAAACATGAGCCTCGCCTCTATGGGTGTTGATTTTGCCGACCTCGACCGAGACGGCCGATATGACTTCTGCACGGTCGAGATGCTCAACAGGGATCTGAGCCGCCATCTCCGCACCGGCAGCGGAAGGATGCCGCTTCAACGGACACCTGGCCTGGGCCAGGACCGTGAGGAGTTCGCCAGGAATTGCCTGTACTGGAGCCGAGGGGACGGGACCTACGCGGAGATCGCAGCCTACGCCGGTGTGACGGCGACCGGGTGGTCGTGGGCGCCAGTATTTCTCGACGTAGACCTCGACGGCTGGGAGGACCTTCTGGTGTCCAACGGCCATGCCTATGACGTGAACGATCGGGACATCAACGAGCGGCTTAAATCGCGCCCGAACCAGAATGTCCAGGCGACGAAGTCTGCCCTGTTCGAGTTTCCAAGACTGGAGATCCCCAAGTTCGCATTCCGCAACCGCCGGGATCTCACCTTCGAGGACGTCAGCACCGCGTGGGGCTTCGACTCCCGACGAATTGCCCATGGCATGATCACCGCGGACATCGACGAGGATGGCGACCTCGACATCATCATGAACGCCTTCGATGGACCACCCCTGATCTACCGAAACGATGTCGCGCGCCCGCGGGTGGCAGTCCGTCTCAAGGGGATGCCCCCCAACACCGGCGGGGTTGGTGCCGAGATCCTCGTTCGAGGGGGGCCCTCAGAACAACGCCAGATGATCCTCGCCGGTGGGTCCTATCTGTCCCATTGCCAACCCCAACGCACGTTTGCCGTGGGCGATCAGGCCATGGAACTGGAAGTCCGGTGGCCCTCGGGCAGACGGTCCATGGTCCGGGATGTACAGGCCAATACCCTCTACGAGATCGACGAGGCGGCGTCCGGACCGGGAATCGACACGGCCGCGGTGCCGACCGCTGACAAGCCCTGGTTCAGCGACGTCAGCGCGACCCTGAACCACCGCCATGCCGAAACTTCCTTCGAGGACTATGCGACCCAGCCGCTTCTGCCCCAGCGCTTCAGCCAGCTCGGGCCCGGGGCGGCCTGGCTGGATGTGAACGGGGATCATCACGAGGACCTCGTCATCGGTTCATCACGGGGAAATCCCCTCTCGGTCCACCTTGGCAACGGGCGGGGCGGGTTCGCGAAAACCACGGTCCTCGGCCCGCCGTCGCCGGACGATCTCGGGGCCGTGATGGGATCCATCCGGGAGGATGGCACGGCGTTCCTGCTCGCAGGTTGCACGGCATTCGAGTCGAACGGATCTGCCGGAAGCCCATCGGTGCTCCGGTGGGGCTGGAAGCCTCCTGCTCTCGCTCCAGAGACTTCTCTTCCTGGCCTTTCCTCCGCTAGTGCAGGGCCAATGGCGCTCGGCGATGCTGATGGTGATGGAGACCTTGACCTGTTCGTCGGAGCCAGACTCAGGGTACGACGCTGGCCCGAACCGGGCGGATCCCGTTTCTTCAGGAACGACGGCGGATCATGGATTCCGGAGGAATTCGAAGCGGGGGCGGCAGTCGGCCCTGTGGCCGACGCCCTCATGGCAGATGTACACGGGGACGCCCGCCCAGAGCTGATCATCGCCTCGGAGCTCGGCCCCATTGAAGTGTACTCGCGAGGTGACCGGGGTTGGATCCGGCTCACCCAGTCCCTCGGCCTTGCAACACACACCGGATGGTGGAACAGCATCGCCGTGGGCGATTTCAATGGAGATGGACGCCTTGATCTCGTCGCCGGAAACCGTGGGCGAAACTCCAAGGCCGAGATCTGGGGAAATGGAAAAATCGACATCCTTTGGGGTGATCTGGATGGCAGTGGCAGCGTTGGCATCGTAGAGGTCGCAGCACAGGGAAACCGGACGCATCCACTTCGGGATCGTCGACAGCTCTCAGTCCAGATTTCGGACATTGCTACCAGAATTCCAAGCCACACCACCTTTGCGTCGAGCGACGCTCAGGATGTGATCGGAAGAACAGTGGCACCACTGCATCGCAGTCGTGCAGATCATCTGGAGTCGATGGTCTTGCTGAACATTGGGGATCGGTTCGAGGTCCGTCCCCTACCCCGAGAGGCCCAGTGGGCCCCGGTGTTCGGGATCGGAGTCGCCGATTTCGACGGGGACGGAGCCATGGACCTTGCGCTGGCCCAGAACCTGTTTGCCATCCATCCGGATGACACCCGGCTCGATGCCGGTATCGGGATAATCCTCAAGGGTGACGGCAACGGTGGCTTTGAAGCTCTGCCTGCGACACGGAGCGGCATCCGCCTCAACGGCGAGCAGCGTGCGGCGGTCGTTGCGGATTACGATGAGGACGGTCGGGTGGACGTGGTGATCACCCAGAATGGGGCTGGCACTGGGTTGTTCCACAACGAGGTCGCCAGGAGTGGACTCCGTATCCGCCTGAAAGGCCCATCGGTGAATTCTCTCGGTATCGGGGCGGTGATCCGCCCCGTCCGCGCGGGGAACCGTGGGACGGCCCGGACGATCACAGCAGGCGGCGGATACTGGTCGCAACCCGGACAGGTTCAGGTGCTGAACGGAGAACGGCCGGAGGTCCTGGAGGTCCGTTGGGCCGACGGAAGGGTCACTCGTCACCCCGTTCCTGCTGGAAAATCCGAGTTCACTGCGGACTGGACGGCAACAACTCAGTAGCCGAGGGATTGTTTCCGCTCCATCGCCTTCCGGAGCTGCCCATGGGCAGGCCCCATGGTGGGTTCCAAGCGGATCGCGGTCTGCAGGGCGGATATGGCCTCGTCCAACCGGTCGAGAACCAGCTGGGACCTACCTAGGTTGAACCACGCCTCTGCGAAATCGGGGTTCAACTGAACGGCGCTTGCGAACCGCGGGATCGCGTTGGTCAACTGCCCGGCACTGGCGAACGCCGTCCCCAGATTGTTGTGGGTGCGGCTGTTCCTCGGATCAGCAGCCAGCGCAGCTTGGAGATGCTGGATGGCTTCGTGGAAACGCTTCGCACGGACGAGGAGGTTACCTAGGTTGCTGCGCGCATCGGCGTAGGTTGGGACCAACTTAATGGCCGTCTCGTAGTGGCCGATGGCCTCATTTGTCCTGCCCTGCCGGGCGTAAAGGAAGCCAAGATTGAAATGGGCCTCCTCATAATCCGGGGCCCTCTTCAGCAAAGTCAGATAGGCCGTCTCGGCCTCGGCAATGCGCCCGTTGGATGCGAGTTCGTCAGCTGCAATCAACTCAGCAATTCGAGGATCAGTCGCATCACCTAAGTCCGGGAGCGGACTCGATCCCGAAGCGTCCGCCACCTGGGACGTTGCAGCATCAGGAGACGCCGTCGTTTCGGGGGGGGGCCTCGAAGAGTGGCCCGAGGATTCCCTCGGTCCACAACCCGAGGACACAACCAAAACGAAAAATAGCCCGACCGCTGCGGCGATCGAGAAAGAGAGAAGCCTTCGGTAAAAAAATAAACCGCAGGAATCGACTACCGGCGTATCATCTGCCGAGCCGAGTCCTGCGGTTGTAAGTCGAAATCGACTATTGGACCGTAGCAGCGGGCGTTGCATCACCCGCAGTCTGGTGGATCGAATCCACCCACTCAAGGATAGCCTCCTGAGCAGAATCACCTGGACGCTGTCCCATCTTCACGATCCGGGTATAACCCCCAGGACGGGTTTTGAAGACAGGTGCAATGCGTTCGAAAACGATATGGACCACGTCATTCTCTGCACGCCACTTCTCGCGCAGAACCTTTCCTTTCACGGTAGGTGTACCAACGAAATGGCTCCGGGGCTGCTGACGCAGCTTCGCCGAGACCAAACGGCGATAGTGCACGTTCCGTGCGATTGCCTTGGCCTTGACCTTGTCATCTGAGGCGGCAGCCGCCTCGGCGAGGGCCTGTTGCCCCTGCTTGCCAAGGGTTATGATCTTTTCGGCAACCGAGCGGGCTGCCTTGGCCTTGGGCACGGTGGTCACGACGCGGTTGTGCTGGATGAGGCTGCACACCAGATTCGCGAGCATCGCGTTTCGGTGGTCGCTCTTGCGTCCCAGTTTGTTCGTCCGCTTGAGATGGCGCATGGGATGAAAACGTCTTTAGAGGGTACGGGACTCGTTGCTGATCGACTCGGTTAGGAGCGCGGGGTCGATGTTCATGCCAAGGGCAAGGCCCAAGGTGGAAAGCTTCTCCTTGATCTCGTTGAGGGACTTCTTGCCGAAGTTTCGATACTTCAGCATTTCCTGCTCGGTCTTCATCGCCAACTGGCCTACCGTGGTGATGTTGGCGTTGTTCAAGCAGTTTGCCGCCCTGACGCTCAACTCAATCTCGTTGACCGACATGTTGAGAAGCTTGCGCAGCTTGGACTTCTCGTCGTCCACAGGCTTTTGCTCCTCCTCGAATTCAACGGCGTTCTTGTCGTAGCCGACGAACACGTCCAAGTGGTGCTGCAGGATCGCGGAAGCCTGCGTCAGAGCATCATCAGGCGAGATTCGACCATCAGTCCATATTTCGAGAATTAACTTGTCGTAGTCAGTTTTCTGCCCCACACGCGCCTGCTCGACGTTGTACCGGACACGAGAGACCGGGGAGAAAAGTGAGTCGATGGCAATCAAACCGATCGGCTGGTCGACCTTCTTGTTCTCATCACCTGGGCAGAAACCGCGACCCACTCGAACCTCGAGCTCCATCTCGAACTTCTTTTTCTTGTCGATCGTGCAGATGTGCTGGTCCGGATTTACAACCTCGACGCCTTGGTTCAGTTGGATGTCCCCAGCAGTGACCTCTCCCTCCTTGTTAACGGAGAGCAACAAGGTCTGGGTCTCTCGGTTTTGGGATTTGAATCGAACTTTTTTTAGGTTCAGCACGATGTCAGTGACATCCTCCACGATCCCATCGACCGTAGTGAACTCGTGCATGGCTCCATCGATTTTTATGGACGTGATCGCAGCACCCTCGAGAGAGCTAAGCAGGACGCGCCGGAGTGAATTGCCGATGGTGTGTCCGTAACCGGTCTCGAACGGCTCCGCGACAAAGCGTGCGTAGGTTTCCGTGGCCGTGGACTCATCCTTGGCGAGACGTTTTGGTAATTCGAAGCGACCGAGTCTGACTGGCATAGTATGGATTGTTGCAATTTTAATCTGGACCGTCCCGCTCTCTCCCGCGGGGGATGGTCCCGTATAATTGCTTACGGGCAACGGATTGCCCAATTATTGAATTATCGGGAGTAAAACTCGACTACCGCCTGCTCGTTGGCGACCGGATTGATCTCGTCGCGCGATGGCACGCGGAGGAGCTTGATCTTCAAGTGATCCCTGTCGAGCGCGACCCAATCGGGAACAACGCGGGCAGTCGAACCTTCGAGGCACTTGCCCGCGAGCTGCTTGCTTACGGCATGATCCTTAACCTCAACCATGTCGTTCACCTTAACAAGGAAACTCGGAACGCTTACCTTGCGACCGTTCACCTTGACGTGGCCATGACTGACAAGCTGACGGGCTTGTGGCCGGGTGATCCCGAATCCACCGTGGTAGACCACGCTGTCAAGACGAGTCTCCAAGAGCTGCAGCATCTTTTCGCCAGTCACGCCGCGCATGCTGAGCGCCTTCTCGTAGACGCGGCGGAACTGGCGTTCCTGAAGTCCGTAGAAGTACCGGAGCTTCTGCTTCTCCATCAATCCGATCGCGTAGTCGCTGAACTTGCGACGCGACTTCGGACCGTGGACACCCGGAGGGTAGTTGCGACGCTCTAGGTATTTTGATGCCCCAAATATGGGGATTCCAAACCGGCGACTGACGCGGGTGCGAGGACCTGTGTAACGAGCCATGACTTTGAAATTGATTGGGGATTAGACGCGCCGCTTCTTGCGGGGACGGCAGCCGTTGTGCGGTATAGGGGTAATGTCCCGGATCATGGAAATCTCCAGACCTACGGCCTGAAGGGCGCGGATAGCAGACTCACGTCCGGAACCAGGGCCGTTCACACGAACCTCGACCTCTCGAAGCCCATGAGACATCGCCTGACGAGCTGCATCCTGGGCGGCTTGCTGGGCAGCGAACGCTGTGCTTTTCCGGGAGCCTTTGAAACCGACACGTCCGGCAGTGCTCCAACCGATCGTATTGCCTTGAACATCCGTTATAGTGACCACTGTGTTGTTGAAGGTCGCCACGATGTTGGCAATGCCCACCGGGATGTTCTTTGAACCTTTTGCCCGGATGATCTTTGCCGGCTTCAGTTCATCGCCCAATAGCTCAGCAGCAGTCGGCGCGGCGGCGGGAGCAGGCGGGGCCCCAGCGGCAGGAGCCGAGGCGGGAACTTCCTGGGAAGCAGGACCCTTGGACTTGGTTTCTTCAGCCATATGCAAATCGGAGATCTAACTTGGAACGAGAATCAGTGGACGCCGGTTTTGGCATTCGGGTTACGTTGAACGCCGACGGTCTTCCGTGGGCCCTTCCGGGTACGCGCGTTGGTTTGGGTCCGCTGGCCGCGGACAGGCAGGCTTCGAAGGTGGCGCTGCCCACGGTAGGATTTGATGGCTTGGAGGCGCTTTAGGTTCATACCCAATTCGCGGCGCAAGTCACCTTCGATGACATATTTGCCATCTTGGATCGCCTTGACGATTTGGGACAGCTGTTGCTCCGTCAAATCCCGGGCACGGACCGACCGGTCGACCTTCGCTCGCTCCAACACTTCGACCGAATTAACCGGCCCAAGCCCGTAGATGTAGCGCAAAGCGATGTCGATCCGTTTTTCGCTGGGGATGTCAACACCAAGGATACGTGGCATAATTGTGTGATGCTAGCCTTGCCGCTGCTTGTGACGTGGATTAGAGCAGATCACGCGGATCACACCCTTCCGACGAACCATCTTGCAGTTCTCGCAAAGCTTTTTGACTGACGCACGAACTTTCATTTTGAAATCAAACTGTTCTTGGAGGCCTCAATAAAGAGGGTTCCCTTCATCTCGTGTCAAAATTTCTGGATCCCCATCCGTCACAAGAACCGTATGTTCATAGTGAGCGGAAAGTTGACGATCCTTTGTGACGACAGTCCATCTGTCCCTAAGGATCTCTACCCCAGGCGATCCAATGTTCACCATCGGTTCGATCGCAATCGTGAGACCGGGTATGAGACGACAATTGTACCGGTCGTCTACATAGTTTGGGATCTGGGGTTCCTCATGAACCGACCGACCGACCCCATGTCCAACAAACTCTCTGACGATGCTGAAACCGTTTGCCTCGACATGGTTTTGTATTGCCCTCGAAACGTCAGATACTTTGTTGCCCGCACGGGCTTTTCCGATGCCAAGGTATAGGGAATCAACGGTGACATCCATCAGTTTTTGGGCAGCCGGCGAGCAACCACCGACCGCGACTGTCATAGCTACGTCTCCCACGAAGCCGCGGTACCGGACACCGACATCAAGCTTCACGAGATCGCCGTATTGTAACCGACGCTCAGACGCTATCCCATGCACGACACCCTCGTTGACCGAGATACAGCAGTTGGAAGGGAAGTTTCGGTACCCGAGGAAGGCGCTTAAGGCACCTTGCTTCTCGATGAGCGAACCAACAGATCTATCCAACTCCATTGTCGTGATGCCAGGACGGATCGTCGCAGCAGCTTGACGGAGGACCGAAGCCGCGATTGAACCCGCACGCCTCACTAACGCAACCTCGGACGGTGTCTTGGGTTGTAGGGTCGGCACCTGGTTTGGATCGGCGGCTGACCGATCAATTTGACAAAGAACAAAACAGCAAATTATTTACGCCCCTTAACTCGGCCTTTTTTCAAAAAGCCGTCATAGTGACGCATCAACAAGAACGACTCCATTTGGCGCATCGTATCAAGAAGAACACCGACCGTTATCAACATCGATGTTCCCCCGAAAAATTGGGTGATGGAGTAATCCAAATTGAGCAATCGGGTCATGAGCGTTGGAATCAGAGCGATTATAACCAGAAAGACACCCCCGGCGAAGGTGATCCGGTTCATGATCCTATGGAGAGCATCAGCAGTTGCTTGGCCGGGTCGGATTCCTGGAATATATCCACCATGCTTTTTTAAATCGTCGGCTACCTGAAGCTCATTGAATTGGGTGGCAACCCAAAAATAGGAGAAGAACAGAATCATAAAGGCCTCAGCCGCGAAATAGAACCAACTTGAATAGCTGAACAACGTGCCAACCTTTACGAAAATCTCCAAATTGTAGACTTGACCTAACTTCTGAAAAAGCATTCCCGGAATCATCAGGATAGCCTGCGCAAATATCACAGGCATGACCCCAGTGTAGTTTACCTTGAGCGGGATGTACGATGTTCCGCCAGAATAGACCTTCCGTCCCACCGCACGCTGGGCATATTGAACAGGAAGTTTACGCTGACCCTGGCTGATCATGATTACTCCAGCCACGACAACGACGAGGAGGATGATGAGGAAGACACCATACATCCAATTAGAAGTCCTCGGCATATCGGCTGGTGGGAAAAACTTGAACCAAAGGTCTTTGATCGCGATCGGAAGCCGCGCCAAGATGCCGATGGTGATAATTAAAGAAACACCATTTCCGATTCCTCGCTCAGTGACTTGCTCGCCAAGCCACATCAAGAGCAAGGTTCCAGTGGTAAGAATCACGGTTGTCTGAATTCGGTACACCCAAGGGTTGTCAATGAGCACCAACCGACCAGTGAATCCGGGAAATGTTGACTCTGGATTCTGCCAACCTAGGGCCATCACCAGCCCCTGCCCGAGACACAACAAAACGGTCAAGTATCGGCCATATGCCACAATCTTTGCACGTCCACCTTCCTCCCGGACCAATTTGTTTAGTCCGGGGATTACAGCTGATAAAAGCTGAATAATGATCGTTGCGCTGATGTACGGCATTATGCCCAACGCCCCAACGGCACATCGCTCAATGGCCCCGCCAGTGAAGAGGCTGTAAAGAGCGACAACCGAGTTCCCACCACCGCTTTGATCGGCAAGCTTTTGAAAATAGGAGGAAAGCTCCGCTCCGTTTAGACCCGGTACAGGGGTCATCGATACCAAGCGTGCCACGACCAACACCAACCCGGTGAAGAGGATCCGGGACCGAAGTTCCGGGATCTTCAAACAGTTCGAGAAGGTTTTGAGCAGTTGGCCGAGCATCGGTGAACGAAGGTGTAATGCGATAGTTTAGAGGATAGCTTCAACTCGGCCACCAAGTCGTTCTATAGCCTCCTTCGCGGCTCCACTGAACGCGGTAGCACGAACAGTCAGCTTCTTGCTGAGGGTTCCACGGGCAAGGACCTTGATCGGCAAAACCTTGCCGTTCGCCAATCCCGCTTTGCGGAGCGTCAATTCATCGACAGTGGCTCCATCTGGGAACTGATTCAAAGTGCCGAGATTTACAGGCGAATACTCGGTCGCGAAACGAGTATTGTTGAATCCCCGCTTCGGAAGTCGGCGGATCAAAGGCATTTGACCACCTTCAAAACCGATCCGGATCGAGCTTCCTGACCGCGCCGATTGACCCTTGCCGCCGCGCCCAGAGGTCTTTCCATGGCCGCTCGACTAACCAGCTCCGAGCCGCTTCCTCCGATGTTTGGAACCAGGACGAGGTTTGATAGAATGAAGTCTCATAAATGGTCAGGAAGTCGGGTGTCACGAGCCGCGGACTTCAATGCCGCGGGACCGGAGGATCTCCTCACGATGGCGAAGCTGCAAAAGCGCACCGAGCGTTGCCTTCGCCACATTCGCCGGATTCTTCGAACCAAGCGACTTGGACAACACGTCGCGGACACCAACCGACTCTACAACGGCTCGAACCGTCTTTCCACAAATCAACCCAGTTCCGGGACTGGCAGGCTTCAATAGGACTTTGGCGCCGTCATACTCGGCTAGAACCTCATGGGGTATGGTTTTGTCCTTGAGAGCAACAAGCGTCAATTGAGACCTCGCTCCCTCGCCAGCCTTACGGATGGCGTCCGCGACCTCGTTTCCTTTTCCGAGGCCTAGACCAACGCGACCTTGCTTATCACCAACGACCACCAACGCACTAAAGCTAAAGCGACGGCCGCCTTTGACAACCTTGGCAGATCGGTTGATGAAGATTGTTTTTTCTACAAAACCACTATCACGGTCGCCTTCGGGCTCTTGGCTGCGTCGGCGAGGCCTATTGCCTCGATGATCTCGCCCCCTCTCAGGCCGATCGACCCGTGGGGCCACCGGTGACTGCTGCGTTGTTTCTACCTTGGTTTCTTCAGACACAAGCATTCCTCAGATGGTGTTTAAAATTTCAAGCCCCCTTCACGGGCGGCTTCCGCCAAGGCCTTTACTTTGCCATGATAGCGGGCTCCACTACGGTCGAACACGACTTGGGAGATTCCCACTGCCAAAGCAGATTGGGCAGCCCGCTTCCCGACTACCAAGGCTGTCTTTGCATTAGCACCCTTTTGTTCCGCTGCCGCTGCCTTGTCGCGAGTCCCGGCGGAGGCCAAGGTGCGGCCGTTGGAGTCGTCCACAAACTGCACATAGATGTGCGCCCCAGTAAACTTTACACTCATCCTGGGTCGGTCGGTGGTTCCAACCACCTTTTTCCGCAACCGCCATTGGCGCAATTGGAGGCGACGAGCTTTCTCTTGAGGTTTCATCAAAAAGATTAGTTCTTTGATTATTGGACGGTCTTGCCTTCCTTGCGGATGACCTTCTCGCCAACGTAGCGTACCCCTTTGCCCTTGTAGGGTTCAGGTGGATAGAAGCTCCTCAGCTCGGATGCTACGCGACCCACAAGTTCCTTGTCGATTCCCTCAATCGAGAGTTTTGTGTTCTCTTCGACAGTAACCTTGATGCCATCCGGAATAGGGTAGAGGATCGGATGGCTATATCCAAGCGCCATATTAACTGCCTTACCTTGAACGGCAGCCTTGAATCCAACCCCTTGGATCTCGAGCCTTTTGGAGAAACCGTCTGATACACCCTTGACGAGGTTGTTTACCAACGCTCGGGCCAAGCCGTGCATGGCACGAGCCTCGGATGTATCTCCGACACGAGTGAGAACAACAGATCCTGCCTCGACCTTCGCATCGATGTGCTTTGGCAAGGAAAGGTCAAGTTGACCCTTGGGACCCTCAACTAGAACGCGGCCGGCGCTGACGGCCACCTTGACCTTCGGCGGGATGGCTACGGGTGTCTTTCCAATTCGGGACATATGCGTTTGAGGCTTCGAACTTACCAAACAAAACAGACAACCTCGCCGCCCAGATTGCTCTTCCGGGCTTGGACGTCGGTCATGACTCCTTTTGGGGTGGAAAGAACCGCCACCCCCATCCCCCCAAGAACACGAGGAATTTCGCGGGCGTTGACGTAACGTCGGAGCCCCGGAGAGCTCACCTGCCGAAGACCAGTGATGACGCTCTTTTTCCCTTGATAGCGAAGAGAAATTTTTAGGGATTTTTTCCCCTCACCCTCGACATCAACGGCACTGATATACCCTTCTTGGTTGAGAACTCGCGCTACGGATTCCTTGAAGGCGGAGTGCGGAATGCAAACCTCAGCGTGGCCTGCGGTGCCGGCATTTCGGATCCGGGTGAGAAGGTCGGATATGGGATCGTGCATGGGAGTTTCGGATTACCAACTGGCTTTAGTTACACCAGGGATCAGTCCATTCAGTGCAGCCTCACGAAAAGTGAGGCGCGAAATGCCGTATTTACGGATGAAAGCATGCCGTCTTCCGCTGAACTGGCAGCGATTTACGAGACGTACAGGACTAGCATCCCGGGGAAGACTTGCGAGCGCTTTATAGTCGCCCTTGGACTTCAGTTCAGCGCGCAAAGTAGCATACTTCTTCACGGTTGCCGCCTTGCGCTTGTTGCGCTGAAGCCAACTTTTTTTAGCCATAGGTCGGAAAGGTTTCGATTACTTCGAGAAGGGCATTCCCATCATTTTGAGGAGATCATAGGCCTCACCATCAGTAGGGGCACTAGTCACGATCGTGATGTCCATCCCTTGTTGCCTCTTTATCTTGTCGAGTTCTATTTCGGGAAAAATTGTCTGATCCGGCAGGCCCAAAGAATAAGTTCCACGTCCATCGAACTTCCTGGAGGAGATACCCCGGAAATCGCGAATCCTAGGGAGTGCTGAAGTGATAAGCCGATCGAGGAACTCGTACATTGCTCCGCGGCGTAGTGTCACTTTGCAACCCACGTTTTGACCCTGACGTAGCTTGAAGTTTGCTATGCTCTTTTTGGCCTTCGTTATTACAGGCTTACGTCCCGTGATCATGCCTAACTCTTTGACTGCCTCTTCAATCGATCCCTTCTCGGAATCTGATCTAACCCCCATGTTGATGACGATTTTCTCAATCCGGGGAATTTGGTGCGGATTTGAATAACCCCGCTTGGCCTTGAGGGCCGGAACAACATCGGACGCGTACTTGGTTTGGAGACGTGGAATCATGGTTCCGAAATCTTGATTGATTCAGTGGATCAGCTCTTCTTCGAACGTCGTGCCTTCCGACGGTCGAACTCGTCGGCCTTCATGACATTTGAAACATGGACAGGACCTTCGAGCCAAAGGAGGCCGCCTTCGGGATTTTGTTGGCTTTTCCGCATGTAATGCTGCACGGGCTTTACGAGTCGTCGCTTCTCCTCACCCTCCTTGGACCGGTCGTCGGATGCTTCCAAAACGACAGATAAGCTCCCTGTGAGTACCTCTCGAATCTTGCCACGACGACCTTTTGCCGAGCCGGAGATCACCACGACATCATCGCCGCGGCGCACATGGAAACACTGTTTCTTTTGATCGCTCATACGCCTTCCTCAAATGACTTCTGGAGCCAGAGAGATGATCTTCATGAATTTCTTCTCACGAAGTTCGCGGGCCACGGGCCCAAATATTCGGGTTCCTCGAGGGTTATTCTCTTTGTCTATGATCACAACCGCATTGCGGTCGAATCGAAGATAAGAACCATCAGCACGACGGATCGGTTGGCGTGTTCTCACGATGACAGCGTTTTGAACCTCACCTTTCTTCACAGTGCCATCAGGAGCGGCCTCCTTGATGTGCACCTTGATGACATCACCCACGCTTGCGTAGGCTTGATTGCGGCCAATTACGCCAATCGCCCAAGCTACCTTGGCGCCAGTATTATCAGCCACGTCGAGACTAGATCGAATCTGAAGCATAAATCCCTGTTTTTAGCTATTTGGACTCGGTCTTTACAGAGCCATCACGATTAAGAATCTGAACAAGCCTCCAACGCTTGCTTCGGGATAGCGGGCGGGTCTCTTGAATTCTTACCAAATCTCCGATTCCGGCGATCTCACCCTCGTCATGGGCATAGAACTTTCCGTAGGATGTGACCACCTTGCCAACGGTTGGGTGTCGGAACCGACGTTCCACCCGGACAACGATCGTTTTGGACATCTTATCGGAGACAACCTCCCCGACCCGTTCTTTGCGATGCCCTCGGACTTGGATTTGTTCTGCCATGGTCATATTGGGTGGAGCTTAGGCGCGTTCCCGGAGTTGGGTTATTCTCGTCTCGCATTGCGCGATCTCGCGACGTATTGCTCGGATGCGGTGGGTTTTCTCCAATCGAGCAGTCGCCTTTTGAAGCCTGAGATTAAAAAGCTCATGACGAAGATCACGCGCACGGGCTCCGAGCTCTTGGGTCGACAACTCCTTCAGATTCTGAAACTTAGCCTTGACCATAATGCAGCGGGTTTACGCGAGCTTGTGACGCACAATGAACTTGGTGGATATTGGAAGCTTGTTAGCGGCCAAACGCATGGCCTCACGAGCAACGGCCTCCGGCACACCGTCTACCTCGAACAAGATGTTAGCGGGTCGGATCACGGCCACCCAAGACTCAACACCACCTTTGCCGGTGCCCATTCGAACCTCCAACGGCTTTTTCGTGAAGCTCTTGTCGGGAAAGATCCGAATCCAAACCTTTCCGCGTCGTTTCATGAACCGAGTAATTGCAACGCGGGCTGCTTCGATTTGTTTGGTATCCATCCAGCACCGCTCAAGCGCCTGAAGACCATACTCTCCGAAGGCAACGCTGTTACCCCTCGAGGCCAAGCCTCGACGGCTTCCACGGTGCATCTTCCGGTACTTTACCCTGGCGGGCATCAATGCCATACAAAAACCTCCTGAGAATTAAGATTGAGCGGGTGAGGCGGTTTCCGAACGGGACCCCGGGACGATCGGAGCCGCAGAAACCGATTTGAGGTCAGATCGCTTGACCTCCCCCTTACAGATCCAGCACTTCACACCTAGTTTGCCGTAGACTGTTTGCGCTTCCGCAAAGCCGAAATCGATGTTTGCCCGGAGCGTATGGAGCGGCACTCGGCCTTGGTGATAGGTTTCAACCCGCGACAACTCGGCACCACCGAGACGGCCAGAACAACGGATCTTGATGCCCTCCACACCGAATTCCATGGCAATTTGGATCGATTTTTTCATCGCTCGGCGGAAGCCGATGCGTCGCTCGAGTTGCATCGCAACACTCTCCGCGACCAGTTGAGCATCTGTCTCAGCCTGCTTTACCTCTTGAATGTCGACATAGACCTCCTTGCCGGTGAGCCTAGACAGGTCCTCCTTGAGCTTATCGATCTCAGATCCCTTCCGCCCGATGACAACACCAGGCCGAGCCGTGAAGATTGTGACGCGGCAACGACTTGCCGCCCGCTCGATCTGGATCTTGGGCACAGCCGCCGAATCCAGCTTTTTCTTTAGGGTGTCGCGGATGATTCGGTCCTCGGTGAGCAAACCACCGAAGTCACGCTTATTGGCGTACCACTTGGATCGCCACTCTCGGTTGAGAGGGATCCGGAGGCCTATTGGATTAGTTTTCTGGCCCATGTTTAGATTCTTTCGGACAGGATGATCCGCACGTGGCAGGAGCGCTTGATGATTGGACCCGCAGATCCCCGAGCCTTCGGGGTGAACCTACGAAGACTTCCGGCCGTCTCGGCTGCCGCCCGTGTAATGACTAGATTGGCGGCGCGTAGGCCATGGTTGTTTTCTGCGTTGGCGATGGCCGATCGGAGGGTCTTGGCGACCACACGAGCGGACTTGCGCGGGACATGTTGGAGGATAGCCAAAGCCTCCTCCGCCGGCAGCCCCTGCACTTGACGCACGACCTCGCGCATCTTTTGCGCAGACATGCGGAAATTCTTTGTGATGGCCTGAACTTGCATGGTTTCTGGCTATTTGGCTTCAGCCTTGGCTGTATGAGCTCCGTGCTTCTTGAAGGTCCGGGTGAAACTGAACTCACCCAATTTGTGACCGACCATGTTCTCAGTCACGAAGACGGCATTGAATACCCTCCCGTTGTGAACATTGAATGTCATGCCAACAAACTCAGGAGTGATCGTTGTCCGACGGGACCACGTCTTGATCGGAGTCCGAGCCTTGGAATCCTTTGACTTGTCAACCCGGCGCTGGAGGCTTGGATCAACGTAAGGACCCTTCTTGAGTGAGCGACCCATAGTCTTGTTACTTGAGTTTCATGGGTCGGCCATCTCGCCGAACCAAGATAAAACGATTGGAAAGCTTCCGCCGGTTTCGAGTGCGATACCCCTTAGCAAGGAGACCCCACGGCGAGGTCAGATGCTGGCGACCGCCACCACCCTTGGATTTGCCCTGTCCGCCACCATTCGGATGGTCAACGGGGTTGCGAACCATTCCTCGGGACATAGGGCGGATCCCAAGGTGACGAGCCCGACCCGCTTTGCCAAGGACAACATTCTCCCATTGGGCGTTGCCCACTTGACCAATGGTCGCGAAGCACTGTTCATGAACCTTGCGGATCTCCCCGGAGGGAAGCCGAACCTGAGCGTACCCGCCATCGCGAGACATCAGCGTCGCATGAGAACCTGCCGAACGCACCATTTGAGCCCCTCCACCCGGGAGCAACTCGATGTTATGAATCGCAAGGCCAACCGGAATGTTTGCCAACGGGAGGGCATTCCCCGTTGTCGGGGCCGCTGCCGGACCACTCATTACGGAATCCCCAACCTTCAAACCATCCGGACAAAGGATGTACGCCCTCTCGGCGTCGGTGTACTCAATCAAAGCGAGCCGCGCAGTTCGATTCGGATCGTACTCAACAGCAACCACTTTCGCCACCACCCCAACCTTCCCTCGACGGAAATCTACGCTCCGGATCTTGCGTTTGTGACCACCACCCCGAGCCCGAACCGTGACTCTGCCGTGGTTGTTCCGCCCGCCAGTCCCTTTCTTCGTAAAGACGAGGGACTTCTCGGGACGAGACTTCGTTACGTCCGAAAAATCTTCCACCGTGACATACCGGGTCGACGGCGTGAGCGGCCTAAATGTTTTCACGAATTGTTCAGTTTTTACGCGGGACGTCTGTCCTCACGGGTCCAGCCATCACTCCCGTTCGCTTGGGGCTTGCGGTTATCGGTTGGACACGATCCGAATTCTCTTCGGTCGGAAGACAAAACGGAGCGAAGAGATTATCCACTGAGCAACTCGGTGCAATACCTTTTTAAAAAAAATTCAGGAACGCACGATCAACGGCGAGAAACCGCGGTCAAATCCATCGGCAGGCGCTATCCCAGCACCTCTCCGATCCTTGCCAACTCACGCCGGGCAGCCTGTCGTGTCCGACAGATGATAGTGTCGACGGTTCCACGCCGCATTCCGAAGTGCTGCGCGACCTGAATCGGGGTCCATCCGTCGAACGAGATCCGATGGTAGATCTCGAAATCCTTTGCCGACACGATCTGCCGGAGCCTGAGGAGCAAAAGTTGCTTGAAATCACGGTCCGTCACCTCTGCGAGAGTGTCCCCGGCCAAAGACTCAGGGGCACCGGCGGTGTCACCGTTCCACTCCTCGCCCGCATCGCCCTGGATGGGACTCGTCGGCAGGCGACGTCGACGCTGCGCATCAATCGCGCACCACATCGTCAACTGACCGAGCCAGCGACGGAATGCACCCGGTCGTCCTCCAGTTTCAAACACCCCGATGTTGCGGGCGACGCGAGAAAAGACCTCCTGCCCCACCTCCTCGGCCTCGGCCGGGGAAAGCCCACGCTGGCGCCCGATGTTCAACACCAGACCGCGGTAACGAACGTAGAACTCCCGCCAGCCATCGTCATCATCCAAATCCTTGACCCGATTGATCAACGTCGCACTCGTCCGGCGACTGATGTTTGCAGATGAGCTCATCTCCCCCTAAACGGAAGGGTTTGTGGATCTGCTACAAGGAATTTTCCGCCGCTGTCACTCCCTTGGTTGAGTTCCAGGTGCCCTGCCGTCCCGCATGGAGGCACTCCGCCAACTCGGGAACACATCAGGCCAGCAGGTCTTCAATGGCCTCGCCACGGATGTCCGCACGCTGTTAGTCGCGATCCTGGAAGCGGTTGATGAGAACCGTTTGGGCCAAGCCGAAAAGGGCAGAAGGATCGCGTGGGGATCATGAACATTGACCCGGTCGTCACCCTTGCCGACGTCCCAAGGGATCGGGTCATAGGCTAAATCCATGACCGGCGCGAGGTGATGATGCGGCGTCTGAAATCCTTGGGCGGCCGATCGAGGGCGTCGTTGTTTCACTGGGTCGGAGACATCCATCACAGAAGCGGACGTTCCAGAGGCGCAACACCATCAAAGGGGGCTCAAGGAGCCAGTTCCAGAACCGACCGGCCGTCCTGCGTGGTGAGCACGATGGACTGGGCTTGCGCGGTCGTTTTTGAAGCCGATCCGAGAACCAACAGGTAGGTCGCCTCGAGGGTCATCAACCCGGGAGGACCCGCCATCCGGGTTGACGCCACCGCTCCCTTCCAGTGGATCTGACCATCTACCGATTTCTCGAGGGTGCCGAAGTACCGGTTAACTGGGGCCTTCCCCGAGACGCGTCCGTCAGTCGCCCAGTGGAATGTGATCAATACGCCTTCGGGAATCGCGATCGGGACTCCGCTGGCGACCAGCCTGACCACCTTCAGTTCCTTGTCCCTCAAGGAAACCTGCTCCCGCGCAGTCGACGAGCAACCAAACCCCGCACAGCAGGCGCCGATGACTCCCGTTGAAACGAAGGACCGCAAGAATCCGTTCATGCACGGAACCTGCATCCGGCATGTATGTGCGTCACCCCCCTTTATAAAGATCCTAAAACTCTAAAGGCACCTTGGACTCAAGGTGCTGCGAATGATTCCCCCTTTCCCGGCACCGAAGATCCGGGGCAGAGTCCTTGAGTCATCCGCATCGCATGAAGAATGTCGTCCTGCTTGGCAGCACAGGTTCCATTGGCACCAGCACCCTCAAGGTCGTCGAGGACCTGCCTGGAGAGTTGAGACTCGTGGGGCTCGCGGCGGGCAGCAACATCGATCTCCTGGGCGAACAGGCTCTCCGACACCGGCCCGAAGCTGTATCCCTGCAGGATCCCGCCGCAGCCCGGACACTGTCCTCGAGGCTGCCCGGAATCACAGTCCACTCCGGAGCGGACGGCCTCATGAGATTGGCCACCCTGCCCTCCGCCGACATCGTGCTGATCGCGATTGTCGGGACGGCCGGACTTGCTCCCGCCCTCGCGGCAATCCGGGCCGGCAAGGACATCGCGGTGGCCTCAAAGGAGATCCTGGTCATGGCAGGTCAGATTGTGATGTACGAAGCAAGGAAGCATGGCGTTCGGGTGCTGGCTGTCGACAGCGAGCATTCCGCCATCTTCCAGTGCCTCGATGGCAAGCCCACGGCATCGGTGCGACGCCTCATCCTGACCGCCTCCGGCGGACCCTTCCGTCAGACCCCGAAATCGGAATTCCAAGGAATCACCGTCGCCATGGCCCTTAAGCACCCATCCTGGGTGATGGGACGCAAGATCACCATCGATTCCGCCACACTGTTCAACAAAGGGCTGGAGATGATCGAGGCCCGATGGCTCTTCGACATCGAGATGGGACGTGTCGACGTGGTGGTCCACCCCCAGAGCATCGTCCATTCGCTGGTAGAGTATGTGGACGGGTCGATGATAGCCCAGTTGTCGACACCCGACATGTGCCTCCCGATCCAGTACGCCCTGTGCTACCCGGAGCGACGTTCCAGCGATCGTGTCCAGACTCAGCTGGCGCGGCTCGGGACGCTCACCTTCGAGGAACCGGACCTTGACCGCTTTCCATCCCTCGGTCTTGCACGCCGGGCTGGCGAGGTCGGAGGAACGCTTCCAGCCGTCTTCAACGCTGCCAACGAGGTCGCCGTCGAGGCTTTCGTGAATGGGTCGCTCTCGTTCATGGGAATCTTCGACCATGTCAGCCGGGCGATGGCCCGTCACCGGGTTGTCGAGCAACCCACGCTCGACCAGATCCTGGAGGCCGACCGAGTCGCGCGCCAGGTGCTCCAAGGCTGAGCCCTTGAACTTTCTCCTTGAACGGGCAGCAAAATTAATTCGCTGAATTCATGAAGCCTCTTGACGTCTTCTTACCGGCTTCCGACAAAGGGTCACCCATGGTTCCACGCCTCCTCCGCTGCGTTCTCCTCATCCCCTTTCTCATCCTCGGCAGTCGGGCCGAATCGACCAACGAGGTCTCGATCTTCCCCGACAAGAATCTGGAGGCCGCAGTGCGACAGCAGGTCTTCGCCAAGCGCTACACCAATTCCCCGCTGACGGCGGCCGACGTGGCCAATGTTTCCACTGTGATCGGCAACTTCCGGGGCATCACGGACCTGAGCGGTCTTGAGCACTGCAAGGCGCTGGCCGCCCTGGAACTCGCCGGCAACAAGATCAAGGATCTCAAGCCGATCTCCGGCCTGCGTCAGCTCCAGCAGGTGATCCTGACCAGCAACAAGGTCTCCGAGATCACACCACTGGGGACTCTGCCTTCCCTGCAGTACATCGAACTCTCCCACAACGGGGTGAAGGACATCGCCCCACTGGCCAAGGCCACCAACCTCGCCTCGGTCTACGTCGGCCACAACAAGGTGGCATCCATCGCACCGGTGACCTCGCTCCCTCGGCTCGTCACCCTTTATGCCGAGGCGAACGACATTCGCTCCATCGATGGGCTCCAAAACGTCCGCTCGCTGTCCGGCATCTCGCTCTCGGGCAACCGGATAGGCGACGTCTCTCCGCTGGCAGGTCTGCGATCCCCCACGTTCATCTTCCTTGAGAAGAACCGCGTGAAGGATCTCTCGTGCTGGTCGGAATGGGTCTCGAAGGACCTTTCCGGCCCGCGGGCATTTGCTCCCTACCTCCAGCTCTACCTCAAGGGCAACCCCCTCAACTCGAAGAGTAAGACCCTCGTCGCCGACTGGTCAAAGCAGGGTATGCGGATCAGCCAGTGAACCCTTGCGTTTGACAGGAAAGCGCTTCAGCGCACCCTGACAAAGTGAAAATTCTCTACCCCTTCTTCATGCTACTCGCCTCCGTGACAACCCTTATGGCCGCCAGCAGTCTTCAGTCGATCTCCATACACGACATCGATGGGAAGGATACGTCCCTGAAGGCCTATGACGGCAAGGTGGTCCTGCTGGTCAATGTGGCCTCCCAGTGCGGCTATACCCCGCAGTACAAGGGACTCGAGGCTCTCTACCGGAAGTTTAAGGACCAGGGCCTGGTCGTCGTAGGCGTTCCCTGCAATGACTTCGGTGCCCAGGAGCCCGGATCCGCCAGCGACATCAAGGAATTCTGTTCCACAAAGTATCAGGTCACGTTTCCTCTGCTCGAGAAGATCCACGTCAAGGGTTCAGAGCAGCATCCGCTGTACACGGCGCTCACCGGTCCCAAGGCCACGTTCCCCGGGGATGTGAAGTGGAACTTTGGCAAGTTCCTGATTGGCCGCGATGGATCGGTGCTGAAGCGCTTCGACTCCGGTGTGGCACCCGATTCGGCCGACCTCGCGACTGCGATCGAAACGGCTCTCGCCAAGAAGTAGGCGAGGCCCGGCCCGGGTTCAGAGGGTGCATCCGGGAAGTAGGTACTTGACCAGCACCGTGGATTGGATGCGACTCATGGCATTCCCGTGAGGCCAACCCCCCAAAGAGACGCCTTATTCACGGGCGTCTCCCCCGCACTGGCGCCTCATGGAGAGACCCCCGGAAACCCAGTATTCCGTTCATCGCCCAACGATGCGGCCGGCCTGTCTGGAATGCTGGCGACAACCCGGGCCTTCACCTTGATCGAGTTGCTCGTGGTGATCGCCATCATCGCGATTCTTGCCGGCATCCTCCTTCCGGCCCTCGCCAACGCCAAGGAACAGGCCAAGAAGACCCGGTGCTTCAACAACAACCGGCAGCTGATGCTGTCCTGCCTCCTATACGCAGGGGATCACACCGCTTTCCTCCCGTGCGGATCAATGGCCAGCGCGCGGGTCCCCAAGGGTTATCTGACCTGGGACGAACAGGTCGTTCCATTTGGCGGCATCACGAACCTGCTCCTCTGCGCCAGCCACAAGCTCGGCCGACGGCATTACTGGGCGAACGCCAACATCGAGAATGGTCAGCAGGCCGAACGTAACCCCCGTCAGACCGGGGTCATGGCCCTCGGGTTCTCGGTCAAGCCCGAGACCCTCGCCAACCCCAGCGGAGTGATCTCACTGACCGAGATCCGGGACCAGAACGCGACCTACGCTTTTGGCGGTGTGTCGAACCCTGGTGAGGGCTGGGGCTCGATGCTGTTCGCCTACGAGGACCTCTTCATCCTCCAGTACCGTCACCTCAAGCGAGAGACCATTTCCTTCTGCGATGGGCATGTGGAGAACGCGAAGTCGAACATTCTGATGGGACCCAGGACCCCCTCGGGAAAATGGAGCTTCGAGAAGTTCTACCGGGACCCGTCAAAGGTGCCGACCCGATAGATACGGGGTGCATCCCCCTGGCGACCCGTAACCGAAATCCATCGTGCGGGTCTGGGAACATATCGGCAGAATCTAGACGCATGAACGACTCGGAGACGCCGGTGACGGAGCTCGTCGCCAGGATCCGGGCGGGCGACGAGAGTGCAGCGCGCGCCTTGATCTTGCATCTCACCCCTGCGGTGGGGCGGATCGTCCGAGCCAACCTGCCGCGGCGGACTGACGAAGAGGATCTTGTACAAACCGTTCTCACGAAGGTGTTCACGCATCTCGATCAATTCCGGGGCGTTGTCCCGCTGGAGCACTGGGTCGCCCGCATCGCGGTCAACACCTGCCGCCATGCCCTGGCGAAGGAACGGAACCGGCCGGAACTCCGTCACGCCGACCTCTCGGAGGAGCAGGTGGCCGTGCTGGACCATCTCGCCACCGAGTCCTCGGACCTCGACCCACAACAGGGGATCGCTGCCCGGGATCTCACATCCCAGCTGCTTTCGGGGTTGAAACCCGAGGACCGGCTCGTCATCACCCTGCTCCATCTGGAAGGCCGCAGCGTCGAGGAGATCCGAGACATCACCGGATGGAGCATCCCGCTGGTGAAGGTCCGGGCCTTCCGGGCCCGGCGGAAGATGAAGACTCACCTGGAACAACTGCTGAAGGAGAAACACCCATGAACCATGGTAATGCACCACTGGATCGCCTCCTCCGGGCGGCGGCCCAGGCGCCACGGGAGGACGACTGGAACCGCCTTCCCTTTTCGGCCGAGGCGCGGATCCTCGCTGCGTGGCGATCCAGCCGATCGGAAAGCACAGGCTGGGTCGGACTGTGGCTTCGCACCGGGCTGGCCGCTGCCGCCGTGACCCTGGCTCTCACCCTCGCCATCACCTGGTCCCAGCTGGGTCCGGATCCCGAGGAGGATGAGTACGCAGTGGCCAACGCCACGCTCTACGTGGCCGTCTCCCCATGAACCGCATCAGTCCACGACAGCTCCTGGCCTATCTGGTTGCCATATTCGTGCTCGGCACCGCCGCCGGCGCCGTCGGAGGCTATAGCTGGGGCAGACGTACCGTTGCCCGGTGGCCCGACCGGTCGAAGATGCGGGAGAAGATCCAGACCAAGATGACAACCGAGCTCGGGCTCTCACCGGAACAGGTCGGGAAGCTGGGCCCACTGATCGACCGTCACATGGAGGAGCTGGACTCGCTCAACCAGGAACACCACCGGCAGATCGGCGCCTCGATGTCGCGTCAACGCGAGCGCATTGCTGGGATCCTCACACCCGAGCAACAGACCGTCTTCGAGGCGAAGGAGAGGGAACGGGAACAACGCCGCTCCCGGCATCGGGGGCCCTCGACGGGAGGGATCACCAACCACGCTCCGGCAGAGCTTCAGTCGAAACCTCAACCCTGAGTCCCAGCCCCAGCCTCACGGGTGAATTCACCGACCCGGCCCACCGCTCCGCGACGGCGAATTCGTCCTGCCGCCGCCCGCAGCTCCAGCAGGGACGGCCCTTACCCCAGGATCCTGTCCGTCTCCGGTGCTCCGGGTGGCGGAGTCCCCTGATCGCGGAGCACTCGTCAGGAGGCCCGCATCCTTCGCCATCCAATAGGCAAGGAGGTAGTCCACTCCGGGATGTTCGGCCATCGGAAGCACCGAAGCCGTACTATCAGCCAGCTGGTACGGGGATTCGAACCACTGGAACGGAGCAACGGGGCGACGATCCAGAAGCTGTGCATGGCGGGCCCAGTCCCTCCCATTTGCCGTCAGCCTGACCAGGGATTCGTCCGAACCTCGGGGCCCTACTGTAACCCGGGGTGGGTCCGGGAACTGGGCCAAGACACCCTGCAGAATGGTGACGGCGCCCGAATTGTTGGGACGCCTTTCGAAGGCATCCATGAAAAGGGCGGCCAGGACCGGGTTGAGATCGGGCTCCGCCTCATCCCACAGCTGGGTGAGCCGTTGGCGGTAGATCTCCACACGGGCGGAATCCGGGTCCAGCCGGGAGAGAAGGAACAGATTGGCGAAGGTGGAGACGTTTCGGGTATAGGCTCCATGTCGGGTCAGGGCAGGAACCGGCAGTTCCAGGACCTCGGCGGCCGTGGTGCGAAAGGGGGCCAAATAGAGCCTCGGCTCGGTGTTGGCCCCCGTACAGAGAAGGGCTGCCTTCAGGAGAGGCGTCACAAAATTGGTCCGCCCATTGCCATCATCGATCCGCCACCCGTCTTCCCGAAGCCGTTCCAGCATCAATCCGACCGACCGCGTGACCCGCTCCCGGATCCCCGCATCCCGGACCAGCTTGTGGACCAGGCCAAGACCCAGATTCAGGGCCGCATAGGAGTCCCGATCGGCACCACCCAGCCAGACCACAGGCACGCCGTTGGTTGCCGTACCCTCGTGGGCCAGCCGTCCAAAACCCGGACGTTTCGGATCCTCGCCCCCAAATTTCCGGTAGACGGCCTGGTAGGCGGTATCCGTCGCCGCCCCCACGAACACAGGGAGAAATCCAGGACGTGACCCCGAGGTCAGGAGCCGCTCCACACCCGAAAGCAGATTGCTGATGCCTACCACAGGCCGGACATCCCGGGTGACGGCAAAACGGAGGGCCTCGACACCGAGCAGATACCCAGTCTGGGTCACCGAAAGATCGAGGGCCTCGTAGGCCGACGGCGTGCCATCCCCTGCCGCATCCACTCTGAGGCTGACCACAAGACCCTCCCGGAGATGCCGGCTGCCCAACCGTTCGAGATAGGCGTCCGCACGACGCTGCAAGGCGGCCAATTGGTCGTCCGTCAGGTCCTGCCAACGTCCCACATAACGTCCTCGTGACACGCCCTGAAGGACCTTTTCCTGGCGTTCCGTCAACTTCGCGGTGGACCCTGGGGCCTCCTGTCCGAGGAGCGAAAACCCACGGCCTAAGAGCAGGAACACCAGCACCAACACGAGAAACACCCGGGTCATCTCCACTCAACTTGGTTCGTTGCCCATCCCATTGGCAAGCCCAGCCACTTCAGAAAGCTGATAGGCAACCCGGCGCGTGGGGATGCCACGGGCATTGAACTCACGTTCAAAGTCCGTGACCACGGCCGCGAGGTCCGTCGGGAAATCCACCTCCACAAACTGGGCGCTCCTCCCAAAGACATCCCGCATCTGCTCGAAGTATGGCTCGTTGTCGGTACGCAGGAAGACCCGCCCACCAGGTCTCAGGATCCGAGCGGCCTCCTCCACGAAGACCTCGTTGACCAGCCGCCGCTTCCAGTGACGCCGCTTGGGCCAGGGATCAGGGAAATACACGTGAAGGGCCGAGACCCTTCCCGGTGCCAGCTTCCAGTGCAGCACATAGCCGGCCTCGAGGCGGAGCACCCTCAGGTTGGACAACGCCCGTCGCTGGGCCTTGCGCTCCAGCTTGCGAAGCCGACCCAGGAGACGCTCCACCCCAAGGAATCCGCGCCCCGGATTCAGGGCCGCATACTCCGCGAGGAACGAGCCGTCCCCAGACCCCAGCTCGACTTCCACGCCGTCCAAACCGGGGAATAGCACGCCGAAATCGAGCCTCGACAGAATGTCGGACGGCAGCCGGACCCCGGAGTCGGTCGCTGGCTGGTGGGTTCCAGAGGGTGGGGTCTCGACGTTCATGCGGTGACAAAGAGCCCCAGCGAAGCCGTGTAGCCGTGGAGGAAGTTTTTGTTTCCCACCGGTCCAAGTTCCCCGTTGCAGAAGAATCCGGACAACGGCATCGGTCCCAGCTGCTCCTGGACCAGACCCGCATCGTGGTTGGGCCGACCAAACAGCCCGGAACCACGGCCATTGCAGACACCGAGCACCCCCCCCAGCACCGTTGCACCCCGAAGCCGGGCCCGGGCCGAGGCCAGGGCCGCCACGAGATCCTCGGAGGCCGACTGGGAGTCACGACGGTGAAACTGCATCGTCTGGCCGGTCCTTGGAACAGCCCCGACCGCCAGCATGCCGTTCTCGGGGTTGGCCCCGATCAGGTTGCGGACCAGGAAATCTCCCCGTTGGAACTCCTCCTGGTATTCGTTGCTGGCGAAGCCGACGAAAAGATTGCCCTGGACCCGGCCCTGCTCCTCCTGGGACAGGCCGTTCACCGTCTCCAGCAACACCTCGTAGGCCGGACGGTTCCCCACCGTGAAGATCAGGTTCCGGTCGGCCCGGGTGATCGTCCACGGGCACCCGATGGGACTGCACCCCTGTGACACCACCGACTCGAGGCGGACGCGGCCACCGATGCTGAGGGCCACGATGCCCTCCTCATGCACGGTGCCATCCAGATACAACTGCGTGGTCTGCTGCTCAAAGACGCCACTGGCCAGTCCACCGACACTCGGGATCCCGGGATAGGCGGCATTCCAGGCCCTCAACCAACGTTCGCCGTCGAGGTTGAAGGGGTCCGCCAGGACCAGCCAGCCCCGGGATTGTCCCGGCAGGATGCCCGTCATCCGATGCCAGTCGGACTCCGTCTCACAAGATTCCATCGTCTCCTGGCCGAAGTGGACGGCTCTGAGGTCCGCGCCCGGTAGGTGGAAGAGCTGGAGCACCAGCCCCGGCTGATCCTCGAATTCCTCGCCATTGGCGATCAGCGATTGGCTCGAGCAGCCAACGAGGGTCGGGACACGTGCGTGCAGCCGCACCAGGTCCAGGACCTCCGCTGCGACATCGAAGAATCCCGGCGTCATGAAGACGATCCCGAGGGTCACTCCGGGGGCATCGAGACGCGCTCTCAAGGACTCCGCCCAGCGACGAACCCGGGATTCATCCCATTCTCCCGCGAAATGCCCGGCCACCGAGTGTGGATGCCTCATGATCGCCAATTTCAATCCCTCAGGTCTTCTTCCAGAGAAGGTCCTGCCACTTCTTCTGCTTCTCCCCAGCCTCACGGAGGAACGGCGCCAGGGCGCCCCACTTCAGGATCCGTTCGTTGAAGAAACGCCACGGCTGGCTCAACGGCCTCGGGAAGTCGACAAACAGGACTACCCGGTAACCGTCCGTGTCGGTCCAGACCTCGTGGTTGAAGGTGTCGTCGAAGATGAACGCCTCACCCTCACGCCAGGAGTAGAAGTCATTGCCCACCCGGATCTTCACGGTCTCCCTCGGCTCGGGGACCATCAGACCCAGATGGAGTCGGAGGATGCCATTCCATGCACCTCGATGAGCCGGGATGTGCTTGCCGGGGGAGAGGATG
>SXGQ01170204.1_pt1 | contig 40577 bp, 48 predicted proteins | sample 3178371 | NCBI WGS metagenome assembly SXGQ01 (sample SAMN11356859, study PRJNA531348) | freshwater metagenome | isolation source: freshwater sample F1-20 | place: China: Fuxian Lake, Yuxi | collected 2017-12-25
GTCAACACTGTATGGGGCGTGGGCACCGGGGACAAAGGATATGGCCAGACCACTTTACCAGTTCTAACCGCAGTGTCAGCAGGACAAACAGTGACAGCCACGCAATGGTCCACCATGCTGGCACGTATATCCAGCGCAGCCAGCCAACAAGGATCGTCAATCACTGCCATTACATCACCGGTGGCAGGAGATACAATTTCGGCCTATGCCGCGCTGTCCACCAACATCACTACCATATTCAACAACAGACTCAACGCAGCCGCAGTGGGCACTTCGATCACTTCCGGTGGCGCAGTAAGTCGCACAACGTCATGGGCCACGTCAGTGACTTTCACTCAGACCGTGACCTTCGCATCTGGTGATGCCGCACGCTATTTCTTCAATGCTGGTGGACGTATCACCCAGTCTTGGAGTCGCACTGGTGGTTCGGTCAGCGATCAAAACACTGCCATCACCAATCTTTGCACTGCCTGTGGCACAGTCAATTACACAGCAGGCACGGGCACACAGACCATCGCAGGTGGTAGTTATACCGGAACAGTGAAAACTGGTGGTTCGGGATCTCCGACTATTTCTGCAAATACAGGATACTATGATCTTACCACTGCCAACGTGCAGGTATTCACACAATCGGCCAGTTCTTACTATGGTTATGAAGGCAACACAATCACTGTTAATCTCAAGAGCAACGGCACACAAGGTTCCAATGCTGATGCAGGTTCGGAGATCACGGTTTCGTCTATAGTGGCCAAAGGTGGCGGCCTGACCACAGTGGATGGCACCCTAACATCTACGCTCACACTGATCCCCAGTGCTACCACTTATATTACCACCACCAGTTGGGGCACACCCACACTGGCTGGATCACAAACTGGATCATAAAACATCGTCAATCGGTAAAAAAAGGGCCTCCGGGCCCTTTTGTTTTGCTACATACTCTGTTATAATGGAGTATGAACTTGGATACAGAACAACTAGTCAAACAAATCCGCAGCCGGTTTGATCATGCCACGCAGAAACGCCTGCTGAAAGAAAAATATCATTCCAAAATGACCTTTGCCTTTGCCAGCGGTATGTGGCGTGCTGGTCCTGAACTCTTGGCCTTGTTGCAGAGTTGTCCCACCGAAGACGCAGTGATAGAGGATCTTTATGGAACTCCTGTGCAGATCAATGTGTTGGAATTACAGCACCTGGCGCATGATCGTTGGCAGGAGCAGATGACGGCTTGGTTGATCGAGCATCAACAATTATCTCAACAACGATGACACAAGGCGTTCTATTGTTTGCGTTCAACAATGATCGTGTGGATTATGTGCAACAAGCACAATGGTCCGCACCCAGGATCAACAGACATCTTGGATTGCCTGTGACACTGATCACTGACTCAGTGCCCAACGATGTCACGATGTTTGATCAAGTGATCACTGCTGAAAGCCGCAGTGGAGGCACACGCAAATACGATCATATGAATGCGGATTCATCGGCCACATGGTTCAATCGCGGTCGATGCAGGGCCTATGATTTGAGTCCCTATGATCAGACTCTGGTGCTGGATACAGATTATATTGTTGCTTCACCTATACTGAAAATGCTGTTTGAAACCGATCAAGATATGTTATGCCACCGTTATGTGTTAGATGTCACAGAACGCAGGAACTTTGCCGCTGATACGAGATTTGGATCGGTAGAAATGCCCATGTGGTGGGCCACGGTGCTGTATTTCCGGAAGAGTGCATTGGCTCAATCTGTGTTTGAGATCATGCACATGATCGAAAATAATTGGTATCATTACAGTCGCATCTACAAATTCAGCCAAGATCTCTATCGCAATGACTACGCTATCAGTATCGCTCTCAACACTGTGTATGGGCACGTTGAGCATGCCATACCCAGCATTCCGTGGCCGCTGTTTACCAGTTTCTATGATGTGTATTTGAATCAACAGGAATCTGATAGATTCCAACTGAACTATGTAAGGATGGTAGATAACCAAGAGCGCCACCAACGCATGATATTGGAGGACTGTGATCTCCATGTCATGAACAAACCTGATCTGGGGAAAATCTGTGCCAGTGCTGTTTGAACGTGGCTATCTAATCATGGCCAGCAACAACGGTCGCGATGACTACGTGGCCTGTGCTCGTGCCTTGGCCAAGAGCCTGCGTTGGTGGATGCCAGATTGTAGGATATGTTTGGTCACAGACGCTGAAGAATCAGATCCGGTGTTTGATATCATCAAACCTTTCCCTCATGGAGATCAAGCTGCCAACGACACATGGAAGTTGGCCAACGACTGGCAAGCATTCCATGCTTCTCCATTCCGCGAAACGATCAAACTCGAAGCTGATATGATAGTCAACGGATCCATCGACCATTGGTGGTCTTGGTTCGAACATCGAGATGTCGTGGTCAGTCGTGGCATGCGTAACTATCTCAACATGGTCAGTGATTGCCGCGCTTATCGTAGACACTGGGACGACAACGATCTTCCAGATCTCTACAATGCCATCACATATTGGAGATTGAGTCGCACAGCATCGGAATTTTTTGAACTGGTGCGTGTGCTGTTTGAAAAGTGGCCCGAGGCTCGTAAAACATTGAAATATTGTGATAGCATTCCTGCCAACACTGACATGATCTATGCCATGGCGGCCAAGTATATGGGCGAGGATCTCGTGACATTGCCCGACGCATGGCCCAGCATGATACACATGAAACCCGCAGTGAACTATCTCAAGACAGACGCACGACCTTGGACTGATGAATTAGTCTACGAATTGGTAGATGGAAGACTGCGCATCAACACCATAGAACAGCACGGGGCTGTGCATTATCATCACAAGCCCATGGCACAAGAATTGGAGGAGCATTATGGATGCCTTTTGGCAAGCCGCCACACAGCATGATTGGACTGTGCCCGAAAATCGAGCCGAATTCCGCATCTACTATGACGAGTCCGGCGCCATCACTTGCTATTCCATGGAAGATCTTCCTGGCACTTACATCGTGGTGGATCGTCATACCTTTGAACAAGTGCGCATGGATCTCCGAGTGCGCGATGGAAAATTGATTCGAATAACACAACAGAGCAGTTGGCGATTGGCACCAGCAGATCATGGCGAATATGCTTGCCATGTCGACGATGTTTGTATCGTTGTGCCAACCACCTATACTCAAAAGAAATTTTGGAAAGTGATCGTGACCAATGAAGAAAGTTGATATAGCAGATCTTGACGTGGTTTACCTGTCCTATGACGAACCACTCAAAGAAGAATTTTGGGTCAAAATACGCAACATGGTCCCGTGGGCCAAACGTGTGGACAGCGTCAAAGGATCTGATGCCGCACACAAGGCAGCGGCCGAAGCATCAGAAACCGAGCGTTTCATCTTGATAGATGGGGACAATCTTCCCCAAGAAAACTTTTTCAATCTCACGCTGGAGTTTCCAGATGAATCATGGGAGCGTGCTGTGTTGCGGTGGCGTGCTCGCAATCATGTCAATGGTCTGATGTATGGCAACGGTGGGCTGAGTTCGTGGACCCGAGATTTCGTTCTCAACATGAAAACCCATGAATCCACAGATGGGCGAGACGAAACAGTGGTAGAATTCTGCTTTGATCCACTGTATTGGCCCATGCATGATTGCTATTCAACAACCTATCCCAATGGATCACCGTTCCAGGCCTGGCGTGCCGGGTTCCGCGAAGGTGTGAAGATGTGCCTGGATCGTGGACGCAGACCCACAGTGAGTGAATTCAAGGATCGTGTGCATAAACGTAATTTTGATCATCTCACGATATGGCACAACATAGGCTGCGATGTTGAAAATGGATTTTGGGCCATAGCCGGTGCCCGTCAAGGCACATACATGACCATGCTTTCGGACTGGGACTATCGAGAAGTGCAGTGGTTTGATACTCTAAAAACCATATGGGAATCCACAGTGGCTGAACAAGACCCAGCAGGGGTGATTGATTTTTATACCGATCCATTGAACACACAATTGGGCTTGCCCATGGCGTTCATGCCCCCGTTCCAGAGCGCATTTTTCAAAGATCATTATAGATCTAACTGGCAGAATCTCGGCGTAATGACTAGAGAGATTGATGTGATCCGGAGACAAGAAGGATGGTAAACAACAAAGGAGATGAAGTCACACAGGATTTCAAATCCAAGTTTCTCAGTGATGCTGAGATAATGAAACAAAAGTTAGACAGTGTCAGCTCTAGTCTCTGCCTGGCCAAATGGAAACAGGTCAGCCTGCATCTCACCACAGGACATACCAACAGTTGTTATCATCCGCCTTTGCATAAAATACGCATCGAGGACATACAACGCAGTCCATCGGGTATCCACAACACAGAGCATAAAAAACAGCAACGCCGATTGATGCTGGAAGGCACACGTCCAGGAGAATGCCAGTATTGTTGGAACATGGAAGATTTGGGAGAAATGTCGGATCGTCATTACAGATCCGGAGAACCCTGGGCGGCTCGTGATTTTGAAAAAATAATCAATGCGCCCTGGGATCAGGATATCACTCCCAGTTACGTAGAAGTCAATTTTAATTCTGTGTGCAATCTCAAATGTAGTTATTGTAGTCCTCAATTTTCTACATCTTGGATGGAAGAAGCAGAACGTCACGGCTCCTGGCCCACTGCTACACCTCATAACGATCCTGCTTATTTCCAAGGAGATCGCAAACCCATACCTTTCCGTGAACATAATCCCTATCTTGAAGCCTTCTGGCAGTGGTGGCCCACGCTGTATCCGGGATTGGAACACTTTCGCATGACCGGCGGCGAGCCCATGATGGACAAGAACACCTATAGAGTGTTTGACTATGTCATGGCTCATCACAATCCGCGACTGCATTTGAATGTGACATCCAACTTCTGTGCCGACGAACGGCTTTGGCAACGCTACAAAGGCTATGTGAAAATGATCTGCGACAATGAACGTGTGGAGCATTTCATGCAGTATGTGAGCCTTGATGCTTGGATGGATCGGGCAGAGTATATACGGCATGGCATGGATTTTGCCCTGTTATGGGACCGTGTGAATCAATTCTTGACAGAGATACCGCAACGTAGTTCTATTACTTTTATCATAACCATGAACAACTTGTCCGTGACCAGTTTCCAAGAACTCATGGTGGGTATGTTAGGCCTGCGTCAGATCTACTCCAACACTTATCAGCGTGTATGGTTTGATACCCCTGTGCTGAGAAACCCGGCCTGGCAGAGCTTGCAAATCCTTCCTGAAAGTTATGCGGACAAACTGGAAGAAGTCTGGGTATACATGATGAAAAATCTCGAAACAGAACAATCAAGATTCAAAGGTTTCAAAGATTACGAACTGCAAAGATTAGACAGAGATATCGCATGGATGAGAGAAGGACAGAAATTAGATCCAGAATATGTGCGCCGGCAACGTGCGGATTGGTTCCGTTTCTTCGATGAACACGATCGTCGTCGAGGAACTAGATTTCTCAAAGTCTTTCCTGAAATGCTCGAATGGTGGGCTGAGTGTGGATATCTTGCCAATCACAATTGAGCACGGTTTACCATTGGGTTATGTAGAAGTCAATGATCATATTGTAGTTGATCATATCCAATCTCAGCGCGGAATCTATGTAATTTCTCTCAAGACCCTGGTGATGCGTATGGCATTGGTGATTGAGAGTTTGACCAATGGTAGTGTCGTTGCTGTGGAGAAGACAGACGAGTGTGTGGCCACACAATGGCATATAGTTAATCATCCTGAATTTATGTCTTGGTTCCTCAATCACCAACTTAGATGGATCACGGGCGGAGATGCTGACAATTCTATATGCAATCTCAACAACGAGCATTTTTTGCAAGCCACCATAGGAAGCCAAATTTCCAACTTGGCATTAGAGCGAGAATCTTGTGCTCGACCTTATAAATTTCTTTTTACCAATCGAAAAATTAGACCACATCGTAGATATCTCATATCACAATTAAAACAACAAGGTATGCTCGACCATGCTCTTTGGTCATGTCTAGAAAATTTTAACACCTGGGCGCATGCAGATTTTAATAGGATATATGCCGACGGGACCAGCATGAAGACCCATTTATTACCGCCTGGCTATGATCCTGATATCGCACCTACATGGATCGATGGTGTGATTTATCCACGCCAGTTCAATGATACCTATTTTAGTCTGGTTGCGGAAACCGTATTTGAGTATCCACACAGTTTCCGCACAGAGAAAACCTACAAGCCTATCCTGGCTGGGCATCCTTTTGTTATCTGCGCCAACACAGGATTCTATCAGGATCTGCACCGCATGGGATTTAGGACGTTTGGGTCGTTGATTGATGAATCGTTTGATACTATAATAGATGGTAAAGGGCGACTGGACAGATTGATACAAGAAGTTGGTTGGTTATGCGATCAAGATCTAGATCAGTTTTGGGCCGAAACGCGAGATATCTGTTTATATAACCAACAGCATGCCCAAGAACTACATACTAACCAACAGAAAACATTCACTGTGAAATTCCAAGAGTTCATGCATGCCACGTAAAGACAACGAAACAGATCTCGAATACAAACGCCGGGTGATTGATATCAAATCCCAGAGTTTTTGTGGAGCCAAATGGTATAATGCCACCATCTGGTTGGGATCCGGCATGACTACCAGTTGTCATCACCCGCTGCCCCACAAGGTCAGTGTGGAAGAGGTAGAAGCCAATCCCAAAGCATTGCACAATACTGCCAAAAAAAAATCCGAACGTGCAATGATGCAACGCGGCGAACGCCCATCGGGATGCGAATACTGCTGGAAGATTGAAGACATAGGTCGGGACAACGTCAGCGACCGTGTGTATAAGACAGTGATATATTCAGACGAGGACCTTGATGATGCATACCATACTCCAGCGGACCAAGACGTGGATTTACAAACCTTGGAAATTGCCTTTGATAGGACTTGCCAGTTCGCTTGTTCTTATTGTAATCCTGCTTTTAGTTCTACATGGGTTCGGGATATTAAACAACACGGTGCTTACACCGGCCTGGTATCAGATGGGCGTAATCATTTCACTCACGCTCATGACAGCAGTCAGTTGTATACATTCAATGATCGGAATCCTTATGTGGACGCATTTTTCGCTTGGTGGGAATCAGACCTCCATAGAACGCTGAAAGAACTACGCATCACCGGGGGTGAACCTTTGATGTCTGGTTCCACCTGGAAGTTGATTGATTGGTTTCGCGACAATCGCGGCAAATCGCAAACACGTTTGGCTATCAACTCAAATCTTGGCATGGAATGGGAAGTAATTGAACGCTTGTTAGATTCATGCGAAGGCATAGATCTAGATATCTACACCAGCAATGAAAGTATTGGACGCCACGCTGAATACATTCGCGATGGACTTGATTACGGTCAATGGACAATGAACATGGAACGTATCATGCAGTCAAAAAAACTGAGAGGACTGCATGTGATGTGTACCATCAATGCTTTGTGCTTGGAAAGCCTGCCAGAGTTCCTGACCTATCTCATGCTATGGAAACAGGACTATGGTTCGGACTTTCCTAACTTCACGCTGAACATCCTACGCTTTCCCAGTTTCCAAAGCCCTTTAGTGTTGCCTGACAATATCCGTATGCATCATAGAGATAGATTACAGTCATGGTTGGATCGTTGGACTGACAATGTTATGATGCATGATCATGAACGCAATCACATGCAAAGATTGATCGATTATCTTGACGTGGTCAAGACTCCGCATTCAGATGCGTTCGACATGCCACGATTGCACAATGACTTCCGACAATTCTATGACCAGTATGATGTTCGCAGATCAAAAGATTTTGGCTCGACTTTTTCACATCTCAAAGATTGGTATGATACCATATGAACTTTGATGCACAAATAGCAAATCTAAAAACACAATATGATGTGCTTGAGGTAATCGATCTTGATCATTGGCATACCATGGATTATGAACATGCCCAGGCTTGGTTAGATGATGTCTGCGATAAATTATATCGCGAAGAATACACCCCTAATCAAAGGTTAATATTTGTTCAACGATGTGGTGATGTTTATGTTAAATCTCAATCAGTGGGATTGATTCTAAGAAATTTCCAAATTATCTTAAATGAAAAAGATATATCTAATTTTTTTGTTATCTTAATCAGTAACAATCCCAATCTTGAAAAAGAAATAAGTTTTATAAAATCTATAAGTTTGGACCCTGTGGCTATAACCGCACTCTATTGCGATCATGGAGCCTGGACGCCAAAAGTTCTTAATCAACATCCTCACAGCAACAAAGAGCATTATCAATATGGATCGGCTAATCCTATCAAGATCTCTCTATCTGCAATAAGCAAACGAGAAAAATTTTTACTGACTGAAAGTAAAACATTTTGTATGTATCCTTGGATACATCTACATGCCTGGCCAACGGGGCAAGCGTTTCCTTGTTGTCATGCTGAGACTGTTGGACAAATCGGAGACTGTAAAACGCAATCTCTATCTGAGATTTGGAACGGCGAGTCAATGAAACAACTCAGAAAAGATATGTTGAATGAAAATCCAAATACAGCGTGTAATCGCTGTTATGAACAAGAGATATCAGGGTTTTTCAGCGGTAGGAAAAGCGCAAACAAGCACCATGGTCATCACATTGATTTTGTATCCGAAACCGTACAGGATGGTAGTTTTGAACGTTTTGAAATGACATATTGGGATATTAGATTCAGTAATCTATGTAATCTTAGTTGTCGTAGTTGTGGCCATATATTTTCTAGCTCATGGTATCAGGATCAGGCCAAGTTAGCTGGATCGGGCTGGAAAGCCGCAAATAAAGTTTTGAATTATGCTGGAAGAACACAAACAGATATTTGGGAACAGTTGTTGCCTCATATTGACTATGTAGAACAGATTTATTTTGCCGGCGGTGAGCCTCTGATGATGGAGGAGCACTATAGCATCCTGGAAGAACTAGAACGCCGCGGACGTTTTGACGTAAGGCTCATTTATAATACCAATTTTACACACGTCAAACTCAAAGACCGCACTGTTTTTGATTATTGGAAAAAATTTGATTCAGTGGCAGTAGGTGCGAGTTTAGATGCAATGGGGCCTAGAGCCGAGTATATTCGTAAAGGCACAGAATGGGATCAAGTCGAACGTAACAGACAAAAGATGCTGGAAGTCTGCCCCAAAGTTGATTTTTATATATCTCCAACTCTTAGCATCATGAATGCCTGGCATCTTCCTGATTTCCACCGTCATTGGGTTGAAAAAGACTTTATCCGTCCCCAAGACCTCAATGTCAACATATTGCAAGACCCATCGCATTATAGGATAGATATTGCACCTATAAAATATAAACAGAGATTGCGGATTCGATTTGAAGAACACATACAGTGGTTGCGCGATCTAGATCCACTGCAAAGAGCCACAGTCGGTTTCGAGTCTGCAATCAAGTTCATGATGGCCACAGACAATAGCAATCTGATTGATAAGTTTTGGTCAAAAACTCAAGAACTTGATGCTATCAGGAATGAAAATTTGTTAAATATACTGCCAGAGCTCGACGCATTAAGATGAAAATACCTCATGAAAAATTTTGTGTTCTACCCTGGATAAGTCTTGAGACCAGTCCTGTTGGCACGGTGAGACCTTGCTGTCTGGCCATGGATGAAATAGTCGACGATCAAGGAAGTAAATTCAAGCTCACTGATTCTACATTTGACGAGATACAGAATAGCCAACATCTAAAAAATCTGCGGCAACAGTTCCTAGATGGCCAGCAACCACAGACCTGCCGACGATGTTGGCAAGAAGAGCGTGCTGGCCGCACATCTAAACGCATGCACACTCTGGATCGCCTCAAGCACATGGGGATTTCTGATCATTGGACTACGGATGCTAAACCTTTGATGTTCCTGGATCTCAAACTGGGCAACATCTGTAATCTCAAGTGCAGGATCTGCGGATCATGGTCTTCGTCAACTTTCGCTACAGAAGAGTTGAACTTTATTGTTGATAGAGAAGATAAAAAGAAAAGTTTCCATTATGAAATGTTGAGAGATGGAGCCTGGCCCAGACACAGTGATCGATTCTGGCAGGAACTAGATTCGGCCATGGCCCAAGTCCGATACATTGAGTTCACTGGTGGCGAACCTTTCATGATCCGAGAGCATTTTGATCTACTGCGCCGCCTGGTAGACCGTGGATATGCTCATCAAATTGAAATACACTACAACACCAACGGCACACAATATCCAGCAGATGCCGAAGACATATGGTGCCATTTCCGGCACGTAGAGATCGCTTTTTCTGTGGATGATGTGGGAGAGAGATTTGAGTACCAGCGTAGCAATGCCAGTTGGTCAGAGGTCAATCACAATATCGAACTGTTCCGACAGATGAGATCTAGGAACTCAAATATCACTCTGCAGGTGTGTTGCACCATCAATGCGTTCAACGTGCTGTATCTGTCCGACGTGGCACAATGGATCGATCGTCAAGATTTTAATTTTGTCTACTGGAACATGTTGCATGATCCCTACTATTTCAGTATTGCTAACCTGCCCGAACGTGCTAAACAGGCAGTTCGACAGAGATTGTCAAGTGAATGGGTGCCTGAACCTTTCCGGTCTGAGTTTAATCGCGTGGTAGATTTCATGGCCAATGGTGCCAGCACCGATGGTAAGATGCTGAGGATAAAAATACAGGATCTAGACTTCAAGCGTGCCCAGGATCTCCGCCAAGTATCACCTGAGTTAGCACGAGTGATAGATTATGAAGTCTGAAACACTGTGCATGGCTCCATGGACACACACATATCTCTCGCCACAGACCGAGAGGAGGATGTGTTGTGCCAGTCGTGAGCCTGCACAGAACTTTGAACAATATATAGACACCGCTGCCGGCAGCGGACGTTATATTCCCATCACACTGGATGAACATTGGAACAGTGAACCAATGAAATCTGTGAGACGGCGCATGATGGCCGGCGAGACCTTGCCAGAGTGTGCGGTGTGCGATGAGAAGTTATTGAATACAGATGTCTATCGCAGTTATTTTTGGGGACTGTTTGGTCACAAGTATGATGAAGCCATGGCAGCCACCACACCCGACGGTGTAACTGCACTGAAACCAGTGAGTTGGGACTACAGATTTAGTAATCTTTGCAACTTTAAATGTCGTATGTGCGGTGATATGCTATCAAGTTCTTGGGAAACCGAAGAGAAGCGGCACGACATGGTAGACTGGTCAAATCCTAAAAACAACTGGATGCGGCCTGATGTCAAACGTGAAATCACACAGTTCCAGAACACACAGGTAGAAGCAGAGTTTGCTCAAGCAGTAGAAGAACATCGTGTAGAAGAAATCTATTGGGTGGGCGGAGAGCCGCTGATGTATGAACAGCATTGGCGCTATATGAAAAGAATTATTGAACTAGGTGATGGACCGCGACTTTATGCAAGATATAATACCAACCTTAGCCGCGTGGATTATAATGGGATTAGTCTTTATCGTGATTTGCTGGCAAATATACGAGACTTCCAAATCTGTGCAAGCATCGACGGAACAGGACCTATCGGAGAATACATCAGAACCGGTTTGGCCTGGCCCGTATTTTTAGAAAACTTTAAACGTGGCCTAGAGATCGCTCGACATCGCAGACAGCTGCGATTGGACTTCACTTTGACTCTGCCAGGTTTGTTCGAAGTCGACTCTATGCAACGCACGGCCGATGAACTGGGAGTTGACATCTTGGCCAAAGTGGTCTTTGCCTTTACTCCGGACATTGTAATGAGCCCCATGGCATTGCCTAGAGAAATACTAGATCGCAAAGTGGATGAGATAGTGCCTGCCACACGTGGTGCACTCCGAGATGTGTTACTACAACTTAAACAAAGACCCACGTTTGCGGAACAATGGCCTGATCAATATCAAGCAGGTCTTGCACGAGGCAAGGCTCGTGTGTTAAAATTAGAACAGATAAGGAATGATTCGTTCACTATGGACGACATATTGATAAAAGATGCAGACATATATCGCTGGTGGCAGGACATTAGACCAAGTAACCATTGAGCTTAGGAATAGAGACACACAAGAACTGTTTCCTGTTCGTATTAATGTGTTTGATAACTCCTTGAGCCATAAGTGGTTGCAATCTCTCAATGACTTATTAAAAGGCAACTATCATTTAGAAAAGAACTATTGCTTTTTTGGTTTTGTTGATCACAAGCGCAACGGTTGGCATATACTCAACGAAGTAAATCGTAGCATTGAAGCCGTCAATCGTGCTGGTCTTGGTTATCATATCGATGATTACTTTGATATGGCCAATACTATCACAGACGAACCCATAGACGGGCGCACCGTGGGACGCAACATCCGGCAAGAAAAACTCAACTGGTTACATAGATATTTTGAAGATCTTCAAGGTGTCAGTGGCGCACCAAAAGAATACTACTTAAAGGCCGACGCCGAAACACGCTGGCATATTCGACAGCTCAACTTGCTGTGCCATGAGTTTGAGTCATGGGCACTGAGTTACCGTAAACAGATAGAAGCACCTGAATGGCAACGACCCAGCCAACTCATGTGTTGGCTCAATGCTCCACGCTTCATGCTGGACGAACAGGACTATGAACTGTTTGGCATAGACACCATCAATAGGCCTCTAGGCGGAGTGTTCGTGGGAGTAAACAAGGCAGTAGGCAAACACCATTGGGAAGTGTTCCAAGACGAAGGTAGAGACAGCAGAGTGGGAGAATTAGTGTCAACCACACTACGCAATCAAACAGAAGCCGCTGGCGACTTCGATATCGAATGGGCAAACAACCCTGGCAACCATGAATGGCAAAAGATAAGGTTACAAGAGTTTCGCGAATGGCTGACAGTCAACGGATTTGACCCTGAGGATCCTGCCCTGACCATTGGTCACCCACAGGTTGGACAAGTAGATCTTGTTGATACATTTTGGACGAATAATCATCGTGTGATATGGGACCGTTTAAATACGCATCTAGATGTCTACAGAGTTCGAACCAGTGATGCCGAATGTGTCTATGACTATTGCTGGAGCGATCCTGACTATCGAGCTAGACAGATACAAATCATAGGAGAAAAAAATGAAATGGTTCACAAACTTGATCAACCGGATCAAACTTGAAATACGCTATAGAAAAAAACTTAAAGAGTTACGCAAAAGAGATCCCTTTATCTATAAATGAAACACATCCTTGGTATCAGTGCAGGGTTCCATGATGCGGCAGCCACTGTCATCAGATCAGATGGTGAAATAGTCTTTGCCGGCCACTCAGAACGCTACAGCAAAGAGAAAAACGATCCTACTATTTCGCTTAGTCTACTCAAAGAACTGTGTGAGTGGGATTACGATACAGTGGCGTTCTATGAACGTCCTTGGATGCACAACATACAGCAGGTATTTTCTAGGCAACGCAACTTTGGCCCTTGGACCACACGCGGTGCATTGGAAAAGCATCTTGGCTCTTGGTATCAGATACCGGCTCGTCGAGAAGTCAGCGCCAGCCATCATCTTAGTCATGCAGCCGCGGGCTTTCAAACATCACCATTTGACCGTGCAGTAGTTGTTGTTATAGATGCCATTGGTGAGTTAGATACTGTTAGCATCTATCGTGCCAGATACGACAACAAGGGTCGGGCACAATATCAGAGACTATGGCGCCAAATGTATCCTCACTCAATTGGATTGTTCTACAGCGCCATGACTGATCGTGTGGGACTGAAACCCATGGACGAAGAATACATCACCATGGGCATGGCCGCCTGGGGTCGAGATACGTGGTACCAAGCCTTGAGCAATCGCGTGATCAAAGACTACAACAGCATTGAACTCAATGAAAACTTCCATATAGGAGTTGACTCAACATTTTTAGAATCAGCCACCAACGAAGACATTGCCTGCGCCGCGCAGTTAGTGGCTGAAGATCTCATAATGAGTGTAATGAAAAAAGCTCGCCAACTCACAGGCGAAACCAATCTTGTATACATGGGTGGTGTGGCGCTGAACTGTTTGGCCAATAGAAACCTAGGAAACATTTATGAAAATATTTGGATCATGCCTTGTCCTGGTGATGCTGGTAGCAGCCTTGGTGCTGCCGCTCTGGCTCATGGGGGTAGAGTTAACTGGAGAAATCCTTATCTCGGTCATGATATACCTGGCTCTTATCCTGCTGTGGAGCTTGTGGATAGGCTATTTGCTGAACAGATTGTGGGAGTTGCCTCGGGACGAGCCGAGTTTGGCCCCCGCGCACTGGGAAACCGTAGCCTCCTTGCAGACCCTAGAGGCAGCGAGATCAAGGAACGAGTCAATGCGATCAAGAAAAGACAGCAGTTCAGACCGTTTGCTCCAGTGATACTAGAAGAATATGTCAACGACTATTTTGAAATGCCCCAAGGATATACCAATAGTCCTTACATGCAAGTGGTAGCACGTTGTCGCCATCCGGATCATTTTCCTGCTATCATACATGTAGATAAGACCAGTCGTGTTCAAACAGTAAACAAGAACTGTGGATCGGGCATACGTCAATTATTAGAAGCATGGTATGCCAAAACAGGGTGTCCTATGTTGCTTAACACCAGTTTGAACATCCGTGGAGAGCCCATGGTCAATGATCGAGTCGATGCCGATCGATTTGAAAAACTCTATGGAGTAAAGGTCTGTAGTTAAATGATTCAGCCTCATTGCCAGGTAAGAACACCACATCAGAAAAAATAAAATTATGATTATAAAACAAGTCACCGATGGCTTTTACCAGATATCTAAAATTCTTAGCGATAATTTATTGATGGATCTCATAAGAGAATTTAGTCATTCATACAAATGGGATCGACTAGACTCAACGGATCCTGAAGCCCGGATACGTTTGCAAAACAGTCTTCACATAGACAGCGAGTTGTCACAAAGAATTAAAAAAGAACTTGAACCCGTGGTAGAATTTACACAGAATATAATCGGCCGCACACTTTATCAAAACTCTCCTCAATTATGGGAGGATAGCCCAGGATATATCAATGTCATACACTGCGACACTAGTCCTAATCTTTCTGTAAACATACAGATATATCTTTCAAACAGTGTGGAAAACATTGGAACCCATTGTTTCAAAGATGATACCTGGTATTCAGTTCCTTACAAATTAAATTGCGGATACATCATGGTTGATCCTACAAAGCTATTGCACGGAACAAAATATCCTGTAGTTGACCAGCGTAGGAGTCTCTATCAAAGTTACAGAGACCAACCCACGCAAGTCGATATTTGGTAATTAGAGATAAGTTTCAAGGCCACCACGACGACGGATATCCTGAGTACAGCAACTCACACCACCATCCCAGAAATAACTGTGACGTAGTTCAGCAATAATAGGTTCAATTTTGTGTTGAGCACAAAAGTCGAATACCTGTTTGTTATAGGCCGAAAAAATCACATGACTTTCATCTAACACAAGACAGTTGACATCAAAAACTGTTTCACTCACAAAGCCTGTCCACTTATTGAGGTAGGTATCTACATAATTTATAAATTCTGGAGTTGGTGTTTGTCCTTGCACATACCAGCGCCCATTGAAATTATCTTCTTTGAACTTGCCAACTTCCATGGCCGCCCAGATTGAGCTGTCCCAGATCTTGCACACATCCCATCCTGGAAAATCTCTGTCAAAGTGTAGATTCTGATCGTGTTTACTGCTCAGTATGACCCCGGGCTTTAAAATCGCAAACACAGCATCGCCGTGCCCATCTGTGACAGCTTCGTGTATGCGGTATTGAGGACCTAACACATTATCTACGATCCATCTTGTTTGATCTGGCCTCAAGAATTCAGAATTATCAAAGAACACATCTCGCCCCACACGCACAATACAGCTGGCGCTGGCACCATTAAGTATGCAATTTTCGTCATAGCCTCGTCGTCCATTGTCTTGATGGGGACTGATTACTTGATCACCGTATACAGCACAGATAGAGTTGAGTTCTTCAATCTGCAGAACACGTAAAAGTTTTTGTCCCAATGTAATTTGCCAGTCTCTGGGAGTCAGCGGTGGTAACGGAGCACCTTCTTGTTCGATCTGCCAGCGTTGGAATTGATTGATATCTGGCAGGTCCGGTCTTTTTACTGTAGCTCCATAAGTTTCAATTATCTTTTGCAAATTATTCAAATCCTCGGCAGTTTCTGCTAGGATTTGTTGCAATTGATTGCGTACCTGTGTGTCCGCAATGAAATCAAAATAGTCAGGATCATAGGCGCGACCTACGATCACTTCTTCTAGAGGTTGCCAACTGGTATAACTGTTTACGAGTGGTTGCATAGTTTGAGACTTTTTTTAAGTAGGGTATTTAAACGGTCACCTTTGCTGGACAAAAATAACTGCTGATTGTGTTCCAGAGACGATCTACATTGCACATAGATAGAATGTAAATCGATCTGCATGAGTCTTTCAAATTCTTTGCAGGCCCGATCCCACCGTTGGGTATTGTCTTCGATGCCGTCATATGAGTGATCGATCACACGGTCGAACGTGTGATACCCCATGTTTTTCAATTGTGCTATGCTTCCTTGGGCGCCAAATATCATAAACAACTGACAATGCTTGATGGGTTTAAATGTTTTTTCGGTGAGGAAAACTCCTCTACTTTGATCTACGTCCAAGTGAGTCTCAAGCACTACATTGAGATAACTATCTTCGAAATGTGCAACCACTGTGTTGGCATAAAGATTATGTTCCTGCGACGAGAGATCGTCTGCTCGAAATGGACAATGTTGTAAAAACTCGTGCGTGTTAGCACGCAGGTTGCCAAATCTGTCCACTTCGATAGGGTTATCAATTTCTCTGTCGTCCACCGATACATTGTAATTGTAAGAGAAAAATCCTTGACTGTGTAATCCCAGCGTCCAGATTCTGGCCATGGTAGTAGCCCGCCACCACTTGTGAGTCCTCACCAATGCTGTGTATTTGTGGCTTCTTGGGCGATCATGAAATTCGATAGGGGTATTGGTATTGCGCATACGATACAAACATTCATCGTCAACAAAATAATGGAATCCAGGCAATTGATCAGCGGCAGAATTTGCGCTGGTAAATTGTATGAGATCACAATCTATATCGTATTTTTGAAATTGCGCATAGAGATGATCTCGTATGCGTCTCGGATGATCGCCTTCGCTGTAAAAAAACCAAAGTGTAATATTTTTTGATCGTAGTTTTTCCTTGATCATGATAGGCAGTAGAGAAAACCAATCAATGCCAAAATCGAAAAAACTCAAACTTATGGGATATAGAGTGGATCTGTCTGATTGGGTCCAATCAACTATTTGATATGGTATATTTTCTTGATTGAGATATTCAAAAAAATGCACAGGCTCGCTGTAAGGCCAGTTGGTGCTGAATTTACGCCAGTCTTGGGTATAAGGTCTGGCATTCCATTGGGCAAGATTGGGATAGGGTTTCCCATCAATGATTTTATCTACGCAAAACTTTACCATTGAGATATCATTGTGGTTAACTCTTTCCACAGTATATTTTCAAACTCACGGCTATAAAACCATTGTTTATTGTATTCTACGGTGTCAGCAACATGCGTTTGTAATTGCACACGCTCTGTGGCGGTCATGTTATCCAAGTCGCTCAATAGTTTACCTATGCGCATGATACGAGATTGATCATCGTATTCATCGTAGTCCTCATTCCAAAACGCAGAAAAGGTTTTAAATCCGTAACGCCGCAGATATTCTAGACTATTTTTACATGAAACTAATATAAAAGGTTGTTGCATCACGATGGGCTTAAAAGTTTTTTCTGTGAGATGTTGCCGACGACCTTGGTAGACAGTTTCTGTGACAACTTGCAACAAAGTCTGTTCTGCCTGCGACCATAAATCGATTCTATGGCTGTTTCTAGCATAATCCGTTCCTTGATCAATGATCAATGGTAAATCTACGTGGCCTAAATGAATATCATGAATCTGACATAACTCGACCACGGTTTTCTTTTCATATGGACATGTTGCAGGAAAACTTATCAAGTTATTGTATATTAATTCTCTATCAATGAGTTCATCCAACAATAATAATCTATGTTTTCTCTTACCACCAATTATGTTATTAGGGCACAAAAAAGTTTTTATTGGTTGCCGTTGTCTAAATGGCTTAGATAAGAAAGTTCGATCATAACCGCGATACCAGTCGAGAGATGCCCAAGCGTGAAAGAAGTAGTAGTGAGATTCAAAGTCATACATATCACATATCTGTTCGACAAACTCACTGTGATGTTCGCTGGTTACGAGATGCCGAGTTCCTGTGTTAAAAATGTTAACAAATTTAGATAAGGTGTCATTGGCAGTTTCAAGATGCAAAGGTTCCTGATCCCAAAAAAGATATCTAACTACATCGTTATTGGGGGAATTAGGATCATCAGGTAGGGCAGAACTGATACTTGGCACGCTACACAAATTATTAAAATCTACACTGCCGAATGGATCAAACCAATGGATACTATGATAATCATGTTGTTTGACAACGGGTAAAAAAGTGTTATAATAAATTTCATCGATACGAATCATGTTTGACGTCTTTTACCTTGATACACCAACTTATTTTTTTCCGCATGAAAGAAAAGCGGATTCCATTAAGCATGCCTGCGAGTTGAGCCGCACGAGATACTTATGGGTGGTAGATGGGGTCAACGACTATTCTCGATTTGATTTTGATTGGGAGCCAGTACCATGGGAATCTGCACAAACTCATGTATGGCCCAGCCAGCATCAGGAAAATGGTGGAACGTATCTTATACCCAAAACTGGTATGCGAGATGTCAACCGAACTCATGACATAATCAAACGCATAGGCAGCTATCCAAGGATAGGTATAGATCATGGAGATGGTCTGCTGATCCCGTGTCGAGAAAAGACTCGGTATATTTCGGACTACTTTGGCACACTTAGGCGCATACTCGGCAAATGTCAACATCAATATGTGTGGATAGTGTCCAGTGTGTGTGATTACAGCAGGTTTGATTTTACCTGGCATCCGTCAGAATGGCAGCAGGACATGTTGCATGTATGGGCCAGTGATGATCAGAAGTTTGGTGATACTTTCCTGGTGCATGTGCCCAGTTTCCTTGAGAAATCCAAGGAACTGGCTTTGCTGGAATGGTTTGATACCATACACTTCGTAGAAGGCCAATCAGTGCCTCGGCGTCCTGTGCCTGTGTGTCGACATGAGCATGACAGCCAAGTGCCTGCTGTGTGGGGATACGATTTCCAGGCACCGGTGGTGCAGTTTGTGCGGCACGATGCTGTTGAAAATGTTCCTGCCATGAATCTCTGGAGAGAGAAAGTTAAAACCATTATTCCACTCACACCTGGAGCCAGTTCTGTGCTGGTTCCGAGGGAAGCCAAAAATCATCTCAAAACACAGTTATATGATTATCCCCACATAGATAAAACACACAAAAACAAAAACAATGACAGACCCCTTGATATCGTTTTTATTTCCAATGGTGAACCCAATGCTGATCAAAATTGGCAGACTTTGATTTACGCCCTGCAAAGAGGGCATGACAATAGAGCAGTGCGTAGCGATGGTGTCAACGGCCGTGCGGCAGCCTATCATGCGGCAGCTCAAGCATCAACCACTGATTGGTTTTTCGCTGTGTTCGCGAAGTTAGAAGTGGTCAACAATTTTGATTGGGCTTGGCAGCCAGATCGCATGCAGGCCGCCAAACACTACATTTTCCATGCTTTCAATCCTATCACAGGATTGACCTATGGACATCAGGCCATGATCGCTTACAACAAAAGATTGGTTTTGGCCAATGCCGGTCGCGGATTGGATTTCACCTTGGATGACGAACATGAAGTAGTGCCCGTGGTGTCGGGCACAGCGCAATACGCTTACACTGCTTGGTCGGCCTGGCGCACTGCCTTCCGCGAGTGTGTTAAATTGCGTGGACAGACAGATGTAGAAAGCCAACACAGGCTGAAGAAATGGCTCACAGCAGGTGCAGGAAATCCCAACGGGCAATGGTCCGTGTGGGGAGCTGAGGATGCTGTGACTTACTATGATGAAGTCAACGGTGACTTCGAAGCGTTGAAGAAAAGTTATGAGTGGTCTTGGTTGGCCACGTATGCCTTGCTCAGGCGCAATCTGTCACCTGATCAATGACATACTCCACTTCTAAATCTGTGAGTTCAGGATAGATAGGCAGGCTCAGCGCACGACGACTCAGTGCCGACGCACAGCTCAAGATATCAGGACCTTGATATGCACGGAACAGGCCAATCTCGTGCAGAGGTTGCACATAGTGTATCTTGGTCTCTATCTTGCGTATGGCTAGATTTTTTTGCAGGATGTCTCTATTGTTGATGTCAATCACGAACTTATGATAGGCATGATCATGCTCATTGTCTTGATCTATCAAGCAACGCACATCGGTATTCTTTAAACGTTCTCGCCAGTAGCCTGCTATCTTGGCTCGGCGTATCTGCCATGTGTCGATATGTCGTGTTTTAACCATCATATGGGCACAGTCGATCTCGCTCATGCGGCTGTTGGTTCCGGTGTCGTTGTGGGTGGATTTACCGTTGTCTCTCCAGGCTCTGACCCAGTGCAGGAGATCTGAATCATTGGTGATTACTGCACCGCCGTTGCCATAGCAAGGCAAGTTCTTCATGGGATCAAATGACAAGGCAGATGCATTACCAATACGAATGCAATCTGCGGCCAACCAGTGCTGTGCCGCATCTTCGATAACGATCTTGTCGTTCAGCGTCCATTGTCGCCAGGTGTTGATGTCACCCATGTGGGTAATGGCGGCCCCATACAGTCCAACCAACACTATGGCCTGGAAACTGATATCCGGAATCTTTTTTACGTCAAGGATGCCATTGTGATCCGTATCAACGAATGCGACATCCCAACCTGCTCGAATAAAAGCATTGGCAGTTGCCGCATAGGTCAGGCTGGGAATCAACACAGTGGGAGGATTGGGCACAGCAGAGTTTTTGGCGTAGAATTCCGCGATGGCTTCCAGAGCCGATGTGCCAGAGTGAACACACACAGCATATTTTACATGATTGCGCTTGGCCAGCCAAGACTCAAATTCGGCAGTGAAGTTGCCATTCATGAGTTGGCCACTGCGCAACACTTCATCTGTGGCGTCTAGTATCTCCTGGCGGAGATTGTTATACTGTTTTTTCAGCCCAGTAAACGGAACTGTTAAGCCATTCATAGTATCTCTGGAAACCTTCTTCGATGTCTACTTTGGGATCGTAACCAAAATCTCTGCGGGCCGCATCGATATTTAACGCACCTCTGCTGGGAAAGTCTGCGTCTTTGTCACGCACTTCTACCGAACCTCGTCCCACGATCTTCACTGCCAAATTGGCCGCGTCCAGCAGGCTCCATGAATGGCTCTTGGTAATGTTATAGGTTTGATCGTTGGCTGTGGTGCTCAATGCCGCTGCCACTATACCATCTGCGGCATCGCCCACATAAGTGAAGTCTAATGTTTCAGACGCTCCGTTGACCTTGAGTGTTCCGCCACGCATGGCTGTCAGCAGAAACTTTGAAATAACACGATCTTCAACATCGAGTTCTCCGTATACAGCGGAAGGACGAATAATGACATGATCAAAAAGACCGCGCCTACTATAATCTCGGACAAGCCATTCTCCTGCAAGTTTCATGATGCCATACTGCCCTTGTGGACGGCATTCGGCATCTTCTGTGACATCGTCAGTGAAGTCTCCATAGACCATACTGCTACTAATATATATGAATTTGCACACATGATTGTTCTTTGCGGCTTCGAGCAAATTGAGCAAGCCCTCGCTCATAGCACGTGATCCTATCATAGGATTGACATTGACCACTTTCTGCCGGGGAAAACTGGCCATGTGTATCACAGTATCGGGCTTATAGTGTTTGACCAGCCAATCGATTCCAGAATGATCAGCGATATCTATACGATGTGTGCGTAGTTCGATCTCGGGTATCTTGGCACGGCGTTCGCGCATGAGATAATTCAATTCGTCTTGTGGTACCAATCCGTAGTTGGTTTGTGTATCTGTGATAGATACTTCGTGACCGAGATCTAACAATCTACGCACCACATTGTGTCCAATTAGACCTAATCCTCCGGTGACTAATATTTTTCTTTTTATTTCCATTTCAAATAATACTCCGTTGCTGATTTGTCTTCTACGTCACCATACACTATACATTTTACACCAAATGTATTTGGATCTGGGCGTATTATGTAGCAGGGATCTTTACAGTGGTTACGAATCCATTGACCTTTTTCTGAATCCATAAATTCGGCCAAAGGAACAGCGGCATAGAGTTCAGGATCATCTACATCGCCCATTGAAAAACTGTGGAATGTTATTTTCTGCACTGCTACGATTATAGCAGATTTATGATGTTTGATCTACAAATTCGGCACTCATGGGGAATACTGTGGCAATGACTTTCGCACAGGCTCTAGCTACTTCCATGTGTTCTTTCTGTGTGCCATTACCACTGCGCAGTTCAATGAAGTGTATCCATGATCTTAATGTGCCTTGCATGTAGAGTCTGCTTTCAGTCAGGCCTTCGGGCAACACAGCACGGGCCTGTTCTTTGGCTATGCCTCGAGCGATAGCCCATTGATAGGCACTTCGGGCATAGTCGATGACCTGTTGTTGATGATGTTCCCAATCTCGTTGTAAGCGTTGATCATCTGTTTGGACTGAGTTCTGCCTGTTTTTTGGATCTTGGAGTCGTGCTTCGCGCAATACAAACGCGAGGTCTTGAGTAGGGTCAGCATATCGCTGACTGAACTCTTGGAATGAAAAACTTCTGTGTCGTAAGATCTGTCGTGCAATATCTCGGGTGGTGGTAATTTCGCAACAGGCGGAAACCATTTCGAGTGGGCTCCAGTGTTGGTGCGCGACCAAGTATCGGATGAGTTTGTCGCTTGTCTCTGTGTTGAGTTGATTGGCAGGATTGGACACACGGGCGCAATACGCGATGAGTTCCTGCGCATCCGAGATGCCCATGTGTCTAAATTCACCTGTGGGTTGACTGTAGGATACCAAACGAACATTCATAGTTTTCCTAGGATTTTGTCAGTGAGTGGTTGCACATGACGGGCCACTGTGTTTACATCGATAACAAAATCGATATTTACTATCTGGTTACCCAGTTCATTCATGGTGCGTGCCATCACAGATTCGATCTCTTCGATATCCAGCCCATTACGGCGCAGGATTTCTAGATTGATAGATTTCTGTCGATTGCCCTTGAGTTTGATCGTGACTTTTTTGACACAATCAATAGGAATGTGATCTTTGTCTACTGACGAGATCACTTCTTCCCATTTTTCTACGTCATCAACTTTGAGCCGCATCCGCTACCTTTGATTTAGTTGTTTTTTTAGGTTTAGCGGGTTTGGTAGGAGCGCCGGTCATGGTGGCCGCTTCCTCCATCAATCTGGCACTTTCGGCCAATAGACTCTTGGCTTCGGCAGACATGCGCTCGGCTTGTTGTCGGAGATTTGTAGCCAGTGCGTCGTCTGTCAACACTTGATTACTGCCTGCGAGATTGGTCCTGGCAGCAGGTGGTGAACGCAGTTCACGTCCTAGACCGTCACGGACCTTGGCTTTGCCGGAAATTCCGGCATTGGCATCCAGTTCGGCCAACTTATCTACGGCCTGTTTGCCTTCTTTCATCTGGCGAAGGATGTCGTTGAGTTCGCTGAGTTTGCATGAAGCAGTGGGTGTGGGGGTCACGATCACTGTTTCGGTCTGTATCTTTTTCAACATACCTTCTGAATGCAAAGCCACCAACATTGGACGACCATCCGGGAACATCTGTCTGTGGATGGCATCGGCTAGATTGTCGCTCTGTTGTGCTTCGGGTGTTTCTATGGCCTTTATCAGGGCATCGTGCATGTGAGTCGGCAGCACGTCAGGGTATACGACCAAGCACATATGGTCCTCACCTGGCACTTCTCTAAATATCACGGCTACCCTGCGATCGCCTTGTTTACCTACGTGTTTAATGAACATTGTCATTCTCCTTTTGTTTCTTCGTTGGGTGTGTCTGTTTCTGCTGATGCAGTCATTTGTGCCAACCAAGCACTCAATCGATCATAGCATTGACCTATCTGGCTCATTTCATCAGCACGAAAACAACCGCGTTCACAGGCCACTTGCACTATGCTCTGTAGCATGATCAAGTCTGACACTGATAGATTCTGGGGTTGATTCTCCATACATCTATTTACGAGCGAAAAAGAAATCTACGTAGTTTATGCCACAAAAAAACCGCCTTAGCGGCGGTTGCAGAGTAGTTTTTGTTTCAGTTTTACCTTTTTGATCTTGATCTCACGGTTTTTTAGACTCTCGTGCTACCAGGGCCTTCATTAGTAGGAATTTCTCGTGTAATTCCTTCAAACCCGGGTGATCTTTCATGAGTTTCTCTAGTTCGTGTTCTTCGCGCATTTTTTCTCTGCCCCAACTTAAGATTTCCTCGGCTTCTGGCGATAGTCCTACTGTAGCACTAGAGCCAAACATCAACCAATTGGTGCCATCATACACTTCCAGACGATTCAGTTGTGTGTTGTATCTCAGCATGCCTGCGCTCTGCTGATTGCCCACATAAACCGACGCGGGGTGATTGTTGGTGTAGAGCCAGGCGCTTGATGTTTGTATGCTGGTAATCATGTCTGCCGCATGGATTCCAATGTGATGAACTTGCCCAGCTCTTTTTCAAAGTCCTGCTCATCTGTGATGATGTAGTGCCGATCATTGCTACGGTCTGTTTTGCGATCATAGGATCTAAAACTGATCACAAAACCACCAATCACCTTCTTCACATTGATGCGCAGACCGTCTTCCCAACTTGAATCTTCTGATACTGCTATCAATTGATTGGCCCTCCCGATCGTTTTGCCACTGACCAGCACTTCCATTTCATCTTTGTTGTCCCAAGCCCACTTGGCCTTGCGATAAAACCAACGGTCAAACCACTTCATTGTTTCTTCCTTTAGTCAGTTCGCACACCAACAAGAACTGTTCGTAAGCATGGCGCACCGCTTGATTAGCCATGAGGGTTTCTATTTCTTGTTGCAAAGCATTGATTCCAGCCTCAGCCGCATCAAAGGCACTGGTCCGGATCCATCTGGCATCTTGTTGATTCATGCTGGCAGTCAACTCATTGACCAGCACTCTTTGATGCGCAGTCAGTTTCACTGGTTCGGGTTTCAGTTCCATGGCTTGATGTATGGCATAGACCATTGCGTCCTGAGCATACATGCCCGCGGCAATCATTGGCGCAAATGCAGGATCAATTTTTCTACGGCTAGTGATTCCTGGGCGTTTGGAAACCAAATGGTCTCCTAAATCAAATGAATCCATGAGATCCGAATCATATTCGCTCACAGGCTTGTATCTGCGGCCAATCTTTTCGTAAAACACTCGTTTCATTTACTGCCTCCAGCGTGTGTCTCTGATCTCTCGAATGATTTTTGGAATAGACCGGACAATGGGTTCTCCGATCCACCAGCCCAACCAAAAGCCGCCCGTGAAGTATAGGAATTCAGAGAATGTCATTTTTCCTCCTCATACAGTGCCCATACACCAAAGGGTGGGTTTGGATTTTTGTCTCCGTGGATGATCCATACGGTATCGCAGTAGTTTTCATCGCCCCAACTTCCAAACGGATAACCGTCTGTGAACACCACCAGGCGCTTGGGTTCGATCTCGTTTTCTTTCAAGTGCTGGAATATAGCATCAAAGTCGGTGCCGCCACCACCCTGCAAATCATAGTCAGTGATGTCTTCGAGATTGTCGGAATTGTAATCTTGTGGATTGTATGGTTGGGTATCAAACGTGAACAAATGGATGCGATAGGAATCGAAACTTTCCATGATGCCCTTGACTTCGCTGAGGAAGTCCTTGCCTTGTGCATCTGAGATCGACCCTGACATGTCAATGGCCACTGCGATATCGATGGCGTCAGTGTTCTTCATGCCCGGCATCACAGCATCCATGTGCCAGCCACGTCGGCTGGCCTTCATCCAAGTGTAATCACACTTGATAGTGCTCTCGAGTTGCATACGGAGCAGTTCACGCCAGTTCATCTTGGGATCAGTAAGGTCCTGGATCATGCGTTTGACGCCGGCCGGAATGTTGCCTGCGTCAGATGCCTGGGCGGCCGACAGCATGGCTTCCTTGATCTCATCACGGATCTTGGCACGCTCTTCGGCACTCAGTTTGGGGCGACCTTTGCCCTTGCCTTCTTTGTCGCCGTCGGAACCGCTGTCACCATTTTCGTCACCATCCATGTGCTCATCCAGCAATTTGTCGATGAGATCATTGATGTTGATTTTTTCGGCGTTTTCGTAGAGATAGTCATAGATCTCTTCAGAACTCTTGCCTTCAAACTTAGCATCATACAAGCAAGGCACTGAAGTGATGAACTCACCCACGCGATGCTTCTTCAAATCTGCGTTGACACAGAAGTCATTGGCGATGTTGAACAACTGCGGATCACGATCGCCACGGCGGCCAAAGTGATCATAAACACAATGCAAGACCTCGTGCCCAAACAAGAACTCGATCTCTTTGGGTTTGAGCAGTTTGATGAATCGGCTGTTGTAGTAAAAATGGCGCCCGTCTGTGGCGGCAGTGGGACACCACTCATCGGCATTGACCAACTTCAAACGAGTGGCCAGATTGCCAAAGAAACTTGCACGGAGCAGGAGTCCCACACGGGCAGTGACCAGCATCTCGCGCACTTCGCGGTCTAGTTTGGGATCCATAGGTCCCAGGAGATTTTCAAACTTTTTAGCGTCGTCTTTGTTTTGGGTGGTAGTTTGTGCTGTAGACATAGGGTGCTCCTTCACTGTATTCTATTATTATACACAAAATGGAATTATTGGTCAACCGGGTATTTCAGCGTGAACAGCGTGAGTTCTTGCTGGCTTTTCACGTAGATACGCAGATCATCGTAGCCATTGGTCCAAGACCAATAAGGGTTTACACCTTCGGGCATTTCTAGATTGATTGGTAAACCTGCATTGGTAGCCACAAATCGGTGTATGGCTGTCACATATTCGAGCATGTTATCCCACAGACGGATCTCGGCACTCCACCCATAGGAGTCAAAAAAATACTTTTGCACCTGGGTAAAGTGTTCCGGACCTCGCCAAGAAGTCATCTTGTTGGAAAAGATTATGGCATACTCGAAGTATTTTCTGTAACTCCAGCGACCATCCAGTCGGACTATTTTGTATTTCATCTTTGATATTTAAGACCAAATATGATTGCATCGTGTGGATTGGCAAAATGGAAATCCACCACCCATACATTGTCTTGGATAGTGCCTATGTCGGGACTACGATACTTCCAACGTGGCCCAGGACGGCCAAATTCTCGAACCACTTGCACCAGGACTTCTTGAACTTGGTCATGATCATAAGGTGCGAAAACCACCCTCACGGGTGGTTGGGAGAAAAGATGGGTTGGATCCGACATAGCCCTATGTCTCGTTTCCGAAAGTGGACCCAACCCTGAACCGTTTAGGAATTCTGGCTTGCGCTGAGAATATACTTGCCATACCGCTGATGGAACTCGTCGAAGTTCTTGAGTTTGGTAGGCTGGAACGGAAGATTGTATGTGGTGAGCGCGATACGAGCACCCATGACCACCAGTTCAGTCTCAAAATTGTCCATCATGTAGCGGAAGAAATTGTCGGACATGGCATGGAACTCTGAATCCTTGACCTTGCGCTCGATGGCACCTTTGAGTTCATAGCACATGGAGATCACCAGGCTATACATGGCAGATACTTCTTTGACCTTGAGTTCTTTTTCCTTGCCTGACAAGATGTCTTCGGGCCGGGGCATCTTGGAAGCGATCTTGCGATGCGCCATGAACTTCACTGCCAAGCCTTCACCCACAGCACCTGCGATAAGATCAGTGTAAGTGGTCTCATCCACGTCCTCATCTGCCAGCAATTCACTCACAAAGGTCCAAGAGCGTGGAGTGGCGAACGAACGACTGGCGGATTTCGCATCAAAGTCGTAGAGGTCTTGCTTGGCAAAACTCAAATACCCTACCACGTCTTTGTGGATGCTGTTGTTGACAGCCCACTCTTGCCATACAGGAAAGTCAACTCGCATCTCCAAGTGGACGAAGCGATTGGCCAGGGGAGTAGGCATGCGATATGTGACACCTTTGTCCGATTCGCGATTGCCCGCGGCTACCATCACAACATTGTCGGGCAGGATATACTTGCCCACACGGCGGTTCAGCACCAACTGATACGCGGCCGCTTGCACAGCCGGAGCCGCAGAGTTCATTTCGTCCATGAACAGCACCACCACCGGATACTGGCTGGCAGTTTCTGCATCGGGCAAGTCAATGGGCGGAGCCCAATCCATCTTGCCTACTTCTTTGTTATAGAACGGGATACCACGGATGTCGGTAGGGTCCATCTGGCCCAAGCGAAGGTCGATCATCAAACCGCCCAATTCGCGGGTGATGTCTGCTACCACTTCTGACTTGCCGATTCCGGGAGGACCCCACAGGAACAACGGACGCTTCTTGTCGAAGCACTTCTTGATCGATTTGCGGGCACCAACCGCGGTTACGGTGCGATGTTCTACTGACATAGGGCTTGGTCCTTTTTGTTGATGATTCTACTATTGTATGCGAGGTTGATTTCTCAGTCAACCTTAACTGAACTCATAAAACTTCACTGTGGGATCTAGACGACGCAGTTCTTGTGCCGCGGCAGTGAGTTGGCGATAACGGGTTTGAACCTGACTGCGAGGCAGTTCGCCATCGCAGGTGAGATTTTCTGGGGAAAGATCGCCGTCAATCATGTCTGCGATCCGCTGATTGTCTTGACCAATAACCAAGGGCCGGCCGCCAAAAATGGCGTTCCATTGATTCTTGCGATCTATATAGGCTTTGAGTGATTTCACAGTAGGGCTCCTGTAATGTTTACTATACCTATATTGTAGCAAATGGGCCATTTCTGGTCAACCGCCGTGTTTCTGCTAGGTAAGTGCCCACTAACCACGGACCGCCATTGTCCCGGACTTAGGCTTTACTGTCCTGGATGTCTGCCGAGGGCGGATATATATGAGTTAATATGCAATCAGTTTAGCATAATGATGATTTTTGATCGACTGGACTATAAATATTTTAATCATGCCAAAATATCACATCCGGGTGGGTCCGGTAGACAATGAGATACGATGGAAAATCATCGAGGATGGCCAACATTTTGGATGGGCCACTGCTATACTGATACAAGTTCCATGCTGGTCGGAAAGAATCGAAGACCCGGGAGAAGATTGGCACGGAAGAAAAATACGAGATAATATATCCTGCGTAGGTCATGCACGATGGCATGACCAGACAGTGATTATATCAAGAGACCAAACTTAGCGATGAACTTTAGCACGATCGCTGAGTTCTTTCCAAAGGCTTTGTTGATTTACGAACCATTTTTGGTTGCCTGCACTATCTAGTGTGCTTGGTTTACAACGGTCAGTTCTATAGGATTTTAACACACGCGGATCTTGTGATGCTTTCATGAACATTAATTGTAAGTCATTAACAGTTTCTTTAGGCCAATTAGCAGGAGCCAGGATGCTGTGCATGTTTACCACTCGATCCATTCCTACAAAACCCTGGCTGGCCAATGTAGGTATTCCGTCAATGACGTCTGGACCTGTAACTCCCAAAGCATATAGCCTTTTTAATTGTAAAAAATCTTGGACTTCTCCAACAAAGCTAACTTGCAAGTCAATGTCACCTGAGATTAGGTTTGCTGTAGCCTCCTGGATGCCTTTGTAAGGAACCATAAGTAACTCAGGAAACTGTTTTTGTATTTCTGTTGCAACGAGATTGGTGGTAGTGCCAATTCCAGAAATCGCGATAGTGACTGGCTTGTCTTTGGGCACTTCTTTCCAGGATCGGAACTTGCCGCTAACTATCAACATTGGTGCTCCGCACTGCGTGATAATTGGCACAAATTGACTCACGCTGTGGCTTTCGGTAGGATAGAAATTGGGTCTAACAAAGAACGCAGTGGAAGCCGACAATAAAGTTCCTGGAGTTCTAGCAACATAATTAGCCGCGATGCTAGATCCAGCACCAGGTTTGTTTTCAAAGATAAAACTGTATTGACTCTGTGTTTGATTCAATACTTCGATCACGCTCCGGCTATACTGTGCCGCAGTATCACCCACACCAAATGGCCATATTACAGAAATGGTATCTCTTGCTTGTGCAGTAATGGAAACGCAAACCGTAATCAGAGATAGAAATAAATTTTTCAACATGTATTTTCCTCTTGTGTTTATTTTAGCTTACAGGAGAACCCTGTTAACGGTGGGCGTTCCACATATAGCATTGTGGTAAAAGAGTTTCTACTCTAGGCGTCCTTGATATCCGACGTCGGTTGATTCCGGCGTTGCAAAAACTATTTATTTTGATTAGAGTATGGTGTTTCGATTTTGCCAGAATGATTCCGTTGGATTGTGGATCTGTTGTGTGAGCAGTTCAAACGCTTTTGGAGCTTCTGAAACAATCTCGTTATAGTTAGTGGCCAATTTGCTGTAATCCAACTCGTTACTTACAATTTCTGCCACGAGATCATCACCTTGTAATTCAAAATCCTTGGATACTTGATATTCAGCTGTGTAAAACTCGTAGTGATGTATTTTGTTGGAATCTACTGTATCTACGATGTGTTTTTTTACTAGATCAAACATAGCATAGCCTCGTAGTAGATAATACATGATGTTAATATCAGCATGATATGAATGTCCTTGCTTGATTTCGCCTTGACGTCGATGCCAGGAATTTTTATCTCTCATGTCCATGTATGCATAACTCAATATCGCGCTAACATAGTCTTCGCGAGTGTGCGTTATCACGTGATCAAATCTGTTCCAATCAATGATTTTGTAATCGTCTCTTAACTTTTTGTTTTTGATGTCAATCCAATCGTTACAAGATATCTTAATACAACAATTTTCAGCGTGATTGATGCGATCGATGATGTCAGGATATTCTTCATAATCTTGCCTGGGTCTGCGACTTTCCAGCAAAGGTTCGCACCAACTTGGATCCAGATTAAATTTTTTGATCAAAACATCGTGGGTCCAAGTGCTTCGGCTCCGGGGTGAATAAAGCATGATGATTTTCATAAAGGTCCTTTGAAATCTTTGTGTAAAAGTTTACAACCAATAATTATACTACACTTCCAAGGTATGACATGAATTCATCAGCAAAAAAATTAGGCTATTATTCAGTGGGCGAGTTTCAGACTTTCCAAAAGTTTTTGGCGGTGAAAGAACACCAAAGAACCAGAGCTGGTGTCAAATGGCATTTCAATGATGATGTGTTGGGTAGTTATGATTGGACTAAAGCTAGTAGTTTGAGTCTAGACGAACTATATCGTCGTCGTGCTGAACAATTACGAAATGAATATGATTATCTTGTAATTTTTTACAGTGGCGGCAGTGACAGTCAAACGATATTGGATACATTCATTAAATACAACATTCATGTTGATGAGATTGCTACTTGTTGGAGCCTTAAAGGTGCCAAATCTGTTGATGCATATTTCAATGAAGAAATACATCATGTGGCATTACCCTACATCGAACTCATCAAACAAAAATTACCCCACACTGAGTTTCGATTGATAGATCAGACCGATCTCATACTACAGGATTTTATCAATCCGGCTTGGTTCTTGGATCATGGTAATTTCCTTACCCCCAACTGTGTGACACGAAGTAAACTGAGAGAGACCATACCAGATTATCAAAAAATCCTGGATCGCGGATCGAAGATGGGTTTTATCTGGGGGCGAGACAAGCCTTACATCTTGACCGATCGGTCAGGAACGATTTATACACAATTCAACGACTATGTTGATAACAACACCAGTGCCTATAGTCAGCAAAGATGGGACCAAGGGTGGTATGATGAATTTTTTTACCAGTCTCCAGATACTGCCGAGTTGATGATCACTCAGTGCCACACCGTGATCAACAGACTGCAAGAAAAGAGTGTTCCGCATGAATTTTTCCAAGATAAATTTTCAGCCAATGGTCGTTGTCCACATACAGGGAGATATCTTACAACTCGCGGGCTGAGCCATGTGATATACCTCTCGTGGAACTATCATGTGTTCAGCAACGGAAAAAATGTCAGTAACTGTTGGGGGCAAAGAGATGATTGGTTTTTCCAACGATACATGCATACCTCATCTTATCGTGTCTGGCTCAATGGAATCAATGCGGTGTATCAAACTTACTATCATCCAGTTGAGTCAGAAAACTGGCTCAATGGTGAAAGCGTTTATGATAACATCAAAGGTATATTAGGACCGAGATTTGATTTAACCAAAGGTGAATAACACGCTTTCACGATTCTTTCCAGCTGGAACTTGAAAGGTTCCGTGTGCTTTTTTCTGTGTATTGTCGTTGACATAGCCAGCATTAGGGGCATAAAAAGTTTCAGTGATAGGAAGACCTGTGACATCAACTATACTATCAGTGCCATGTTTCTCGAGCAATGCTGGATTTTGATTACCAAGATACCAATGTGTTCCCATAGAAGGTTGTGGAATATCTCCGCAATAGACTTGTAATAAAACTGTGTAATTGTCATTGTCGAAATGCCATGTGAGTTGGTGCCCAGGAAGATCCACGAATATGGTTTGATCCATTGGACGCAATTGATACCCGGTAAGTTCACAGACAGCAAGATTGATATCCAAGGCCACTTGACGTAAGTAATCATAATCTGGATTATTCGGAATGCTCATAAGCCTGTTGGGCGAGAGGCATTGCCAGGTTGTGGTTGTTTCACGATAACATCGACGTATCTCTCGATAGGTCTTGATGTCAAAAACTTGCGGTAGATACCAGAGTCCGGACCCTAGTATCTGTGCTTGATCTGTGTGTAGCATATCATTATTTAATGCGGCCTGCCAGTCTTTCTACAATGAATGATTCTATAGAAAGATAGATCCATTCGTTGACCGGCTCTCCAGGGCCTGTGATGAATACAATACCACGATAGCAACGATCCCACCATATCCTACGACCAGTGATCTCACAGCGTCGAGGCCATAAGGCAAATACCAGATCCCATTTTCTCACTCGGTTATACACAGCCCAGTGATCGTCCATGCCTGGTATGGGCAATTATTTCCTATTGCCTCTAGGTTGACGTACCTGCTGTTGTCCGGCCAATTCGGCCTGCACGGTACTACGTTTAATTTCTCCACGGCGGTGTGGTTCAATGATGGTAGCCAGATAGCGTTTGCTTTGTTTTGACATTTTGAAGTTTGGGCCTGGTTTCATAGTTTTCTCCTGTGTTGTTGGTGCCCCGGCGGTGAATCGAACACCGGACTGCTCATTACAAGTGAGCTGTTATACCACTTAACTAACAGGGCAGGTTGTTTAATTATACACAGAAATAAAAAATTTTACGATGCGATTTGGTGTTTCTGCATGATTGACAACAGGTCTTGTTGTTCTTTTGATTTAGGAGCACAAAGTCCACAAACACATCGAGATTTTGCACAAGTCATTAGTGGTAAATGATCATCTTGCAACATCCGACCGGTATTGGTTAGCAGATCTTGACAATTGTCGAGATATCCAATGGGAGAAACGGTCCCATCAAAATTCATTTGGCAATCTTTGTTGACAAAAATTTCTCCTGTGAGTTGTTTTACAAACAAGAAAAACCAATTGACACTACAAGACCATCCGTAGAAATTATTATTTGGTATAAAAAAAATAGGACTTTTGAGTTCTTGATTGGTGCATAACAATCTACCTCCACAACAAGATCTGCCCACAGATGCTAGATTTACTGAATCGTCGGATATTTTATCAACATCAATTATGTCTGCTTGTTTGGCTTGACCTTTTGATGGCGAAGACTGCTTCCACTGCTGTTGGAACCACAATACCTGCTGTGAGTCATAGTCAGAATTAATATTACCATCGATTTGTTTGGCCAAGTATGTTACTTGATTGTTGCGACAAAAATCAATCACATCTAGCAATTCTTGCCAATAAGTTTTATTGCCGTGCATGAGAACTATCACTTTAAGATCTGTTCCTGATTGTTTTATGAATTTTATATTTTCTAATATTTGCGTTTTCTGTTTGGCTAAAGTTTCTGCATGATAACTCACAGTGAATTCATCGATTAGACCAACGATTTCTGAAAATCGATTTTTTCCTATCACTGCGTTAGTGGTATTGGTAATTTTCAATGACCATCTATCTTGATAGGGCTCATGTTTTTTCTTTACTTGCTGTAATATTTCTACTATGTCTGGATGTATGAGACTTTCGCCTCCGTAGACATTTAAGACCACATGTCTGCTCCATTTGGGTTTTCGTGTCATGTAAAGATCAGCATAGGCATACATGAAATCTATGGATTTCAAACACTCTGACAATAAAGGGTGTTGGGTGGAATTATCATGACCGGTAGTGCAGTAACTACAGTCTAGATTACATTTCATGGTCAGTTCCCAATCTAGTAAAAACGTAGGTCTGGCATTGGGATCAATCGCAGGTTCAATGGAAATGATTTTTGACATGAAATATGTATGCCGGTTACCCAGTCCGGCGCAGACTTGTGGTATCTGCGGCTCTTGCGGTGTCACCCGACGTCACCCAGTCATTTTGCTATCGGCACTTATTGACGTTGGCCAAGTGAGCAAGGTTGACTGTGACCCTAACTGGCAATCAAGTGCGGAACATAAGGCACTGCACGTGGGCCATGCCGTTCTTGCAACAGCCTACGAGCCTGTTCGGCCGTGTCTGCTCCCACACGGTCTTTGAACTCCCGCCCATCTGCGGTGCGGATAGTGGCTTCCCAGAGTTTTATTCTCGGATAAGTCATCAATCTGCACCCCGAGGACCATTGCCGTTTTGAAAACCAATCTTTCCACCTTCGGCCTGAATCCTTTTGATCACGTCTTCAAACAAGATAGGCGCAAAGTCGGTATGCTCCACACAAACACAGTGGTAACGAGCATCAATCACAGGAATGCCATACTTACCTACCGGTTCCATCATAACACGATTAGCGTGTAAGTGACCGTGAATGTTAACGCCAAAACGGCCCAATGACTCTGGGTGTAACGGAATATGACTCAGTATCATGCCATTCATCACATGATATGCACGCAGTTCACGGAAGTGTTCACGATAGTCAGTGTCCCGGAAGATGTCGTGGTTTCCGCGGATCAAGACCTTGTCACCGTTGAGCCTGCGCATTATGCCCAAGGCCTTGCGGTTGATCACCACATCACCCAGGTGATAGACCTTGTCCGTGGGTCGCACACGTTCATTCCAGGCCCGGACCATGAACTCGTCCATCTCGTCCGGATCTGTCCACGGACGAAGTTTTGTGACACCATCACTGCGAGTGAAGCGGCACACACCTGCGTGACCAAAGTGCGTGTCTGATACTAAAAATACGCTAGGCATTGTGCCCTCCTTTCTTTTTTTGTGTATATAGTTTTTGAAACTTTAAATGACCGGCCATGGCCGCGCCACAGGGAAACCGATCACCTTTTTTAAATTTCACACCGTTTAACCGAAATGGCTTTGACACACGGTCGCCATTCCACCAGCCACGTTCAACTGCAATATAGCCTTGCTGTGCCAACTGCTCACGCAGGCAAGCGAACTCAGGATGATCTTTTGTGCCAATGCTGACTGTGGGTGCAGGATTTTTTATTACCGAGATAAGTTCTTCTGCGGTGAGATCTGTGCGATCATCGTAGCGTGGATATTCGGTCCGCACTACAACATCAGTGAGATATGCTTCATCTATGTAAAAGTCCATTCTAGCATTATACTAGAAAAGGAATTTTTGGTCAACTGTGTTATGGATGCAACACAGGATCAACAAAGATCCAAAACACATAGTTGGCTACCACTGCTAGTCCCCAGCCCAGTTGCCACCAAGGCAAGTCCCAAACACTAGCGTCCACGACCAGTGACTTTCTTTACTGGTTTGCCTGTGATCACCGGCGGTGTTTTTTTGGGTTTGCTTTTGCCATCATCTTTGGCATCCAACTTGGTGTCAGGATGTGCCGCGGCGTGTTTTTTCTCCAGCGCGGCTCGTAGAGTGTCTGTGAATTTGGTCATGCAATTATATATTCGTAGTTGACAGTGTCTGTGTTTTCTCTCAGCACATGCGCCCCGTTGCGGAGATGGAATTTGCGTGCCATTTCAGTCTTGGGACTCAGTGTGACAAATCGTCGCACAGTGGGATAAAGTTCTCGGATTTGATCCACAGTGGCAAACAGCAATTCTGTGGCCGCGCCAGGAGCATAACTCCAGATAGTGTAAAATATTGCTGTGTCAGGTTCCGCAGGATCCTGCGACAGATCCGCCACAGTTTCGGGAACGAAATCATGCAGGCTCACGCAGACCATGGCACGTGGTTGATCGTCAACCAAGGCCGAGACAAAACGCTGACCACTCACACGGAACTCGCGAGGAATCTCGGGACGCACAGGGTCGTCCTTGAGATAGTCCAGCAATGGGTCAGTGAGTTCTCGGATGAATGACAGCATAATATGTGTATATATCTCTTTGTTGGAAAAACTATGATTTGGTGCGTTTACGGTCGAATCGACGGTCAATGGACTCGATCTTGTGCAGATAATCTCGACCCACGTAGCCTTGTTCTATCTCTCGGATGGCTTTGACGGTGTTGGTGTCTTCGGTTTGGATATGAGGTGTATCTCCATTGCTGAGTTCACGTGCTCGACTGCTGGCGATCAATACTAAATCGTATCTATTGCCCACTTGTTGCACTGCTCGTTCTGATGTGATTCTTGCCATGCCATTCTCCTTGTGTTGAAAAAAGTGCTTGCCCGAGAGCCGCGGTCTTTTTGTTGCCTGCCAGCGTCCTGGTTGGATTCGTGTTACCACCATCCGCCCATCGGCTTCCGGTCCCTCAGCAGGACTGCTTGGGCTGGTAGGCACCCGCTCGTCACCCTCGGGATTGTCGCATTGCCAGCGCCAGTTAGGTTAGACTGGGACCACCCGTGAGTTACGAACTCACTTCACCTTCTTGCGGGTCACAATATCCGGGCGTTACCCCAGCGGGTTCTTTTCTCTGACGCCACTTTTTTTTCATACCGTCTGAGATTTTTTTCTTTTGTTCTTCTGTCAGGACTCTTGACCGATTTTCCCAAGATTTTTTAGTTGTTTCTCTGAGTTTTTTTCTAACTTCATGTGTATGATCATTGGGATAAGATCTATTTTTATTAGCCTCACTTATCTTCTTTTTCGTCTGTTCGTTGTGTGATTTTCCTCGACGAGATGAACCTTTTTTCCAATTTGTTTCTTGAGAGGTTCCTGATGATCCTTCTCCACCGTCGGTTTTATTTTTTAAAATACCTGTTCCTAAATCTTGTCTACCATGTTGTGCGATCAATTCTATTTCTTTTTTTAATGCTTCGGATTCTACTAGATTCTCATAAAGCAAAACTATCCTTTTGTAGTCATTAGGAGTATGCACTCCTTTTCCATTTTGTCGATGTTGTTCCCAGGCTCGACGTTCTTTACCTTTACCAATATAGTAGGGTGTTCCGTCTTCTCTAAGATAAGCATATACATAAAAATTGTTCATATTTTTATTTATACTAAACGGGTCACACTATTGTTTTTGGGTCACACTATCCGTTGCTACACGGAACGTCCTGGAGCGGGTAGGGAGAGTCGAACTCCGCATGATCAGTTTGGAAGACTGCTGGGCGCCCCTTGCCACAATCTACCCGCTTTGTTTGGTTGCGGAGAGTGGATTCGAACCACTGACCTCGAGCTTATGAGACTCGCCATCTGCCACTGATATACTCCGCGTCTGTATTCGTGCCGCTTACGATTATGCGGCGTCTGTGTTGATGCCCAGTGACCTGTGATGTAGAGGATCAACGTTCCGTCAGATCATACAGAGCACAGAGTTTAGCCCAGACCGATTGGGGTTGCCAGTGACCGGAAAACTACCGTATACTCGGATTGATCCAGTATGTCCCAACATAGCAGTGAGTGGCCCTAGGAATTACTAAAAACATCACCTAAGAATATAATATGCATCACGGTCTATCGATGTTGAAATGATAAACGACACCATCTCGTGTTTAAGATCCAGACATTTGGCCCAGGGTTCCAGCCTGGTGCCCGGATCCCCATTGCATGTTCATCTCGTAGCCAACGAGTGCATCCTATTACGGTTACAGAGACAAAGGGTGGAAAATCTTCCCTGATGGTCGGGATATTGCTGGCGAAGCGTTCTTTCGCTCACATCATTTACCATATGTAAGTGCTGAGAGAGCACCAATTTAGGCGTACCGCGCTAACGGTGCCAAAGCCGAGGTCTGTTATGTTAGGACCCGTCCCCGGCCGGGAGGGCCCGAATAGTGACAGCGTCCTGTCACGATACCAGTATCAGCACTTACATATGGTACACGGTAGGGGAATCGAACCCCTCTTCCTGCCGTGAAAGGGCAGTGTCCTAACCGATAGACGAACCGTGCATCGAACAAATAGATTTTTAAAGAGCGATTTTGTATTATAGTTTATTTCCACTTACTTGTCAACCTATTAAATATCCGCATGACTCATAAACTGCTTGTGGCCACCTATTCAGGAGATCTTGCACAGTTTGAACTGTGTTGCCATTGTATCAACAAAAACTGGAAAGGTAATCGATTCATTACAATATCCTTGGGACAACCAAATCCCTTGCATCAAGGGGAGATTTTTGATACAGTCTCAATCAAAAAAGTAGCCACAGGCATTTTTGACAGCGACTGGCAGATAGAAGTGGTAGATGGTGCTGTTCATGGGATGTCGGGCTATTGTGAACAACAGGTCAACAAAGTTAGATTTTCTATTGATCCTAGATTTCAAGATACCATAGTGTTTGATTGTAAAGATTTTTTACTTAAACCTACGGATATTGATTTTTTTAAACCCGACGGTCTTTATCGAGTGGCATATTTTAAAAATGAAAACACATTTAAAGAACAATATGTATCTGCCCTGGCCCTTCTTGATCACATACCAGATGATGTTCCTACTCCTTTCAATACAACTCCATGGGTATGGTCCAGCGCCGAGGTTGAAAAGTTTTGGTCCTATATGCAATCAAGATTTGGCTCATATCAATCATGGCGAATTTTTCCAGGCGCAACAGAATGGTCAAACTTTTATATTTTTAACTACTGCGACTCAGAGTCTGTGATGCCCATGACTGATGCTGAATACGAGTTTGTTAATTTTTGCGGTATATGGCAAACTCTCAGTCTTGAAGATATACAGCAACAAATTGTTGAGTTTGATAAATGGGATTCTATGCGAATCTGGAAACACACCAGAAAAGATTCAACTCTTGAGAAGGTTGAGATGACAGAGCAAGTTCTTAAAAAATATGGAATAGAACAATCTGTTATTGATCGATGGAAAAAACAACACCTTGTCGAAATCTCAATATCTGATTATTCTAAAGAATTTTAACCGGGTATTCTGTTACGAGGAACCCGGCAAACCCTAGGTCAGCCTAGATCAGGCTGCCAATGCGTAAACTTTATCGTTTGCGTTTACTTTGTTTTGCTTGATTAACGATCATCGCCTATCGTGTTGCCGTCTCCACTATCTCGCCACGTCGAAGCCAATACAGGCCCATCAAAAGAAAACTCAACAACGACCAAACGATCTGGCTCGGATAAATGCCACTATAGACTTTGCAGTCTGCATATACATTTGTCTCAGCTTTAGTTCGCTTTCGTTCATAAATTTCCTTTTGGTGGACCTGCCGGGAGTCGAACCCGGGTCCGCAACGCCTTCGCTCGGAAGGGATTACAACAATTCTTTACATCAATAAATGTATCAACACGAAGATAACAATTAACACTGTTACTATCAGTTGATACGCTTTCATGCTTCAAGCAGGCTGGATGTTGCTGGCCTGCTGTCCTTTCTGACCCTGAGTCACTTCAAACCTTACACTCTGTCCTTCTTGTAGGCTTTTGAAGCCACTCGAATTAATCTGTGAAAAGTGAGCAAATAAGTCTGCGCCACCATCGTCCGGCGTAATAAAGCCAAAACCTTTGGCGTCGTTAAACCATTTTACTTTTCCTGTTACCATTTTACTTGATTTCCTTGTTATTAAAATTTACTGTGCAATACGTTCGCACAGGTTATTACTTATCTTCATCCATGATCCAATCCAAATCATATTTTTCTGCTGTTGACCTTGGACTGGTTGTAGATCTCGATTGCGCTCTGCTGGCAATGGTCCGCAACCCAATCGATCCCATTCGCCCGGTGAAAAATAATATTGCGGCACTGGTTGTTTTTGTTGTTGCATAGAAATCTTCTTGACGCTGTATTTTACAAGGATATTTAGTGACCGTCAAGTAATGTTGGTGGAGGATGAGAGAATCGAA
>SXGQ01319267.1_pt1 | contig 40563 bp, 45 predicted proteins | sample 3178371 | NCBI WGS metagenome assembly SXGQ01 (sample SAMN11356859, study PRJNA531348) | freshwater metagenome | isolation source: freshwater sample F1-20 | place: China: Fuxian Lake, Yuxi | collected 2017-12-25
AAGATGTTACCACCTATCTCGCCCACTGCACGTCCAAACGACGATGTTTCTCCGTTATCAAAAGGTTGCGTTGCCATAAAAAATCCAGTATACTTGAACAATATTTATAGGCATCATAATAGGCGCACTTTATAATCTCCGGGCAGCACAGCAAACAATAAAAAACAAGGAATTACTATGAAAAGAGTGAACTATCTTAACAACCGCGATCTGCTGGCAGAGATACACAAGAGCAAGAACAGCTATTCCTCCTACGTGACTCCCGAGGACGCACAGTACGACATGATCGTCACGGACGTGAAGAAGATCAACGGCGCCAACATCGCCCGGGCCAGGAAGATACGGGCCAAGAGATTGACAGCCCAGGCCTGGGAAGCTGCCAAGAAGCTGGGCAACAAGCGTATCAAGATGAGCGACTACGAGGTGTCGCCCAGGAAGGTCAAGAAGACGGACCTGGTGTTCAGGGTCATGACATTTGATCACATCACCACTGACAGCGAGAGGAAGAAGAATCCCAAGACACGGGCGGACCATCACACCAAGGTCAACTTCCCGCCGTTCCAGCACTACAGGATCGCGGAGAAGGGCCAGCTGGTGTGCGTGGGCAAGAGCCACTGGGTGGGTGGCATGAGCAACGGACACTTCAGCAACGACCATGGCAAGATCACTCCCACGCTGGCGCACATGTTCCTGAAACTGGCGGAGAGATACAGCCAGAGGAGCAACTGGCGTGGCTACACCTATGTGGACGAGATGCGATCACAGGCACTGATGCAGCTGAGCCAGATCGGCCTGCAGTTCGACGAATCTAAATCTGAGAATCCCTTCGCCTACTACACCGCGGCCATCACCAACTCGTTCACAAGAATATTGAACATTGAGAAGAAGAATCAGAACATCCGTGATGACATTTTGGAAATGAATGAAATGATGCCCAGCTACACGCGACAGGCCAAGAACGAGAGCGAGACTGTGGCGGCCAAGAAGCGACAGAAAGAACTGCACGGCGAGGTAAAGGTCTACAGCAAGACCGCACTGAAAGAACTGAATCGGCAATACAAGGAAGCTGGCAAATTGTCACTTGCAGATGACAGCAAAATCAAATAATATCTAGCTATGGCATTTTTTAAAAAAGCTGCTTGTTTCACTGACATACATTTTGGATTGAAGGGCAACAGCCGAGTCCACAACGATGACGGAGAAGCATTCTGTTATTGGTTCATTGAACAAGCCCGGGCACACGGCTGCGAGACCTGCATATTCCTAGGCGACTGGCACCATCACAGGAGCGCCACCAACGTCAGCACCATGAACTACACCGTGAGCAACATGGAGAGGTTGGGTAAGGCATTTGAACGAGTGTATGTGATCATGGGCAATCACGACCTATTCTATAGAGACAAGAGAGAGATCAACAGCATGGAATACTGCAGGAACATTCCCAACATCGAAATAGTGAATCACTGGTTGTTGACCGAAGACGTGGCCATAGTGCCGTGGATAGTGAACGATGAATGGAGAAAGATACAGGATTTAAAACAGAGATATATTTTTGGACATTTTGAATTGCCCTATTTCAAAATGAACGCCATGGTGGACATGCCGGACGTGGGCACAATCAAAGCAGAACACTTCGTCAATCAAGAATATGTGTTCACGGGACATTTCCACAAGCGACAGATCAGAAACAACATACACTACATCGGCAATGCATTTCCACACAACTATGCGGATGCCGGTGACGACGAGCGTGGCATGATGGTGCTGGAATATGGCGGGCAGCCCAAATACATCAACTATCCCAACATGCCAAAATACAGAAATGTAAAGATATCACAACTATTATCTGATGCTGACAGCATATTAACTCCCAGAATGTATGTGCGTGTGGGATTGGACATCAAGATCTCCTACGAGGAAGCCAATTTCATCAGAGAAACATTCATGGAAAAATATCAGTTGAGGGAATTACAATTGATCCCGGAACAGCTGGATCAAGCAGATCAGCCCATGGTCAAAGTGGAAAAATTTGACAGTGTGGATCAGATCGTGATCAAGCAGTTGGAGGCAGTGGATTCACAGACCTATGACAAAAAAGTATTAATGGCAATTTATAATAATCTAGATGTTAACCATTAAAGATCTCACAGTAAAAAACTTCATGAGCGTGGGCAATCACACCCAGGCAGTGAACTTTGCTGGCAAAAATCTAGTGCTGGTCATCGGTGAGAACATGGATCTGGGAGGAGATGATGCTGGTGCTAGGAATGGCACAGGCAAGACCACTATCATAAATGCCATCAGTTATGTGTTCTTTGGCGAAGCACTGACGCAGATCAGGAGAGATAATCTAGTCAACAAGACCAACAGCAAGGACATGTTGGTCACTGTCAATTTTGAGAAGAATGGCGTAAACTACAAGATTGAAAGAGGAAGGAAACCGCAGGTATTGAAATTCTTTATCAATGAAGTAGAACAGAATTCGGGAGCGGAGGGAACAGAGGACAACAACGAAGCACAGGGAGAGAACAGAGAGACACAAGAAGAGATTAATAAGTTGATCGGCATGACTCATGCCATGTTCAAGAACATCGTAGCTCTCAACACTTACACACAACCATTCTTGGCAACCAAACAAGCGGAGCAGAGAGAGATCATAGAACAGTTATTGGGCATAACTCTATTAAGCGAAAAAGCGGAGCTGTTGAAAGAGCAGATGAGGGTGGCCAAACTGGAACTGTCGGAAGAAAAAATGCGACTGGATGCTGTTCTGGTCAGCAATAAGAAAGTGGAAGAGTCTATCAAAACATTTGAGCTGAGGAGTGCTGCGTGGCAGACACAGAAGAATCAAGATATCGCAAAATTTGAATCTGCCATAGAAGAATTAGAACGAGTAGACATACAAACAGAGTTAGAAAATCATAAACGTTTGGCCAAACATACAGATGATTCAAAGACTCTGAGGAATCTAGAAAAAGAGAAAAGCTATCACGAAGATTCTTTGACCAAGGCCACCAGACAGAAAGAACAAACCGTAAAAGATTTAGAATATGCTGAAAAAGCCACTTGTCCTACCTGTGAACAGGATCTACACGGAGAAAAACATGAACATCTCGTGGATGAACTTAGAAAAGATCTCGCGGAACAGACCGAGTATGAACAAACATTGTCCGCGAAACTAAAAGAAATACAAGGTAGCATCGCAGCCATTGGGGATCTAGGCACTGTGCCGGACACGTACTATGATTCAATCGATGAAGCATATAACCATAAAGGTTCCGTGGAAGATCTAAAAAGACAACTGGAACAAACTCGTGCAAAAGACAATCCATATCAAGAACAGATCGATGAATTGAACAAAACAGCAGTGCAAAAAATAGATTATACCAAGGCAAACGAGATGGAAGATCTGTACAGGCATCAGGAATTCTTATACAAACTACTAACTGCCAAAGATTCTTTCATAAGGACCAGGATCATAGAACAAAACTTGACCTATCTCAATCAACGACTGGCATTCTATCTCACACAGGTCAAATTACCGCACACAGTGGTGTTCTTATCTGACTTGAATGTGAGGATCGAAGAACTGGGCAGAGAATTAGATTTTGATAATTTAAGTCGAGGAGAAAGAAATCGATTGATACTGAGCCTGAGCTGGGCATTCCGCGATGTGTGGGAAGGTCTCTACCAACAGATCAACTTGTTGTTCATAGATGAGCTGATCGATGCTGGCATGGACGTGTCTGGTGTGGAGAGCTCCATGGCTGTGTTGAAGGAGATGAGCCGTACACAAAGCAAAAACATATTCTTGATATCACACAAGGACGAGTTGGTATCACGAGTGAACTCCGTATTGAAGGTGGTAAAAGAAAATGGTTTTACATCTTATGCAAATGATGTGGATATTGTTCTCTAATAAGTTCAAAAAATTCCGGAAGATATTCTTGCATTGTCATTTTGTCATATGTATCTTGTAAACTTATATAATCAAGAAAATTTTTCATTGTATTATCATTGCCTTGCCAATGTATTTTGCGAGTTTTAAAAAAAAATGGATTATTTTTTTCAATTATACTTCCAATATTTGGTGTTAATGTACTGGGGGACATAGTGCTAGGAGACGTAATAATATTAATATTAGAATAAGATGGTAAAATTTTAATTAAATCTAACATAATTTTATCGATATAGAAAATATTCAACGAGCTAATTGTTACTTGGAAGGATACTCGATAAGGTGAAAATATTTTTTTATATTCTTCTATGTTGTTTTTTACCTGATCCCATTTTGCGGGTCTCCTACAATATTCAAAAATTTTTCCAATTCCATCAATAGATAAAGTTATATATAAATTTTTAAATTTTTGAATTTGTTGTATGTGTTTTTCTTTAAGTTTTACTGTACCATTACTTAATAAACTGATCGAAGTATCTGTTCTGGCCAGATCTAGTATTTGCCAAAGATTTTTTGACATCAATGTCTCGCCTCCCTGCAACTCTATATCTATGATATCTTTCCATTCTATATCATTAAATTTATCAATACTGGCCAAATTAAATGTATTATTTGTATTAATATTTTTTTTATTTAAATATTCATCTTTGAGTTTCCATGACGAGCTGTAAAATGAACAACAATATACACAACTTAGATTACAAACATTTCCTGTTGGTATAACCAAGCTCTTAATTGATCTTTTCTTTATTTTTGAAATGTTAAGACCTAAATTTTTAAAATGTTGATTTGATTCTTGCCTTTTACTCCATACACCCTGTTTTTCAAAATCCCAACATACGGTACAAAATTTACTTTGTTTGTTTTCATTATGATCATCTAGCAACCTGGATAAGTCTTTTTTGTAATCAAAATTTTGAATTTTACAACAAGGACTATTACGCCATTCGTCGTGTCTAACAAATGGTAAAATACATTTATTTTCCATATATAGATACTTATTTTAATACAAAAACTTCATTTTTTCTACAAAGAAAATTATATTGACAACTCACGTCTTTACAGCTTAAAATATGGATGTATTAATTAATGCAACAAAAGGAGACAAAATGTCTAATACACACGACTCTATAATGGCTGCAATTCAGACCTATTCAGAAGAGAATCAAAAATTCACTGAAAAAGGAATCAAAGCATCAGCAACGAGAGCTAGAAAAGCACTAGCGGAACTTGGTAAGCTGATCAAGGCCAGAAGAAAAGAAATCCAAGAAACTAAGAACGCTGAAAAGAACGCAGCCTAATTGAGTTTGAAGGAATTAGAAAAGCCTGTGCGTGAGAATGTGCAGGCTTTTTTTATTTTATAGATGTATAAGCCAAGGAAAAGTTTTTTTCCAGTTTGTATTCCTTCTACTATCTAAACTAGATAGATAATTTTTTAATTTTTCTATTTTTTCATTGTCTTTTGATGATGATAATATATTGTTGACTAAACCATCCCAATATTTTTTTATGCTGATTTCTCTCGATGTTTTTCCAGAAAAATATTTGTTACATTCTTTCAGTAATGGTTGAAAAAAGTCTGGCCCTGCCATGGTTGGACTAGTTATTGATTCGTCTATGTTGAAACTGTGTATAATTCTGTCCAAAGGTTTTCTACCCTCGTTCCATTTTTCAATCTTTTCCAATAGTTTAGAAAAAGTTGGAAGTGTTAAAATACTCAATGCAGAATTAATTCCCACCGAAAGATTTTTCACTTTCAAAAGTTTTTCAAAATTGCGATACCATTGATCCATTTTTAGTCCGTACCTAACATATTCTGCCTGCTCTCCTAGGCAGTCCAAGCTAGCTATTACCTTGAATTGATAAATTTTTTTATTTGAGGTCAATTTCTCTATCTTAGCTAGAAAACTATCAAAACGCTCGTCTTCGGCTTTGAGGTTTGTGATCATTTGAAATGTTAAGTTTTCATTGGGGTATGTGTCCCAGAAATTTAAACACTCATCTAATTCTGGTATAACCAATGGTTCTCCACCCAACAATGAAAACCATCTCAACACTTTATATCTTTCGTTCTCTTCTAGATATGCCCAAAAATCATTTTTTTGTTTGTCATATAAAGGATTATGCTGAATTGACTTTACGGAATATTCTGAACTTTCCTGTATTTTTTTAAACTCGGGCAGATCTCCATGCTTCTTCAACTCTTCCTCCCATTTGCTACTAAAATGTGGACCACAATACACACAGCTCATGTTACAGGTGTTACGAAAATAGACTTCTATAAATGTTGGCGTGACCGAAGTAGCGGAGGGATCTTTAATCAATTCCGGGGGTGTGAGTGACATATCGGTTTGTTGTCTCAACTGATTCATCCTATCACTGTATTGCCCTTTGTCTTCAATTTGTTTACAATAATTGCATGTATTTTTTGGCCAACTACCTTTCAACATCTGCTGCCTGTCTTCCACTTTTGTTGGTAAATTATGAAAACTAGCAAAATTGTCTTCAGGTATCTTTAATTTGGTTGTCCTATGACAAGAACTAGTGGTTCCACTCTGGAAAAATATAGTGCTCCAATTCCATTTTAGCAAACAGGCTGTAGTTGTTTGTATGGGGAAAAGTTGTTTTTTATCAGTCATTCTAGATATTTAGGCTCCGAACCATCGCTTGGCCACTGGTGTTGGGTGTTTGAGACACCACATGGTCCATTCTTTATCGGTAAATTTTGCCTGTACCAGAATGCGGTCTTTCTCGAAAATAATATCACAGAGATTCTTTAGATATAATTCTCGCACATGGGGGAAATGTGCTAACCATCCTTCGAATAATATTTGTGCTTGAAATGCGTCTTCGTACCTGCCCACAGTTTTTAATTCTCCTATAATCCTGGGCGTGCCATGTTGTTTCATACGTATTTGCCTATGATAAGTGAACCGTGTACTCGCACTCTGATATGTCCATTGTAATATTGATCCGATTCCAATACTTTTCTGGAGAACTGTTCTCGTGCCTCCACATAGTTCAGTTCCGCTTTGCTCTTGCAATAATAAAGTATCTCCCTGTGGAATTTTTCAGCTCCTAATTTTTCCAGGTCCTTCAACAAGGCATCACTGCTGCCATAGTAGTCCTGCCAATCGCTGTCCACAGCGCCGCGAATTTTCTTGCGCACTTTTTTTCCGTTTTTTTGCGTGTGCGTTTTATACCGCGTGGTCTTGAATTTGGCCAATTTCTTGCCCACATACATCCTTCCGGATTCCATGTTGGTGATGAGATACACGAAGCCCACACAATCTGTTGGTAATTCTGTGACAATAGATTCTTTAAATATCCACATCGATGTTTCTAGTAAAATATTTGTAATGTTTGTGAAATAAATTATTTGGTTTTTTCATGTAATTTGGAAAATAATACACGTACTCTATAATTTCTTGTGTGCTTTTAAAAAAAGTATTACCTAATAAGAAAGGCACATCAAAATATTTAAATTCTAATAAGAATAATATATAAGCCTCACTGATTACATTAAGGTTACATATTTCGATATTCTTTTTTTTTTCTACAGCATCTATTATAATTTTTACCTGATTTAATTGCTTGAAGGGCATATTTTTATCTAAAAATTGTTCATGCACGTGTTTAAAATCTAAAGTCTTATTAAAAATTTTAAATAATTTTTCTTGTAGAGAAGTATAATTCCAAATTTGGGACAGATGTATCTTTTCATAACTCGACTCGATCAAATCTTTATTTTTTTTCCAATGGTCGTGTTCAAAATATGTAAAAAATGATAGTAAGAAATAATTTCTCAACACGCTCCTTGGGGGATGTCCTTGTACGTCACATTCAAAATTAAAATTTTTTTTTAGAATAAAGGAAATCTCTACATTGACTCCATATGTCTTCTCATAACTAATCAAATCTTTTTCCATTAATTCAATGCCCGATCCTTTTAAAGATGCTCCTCGATCTGTGTAACATTGTAATACATAATAAAATTGTTCTATGCCTTCCCACTGAATGGCATAATGTTTTTGTGACACTTGTGATTCTTTTTCAAAAAAATCTTCCCAATTTTTACTACAAACATCATATGATTTATTAGATCGATTGTTTGATTGATTATGTGAGTTTCCATTATTATTGAACTGTACATCTAATATTTTTTCTGCATCATAGCAGTCAAATAGATACTTTACAAATTTTCCATGACTGCCGGCGGTGTAAAATATGTTACGCATCAAAATAATTTTTACAACCTCCTGTTCTCCTTATGTCAACCGTGACACAATGTATTCCGCCATCCCAGAAATGTCTAGTAGGAAAATCTACCACATGAGGAGTTATTCCCAGCTCGCTCATTCGTTTGAAAGATTGTTCATGCTCGGCAATGCAAATTACATTATGCTCGTCCACTACCAACATATTGGCCTCAAACACGGTCTCGGTACTGTTGCCAACCCATGTGTGAGCTTTTTCTTGTATGTGTTTGCTAAAAATAGGAGAATAAAAATTATTTTCTTCCGTCCACCAATTTCCTTGTATGTGTACTAGCGGATTTTTCTTTTTGATCCAGAAAACTTCCCAATCGGGAAAAGTTTTATCATAAAAAGTTTGTTCTCCCCAGTGACTAGAGAAAATTGTACCTTTTTTAATAGGACAAAATACACCATCAAGATGTCCTCCGTCGTTAGTATAAAATATTTCATATTCTTTCTCATATCTACTCATCGCTTCTTTTGTTTTTTTTAATTGTATATCGTTATCTGTAAATCCTGAATCCACTATTAATCTTTTACCAATTCTGACTACTCCCGGAAATGTAACCCATGCTCTGGGATCTTTGCTCCTGTCTAATATTTGTACATTTTCCTCTCTCTCTTTATAATAATTTATTACATGCGAATATGGTTCTTTTTTATATCCCTGTGGTATTATTAATAGTTCGTTGCCTAAGGCCATGACCCAATCCCTAGGCGCCACTGGGGGTTTTATCAAATTGTCAAAATCATCCATATATAAACTTATATTTTTTTCAAATGTTGGCGTTTGAACTTTAACATTTAATTGTTCTAATTTTTTTTTTAAATTATCAAAAGATTTTTGGGTAAGTTCGGTTATATGACAAAAAGTATCTTGTATTTTGTTTGGTAAATGATCATAAAAGGTAGTAGGATATACTCCTCCTATCCATGCCTCTTGTAATGGTTGAAATCCGGTAAAACTTTCAATTATTTTCATTCTGCCAGTATTTAAACTCAAGAATCACTCCAGAATAATATGCGCATATTATATATACGTGAAACAGGCACTTAGAAATCAAAATAAATTTCTCACAGGCAATATAGCGTCTTTGGTAAAACAGCGAACTACTCCCATGGGCATGGGCGGCGAATCGCTTGGCGCAACAGGCAAAAATGATGGAGCTCTGGGAAACAGATACAACTCCAGGCACTCACGGGACGATCATACATGGACCGTGCGTGCTCGCGTTGCAATGAATGAGCTAACGGGTACAGCGCAACCGCCCGGCGACAGCAGCGATGTGTGATGACTGCGAACTCACCACATGCGAGAGTTCAAGTTGATTCGGCTGGAAACAGCCGAATTGTGACTGCTCATCTACCACATACGACGCACGATGCTACGCATCATGCTCAACATCACACAAGAGACAAACGAAACGAGCGCAAGCGAGTTTCAGATGTGCAAAGCACATCTCTCAGAGTGTTTAAATATCACGCATGGAACTGATATTCGATCACATTACCGGCAAACAGGAACAACAGGATTTCCAACATTTTCGATTGCGCGGGTTCCTGGACGGCAACGAAGAGGACGATCCACTGGAGCAGGGATGGCTAGCCGATGACACTCCCTATCATGGACAGGAGTGCTGGTATCAGTCGCGCAGCACACGCATAGAGCTGCGGCCCAACCTGATAAAAAAACCGCGCAAGAGAGAGGCGCGCGGGCAACCCATACAGATGCTGGAGATACGCCCAGTGGACAGCATGCTCAAGCTGACCGGCATGGAGAGGCTGTATCACGACTTCCTGAGGAAGAAGGGCTATCGCGACCTCTACAACCCCATGACGCACATACACCAGCGAGACAGCTTCCTGATCTACTACATCGACGACGTCAGCAACATGATCGGCTTCACCAAGATCAAGAAATACCTCTGGCAGGAGGACGTGCATGACGAGCAGTTCGATGATGGGCACCTCAGCGCCATAGAGACCCACATGCACTGCTCCACCGAAGACATCGGTATGATCACCCTGGAGATGGAGATCGAATGGGCGGCGGCCAAACACTGTCGCTATCTCTACCTGGGCCCGGGCTATGAGAAGAGCTCCATCTACAAAAGTGCAATACCGGGGTTCCAGTGGTGGACCGGGCAGAAGTGGAGCAAGAACGTGGAGCAGTACCGGCAGGCCTGCAACAGAGACAGCGAGATGTCTAAGATTTCCGACCTAGGCGCCAGGTGACCACATCAGCGATGTTCTTCTTGGACCACTGATCATAGTAGCCCTTCTTCTTGAGCACTTCCGAGAATCGGTTCAGTGTGCTGAGGCGCTGGCACAACAACAGGATGTAGCGACCATTGTTCACTGTCACTCCATGGATCTCTTCTCTCTGGCGGGGGTGATCCTCCAACACCACCACATCTCTGGGCATGAACACGGAATTCAACTGATCCACCACGTCATGGGTGTACTTTAGAGTCCAGCGCTTGGGATCCAGTATCAAAATTAAAGCATCTGTGTCGTCAAAGTTGGTGCGTTCGATGTGATGCCAGCAATTGCTGTCGGGTTCCGCAGCGGTCATGTGTATCATCCTGACCCTGCCCTGCAGCCTGGCCTGGCGGGCATAGGGACAAGGCGGCAGTCCCGCGAACACAGGATGTTCTTTCTCCACGAACTCCTGCATCCATTTGGTTATGTATTCTGTTGCGGTCATTGCGAGATTGCGTTAGTCTGTCTTGCCCAGGAACTCGTCGGGATAATCTCTGTACAGGGCATGCTGTATGGTCGCCAGGTCCACCAGTCGATTCATGCTGACGTGATGTCCCTCCAGTTCTCCGGTCCTGCGCCCCACCATGCTCATGGCGTCATCCAGCTGCTGCATGTTGCGGGTCTCCATCATGATGTGGAAGTCAGGGAGGTCCATTGATCTGAATCCCAACTTCATCCTCATCACCCGAAATGATTCTAATTTGCCTGCTTTTACTAATTCTCCAAGAAAGATTCTTATCTTGTCAGCGAATTCTGCTGCATCAACACCTTCCTTGGGATTGCACCAAATGTGATATATGTCAGCCAATATAATCCTCCATTTTACCTTCTCGGTACAGATCCTGTGTTATGCAGTGTATGCCCCCGTCCCAGAAATATCTGTGTCGAAAATTAAACACAACAGGTTCCACCCGATGTTTTTTAAAAAATTTAAATACTTGTTTGTTGTAATTGTTGCATATGATTGTGTTTTCGTCAATGGATAACATATTAACGTCAAACACAGTTTCCTCCACATAACCCACCCAGTCTTTTAACCAAGTGTCGACAAATTCTATCAATTGCTCGTTATGTTCCTCTCCCTTTAGCCACCATCTCCCGCCCACCTTGTGTTTTATTTTTAGGAAAGGTGATACCCGGGACCAGCTCTGATCCGGCAGGTACAACACCTCCCAACCGGGAAATTCTGTTTGGTAATCTTGTATGTCATTCAAAGATACTATGCAACCAGGCTTGACCACACAAAAAGATGCATCCGAATGATAGCCCCTATTTGATATATGCACTCGAAAACCTTCCTGTTCCCATAGTTGTTTATATTTTGTTATAAGATCTTCCGGTATATCTTTATGCACGTCCCAAAACAGATCCTTGCCCACCCTTGCAATTGTTGCGGTGCTTATTATCCCCGGCGTGTGGTGTATGGACAAATTTTTTTTACCTATCTGTTTCAATACATCTTGATAACCAGCTATTCCTCCTGCCACAGCATAAAGTTTTTCTCCGACAACCGCGAAATGATCTCTTGGACATGTCGGAGGACGATGTATCTCGTGCAATGATTTGTATTTAGAAATGTCTAGGAAAGATCTATGTGTCTTGACGCCAAACGATTGTAATATTTTCTCCAGCTTCTGATAATCTTCCTCGGTCTCCTCCGATATGCGTTTCAGCGGATCCATGATTTTATTGTTCTTACCTATGGACAACTCCTTGAACCATTCCTCGCGGAATCCAGAACCAATCCAGCAGTGCTTCAACGGGTGGAATGTGGCATATCCTTTGATTGGTATTTTGTCCATATGTGTCTATTTAAAATTAAAAAAATGGCTGTCCTGTTTTTTTAGTGGTCTCTAGATTGTCTTTGACTATGTCTGCCACAATGGTTCTTTCGGTGCTGCTCATGTGCAGAGCTTCTTGGTAGGTCACACCACCGCGCATGTACCAACAGATCTTCAATAATTCATGCTTGATGCTTTTGCCCTCGTTGTCGAGGTCCTTCAGATATCTGATGATGTCAGATTCCGAGAGTGACAATAGTTTTATACGAAAAAATTTGCGTTGTCGAAGGTGATGGGCACCTCGTAGGTGGCTGGGGCGCCGGCCTTGATCTGCTCTTCTGTGGCCCGGGCCTTGAATGGTTTTATGGATCCCTGCTGGCGTATGTCGATCAATTTGTTTTCCAACTCTTTCACCAGCTTGGCGTCAGCGTTCTCGATGAACTGTTTAATCTGCTCTCTGTCCGTGACCGATTCTCCTGCGGGCAGAGTGATCTTGTCTATGTTGCTGATCAACAGGCTCATGTTGAGATCGCTTAGAATCTTGAAGCTGTCCGTGAATCTTTTGGTCTTTTCCTCCGCAGTCATCTGGCTCTGCGATACCTGTGCGAATATGCGCTGCTGCTCAAATGTCTTCAGTTGTGATTCCGTGATCTGCCGGTAGGTCAATGGGCTCACAGTGACTTTCAGTCCGCCCTTGAGCTCGCAGGTGTCTGTGACCTGTATGTTGCGCAGCTGGTCCAGCATCTGCGGCAGGTTCACCGTGTGCGTGGCTGTGTCATTGGTGCCCGGCACCCCCGCGGTCACGTCCATGGTCTCGCCGTAGCTGGCTATCCTGATGGCCACCAGCACTGTGTCCACGTCATAGTTGACCAGTTGCCAGGGATCCAGGATTGTGGGTATGCAGCTCCGGATCACGTCCACCGTGGCCTGGCCATTCATCATGCTGTCCGGTGTGCGGAACGCCAGCTCGTCCATGGCAGTCATGGGCAGCACAGGGTGCTCGCCCGTGGTGGTCTTTTCAACCACGTCAGCTGGGTAGTATCGCTCGCGGCTGGGCAACTGTATGCTGATCTGCGGCTGCCGGTAGTAGCGTTTTAATGGATTAGTGTTTTCTGTCATTTTTGTGTTCTATAAATATACATTATAATGTATGTGCCTGTCTATATTTATATGGGCATATTTTAGGGGTTTTTAAAGCATGGACGACAACGACATAAAGAATCTGCTGGAAAAGCTGGGCAAAGAACAGGCCGCAAATATCGGTAAGTTGCTAAAACAGCTCGGCAAGTCGGGCCTGTCGGACACGGAAATCAAGCGTCTTAACAAAGAGATCAAGGACCAGGTAGCCCAACTCAAGGGGAAGACCAGGGCCGAGAAAGACGCAGTCGCCGGCATAGAGAAATTAACAGACACCTTAAGCGAACAGAGCAAGGCAGCCAGGAGCGTGAACGAGAACCTGTACAAGATGTACCGGGGACTGGGCCACAACACAACACAGGCACAGAGGTTGGCCGACAGGACCATCGCGGCCGGTGAGACCATCGGCAAGCTGGGCGCAGCGGCAAAGCAGGGCTCCGGCAAGATAGATGATTTTACTTCGGCATTCAAGGGCAGACTTGGCGGCATAGGCGACATAATCGCCCTGGCGGGCACCAGCCTCCAGACCAACCTGGACACGTTCAGGACGCTGAGCAACGTGGGCGCCGCGTTCGGACAGGACCTGGTCACGCTGCGAGAGACGGCGGCCGCGGCGGGACTGCCCATAGAAGACTTCACCAAGCTGATCAGGGACAACAGCCAGAGCCTGGCCCAGTTGTATGGCTCCACAACGCGGGGGGCCATAGCGTTCTCCGAACTCAGCAGAGACTTCAGGACAGCCAACATAGACTTCCTGGCTCCTCTGGGACTCACAGTGGAAGAACTCAACGACACTTTGCTGACCACGCTCAACATCCAACGTCTAAGTGGAAATTTTGACAGGAACAACACACAGGCACAGACAGAGGCGGCGAGGGGGCTGATCATAGAGATAGACAAACTGGCCAAGCTGACCGGACAGCAAAGGACCGAGCTGACCAAGCAGTTGGAACGACAGATGGCCAACGCCAGGTTCCAGGCCGCCATGAGTATGCAGCTTCCGGAGACTGCGGATCGTCTACGAACATTTGCAGCCGCACTGTCCGGCATAGCCAATGATCCTCAATTCGAGACTGCCCTGTTGGATCTGATAGCCAACGCAGGTCAACCGGTCACAGAGATAGGCCGACAATTGGTCAACAATGTGAGAGAAGCGCCACAGATCATATCACAGCTGAACGCAGGACTGATAAACAATCAGCAGGCCCTGGAATTGTTCAGAGAGGCCAGCCAGCGAGCCACACAGGCCAACGCCAGGATAGCGGCCACAGGACAGGTGGCGTTCCTGGATACATTCTTCCCGGCCGTCAACAGGGTGGGCACTACAACATTGAATTTGGCAGATGTCAACAACGAGGCGGCCAAGCGAGCCAGCTCGCTGACAAACAGCCTCACGCAGTTTGAGAGCGCCAGCAAGGAGCTGGGAGCCAGCATACAGAGCATCGAGACCGGCGTGCTGAAGAACCTGGGATCTTTGCTGGGGGGCGGTGTGACCACCATATCGGGAGCAATGAAAGGCATCAGCGCCACACTGAACGTGCTGCCCCCGGCGATAAAAGGCATACTGGGCATAGGACTAACCCTGGCCAACACACTGGGCAACAAGGCCCTGCAGACCGCAATAGTGTTCGGAGGAACATACAGCGCCCTGAGATTGGCAGGACTGGGCAAAGGCAACATAGTGTCAGATTTGATGGGGAGGTTTGGCGGAGCAGGCGGCAAAGGCAAAGGCAAAACCACAACGCCACCATTCGGACGCGGCGCAGGAGTTGGTGTGGGTTCAGTGGCAGCAATAGGCACAAGTTTCCTCAGCTCTCAGACCGATGACCCCGGACTCAAGTCTCTGTTGAATGTGGGCACTTCCGCGGCCACTGGCTTCGCCATCGGCAGCATGATCGCACCCGGATTGGGCTCAGCGATTGGAACCATTGCGGGCACCATACTGGGAGCCATAGGCGAGATGAACACCAGGGAGAAAGGCACGTTCGGCGAGATCGGGCTGCCCTTTGAGCCCAGGACCTCGCTGATGAAGGTGCACGCGGGCGAAGTGGTGCAGTCGGCCCAGCAGGTCAGCGACTCGGCCAAGCAGCAGCAGGAGCTGATGCTGGGAGTGAGCAGGATGACCACCACCATGAGCGACTATGTCAACATAGCAAGGCAGCAGCTGGAATCATCCAAGCAGCAGGAAAAACTGTTAAATACCATGATTAGCGTGGACATGGAAAATACCAAATACACCAAGCTCACTGCCAATCGCGTGGGCAGCAACAAAGGTAATCTCATAGGATAGCCAATGGAAAATGTTGACAAAACCGTGAATGACCTGTTAGGATATTAGATAATGAGCTGGAAAAAATATTTCAAAGACGCAAACATGTCGCCCATCAGCGGTGACAACACGCCCAACTTCGCCAAGAGGAATTATTCAAGTTATCTGCCGGACGTTTACACCGGGCACCCCAACAGGATTCAGAGATACTTCCAGTATGATCAGATGGACACTGACAGCGAGATCAATGCTGCCTTAGACATCCTGGCAGAATTCTGCACACAGAGCAACGAGGAGAACGAGACGCCGTTTGATCTTGTGTTCAAGGACGAGGTCACAGAGACCGAAGTGAAATTATTGAAGAAGGCCCTGCAGCAGTGGACCACCAGCAACAGGTTCGCCAGGAGGATATTCCGTATATTCAGGAACTGCCTCAAATACGGTGACTGCTTCTTCGTGAGAGATCCCGAGACGGACAAATGGTTGTACATGGATCCGGCCAAGATCGACAGGATCATAGTCAATGAGAGCGATGGCAAGATACCAGAGCAGTACATCATCAGAGACATCAATCCCAACTTGCAAAAATTATCTGCCACGCAGATTTCTCCCAATCAATTGTATGGCGGCACTGCCACTGGAGTGTATCAGCAGAACTACACCGGCACAGGACAGGGATTAAACACCAGCTATCCAACCGGAGGCACGGGCGGAAGGTTCTACAGGACCATGAACCAGTATGCGATCAACGCGGAACACGTGGTGCACATGAGCCTTTCAGATGGCATGGACAACCTATTCCCATTTGGCCAATCAGTGTTGGAACAAGTATTCAAGGTCTACAAACAGAAAGAATTACTGGAAGACGCAATCATCATCTATCGAGTACAGAGAGCACCGGAACGAAGGGTGTTCTACATCGACGTGGGCAACATGCCAACGCACTTGGCCATGCAGTTCGTTGAGCGGGTCAAGAATGAGATCAATCAGAGAAGGATCCCCAGCACCACTGGAGGCATGAGCTACATCGACGCCACATACAATCCAATGTCAATCAATGAAGATTACTTCTTCCCACAGACAGCGGAGGGTCGAGGATCCAAAGTGGACACGCTGCCGGGTGGAACCAACCTTGGAGAGATCGACGATCTTAGATATTTCACAAACAAATTGTACAGGGGTCTGAGAATCCCAAGCTCATACTTGCCCACAGGTGCAGATGATGGAGCCCAGCAATACAATGATGGCAGGGTGGGCACAGCATACATCCAAGAATTGAGATTCAACAAGTACTGCGAAAGATTACAGAGTTTAATTGCTCCGGTGTTTGATGACGAATTTAAATTGTGGATCAAGCACAAAGGCTACAGCATCGACAACAGCACATTCGAGATCAAATTCAATCCACCACAGAACTTCGCACAGTACAGGCAGACGGAAATGGATCAGAGCAGGGTGGGCACATTTGTGCAGATAGCGGAGTTGCCTTACATGAGCAAGCGCTTTGCATTGAATAGATTTTTGGGATTGAGCGAGGAAGAAATGGCCAAGAACAGCACGCTGTGGGCAGAGGAGAACGCAGTGGCACAGAAGAAACAGACCAAGACAACCCAGCTGAGGACCGCGGGAGTCAGCCAGGGCAACATACAATCGGACCTAGACCAGTTTGAGAACCCAACACCACCAGAGGGCGCACCACAACCAGGCACTCCAGGACCAGCGGGCACACCACCAGCGGGCACCACACCAGGCACCACGCCCGGCGGCGCGGCCACCACTTAGGATTAAATAGCATTATGCGACTGACAGAGATGTGGTCATACACGCCACAGGGATTTGAACAGAACAAGAGCTACAACGCGGAGGACGACATATCCGTGTTGGATGCCGACGACACACGCAAAACTCGCTTGAAACTGCGAGACATACACAAGATGCGTCTGGCCAGCGAAGCACATGACCGCGATCAGAGAGAACAGGCGGAATTCGTGCAGAAGATGTATGGACAGCAGCCCGCAGCCGACGACCTATCACTTTAATCATGTCTAGCGTGGCATTCGTACTGGGCAACGGCGAATCACGCCGCGGCATCAAGATCGAGGATCTCAAAAGGCACGGCACTGTTTTCGCCTGCAACGCGGTTTACAGGACGGAAAAACCCCACTATCTGGTGGCGGTGGATCCCAAGATGATACTGGAGATAGCGGAGACCGACTATCCCAAGCACAACGAGGTGTGGAGCAACTACAATCACCAGTACTCCAAGAACGAGACTGCCAAGAATCATGTGCGATGGTTCCAGCCCAGCCTGGGTTGGAGCTCAGGACCCACGGCCCTGAAAATGGCAGCGGACAAGAAATTCGCCACTATCTACATATTGGGTTTTGATTACCAAGGGCACACACGCGGTGACCGCCACAAGAACTTTGCTTTCAACAACGTGTTCAAGGACACACGCAACTACAAAAAGGGCAACGAAGAGGCCACGTTCTATGGCAACTGGATGAATCAGACCAAGCGTGTGCTGAACGACTACAAACACATAAAGTTTTTCCGCGTGGTGCCGCCCAATGCGTTCAAACCGCATGATCTGGAGTTCAATGAGAACTTCAAACACATGGACATCGACGAATTCCTGCGCATACACGACATACAGCGCCAGATCTAGCCAAAAACCACCGTTTTTGACCCAAAAGTACCGCTTTATTTCGCCGGTCGCTTAAATAATACACTTTATAAAGTATAAAACCAAACTTGCCAAAGGAGCACGTGCAAATGACACAATCAACAAACAAATTTGAGCAATTGCTTGAATTATTAATCAACGAAGAGAATGACAAAGCGCAGGCGCTATTTCATGAAATCGTTGTGGAGAAGTCTAGAGACATCTACGAAGGTCTAGCAGAAGCAGAAACCACAGTGGAAGCCAAAGACGAGAAAAAAGAAAAAGAAGAAGTCAAAGAAACTGAAGCGAAAGCAGAAGAAACAGTTAAAGAGACTGAAAAAACAGATTCAAAAGACGAGTCAGTAGACGAAGAAGTCGAGATCGAAGAAGCTTCTAAAGAAGAAGAATCAATCGAGGAAGTGGGCGGAGACGCAACAGATGACCTAATATCTGATGTCGAGGCCGACGAAAAAGGCGACGCGGAACATGGCGCAGAAGCGAACGGTGAAGAACCAGCCGCTGACGCACAGGCCGACGCCGGAATCGAAAACAAGATCGTTGACTTAGAAGATGCTTTGGAAGAACTTAAAGCAGAATTCGAAAAAATGATGAACGGTGACAACAGCGAAGATTCAGAAGAGAAATCAGAAGAATCAGTTGCAGTTGCTCAGCCAGCTCAAGATGCTCAAGCCCAAGTTGCAGTGGCGCAAGAAGCCAAGAAAGACGACATGAAGAAGGAGACTGTAAAAGAATACAAGATCCAGAAATCAGCTGACAACAAAGACGGCTCTGACAAATCAGCAAAATCACCAGTAGTTGACGCAGGAACCAAAATGGGACACGGTGCCAAAAACATCGCCCAAGCGGACGTGGCCAAAGAAAAAGCCAAAGTTCCAACTGCGGAAAAAATGGGTGACTTTGAAAACACACCAGGCAAAGACAAAGCGACTTCTTACAAGAAAGAAGTAAAAGCAGATGTCAAAGATGGTGGTGACAAGTCAGCATCTAAATCTCCAATCGTTGCTGCCAAGAAGTAAGCAATAGAAAAGAGAACAGGGAGCAAAGATGGGACTATACCTAAGAGAACACTTAACCTACGATCAGGCCAGGATGGAAGTCTTGCACGAAGGCAAGGAAGGCAAGGACCTTTACATGAAGGGGATCTGCATCCAGGGCGGCATCAAGAATGCCAATCAGAGAGTTTATCCAGTTACTGAGATCCAGAAAGCTGTGAAAACGCTCAATGATCAGATCACGTCGGGTTACAGTGTGTTAGGTGAAGTTGATCACCCTGATGATTTAAAGATTAATTTGGACCGCGTCAGCCACATGATTACCGATATGTGGATGGACGGTCCAAATGGATACGGCAAGATGAAGATCCTGCCAACACCAATGGGCCAACTAGTGAAAACTATGTTAGAGTCTGGGGTCAAACTGGGCGTGTCAAGCCGAGGTTCCGGGAACGTTTCGGAATACGGCGGCGGGCAAGTCAGTGACTACGAGATCATCACAGTGGACGTAGTGGCTCAACCTTCGGCACCGGGTGCTTACCCAACTGCGATTTACGAACATTTGTTGAACACAAAGGGCGGAAATAAGGCAATGGGTCTGGCTGCTGAGATTAGAGATGATAAAAAAGCACAGAAGTACCTCAGAGAGGCGCTAACCAACATAATAAAGGACCTAAAATAATGTTCGACGCAATATCAAAACTGGTTGAATCAGGCGTTATTGGAGAAGAAACTCAAAAGACTATCCAAGAGGCATGGGAAAACAAAGTTAAAGAAAACAAAGAACAAGCTGCTGCTGAACTTAGAGAAGAATTCGCTAAGAGATACGAGCACGACAAAAACAACATGGTGGAAGCCATCGACAAGATGATGACTGACAAGTTGAGTGAAGAGATCACCAAGTTCGTGGAAGACAGGAAAGCACTTGCAATGGAAAAAACAGCATACAAAGAGAACGTGGGCGCACATTCTGCAAAATTGGAATCATTCGTGATGAACAAATTGGCGGAAGAGATCACAGAACTCAATGCTGACAGGAAGAGTGTACATGAAAACTTCTCCAAACTGGAAGAGTTCGTAGTGAGCGCTCTTGCTAGAGAAATTAAAGAATTCCACGAAGACAAAAAAGGTGTAGTGGAAACCAAAGTTAAATTGGTAAAAGAAGCCAAAGAGCAAATGAAGAAGCTCAAAGAGGCTTTCATTACTAAATCTGCCAAAGTGGTCGAGGACGCAGTGACCAAAAAATTGAGCGAAGAATTGACTCAATTGAAAGAAGACATCACTGCTGCTAGACAGATCAACTTTGGTAAACGAGTTTTCGAAGCTTTCGCTTCAGAATATCAATCTTCTTACCTAAATGAGAAGAGCGAGACTGCCAGACTATTAAAAGTGGTCGACGAGCAGATGCTGAAGATAGAGGAAGCTAAGAAATCCATCGAAGAGAAGCAAGCGGTGATTGAATCCAAGGAGCAAGAAATTGCTAGATCAAAGGATTTGATGGAACGCAAGGAAACGATGGCTGAGTTGCTCAAACCATTGAGCAAGGACAAGGCAGAAGTCATGAGTCAGTTGCTTGAATCAGTTCAAACAAAAGACCTGAAATCTGCTTATGCGAAGTATCTCGCTCCAGTGATGGACGACAAGTCAACTGCCACCACAGGCAAGAAAGTGATTTCTGAAGCCAAGGGTGACAGATCAGTGAGAGAAGATGCTGACTTAACAAATATCCGCAAATTGGCGGGTATTCAACACTAAACAAAAAGGGAAAAAGATCAAATGTCAGAACTATTTGAATCAAAATGGGGCGAAACAAAAGCCGCATTGACCGAAGGTTTAAGTGGCAACAAGAAAAAGACGATGGATGTTATCTTAGAAAACACTAAGAGATATCTTTCTGAACAATCAACTGCGGGTGCTACATCTGCAGGTAACGTTGCTACCTTAAACAGAGTAATACTGCCAGTAATCAGAAGGGTGTTACCAACTGTTATCGCTAACGAGATCGTTGGAGTACAACCTATGACTGGTCCAGTAGGACAGATCCACACTTTAAGGATCAGATATGCAGATTCAGTTGCATCAAACACAACTGCAGGTGAAGAAGCATTATCTCCATTTAAGATTGCGAAAGCATACTCTGGAAACCAAGACAACACCACTCCAAAAGCAGCTTCTACAGCTTCTTTAGAAGGTACTCCTGGAAAAAGATTATCTATCCAAATCTTAAAACAACCCGTTGAAGCTAAATCAAGAAAACTATCTGCAAGATGGACTTTTGAAGCAGCACAAGACGCACAGGCACAGCAAGGCATCGACATCGAAGCTGAAATCATGGCCGCTTTAGCACAAGAAATCACTGCTGAAATCGACCAAGAGATCATTGGATCATTAAGAACATTAGCAGGAACTGCTAGTGAGACTTTTGACCAAGCTGCTGTTTCTGGAACTGCAACTTTCGTGGGCGACGAGCACGCGGCACTTGCAATCTTGATCAACAGAGTTGCTAACCAAATCGCAACAAGAACTAGAAGAGGCGCTGGTAACTACGCTGTAGTATCACCAACTGCTTTAACTATCCTTCAATCAGCTACAACTTCAGCGTTCGCAAGATCAACTGAAGGTACGTTTGAGTCTCCAACAAACACTAAATTCGTTGGAACTTTAAACTCAGCTATGAGAGTATACGTTGATGCTTACGCTTCTGATTCAACAGCGGTATTAGTAGGATACAAAGGATCTTCTGAAGCAGATGCTCCAGCGTTCTACTGTCCTTACATTCCGTTGATGAGTTCAGGTGTTGTTCTTGATCCAGCTACTTTTGAACCAGTAGTAGGTTTCTTAACAAGATACGGTTATGTAGAGTTAACAAACACTGCATCATCTCTTGGTAACGCTGCCGACTACGTGGGTCTAGTAGACATCACTTCAGCAAACTTAAAATTCAAATAATCGTAAAAGATTACAGAGTTTTGAAAAAAGGGTCGCTTCGGCGGCCCTTTTTTTTTGGCCACCAAATATTCTATACACACTTTACCAAATTATTTCGTCATCATACGGTTCGTATATCAAATCTAGAGTTTTAATTTGTCTAGATACCATTTAAATATTTCTACGGACAATCATGTCCGTCGCAACAATGTGAAAGGAGATCCGAAATATGGATATCTTGAAACAAGTAAAAGCGTGGGCCGCAACACTTGCAGAAGTGGGCGTGAGCCTAATCGCCCTTGGAATCGTTCTAGAGATTCTGTTCAAAGGACAGGCAATACCGTTCTTGTCCACAGGCAGCATCATAGGCACGATCACCGCGATCATCAAAGGCTTCTCGGCGGAAGGTCTTGTGGGACTGGTAGCACTCTACGTCCTATATGGCATCTACAACAAGAAGTAGTTGATGTAGTAGTAACTGGGGGCGGTGTAGACGTGCATCGCCCTTTTATCAGGCATTTTAATTCGCACGAGATACAAATAAATAACAACAGTTCAAATAGCGCTCCACAATGGTGTGGAGACTTATGCGGAAACCACCGCGTAGCTGGTAGAACCAGCATTGGACTCCTAAACAAAGGAGAAAACAAATGGGAAGACCAATCAAAAGGTCACGAATGAGTGACACCAACCTAGGACCAACAGGAACAGCGGGCAAGATCGAAGTGACTGCCTACTATCCAACTGGTGGTTCTCTGCAACAAGATGACAATTCTTTCATCATCAGCCAGAGAGCATCTAGAAAATTCAAGATACATCAAGCGAACGATTCGTCTGATTCAGTCTTGATACTTAAAGCAGTTGCACCAGCTTCATTAGCGGCAGGTGAATTCTGTGTTAAAGTATTGCTGGGTGACTCAACAGTGGCCTATGTAGAGAAATTCTACAACAACATCATCCACTATGTAACAGCGGCTGGTGCCACAGGTTTCGCCAAATACAGCCTAGGAACAGCAGGAAACGAAAACATTGCAGTTTCTGGCCAGGCAGTAATCGACGTTATCTAATAACGACACAACAACTCGCAAGGGGGAGTTCACGCTCTCCCTTGTGCGGTTATAAATACAGCTGGATATGGCAAAAACGCTACGCACATCAGGAGATTACACGATAAAGACCGGCTCGGGAGCCGCGGGCAGCAACGTCATTGACCTAGATTCAAAAACAGTCAGGGTGCGGGGAGATCTGATAGTGGACGGTGACACAACCACTGTAAACACAGCCACCTTATCTGTGGAAGATACTTTTATTGAGTTAGCAAGAAATAATTCAGGCACCACATTGGACGCAGGACTCTATGTCAACAGAGGCACAGCAGGAAACAACGCGGCGTTCTATTGGGACGAATCCGAAGACAATTTCATAATAGGTACCACCACCAACGACGCAGGCACCAGCCCACTGACCAACATCACTCTGGCCAACATCAAGGTGGCCACCACTCCCACCGACAACAACCATGCCGCCAGCAAGAGCTACGTGGACTCACAAGTGGTGGCAGCGTCGGGCATGACCAATTTTGATATCGTGGGCGATGACAGCACCGGCATCACGGTGGGCGACAACGACACAGTCAAGGTCACCGGCGGCGCCAACATAGACGTGGTGGTTACCGAGTCGGACACCATCACAGTGAGCCTAGAACAGAACTTGAACAACATCAACTCCGTCAGCAATGGATCAACCAATGGAGATTTAATTTTGACCGCAAACGGCACCGGCAGCATGGTGATCAACAACATATTGACATTCAACAGCGCAGCAACCACGCCATCAGCATCTGCCATTACCAAATTATACAGCAAAACCGTTGGCGGTGGAGGAACCGGCGTGTTTTTCATCAACTCAGCAGTGGGTTCGCCTACCGAAGACGAATTGATAAGTAAGAAGAAAGCAACTGCACTTGCAATTGCTCTAGGATAAAGATATGGCTATAACAAATTTTCAAGTAGGCACAGGCACAGGCACAGCGGCATTCACAGCTGGAGCGGATGTGGCTGTGACGGTGATCTACATCACAAATAAATCGGCATCGGACGGCAACGTAGACGTGTACGTTGTGCCCTCGGCCGGTTCCGTGAGCGAGAACTTCAAAATCTACAACAACCTTCTGATCAAGGCACAGGACACCTACATCATTGATTCGGAAAAACTGATACTTGCCACTGGAGACAAGATCTACATAGCGGCGCCGGACTCGGCAGCACAGTTCAACGCCACCATATCAACTATAGGACTATAACACATGGGTAGACATCTCAAGAACTACTCCATCAATGACCAGGCACTGGCGCTGGGCATAGTCAACACATCAACTGCCAACAGGCCCGCGGGCAAGAACGGGCAGATCATCTACAACACCACCACGGGCACTTTCCAGGTTTATGACAACGCATGGACCAACATATCCACTGGCACTTCCGATGGGGCCACAATAACCAAGGACACATTTACCGGAGACGGGACTACCAATGTGTTCGCAATGAGCATATCCGTGAGCAATCCACAGGACATCTTGGTGTTCGTGGGAGGAGTTTACCAAATTCCCACAACCAGCTACTCGGTATCTGGCACCACACTTACCTTTGGATCCGCGCCACCTGCATCCAATGGGTTTGACAACGATCACATAGTCACAGTATTACACGGATTCAATTCTGTAGGTTCTTAAAAATTTATTTTTATTAGATAACCATGGCAAAAGCTCGCCAAGCTCCGGGCTGTCCACCCTTGATGCAGATCCAGCCAACTGGTTGTCCCAGCGTGGGCTGGTTGTTCCATACGATGCTGCCCGTAGTATAGGTTCCCGATGTGGGTACGCCGTCTCCGGCAGCAAATATTTTTCCTGAAAATTTTATGTTTCCCGCCACTTCCAGATCCTCTACGGGATTTTTCACCCCTATACCCAATTTTTCATGTATCACTATTTCACCTGTGGGTTTACAAGTTAGTCTAGCTGTGTTGTCCGTGCCTATGCTGAATGGCTCATGGGTGTATGTGCCCACAAAGCCGGTGCCTTCCTGGTGAGTTATGACAATTTCGTGTCCTTTGGCATATACTGAAAATTCCTGTGATGGATTGGTGGTGTTGATTCCCACCCTGCCACCTCGAGCATACAATGTGTTCTCAACTTCCAGGCCTTCCAACACTCCCACTTGTTGTAGGCTGCTTTTCTTTACTCCTTTGCCCAGTCTATCTTTCCATAGAACCTCATTGTTGTCGATCATGATGGCTTCCATGGTGTTGATCTTGGGCACCTGGGCATGTACGTACTGCAATCTATCCACTATCACAGTTCCTTTGACTTTCAAATCTTTTTCCACCACCACACAATCTTTCTCAACTGTCAATACCGTTTTATCGGCCAGGTCCCGTATGCCTGTGCTGCTGAAATTTGTGATTGTGCCACCGTCGATCAGATCACCATTAAGGCAGTTTTCATCCAGTTCTATGTGACTGAGTTTTATAGATCTATCCGTTATCCTAGTGGGTCTATTGATAGGCGACAGTGTCATATGGCAGATATTTATACGTGTTTTCAACTGCATAACAAATGGTAAATACCAATTGTAATACTATGGCTATTCAACGAATTGGTGGACAGATGCTGGAATCTAACCTCACAAGGGTTAGCGATCTGGCATTCCAGACAGATTTATTATACCTTGACGTGGACAACAGCCGAGTGGGCATCAGGACCGCTTCTCCAGGCAACTTCGCCTTGGATGTCAACGGCACTGCCAGGTTCCAGGACTCGGTCAGCATCACAGGAGACCTAACGGTAACCGGATTGACCACGGTGGTCAACACCACTAACATGGAGATAGAGGACAACGTATTGGTTCTCAACAACGGTGGCAGCACCGGCAATGACGCCGGCATAATGATCAATCGAGGTGGAGTGGGAAACAACGCGGTGTTCTATTGGGATGAAGGTGAAGACAAGTTCAAGATAGTCACCACGACCTCAGATGGCTCAACAGTGACCAACATCACGGACACGGCCTATGCCATACTGTCAGCGGCGGATCCAGTGGGCGATGACGACGTCGTGACGAAAAGATACTTTGACGCCAACGTTTCTGCTTTGGTTGAATTGGGAAATTTCACATTTTCCGGAAACAAAATAACACAAACTGCTAGTAATGCGGATTTTGAATTGGACAATTCTGGGACGGGAAATTTTGTCCTCATTGGTTCTTCGGGATTGGTTCTTCCACAGGGAGACACAGCATCAAGGCCAAACGCACAGACAGGCATCATAAGATACAACACGCAAACCGGCAAATATGAAGTGTCTCAGGATGGATCCACATGGACCAGCCTAAGGACCGAGCAGACCGCAGGCCAGATAACCAAGGACGTGTGGGTAGGGGATGGTTCATCTACACAGTTCACTCTTACCACCACACCAACAAATGTGAACAACGTTATAGTTTATGTGGACGGCGTGATGCAGGAACCCACATACAATTATGTATTGACGGGCAATGTTTTATCTTTCACTGCAGGATCAGATGGTTCCTCTGTTGAAGCCCCCCATGCTGGAGCCAGGGTGGTTGTGATGCAGGGTTTCGCGGACTCCTAATCTATTTTAATACCACAGTATTTTTTTCGATCTTCATGTCGAAGTCAATCACTCTGCTGTCAATGAAATTGAATATCTTGATCTTGGGCAAGACCTCCATATCATACTTTTTTAGATTTAAGAGGAAATGATAAAGCTGTTCGCCATCTCCCCACCAAGTGTTGAGGCCAACGATGTTGTAGTTGCTGTCTATCTGTAAAGGACAATTGTAAATTTTGCCCAATCCTATGACCTGTTTAGTGAATTCGTTTATCTTGAAAACTAGGTCGGGCCTGCGCTGCAGGATGTAGGTGCTCCTGTTCCTGCAAGTGGCTGGCCATCGGATCACTATGTGATATTTCAAAATTTTCTTTTGCAGCAGGTCATCCATTTGATCTCATCCTTTGTTTGAACTGCGGTTGGTCCATGGCGGTGAAATTGGTCACTTTCATATTATAAATTTTGTTTGTTTCTCTAGACACCAAAAGAAATTCTATGTCTTTGTAGATGGTCATGATCGCTTGTAAATTTTCCTGTTCTTTTTTGTCATCCATATCATACCCTGCCAGCACAACGATATTGGCGCCCATCCATGCGGCCAGGGCCACACACAGCAGTTGTTGGCTGACCAGATGCGGATCCCATTTGTATGACACAAGGTCTTCAAAATGAGGCAGGCATTCCATGCCTTTGAAAAATGCATATTTTGCATAGATATTCCTTGGAGCCAACAACGAGGCCTTTGACCTGTTGGCCATCAGTGCGTCCAATTGTCCCGCATCATTGACGCAGATGTAATTGGCGATGTTGTTGTGTTTCTGCAGGCCAGCGGTTATTATGGTGTGTTGCTTGCTGTGCTCCAGCACCGCGGGCGCCACATTGCCCGGTCCAAACACAAATATCTGTTCTTTTTGCATGTTGTTGTTGGGTATTTAACCGTATTTTTAAAGGTGAAACAAATAAATACTCTAGTAATTTAAAGCAAAAAAAGGATTCACACATGGCCATCGGACGTATATCGGGACAGATGCTCAAAGCCAACCTGTTAAGGTCGGGCACAGATTTGGCATTTGAAACAAACTTATTAGTGTTAGACGTAACCAACTCATTCGTGGGTATCGGTACAGCGACACCAGCGAGAAAATTACACATCAGCGACACAGGCGCACTGAGATTGCCATCCGGAACGGATGCCCAGAGGGGAACAGCGGCCAACGGAGACATACGTTACAACACCGACCAGGCACAGATCGAGGGATACGTGGATGGAGCGTGGACGGACCTGGGATCGGGATCAAAGATCACAGACGCGGACGGCAACACCGGTATCGACGTTGAGAGAAGCACAGACGCCAACGAAATACACTTCTTCACAGAAGCAGCGGGCGACGTGGCTCACATCAGGGCGGACGGATCTATAGAATTGAACAACTTGGAGATCGACAACCAGACCATCACAGGATTGTCAACAAACACAGACATCAACATCACTCCCAACGGCACGGGCAATGTAAATCTTAATGCCGACACAATCAGAGTTGGAGATTCATCTGGTGATATCACCATCACAACAAATGACGCAGTTGATTTGATATTGTCCACCAACAACGGAACCAATTCAGGAACTATAAAAATTGAAGACAACACGAACGGCAACATACAGATCCTACCAAACGGATCAGGAGAAATTGTGGTTTCTGGGCCAATCACTACCAACGGCACAGCGGACCTGGTGCTGGACACCAACGGCGGCAGCAACTCGGGGACCATAACAATATTTGATGGGGCGAGCGGCAACATCGACATCACGCCAAACGGAACCGGTGAAGTAAACATCACCAAAGTGGACATAGATGCCGGTGCTATAGACGGAACCACGATCGGAGCAAATTCGGCAGCAGCAGCGACATTCACGAATCTAACTGCCAACGGTGTAATCAACATCGACGGAGATGGCGCCGGTGACAACATCGACGGCGTGATAATTGGAGCAAATTTAGCGGCGGCGGGTACTTTCACCACAGTGGACACATCGGGCAACGTCACGGTGGGAGGAAACTTGACCGTCAATGGTGTGACCACCACAATTGAATCCACAACATTACAGATTGAAGATCCTTTATTAGTATTGGCCAAGAACAATTCCGGCGGAATTGCCAACACCTATGACCAAGGTTTATTGATAAACAGAGGATCGGACACCAACCAAGCATTCATCTGGGATGAATCAGATGACGAGTTTGCGGTTATATCCACCACAGAGACAGGCAACACTGCGGGCAACATCAACCTGACAGCCTACGCAGATTTCGCTGCCAAGGACGTCTACGCAAACTCTCTGGTCACAGATGGCATAACTATAGAAGACAACAATATCACTGCCACACAATCAAACGACAACCTAGTATTGACACCATCAGGCACGGGATCAGTGGTGTTAAATGGTCCAGCCACTTTCAATGGCAACGTGTCATTTGGTGACAACAACATCACCAACGTGGGAGACATCAATGTTGATTCTGTCAGCTCGGACAACGGAACCGATTTTGACATCTTGCTTGATGATAACCAAGCAACGGCCCTGGAGATCAAAGAAGGTGCAAATGCCTACATCACTTTCGTGACCACAAATGCAGGCGAGCAGATCACAGTGGACAAGAAATTGGTAGTAACCAACGGGGTAACATTCCAGTCAGACACAGTGGACATCAACGGTGGAGCCATTGATGGTACTGCCATTGGAGCAGCATCAAGAAGCACAGGACAATTCACATCAATCGACGCCAACGCTGGCATAGACATTGACGCCGATAACCAATCTTTAAGGATCGGAGCCGGAGCGGATTTCACCATAGCACACGATGGCACAAACACACAGATCACAAACAGCACAGGCATATTGAAGATAGACGGCTTTGCCACCAGTGCAATCAGGATCAACGAGGCTGGAGCCAACGTTGACGTGGTCATCGAGGGAGACTCGGACACGGACCTACTGTTCGTGGACGCATCAGCAGACAAGATCGGTATCAGCACCAGCACGCCAGCATACGTGATGGACTTTGGCAGCACTGACGCAGTTAGATTGCCACAGGGCGACACAGCTTCTAGGCCAACAGCGGCCACGGGCGTGATAAGATTCAACACATCCAACAGCGCCTACGAGGGCAGCACGGACGGTTCAACTTGGACCACGTTCTCCATGGGCGGCGGCGGTGTAGCGGCCATCAGCAAGGTTTCCGCAACAGGTGACGGCTCCACCACAATATTCTCGGGATTCTTCGCAGACTCTCCGGCAACTGCGGCCAACGTTCTCGTGTTCATCGACAACGTGCACCAGGAGCCCACAGAGAACTACACGGTATCCGGCAACAACATCACATTCACTTCGGCACCACACTCGGGCGCCAGGATCTACGCACTGGTTGGTTTCGACGCAGGTTCAATGACCACTGGCGGAGTTGCCAGATCACAGACCGACTCGGTTTCTTTCACCAGCTCGGCCACCAACATCGTGACCTACAACGCCACATCGTTCAGGTCCGCGGAGCTGTTCGTCACAGTGACCGACGCGGGCAACACGGAATACTCATGCATGAAGGCCAACGTGATACACGACGGCTCGGACGCATACATTTCTGTGTACGGCATAGTGAACACGGGAGCCGCGGATTCGGTGACATTGACCGCAGCTCTAAACGGATCAACTGTGGAAGTCAAGGCCATCAGCACAGGTGGAGCCAGCTCGGCACAGGTTCAATACTCGCTGCAGGCTGTATAATCCTGTTCTAGCAGATAGAATTTGCTGAAAAACGGTAAATATCGCAGCGATAGAGATCTATCGCAGTTAATAACAACAATCATGCGGGAGATATGGAACCATGACAACAAGAAACTTTAGGGTCAATAACGGATTATCAGTAGGTGATATCGTTATATCGGCCTCAACAAACACGATAACAGGATTATCAACCACAGCGCCATCAGCGGACGGCGACGTGGCCACGAAGAAATACGTGGACGACTCGGTATCAGCGCTGTCATCAAATTCGATAACGGCGGGAAACACCAACGTGACTATCACTGACTCGGGCTCAAACGGCACTGTCACAGTGGTCGCTGACGGCAACACAGAGATGACCATCACCGACGACGGAGTAAGGATATTTGGAAACTTAACAGTGGACGGAACTGAAGTGATAGTAAACACCAGCACGCTGGACGTGGAAGACAACATCATAGGATTGAACAGGAACGCTTCCGGCAACGCATCCATGCCAAGATTTTCCGGCCTTCACATACACAGGGGTGAAACATCAGCTGCCACCGAGCAGGACCTTTACTGGCTGTGGGACGAAACATTCGCGGATGACACTTCCACTATATTTGGAAACGCGGGCGGAGCTTTCACAGCGTTGAGAAGCACACACAACGCGGGCTCACAGACGCCAAATGACGACTTCGCACTGGTGGACATCAGGGCCAACGTGATACACGCCAGGGCAACTTCAGCAGCCTACGCGGACATCGCGGAGAGATTCGCTGCGGACGCTCCAATGACCGAGGGAGCAGTTGTAATGCTGGGTGGATCACAAGAAATCACAGAAACTGCGGAAGAACTTTCTGAGAAAGTGTTCGGCGTGATATCTTCAAAACCAGCCTACATGATGAACGCAGGAGCGGGCAACAACGAATCTCATCCTTTCGTGGCCATGACCGGCAGGACTCCGGTTAGAGTCACAGGTGTGGTAAACAAAGGTGACAGATTGGTCAGCTCAAGCGTCAAAGGCACTGCTAGAGCCGCCCGAACTGGCGAATCTATCAATCCTTTCCACGTGATCGGAAGAGCTCTAGAGAGCAAGTCTGATGCGGGCATTGGAATGGTAAATTGCTTCGTGCAAGCCAAGAACTAATAAGTACTACACTTCCTAAGTAGTCGACAAGAGGGCCGCAAGGCCCTTTTGTTGTTTTCAGCATAAATATCCATACAGTTTGGCCCACTATGTAACAGGGCTCTGCGGGCATATGCTCGCTGAAATAGTTTTATAGAGAGGATCCATCAGTATGGCCATAGGCCGTATCACAGGATCGGTGTTGAAGAGTAACCTTACTCGTAACGGCGTCGATCTGGCATTTGAAACAAACCTGTTGTATCTCGATGTCACCAACAGTCGAGTGGGCATAGGAACCTCTGAACCTTCAACAACTTTGCATGTGGTGGGCACAACCACCATCACGGGAGGCCTGAACATATCAGGTGCGCTGACCGCGGGATCTTTCAGCCCCGACACTATCTCAGTCAATAATTTATACAGCACAGACAGCACCGCAATACAGGTCAATGATGGCTTAAATGTCAGCGGAACTCTGACGGCAAAGACTTTTGTAACCAGTGAGTTGAGTTCAGAAGACAGCACCGCCATACAGATCAACGATGGCGTCACAGTGTCAGGCACACTGACTGCTAACACATTCGTTACTAATAATATTTCATCTTCTGAATCCTCTGCCATACAAATCGACGATGGATTGAATGTGCAGGGTACACTGAGCACTGACGTGTTAGATGTTAATGAGATCAGTTCCGGTGACTCAACAGCGATACAGATAAACGATGCTGTGAATATATCTGGCACATTAAATGCCAAAACTATGGTTACCACAAACATCAGCTCTGAGGACAGCACGGCGGTCAGCATAAACGATGGATTGAATGTTAGCGGAACTGCCAAGATCAGTGGTCTGACTTATCCCACATCCGACGGTACTGATGGCCAATTTTTAAAAACCGATGGAGCAGGCAATCTATCATTCGCCACGGTAACTGGGGGCGGAGGAGGAGGCGGTGATTCCACTGCCGCGGACACCATAACCTACACCGGATTCGGCAGCAATAACGTGACTATTGACACAGAGATCACTGTTGGCAGTATTGATTCTTCTAACAGCATATCATCCTCTGCCAAGGTTTTTGATTCATTCGCAAGCACCGATTTAGACAGCGCATTCTATTTCGTGGTCACGTCCAATGACTCCAGCAGCGAGATAGGTGCTAGATCCGTATCCATCATGCACGACGGCACCACCGCCTACAACTCTCCCAGCGTTGGGGTCAACAACGGTGCCACTGATCATCTGGAATTCAGTTCCAATGTGGCAAGCGGTACAGTAAGTCTTCTTGCCATTGGCAATTCGTCAGCCAACACTGCCACATTCTATAGGATAGGGCTGGGTGACAGCACTGTCGCTAGGTCATCCACTTACATATCCACTGTGATCAACGCCGACGTGGACACCGCCACCGAGACGCTGGACAGCTTTAGCATGTCTCTGTATCGTGGAGCCAAATATTATATTTCATGTACCGCTGATAATGGACAGGTCAGCAACATAGAGGCCATGGTGGTTCACGATGGAACCACTGCCTACATCAGCACATTCAATGAGATTTTTTCAGGCAGCAACAGTATCATAACATTGACTGCCGATGTGGTCAGTACCAACGTTGTATTATCAGCATCCGCCAGTGCCAACACTTCTGTGATATGCTATCGCGTGATATTAGGTGATTCCGAATCCACCTCGGGAGGCACCTACAGCAGGATCGTGGGAGCCACATCTGTATCCTCTTCATCGACCGCCCTGGACACCTTTGATACAGCCGCACACGTGGGGGCCAACTACATAGTTGTGGCCTACAGCAGCTCTGAATCAGCGGCATCAATATCAGAGGTCTACGTGGCATCAGATGGAGTGACCGCGTCGGTGGCCAGCAGTTTCGTCTCAACCAAGACATCCGAGCAACTGACATTCACTGCCGATTGCGACTCGGGCGGCATAGTCACCCTCAGCGCGGCCAGCACTTCGGGTAGCAGCACCACGGTCAATGCTTACAGGGTGCATCTGGGAAGACCGCCAGCGGCAGAAGCCTTTAAGGTGATAGATTCCTGGTCCAAGACCTCCTACAGGGCCGCCAAGTATTTCATAGCCATCAAGGGAACCGACATCAACGAATTCAACAGCGTAGAGGCAACCGTAGTGCATGACGGCAGCGACGCCTACATCGCTACCTACAACCTTGTGATGACCGGCAACACCTATGCTGCTCCTGGACTGATAACACTGTCCGCGGACGTGTTGGGTTCCTTGGTGAGATTGAAAGGTGTTTCCACAGGCGAGCAAAACATGCGAGTAACCGCTGTGAGGCATAGAGCCCCTATTTAAATTACCAAAAATACAGTTGATAATTGACAGATCTTGAATTCTGTGCTATAAATATAGCTGACACAAGAAAAACACAAACACACACACAGAAAGGAGTTTTTATTATGTCAAACATCAAATCAAAAAGCGGCTACGAGATACGTGCCGATCTACTAGGACTTGCGAAACAGATCGCTGAGTTTAACTACACAATAAAACAACAAGAGTATGAGTACAGCCTGAGAAAAGAAGGTGATCAAGTGGTTGCCGAGTTCAAGGCTCCGGTAGTCACACCAGAAGACATCATTGACACAGCGAAGAAATTCAATGATTTCGTCACCAACGGTCAGAACTACACGGAACAGGCTCAAATCTTGGTTGAGAACGTGAAGAAGTTCAATGACAAGGTTCAGGAGAGTTTCAAACCTGAGACCATTCAAAAGAACGTGAAAGAATTTCAAGACAATGTTCAGAAATTCTATTCAGTTTTCACAAACGGTGTAGCTAAGAACTAATACCCAAAAAACGACTCACTGAGCTCGGCAACGGGCTCAGTGTTATCGAGGTTTAAAAATGCAACCCTATAACGAATGCGAAAATAGCTGGCTGAGTAAAGTTAAGAAAAAAGTCACAGACCATTATAAGAAATACGAGCCTTTGTATGCGGCTCTATCTGGCATCATGCTGATCGCTCTATTGGTTTTAGCTATGCTAACATCTGTGGAAAGTTTCTTTGAAATAGGCAACTAATATTGCCGAGTTTTTTAGATAACTACAGTATGTTCAATCCAATGGACTTCTTTCCCAATTTCTTGTCCTCACAGACAGGACCTGTGCATGTGTCCAACACAGTGATTGATCCCAATGCTGGCAATTTCCAGGAATACACCTACGAATTGGAATGGATGGAAGCACACTGGAACCATGTGTACAAGTGCATAGACATGGTCACTGCCTATTGGTATCCCTGGATAGACCGATCAGCACTGCACCGGATGTATCCGGACCTACACAATTAGATCCAATATAGTCTGTAATTTTCCTTTTATGCTTTTGTTGTTGAGGGTGTTACGCAATCCCGCATGGAGGTTCTTTGGCCAGCATTCAAATGCACACCAAGCATAAGAGCTGTGCTCTTCGTTCAATTGAGGGAGAAATTCTTCCGCCACACAGATCACATAGGTGTTGAAGAAGAACTTTTGGTCATTGCTGGTGAACAATTCCAGTGGTATCACTTTCTTGAACGCAGCAGTCAACCCAATCTCTTCCTTTATCTCTCTTTTCAGTCCTTCAAATGCGCTTTCTGTGTATTTGTTTCTGCCACCCACCAAACCCCACATGCCCCGAGTGCGCTCGTCGTTGCGTTGCAGGAACAGGAATCTCTTGGTGTTCACTGCATAGAACAGGGCGCCGGAGCATATGATGTTGTCTTGCATGATGTTATATTATAGCACGAGAGTCCAGCGGCCCGCAATATAGATGCCCTCGTAGCTCTTGACCCAGGTGGTGCCATTCCATTTGTACTGTATGCCGGTGTTAAGGTTGGTAACATAGGCCAGGGTGCTGTCAGGATTGCTGGCGTCCCAAACCACACCCCATTTGCCCGTGGTGCTGTTGTACTCTATGATGTCATTGACGCTGGCCCTCAAGTTGCCCCATGCAGCGGCATCAAAAGTGTTGGTGCTGTCGCCGATCTCGTTGGTTATGAGATATCTCAGGCCATTAGTAGGATTGGTTGGATTGAAGGTCAGTGGATTTATGATCTTGCTAACGGCGGTCAGTGTGTTCTGTGGGATGGTGTCGCCGTCTATGCTGAACAACAATATAGTTTCATCCAGGGCGCTGGTGGCTATGGTGCCCACAACCTCGTTGCCGTTCTCCTGTTCCAATTTTATCTGGCTGAGACCATTGGTGATCTTGCCATACTGATTAAGCAATATGTTCCAGTTCAGCGGCTGACCAAACTGCTCGAAAGGATCGAGGTTGCTGTCGGCACGGGCTCCTGTGTAGAACCCATCTCCGCCAGAGCTGACGTTGGTCCCTGAGCTGCCCAGCAGTCGCAGTTGGTTGCCTGTTAATAATAATCCGTAGTTGTTTGGCGTGATGTAGGATTTGGATATCAGAGTGCCATCGATCAGGCCCTCCGCTATGCCACCGTCATCATCGTACACGCTCATGATAATCTTTTGTATCACTCCCAGCTTGGAGACTTTGACCGGCGGGCTCAACCATATGGGCATGCTGAAGCTGATGGAGGCCACATCTATCTCTGTGTCAGCGCCCACGGGAATCGTCCTAGAGCTGAATGTTATGTCTTTTAGTTCGATGTAGCTCAAACTGGTCCAATCGATGTAGTTGTCACTCTTCTGTATCTCAAAGTCGGGATTAAAGAGATATAGTATCTGTTCCAATATCTGCAGTTTCATGTCAGTGTTGGTGGTGAATATGTCAGCGTTGACATTCAACCTAAATGGACTTGGCATGACCTTCTCTATGGTGTAGCCCGCTCCCAGGGTGTTGTCATATTGCCCCGTGGTCTCGTTGTAATTTCTTTCCTTGAGATGTTGCTTCTCTATGTGATAGGGATTCTGCATCCTCTCTCGGTCATATTCAAGCGCCGTGATGTAGGCCGCTATCTTTGGTGCTGACTGCAACGCATTCTCGCTGTTGTTCCTGATGATGTTGGCCACCTGTCGGGTCATGTCACCATAGGTCACTGGCACCTGCCTCAGTTGTACCACGCCGTCCTTGCCCTTGCCCAATTCAATGGAAAAGTTACTCAATACTCTGATGAACTGAGTCATGAATTTTCTAATTTGACCGTCGTAGAAATGCAACATTAATTGTCCGCCTTGGGTTTGAGAGCATCACTCAATGCCTGTCTCTGTTCCACCGTGAGGCCATTGATAGTAGTGGTGCTGCTGTTGTTAATAAATCCGGTCTTGAATGTGTTTCTTGTGCTGTTGTTGGTCGTGGTCAATCTCACGCTGTCCTCAACTTTGATCCATCTGATTCCGTCATAACGGAAGAGACGATTGGGCAAGTAATCTGTCCTCAACCAATAGTCACCTTTGTTGATGTTTGTTGTGGGAAAACTGGTTCCAAATCCCGCCGGATAGCCATTGGGTGGTATGCCGTCGCCGTTGTAGTAGAACCCATAATGGCTGCTGGCCGGAGAATCTATCACAGCATTAATTGACTTGTCTGAAGACACTGTTTGGCCCTGATCGTTCACTCCGTCTATGCGTATGTTGCCGCGCTCATCGATGGGTGTGACATAAAATTGTTTATAATTGAATCCAGATTTTGGAGCATCTGCTTCAGCTTGATTAACTATAGCGTCATTGATTTCTTTTTCCTTATTGTAGGTGCTCATGTAGCTGGCCAAGGAACCTGTTGTGGCGGCATCGCCAATGATATCTCTAAATTCCTGGCTGTCCACTATGGTTTTTAATTTCAATCTTAATAGGTGTGGCCAATATGTTGGAGAGAATCCCTCCGCTGATCTATTGACATCTTCAATAACATAAAATCTTTTCAGTGCAATGGGTATGCTGGCGTTTAAACTGTAGTCATCTTTAAGATTGGGAAATTCTATAACGTCTCCGCTCATGGGTTTCCTGCCCAATCTCTCCACCACATCATTGAGATGCACTGTGAGGAACAAAGTGTCATTCTGTAGAAACATTCCAAACTGGCTGAGATTGAAATCGGTGTCCTGAACGTTGTATATGCCTCTTATGATGTAGATATCTGGATCATATTTCCTGTCTCTGTTCTCCAAGAACAGCAAATCCTGTATGGTCCTGTCATTGAGGCTGTCCCCGCTGTAGTGCGGCTGGCTGGGGCTGGCGTCACCATCCTTGGTGCCTTCTTCGCCCTGATCATATATTCCGATGTATTTGTGAAGATAGATATCGACTCCGCCCACCTGAAACATCTCGTTTATGGTGCGGTCAAAAAACTTGTAATCATTGCCCTTTTCCGGCTTGAATATTGATAAACGTGGCATACTAACCATATTTATGGAAAAGGATCTAGCCATAAATATCCATATGTCAGAGTTACAAACAATGCAACAGGAAGTTTATGATTACGTCAAGACCAACCTAGGGGATGGCATGATCGACGTGGAATTGGACCCAAAACACTATCAAACGGCATTGGAAAGGGCTATCAATCGCTACAGGCAAAGATCCAGCAACGCGGTTGAGGAAAGCTACGCATTCCTGGACCTAAAAGAAAATCAGAACAAATACATACTGCCAGACGAGATAATCAACGTGCGGCAGATCAACAGGGCAACCGTGGGATCAAGGGGAGATGGGCAGGGTGGAACTCTGTTCGAGCCCTTCAACTTGGCCTACACCAACACCTATCTGTTGAGGACCGGTGCCACCGGTGGATTGGCCACCTACTACGCATTCGCCGCATACCAGGAACTGGTGGGCAAAATGTTTGGATCATTCATACAACATCATTATGACAATGCCACAAAAACTTTGACCATAACTCAGCGTCCGAGGATCGACACGGAGAGGGTTTTATTGCACACTGACAACTTCAGGCCCGACATCACACTGTTGAGAGATTTATACAGCAAGCCCTGGATAAGAGATTACACCCTGGCAGTGAGCAAAATGATGCTGGGAGAGGCCAGGAGCAAGTTTGGCACCATCAATGGCCCACAGGGAGGCACCACGCTAAATGGCGAGGCATTGAAACAGGACGGCATGGCCATGATGGAGAAACTGGATCAAGAGATCAATAATTTCATCGATGGTGGAATGCCGACCACGTTTGTCATAGGTTAATTCTTTTTATTGTCTTAGAATTATTAAACACTCCACATTAAATATGTCTGATTATGGCTAACACAGGCATCAAAAAAATTCGCGATCTCACCTTCCAAGAACTAGAAGATCTTGTTACCGCTTTGGAAAATATGAGCAGGGTGGCGGATCAATCCTCCATGCGAGAACAGATATTGATCACAGTTAAAAAAGTCAAGCAAGAGATTGCAAAAAGATTAAAAAACCTGTAATATAATCTTATGCTTATAGGATTGGTAGGATTGATTGGGTCCGGCAAGGACACGGTGGCAGAGTTCTTGGTGAAGGAACACGGATTCCACAGAGACAGTTTCGCCAAATCATTGAAAGATGCTGTCAGTGCAATATTTGGATGGGACAGGACACTGTTGGAAGGGGCCACGCAGGAGAGCAGAATGTGGAGGGAGAGGATCGATCCCTATTGGAGCAACAAGCTCGACAAAGCAGTTACGCCAAGGTATATTTTACAATACTGGGGGACCGAAGTCATGCGGGGGCATTTCCATGACAGCATCTGGATAGATTCATTCACTGCCAGATACCACGGTGGAAACATAGTGCTCAGCGACACAAGATTTATTAACGAGATTAACACCATACGAGATTTAAAGGGCAAAGTGGTATTGGTGCGCAGAGGACCCATACCCACGCAACAGGAGATGCAGCAGAGATCGGTGCATCAGAGCGAGTGGGACTGGATCGGACAGCGTTTTGATTATGAGATCGACAATTCGGGCAACCTAGAAGATCTAAGAACGCAGGTGGGCGTCATGATCAGGAGTCTACTTCCAGATCACCAATAGACCATCCCAGATCCTGCGTGCTCTTTAGGCGCTGGCAGTTGGCGCAGATGCTTTTCAAATTATACACAGAAACGTTGTTCTTGTTGCCGTCCACGTGGAACACATCCATCTGTGATTCATGCACGGATTTGAATCCACACAGCTCGCAGCGGTTGCGCTTGCGATAGCCCGAAAGAAACCATCTTGTGGGTCCATTGATCCTAAGGTTTTTCTGTTTGCGTATGCAGGCATCACACTGGCTGCGCCAATAAATCTTGGTGCCTTTGCGATAGCCATAGGCCCTGGGCCGGGATCTGCAGGTGTTGCACAGGGGTCGTTTCATAACAGTATTTACGTGCCCTATATAGGCACCAAAATTGTCAAGATAACGCCGTAAAAACCTTGCAGAACAATAAATAAGTCTAGTTATACTTGCAAGGAGAACTAAAAAAATGGCATTAACATCACCAGGCGTAGAAGTCACAGTAATTAATGAGAGCATCTACGTACCATCAGACGCGGGAACAACACCACTAATAATTGTTGCTTCAGCACAGGACAAATTAAATGGCGCCGGCACTGCAACAGCAGCAGGCACACAGGCGGCCAACGCAAACACTATTTTCTTGATAGACGGACAGAGAAATTTAACAGAAACTTTTGGAGATCCAAAATTTTACACAGATTCATCAGGCAATTCATTGAATGGTTATGAGCTAAACGAGTACGGCTTGCAAGCAGCTTATTCATTCTTGGGTATTGCCAACAGAGCTTTCGTATTGAGGGTGAATGTAGACCTTTCAGAACTGGCTGGCAGTGCGAACGCACCAACAGCAGCACCAACCAATGG
>SXGQ01072933.1_pt1 | contig 40538 bp, 36 predicted proteins | sample 3178371 | NCBI WGS metagenome assembly SXGQ01 (sample SAMN11356859, study PRJNA531348) | freshwater metagenome | isolation source: freshwater sample F1-20 | place: China: Fuxian Lake, Yuxi | collected 2017-12-25
GATGGTAATTTTAATTTAGCTGATGCAACTGAGAATATGATGTTATTCAAGGATGTTCGGATTCCGTTTTTTGATGATAAAGGCAAGGCGTTAAGTGCTAGAAGTTGGGCTAATACCTTACGTAAATACCTAAAAGACACTTATCAAATTGAATCCAAGTTAATGACTAAAGGTCTAGGACAAGCCCAACTAGTAATTGGTGAAAAATAATCAAAACAATTTTAAGCATGAAAAAAATACTCTTTTTGATATGTTTACTTGCCTTATCATCTATTAGTTTTTCTCAAAATGTTGAAAAATCTCCTGATGATTTGCCAGAATATCGTTAAATGTTCACGTTCCCGATCAAGTAGAGCCGATAACGCCTATTGTTCAATCTGCTCTAGAAAATCGGCTTTCCCAGATTGTTTCAAAGTACGGTGTAGCAGATAATGGGTTAAATAAAAGGTTTTCAATAGTGCCTAGGATTACAGTTACGGATAAATCGATAACGAGTACGGCCCCCGCAATGCATGTTTTGGTTTTGGAAGTTTCTTTTTTTATAGGCGATGGTGTTGACGGTAAGTTGTTTTCATCCTATTCCATTTCTTCCAAGGGAGTAGGGGAGAACGAAACCAAAGCCTACATGTCTGCTCTAAAAAGTATCAAAACGGATAATCCTAAATTTGAAACATTTATAAATGAGGGCAAGAAGAAAATTTTGGAATATTACAACTCCCAGTGTGATTTCATACTTAAAGCCGTAGACGCCTTTACCGCTAAAGCGGAATACGATGAAGGGCTGACTTTGCTTTCCTCAATTCCACAAGTCAGCTCCGTTTGTTACGAAAAAGCTAATGACATGACTGGAGTAATTTATCGTAGTAAAATCGATTATGAATGTAAGAAGATTTACAACGAAGCGAGGTCAATTTGGAGCGCAAAGCAGGATGAAAATGGTGCAGAAGAGGCATCTCGTTTACTCATTCAAATTGACCCACTTTCTTCTTGTTATACCAATGCAAAGAATCTCTTAGGTCAAATTCGAAACGATATAAAGCAGCGTATCAAAGAGCTCGATCAAAGAGAGTGGCAATATCAAATGCAGGAGCAGCAGAATACTGCTGACTTGAAGAAAGAAATTGTTAGAGCGGCTGCTAAAGTGGCTGTTGCTCATGTAAAAAGCAAGCCAACCACTATAGTTGTCTATAATCGTTTTTGGTATTAATTCTTACAAGAACCCTAACTCCAATTTCGCCTCTTCGCTCATCAAATCCTGGGACCAGGGGGGATCAAAGGTGAGTTCTACTTTCACTTCGTTCACGCCGTGAACGCCGCGGATCTTGTCCTCCACCTCCCCGGGCAAGGTTCCGGCCACTGGGCAGGATGGTGAGGTTAAAGTCATGGTGACCAACACTTTACCCCCTTGCTGTACTTCGATATTGTAGATGAGCCCCAAGTCGTAGATGTTCACAGGGATTTCAGGGTCGTAGATTGTCTTGATAATGCTCAATACTGCATCTTGGATCTCCACAAAGGTGGGGGATTTATTAGGCTGTGAAGAAGTGCGCTCTTTCGATTTTGCAGATAGTTTCTTAGGTGTGTTGAAATCCAATTGATTATTTACTGGAATCGCTTGGGGTGAAATTTTTCCTAGGCTTTCTTGAACAGGGCGATACAAAAGCGCGAGTTGGCGAATACGATCGAGCATTCCACCCAAACCGTTGGCGCGATTCGGGGACAGGTGGTGTTGAAGTCCGGTACGCTCGTGAAGGTCAAAGCGAGTTTCCAAGATAGCTTCCGGGCTTTGATGCTGAAAGACTTTGAGCAGAAGAGTCATGATTCCTTTGACCAACAATGCATCTGAATCTGCGGCGAATTCCATACCTCCTTCAGAATTGCAGGTTGCCCTAAGCCATACCTTGGATTGACATCCTTTGATCAGCAAAGAATCATTCTTGAATGCTTCTGCAAGTGGGGGGCATTCTTTGGCTATTTCCAAAAGATATTGGTAACGATCTTCCCAATTTTCGAGGAGTTCAAAGTCAAGGGCTAGGTTGTCCTGAATTTGTGCGGGTGTTTCTATAATGTTCATGGGGTGATTCCGAGCATGCGAGCGACTTTATGGAGGCTATGACCCAAATGATCAATTTCTTGGTGGGTATTGTAAATGGAGAGGGAGGCCCGAACGGTACCTGGAATGCCCAATTTTTTCATCAGGGGTTGTCCGCAATGATGACCTGTTCTCACGGCTATTCCCATGGAGTCCAGCAGCATACCTACATCGTAGGGGTGTGCATCTCCTAATAAAAAACTCTGCACGGCAACCCTATTCTTCGCATATCCTATTCGACGAAGGCCAGGTACGCTATCCAAAACTTCTTGAAGATGGGTATACAGTTCCTCCTCTTGGGATTGCATCGCTTCCCATGTCCACTTGTTGATGCAATCAATGGCTGCACCTAGGCTCACGGCTTGGGCAATTGGGGGGGTTCCCGCTTCGAAACGTAAGGGAGGATCAGCGTAGGTTGCCTCTGTATATTCCACTTCACGAATCATATCCCCACCGCCTTGCCACGGGGGCATGAGGCTTAAATGTTCGCTACGCCCATAGAGTACCCCGATTCCCGTGGGCCCAAACATTTTGTGAGACGAAAAACACAGGAAATCCGCTTTAAGGCTCTGAACGTTGATGCCCCAATGGGCAATGGCCTGAGCAGCGTCCACCAAAACCTTAGCGCCCACGCGATGGGCCTTGGAAATAATTTCTTCGATCGGATTGATGGTGCCGAGGATATTGCTGACCCAGACCATGGCTACTAGTTTGGTTCGTGGGCTAAGCAAACGATCCAAGGCATCAAGATCCAATTCTCCTGCATCGTTGAGAGGAACAATTTGAAGGGTTGCGCCGCTTCGTTGGCAAAGCATTTGCCAAGGAACCAGGTTGGCGTGATGTTCCATCGCAGAGACGAGGATTTCGTCTCCTGATTGTATATATGAATTACCCCAACTGTTGGCCAAAAGATTAATTGCCTCGGTAGTTCCTTTGGTAAAAATTATTTCGTTTTCTGAATGAGCAACAATGAAATTTGCCACCTTACGTCGGGCACCCTCGTAGGCATCTGTGGCCAATTGGCTCAAATAGTGAACACCGCGGTGCACGTTGGCGTAGGAGTTGGTGTAGAAGATTCGCTCCGCATCCAAAACCGCCATAGGTTTCAAGGTGGTGGATGCATTGTCGAGATAAACTAAATCATGTCCATGAACCTTGACCGTCAATTCAGGAAATTCTTCCCTAAAAGGGGTGGACAGCGAGAAAGATGATTTCAAATCGTTCATTTCATTGCCATTGCTTTAGATCCAAAATGGAGATCACCTTTGCACGCATTCTTTCATCTTCCAACTGATCAACAATTTCCATGGCGAAGGCCAAAGTAAGTATCTTTTGCGCTTCTTCGAAAGTAAGCCCACGGCTTTGGAGATAAAAGATGGAATCGGTGTTGAGCTTGCCCATGGTCGCGCCGTGTGAGCACTTGACATTATCAGCAAAGATTTGCAATTCAGGCTTAGCGTTGACCTTACCGGATCGTATGGACGGGGATGATCCATTGACTCGGCTTAGGGATGCTGGATCCAACATCAAATTACTGCTGCGTTGATAGGCATTGGTTTGTTGGGCATTGGGTTCAACCCTCAAAACTCCGTTAAAGATGGTCGTCGAATTGGGAGCAGCAATAGCTTTGTAGTGCTGGTGGCTGTTTCCTTCCAGGGCATTATGCCGAATTCTGCTGTATTGGTCGAGATGTCCTCCGCCAATGGCTACACTTAATCCCAGCAGATTGCTGGAACAGCGATCTCCGAGTTGCTGAATGTGAATATTGTTGCGAATAATTCCAGACCCCATGACGACTGTTTGTACCTCGAGGTTGCTTCCTTCTTCTTGTTGGGCGTCGATTTGGTGTACAAGGGCTTTGCTCATTGGGCAATGAAAGAGTCGTATCAATTTCAGTTCTGCACCTCGTGCTAGATTCACCTGCAGATGATGCAAGGTCATAGAAAGAACAGGGGTGGAATAGGCTTCGAGAGGTTCGTTCTTCACCGAGAGATTCTCTGGCGATTCGTCTTCCTCGAATTCTTCAATGAGTGTTATTCGAGCACCTTCGGCCACTTGAATCTGATGGGTATAGCCAGACCAGCCCGCATTCGAAGAAGGGGTATACGTCAATCGAACAGGGAAATTGGAAGAGGTTCCGGCGGGAATATGGGCAAGCCAACCTCCGCGGCCGGCGGCATGAACTAGGCGGCTAAACCCATCTAATTCTCGGAGGATCGCTTCGGGGCTTTCCAATTCGGTGAACAGGCTCTGCAGATCGTGAGGCTCAACCTGCCACAACGGAATGGAAGGGCTACCATTGCTAAGGGGCATGTTGGACACCAGTTGATTGAGGTCTGTGTATTTCCATGCCTCAATTCGACTGTTTGGCCATTCTGTTGTTTGTGCCGAGCCGGTAATAGAGTTCAAAGTCATACAAATTTCGCTTTGAGCCAATCATAGCCTTTTTCCTCCAACTCAAGAGCGAGGGTATGATCACCTGTGCGTATAATTTTCCCATCCATCAAAACATGGACAATGTCTGGCTTAAGATGGTCCAACAAGCGCTGGTAATGCGTGATGACCAAAAAGCTGTTGTCCTCTCTGCGAAGCTTTTGAACACCTTCCGCAACAATACGCAAAGCGTCAATATCAAGTCCCGAATCGGTTTCATCCAATATGGCTAAACGGGGGTCCAGCATGGCCATTTGAAAAATTTCATTTCTTTTCTTTTCGCCCCCTGAAAAGCCCAGGTTCACAGGCCTGGACAAGAAGGAAGGATCCAATTGAACAAGGGCTGCCTTTTCACGCATGATTTTCAGGAAATCACCCGCTTCGAGGGCCGACAGACCCCGTTGGTTTCGCACTTGGTTCAGGGCGGAACGCATAAAATTGGTATTGCTCACGCCAGGGATTTCTACCGGATATTGAAACGCAAGAAAGAGCCCGGCCCATGCCCGTTCTTCAGGCGCTAAATCAAGAAGGTCTTGCCCATTGAACCGAACGGATCCACGGACATCGTATCCAGGTCTGCCCGCCAAAACGTGTGAAAGGGTTGATTTCCCCGATCCGTTGGGCCCCATGATTGCATGCACCTCTCCGGGTCGAATTTGGAGGTTCAAACCTTTGAGGATGGGTTTATCATCCACGGACGCATGCAAATCTATGATTTCTAACATAAAATTCTCAAAATAAATTGTTCATGATGGCCGATTGGAAGGAAGTTCAACCCACACTGCCTTCCAAAGAAATAGCGAGGAGCTTCCGTGCTTCTACAGCAAATTCCATGGGCAACTTGTCCAGAACCTCCTTGGCGTATCCGTTCACAATCAGCGCAATGGCTTCTTCTGTGGGCAGTCCTCTTTGTTGGCAATAATAAAGCAAGTCCTCTTCAATCTTGGAGGTCGTTGCTTCATGCTCCACTTGGGCGTCAGGACAATTGATTTCAAAATAAGGGTAGGTATGAGCGCCACAGCGGTCACCCATCAGCAGAGAATCGCATTGGGAGTAATTGCGGGCATTGGTTGCAGATTCCCGGACTTTGACTAAGCCTCGGTAGGCGTTTTGGCCCCGACCTGCGCTGATGCCTTTGCTCACAATACGGCTGGTGGTGTCTTTGCCGATATGAATCATTTTGGTGCCGGTATCGGCTTGCTGTGCTCTGGCAGCTAAGGCTACCGAATAAAATTCACCAGTGCTGCGATCCCCTAGGAGAACCACCGACGGATATTTCCAGGTAATTGCGGACCCTGTCTCAACTTGGGTCCATGAAATTTTGGAGGAAACCCCTTGACATATCCCTCTTTTGGTAACAAAATTGTAGATACCTCCAATTCCGTTGGCATCACCAGGATACCAATTTTGAACGGTGGCATATCGAATTTCTGAACGGTTCAAGGCGACTAATTCGACAACTGCGGCATGCAATTGATTCTCGTCGCGCTTGGGCGCTGTGCATCCCTCCAAATACGAAACATAGGCTTCATCATCGGCCACAATAAGGGTGCGTTCGAATTGTCCGGTTCCAGCCGCATTGATTCTGAAATACGTACTGAGTTCCATGGGGCAACGAACACCCTTGGGGATGTACACAAAAGATCCGTCCGAGAAAACTGCTGAATTGAGGGCGGCGTAATAATTATCGGTGTAGGGCACGACCTTGCCAAGGTGTTTTCTGACCAATTCCGGGTGCTCGCGAACCGCTTCTGAGAAGGAGCAGAAGATAATACCCTTTTCGGCAAGTTTTTCTTTGTATGTTGTTACAACAGAAACAGAATCCAAAACTGCATCTACAGCTACCCCAGCCAAAATGAGTTGTTCCTCTAGGGGTATCCCAAGCTTGTCATAAGTGGATTTGATTTCAGGGTCGAGTTCGTCCAAGGAGTTAAGCTTTGCATTGGCTTTGGGAGCCGCATAATAGGAGATGTTCTGAAAATCAATCGCAGGAATCTCCAGGTGGGCCCATTGGGGGCTTGGCATGGTCAACCAGTGGCGGTAGGCTTTGAGGCGCCAGTCCAGGAGCCAAGACGGTTCCTCCTTGTGGGCGCTAATCCAACGGATGACCTCTTCGCTGAGCCCCTTGGGAACAATGTCTTGCTCAATATTGCTGATGAAACCGAACTCGTAATCTTGCTCTGCCCATTTGTTCAAAAGGACATCTTCTTCGGGTTTGTCATTCACAACGGGAACAGGATCAGTGTGGTCAACACGCATATTGGAGGAACAATATTGGTGGTATTTCGTTTGGTATGGCGATGAGGAGTCCCATATAGGGATAGTCAAGCGGGTGCAAAGATAGCCTCAAAGACTTTCAGTAGGCCATTTGGGGGCGTTTTGGAGGGGGCGAAGGGACTTAATTTGCCTTTTGAAGAACGGGTCTATAGGCAATTCCTTTCCTACCAAAGGACCTTTTCTTTATTCAAAAAGGCAGTAATACCACGCTTGCAGGCTTCGCTTTGGCGGGCCTCCACATTGGTTTCAATCGCAGAAGCCATGGCCTGATCCAAGCCTGCATTTCTGGCCAAAAGGTTCTTGGTCAAGGCTATAGAGTTTCCACTATTTCGGGCGATCAAATGCTGCACAAATTCAAGAACGGCAACCTCCAGTTCCTCAGGAGGGACAATTTTATATACAAGTCCACAGTTCAGGGCTTCCACGGCGCTGATACGTGCTGAATTCATCAAAAGAGGCCTAGCAAAGCCTTCGCCCAATTTGTGGCACAAGAAAACAGAGACCATGGCGGGAACAAAGCCGATGGCCACTTCGGTATAAGCAAATTGAGCTGAAGGAACCGCAAATACCCAATCACATACCGAAACCAGCCCACAACCACCCGCCAAGGCATGACCCTGAACGAGTCCAATGACGGGTTTGGGTCCGCTGTAGAGAAGACTGTACAAGCTGGCCAGCTTAAGGGAATCTTTTTTCTGCTCCTCCTCATCCCAAAGTTGCATGGCTTGCAAGGCTTCCAAGTCAGCCCCTGCACTGAACACGTCACCTTCTGCTGCCAAGACAATGGCCCTAACCTCATCGTCGTTCATGGCCTGGGTGACACCTGATAACAACGCATCTACCATAGTAGGGCTCAAGGCATTCTTTTTGTCCGGACGGTTAAGGGTTATTCTGGCAACTCGATTTTCCAGGCGGTAGCTTATCATAGTATCCTTTTTGGTGGAGGGTAAGGCGAAAATACCTTGGAATCAGAAAGATTGGATGGGCTCAAATCATAGAATCCAATCCCTTGCTGTAGGCACAAGGAGGCCATTTTTCGCCTATTCCATGGATGATGTCCCCCAGCGAGAATCAAATTAGAGGGGGCTTGGTTTGTTGACCATTGTATCCAACTTTGAGGCCCCAAGACGACGAAATCAACTTTACGGCTTAATCGGTATGTTCTTTTGCCGAATAGGTGCAATAACCTCAACGGTTCGCCTCTGAGAGGAACAAGCTTGATTGTGTCCCTCATTGCAGCAATCAATGTTATTTCCTCATCCCATTGCATAAGTCGGCAGGTGGAGCCCGAGTCGTTGGAAGCCATGGGGTGATCAGGTAGTTTGGTATGCTTCCGTTTCCATTGCAAAGGCCTTCGATCGGTAAGACCCGCCATATCACCCGACCATAGCAGGCCCCTTCCATCCAACACCGCAAGGCAATTACCTGCCGAAAGTCCAAATACAATGCATACTGTATCTTTTCTCTCTTGAAACCACCGGACATTTCGATTAACTAGCAAGAAAATCCAACTGATCGAAAGAAATAGCGTCAATTGGCGAAACACCATGATACGTTCGGATGAATTTCTTTTGGCCATCCCGGTGGACATACCCAGAATGAGCAGCCCCAAAATGCTAAATGTGATGAGTAAGTCACTGCCTTTGAAGTCCCAGTGGTAGGTCACTGCACTTGGCCAGCTCCCAATTATGGCGGTGCATTGAGCGGTAATCCCAAAAAGGAATTTCCCAACCCATGCCAAAATCGAGCCAACGATGGAATGACTACCTACCACAGTCCATCCGATTGCCAAAATCAATAAGGGTGAGGCCAAAGGCACCAGTACCAGATTAGCTAATAGGAAATAATTAGGGAATTGTCCAAAATGAAACCAACATAGGGGTGCGGTTACCACTTGAGCGACAAGGCTCATGCCGACCAAAGAAACTGGATACCGAATCCATAGAGACCGTTGCTCCAAGCGTGTCCATTTCCACATGGGAGCGTAGATCCACAGCAAACCTCCAACGGCACCGAAACTCAATTGAAAACCAGGGTCTTTCCATGAATTTGGTTCTAACCATACGAGAACAATGCCTATCAAAATTAGGGCGCCTGATGCATGCCTATTTCCAGAAAGGATTGAATTCCAATTCATCCAGATTAACACCATGGCAGCCCTCATGGCTGATGGTGCTCCACCGGTTAGGAGTGCATAACCCATTACTAGCGATGATAAGACCAAGAATATCAGGTAATTTGGTGGTTTACGAACTTGCCCTGACCTTCGATGGACGGCTACCCAAATGAGGTAGAGACCCCGCATCATCCATAGCAGCATTTGGTGGATTAGAAGCACATGCATCCCCGAAACAGCCAACAGGTGCACGGTTCCGGAATTACGAAAGCCCTCTTGAAGTTCGTTGCTAAGATCCGCCCGCCATCCCAACAATAGCGCTTTGGACAATGCGCATCCCACCGAGTCGGAGATGCTTAAATCCATTCGATGCGTCCAATAGCTCTGCCACCTTCCAAATTTCACTTTGTACGATAGATCGCTGCATAGCGTATTTGTTTTCAGTAACTTATCCTTGTCGATAATTCGGTAAGTTCCTTCTTGCCTCAAATTGATTTCGAATTTTAGGCCTTGACTTTGATAATAGTCCCTTAAGTCTGTCTGCCCTGGATTTAATGGACCAGGAATGGCTCGTAAATAGGTGGTTTCGAAGAGAAGGAAATCGCCAACTTTGGGAAACGATTTTTCTAAATGGTCTCTGGACTGATGATGAAAAGGGAGATTCAAGAGAACATCTTTTTGGTAAGGGTAGGCAATCCAATCACTATCGTAAGTTGAATAAACTAATCGTTTGCATAGGACTGCCCTGAACCGCGTCGGTCCCTCCTGACGGTAGACTTGCATCAGCATCAGGTCAGCGCCCAGATAGCTTGATTTGGCGGTTTTAGAATGTGCCGAAGGAATAGGTAATCCAAGTAACCTTGTTTCTTTCAGAGACGAAGGTATTTGGTGCGAGGCTAGGCCTGATATCAAACTGACCCAGCACAAAATGCCTGGAATATTACGTGCACAATAGGCAGCTCTATTGGTGCTAATATGCAAAAGCAAGGCCAGCACAATGGCACCACTCAACGACAGGCCATGGAGGTGATACCATCCGAAGGTTGTCCAGGGACAACATGCACCGAGGCCTATGCCCAAGAAAGCCGATAATCCCAAGCGAATGGCCCTAAACGTTGATTCGCCCCATGGATTCAATTCCATGATGCAAACACGGCATTCTTTAAATCAAGAGACGTTTTATTACGCTTAAATATGAATATTCATGAAATTTGGAAGAAGGCCTAATCGAGCTAAATTGGAAAAGGGGGTGGCTTAAGGAACCCTACCCTCAAAGTCTTGAAATATGCAGCGATAGTGGGGGATACAGGCCTCATAAAAAATTTCGCCAACTTGAACAAAACCCTGTGCCAAATAGAACGGTAGAGCCTGTACCTGTGCATGAAGGTAGATTTCCGGTTTTGGCTCTTGGACTTCTGCTTGCTGACTTAAGGCAATTTTGAGCCGTAGGGTTTCGAGAATGCTGGATAAGAGATAACGGCCAATTCCTTGCTTCCGAAAATCTTCGCGAACAGCCATTCTTTCAACTTTAAAGCCCTTCTCAGTTCGCCTGTAGCGTGCACATGCGATAACTTCATCGCCAAGGTTGGCCGCCCAATGAATGCTAGTTTCTTCAAATTCATCAAATTCCTCCTCCGCGCTGACTCCTTGCTCTTCCACAAAAACTTGAGACCTTAGAAAGTAGATTTTTTGAAGGACAGACTGTTCAGTAACGCTTTGGCAAATAATCATAGGAGGTTTTTCTCCAAAATTAGTAACAGGTGCCCAAGACTCAGGGCTTATCTTCGTGCTCTAAAGAAGTCTATATCTAATAATCAACATGTCACAAACATCACAAATTCTTGGAAATCAAGCAGAATTTCTCCTAGGTCATCGTTGCAAAACCATCGCGGCATCCGATTTGCATTTGCCCGGACCTGATTTTGTCGATCGAATTTGGACAGCCTCGAACCGCTCGATCCCTGTTCTTAGGAGCATACAAACCCTATACGGCTCCGGTCGGTTGGCTGGCAGTGGGTACCTTTCAATTCTCCCCGTGGACCAAGGAATTGAGCATTCTGCCGGCGCATCGTTTGCCCCAAATCCCATTTATTTCGATTCTGAGAATATTGTCCGCTTGGCGATTGAATCCGGTTGCAATGCCGTTGCTTCCACCTTCGGGGTATTGGGCTCCGTTGCAAGACTTTATGCCCACAAGATTCCATTCATCGTAAAAATCAACCACAACGAATTTCTATCCTATCCGAACGAACACGAGCAAATCATGTTTGGTTCCGTGAGGGAGGCCTGGGAAATGGGAGCCGTTGCCGTAGGTGCCACCGTTTACTTTGGTTCAGAAGGATCGCGCAGGCAATTGGTTGAGATTGCCGAAGCATTTGAAGAAGCCCATTCCCTTGGAATGGCCACTATTCTGTGGTGTTACCTCCGGAATCCAGCGTTCAAAGTGGACGGCGTGGACTACCATACCTCGACCGATTTGAGCTCCCAAGCCAATCATTTGGGCGTCACCATACAGGCGGATATCATCAAGCAGAAGCTGCCCACCAACAACGGCGGTTATCTAGCCACCAAACATGGCAAAACCCACAAATTGGTTTACGAGCAATTGACCACAGATCATCCCATTGATTTATGCCGCTACCAAGTTGCTAACGGGTATATGGGACGTGCAGGACTGATTAATTCAGGCGGTGAGTCCAAGGGTGCCGATGACCTGAGCGAAGCGGTTGCCACCGCGGTCATCAACAAGCGAGCCGGCGGCTCCGGTCTGATCTTAGGTCGCAAAGCGTTCCAACGTCCCATGAATGAAGGCATTGATTTGCTACACAAAGTGCAGGATGTGTACCTCGATAGCACGGTGGATATCGCTTAGTTCAAATTCATCGAAAAGGCAATATGGCGTGGTTCAAACGATCAACTGCGGGTGTAACAACCTCCACGAAGGAGAAACTTGAAGTGCCTGATGGGATTTGGTTCAAATGCCCGTCATGCAAAGCTTCGGTTTTGACCAAAGACCTTCATGAGAATTTCTCGGTATGTCCCAAATGCGATTACCATCATCGCTTGGGTTCAGAGGGTTATTTTGGGCTCTTATTCGATAAAGGGAAATACCAGGAATTGGATGAAAATTTGATTTCGCTGAATCCACTTAACTTCGTGGATACCAAGGATTATGCCAAACGTCTACAAGATGCACAGGACAAGACAGGACTCAAGGATGCACTTCGCTCAGCCCATGGAAAGCTAGAGGGCCATGACTTGGTAGTCGCCTGCATGGATTTCGAGTTTATAGGTGGTTCAATGGGCACGGTGATGGGGGAGAAGATTGCCAGAGCAATTGACAAAGCCAGAGCATTGAAGTGCCCTGTTTTGGTCATTTCGCGTTCAGGAGGGGCAAGAATGATGGAAGCAGCCTATTCCCTTATGCAAATGGCCAAAACTTCTGCCAAATTGGCGCTCGCGGACCAAGAAGGCATTCCCTATTTCTCCTTGATGACTGATCCAACTACGGGTGGGGTCACTGCGTCTTTTGCGATGCTTGGGGATTTCAATCTTGCGGAACCCGGGGCCTTGATTGGCTTTGCAGGACCAAGGGTTATCAAAGAAACCATCAAAAAAGACCTACCTGAGGGATTTCAATCCGCCGAATCGGTGTTAGAAAGCGGGTTTCTGGACTTAATCGTTCCACGGCACAAGCTCAAGGAGACCTTGGCCCGCCTCATGGATCTTTTGCGCCATTGATTTGGTTAAACGGGTTCTTAAGACTATCTTTGCATTCCTAAAATAAAAAATTCTCCAGCGGCTGTTTACCAAAGCGATTTACATAAACTGGAAAATCATATCAATAAACCTAACCAGCGGCCCCAAATAAGCGGAAAATGTACCTAGACAAAACCCAACGAGCAGAAATTTATAGCCGTTACGGCCAGAATGCTCAGGACTCCGGCACGGCAGAAAGCCAAATAGCCCAGTTCTCTTTCAGGATTTCTCACCTGACAGAACACCTCAAGAAAAACAAAAAAGACTATTCCACTCAGCTTTCCCTAGTCAAAATGGTCGGAAAGCGCAGGGATTTATTGAATTACCTCAAACAAATTGACATCGCTCGCTACAGGGCTATTGTTGAGAAGTTAAATCTTCGTAGGTAATTTAAAATTTAGCGGCCTTCGTGCCGCTTTTTTTCACGCCTGTTCATTTCGTAATGCAATCCCTGGATTGGGCCATTTCGAGCATTTGATGAATAGATTCTTCAATTAATCTTAACATTTTATAAATAATTACATTCATGAGACCACAATCGCATATTCAAACCATCAACTTGCCGGATGGCAGGGTTATTACTTTAGAAACAGGTTTAATGGCCCGTCAAGCGGACGGTGCCGTGCTCCTGAGCATGGGAGATACCCGCCTACTCGCTACGGTGGTTTCCGCCAAAGAAGCCAAAGAAGACGTTGACTTCATGCCACTCACAGTGGATTACCAAGAGAAATTCGCTTCCACAGGTAAAATCCCTGGTAGTTTTCAGCGCAGGGAAGGTCGTTTGTCGGATTATGAAATTCTAATCAGTCGATTGATCGACAGGGCTTTGCGCCCACTATTTCCTGAAGATTATCATGCCGATACCCAAGTCCAAGTCACCCTTTTCAGTTCCGATGCTGAAATTTTACCGGATGCCTTGGCAGGCTTAGCGGCCTCTGCGGCTCTTGCTGTTTCCAATATTCCTTTCCATGGTCCTATCTCCGAGATTCGAGTGGCCCGTGTTGACGGACAATTTGTAATTAACCCTACGCGGACTCAGCTTGAGACGGCCGATATGGACCTGATGGTCGCGGCGACTTTGGAGAATGTCATGATGGTGGAAGGAGAGGCCAAGGAATGCTCCGAAGAAGACTTGGCCAAGGCCATTTTGATTGCACACAATGCCATCAAAGAGCAATGCCAAGCCCAATTGGACTTGAGGTCCAAGGTGGGTGTGACGACAAGGACTTATTGTCATGAACGCTCTGATGAAGCTTTACAAAAAGCCGTGGAGAGCTTTTGTTACGACAAAGTTTATGCTGTCGCCAAGTCCGGTGCACCCAAACATGAGCGCTCGGCGGGTTTTCGCAAGGTGCTCGAGGATTTTGTGGCCTCGATGGGTGAAGGTGCAGAGGTTGATAAGTTTTTGGTCAAGAAGTATTTCCACGATGTGGAATACCGCGCCATGCGGAACATGATTTTGGATGAGGAGCGTCGCCTTGATGGTCGCCGTTTGGACGAGGTTCGTTCCATTTGGTGCGAAGCTGGATTTTTGCCAACCACCCACGGTTCTGCCTTGTTCACTCGGGGTGAGACCCAGTCGCTGACATCGGTGACCTTGGGCTCCAAAGACGATGAACAAATGATCGATGGTGCCGTGATTAGTGGGTACAATAATTTCCTTTTGCATTATAATTTCCCTTCCTTTTCCACTGGTGAAACGCGTCCCAACAGGGGTCCGGGACGTCGTGAAATTGGACACGGTAACCTTGCGATGCGTTCGCTTAAACAAGTGCTCCCTCCGCAAGAAGAGTGTCCCTACACTATTCGTATAGTATCGGATATTTTGGAGTCCAACGGATCATCCTCAATGGCTACGGTCTGCGCAGGTGCATTGGCATTGATGGATGCAGGGATTAAAATCAAAGCTCCCGTTTCTGGGATTGCGATGGGACTGATTACCGATGGCAATCGTTTCAAAGTCTTATCCGACATTCTCGGTGACGAAGACCATTTGGGTGATATGGATTTCAAATTAACGGGGACGGCTAATGGCATTACTGGCTGCCAAATGGATATCAAAATCGATGGTTTACCGTACGAAGTTTTGTTAAAAGCGTTATCACAGGCTTCTGCAGGTAGGGCCCATATTTTGGGAGAAATGAGCAAGGCCTTGTCCGAACCACGTGAAGATTATCGCCCCCATGTACCACGCATTACCCAGCTGACCATCGACCGTGAGTTTATTGGCGCAGTCATTGGTCCCGGCGGGAAGATTATCCAGGAAATACAACGTGAAACCGGTTCTACTATCAGCATCGAAGAAAAAGGAGAGCAGGGTATCGTACAAATCTATACCGCTGACAAAGCGGGGATGGACAAAGCGGTTGCTCGTATCAAAGGCATCGCAGCCAAGCCTGAAATAGGAGCCGTTTATCATGGGAAAGTCAAATCGATCATGCCGTTTGGTGCTTTCGTTGAATTTATGCCTGGCAAAGATGGCCTTTTGCATATTTCCGAAATACGTTGGGAGCGCATCGAAACCATGGACGGTGTCTTCACCGAGGGACAGGAATTGCAGGTTAAGCTTGTTGAAGTGGATCCCAAGACTGGTAAATTCAGGTTATCCGCCAAAGCTTTGTTACCTCGTCCTGAAGGGATGCCGGAGCGTGCACCCCGTACAGAGCGCAGTGACCGCCCTGACCGTGGTCCTCGTCCCGATCGTGGTGACCGTGGCCCACGCCCTGAACGTGGCGACCGAGCTGAACGTGGCGATCGTCCATCCAATGAGGGAGGTTCTGGCCCCGAGTCTGCCCCTATTTCTGAATAAGATCTAAGTCGCTTTTTATTGTTATCAGGGATTTTGTTTCCTGATTTGGGTCGTAATTTTCTATTACCGAAATTGGCGGCCTATGAGACAGCTCAAGATCATTCGCCAAATAACATCCAGAGACCAAATTTCTCTGGATAAATACCTTATGGAAATCGGTCGCATCGAGATTCTTGATGCGGATCGGGAAGCAGAATTAGCCCGCAAAGTCAAAGCGGGCGATTCAGAGGCCAAGGAGAGATTAGTTTCGGCTAACCTTCGCTTTGTGGTTTCGGTAGCCAAGCAGTATCAGCACCAGGGTCTCGCATTGAGTGATTTGATCAACGAGGGAAATCTTGGCTTAATAAAAGCCGCTGGACGCTTTGACGAAACCAGAGGGTTCAAATTCATTTCCTACGCTGTGTGGTGGATACGTCAATCCATTCTTCAGGCCCTTGCTGACCAAGGCAGGGTAGTCCGTTTACCTCTGAACAGAGTGGGTTTAATGTCCCGAATCTCAAAACTGGGTTCCAAAATGGAACAAGAATTGCAACGTGAAGTATCCGAACAGGAACTTGCCGTCATACTGGCGATTTCGTCAGTGGAGGTGGGTGAGTCTGCCACCTTGTCGCTTCGACCTATCTCCATTGATGCCCCGGTCACTGATGACGAGGATGTCAAATTCATGGATCGTATGGAGGATAAAGATCAAAATCACCAACCAGACCAAGGGCTGAAACATGAATCTTTGGTTTCCGATATCGAATCCGTTTTGGATGTTCTACCAAGCAGGGAGGCCGAAATAATCCGCTGTTTTTTTGGGATTAGCGGTAGGGCTATTCTGGGTCTGGATGAGCTCAGCGCTCGATTTGAATTATCGAGGGAAAGGGTTCGTCAAATCAAAGAGCGTTCCTTGAGGCGTTTGCGTTCCATGAGTAACACCCATCGATTGCGGGACTATCTAGGTTAATTCTTCTCAATTGTCGGCGCTATCTGAGGATTCCTGTAACATTATTTCTGCGGAAAACCGAAATTCTAAATCCGAATGCTCCGCTTGCAGTCGCTGTAACATCCATTGAGAATCAGCGAGGTAAACCGAGTTGGCGTCTTTGTCAAAAGCTTGATGCTCACGCCGGTATTGAAAGAATTCATCGATCTTGCCAGGATCAGTGGCATGAATCCAACACGCCTTGAGGTAAGGTAGGGATTGGTACTGAACTTTGGCGCCATATTCATGAAGAAGCCGGAATTGTATAACGTCAAATTGCAATTCCCCTACGGTTCCAATGATTTTGCGGTTCCCTGGTTGTTGCACAAAAAGTTGAGCTACCCCTTCATCGGTTAGTTGTCGAAGACCCTTTTCAAACTGCTTAGCCTTGAAGGGATCGAGATTTTCGACTCTGCGAAAGAGCTCAGGGGAGAAAGCAGGGATGCCTTTGAAAAACAAATGTTCGCCTTCGGTTAGGCTGTCTCCAATTTTGAAATTCCCGGTATCGTAAAGACCCACCACATCCCCTGGCCATGCTTCATCGACGGTATTACGATCACTCGCTTGGAAAAGCAGGGGCGCGGAGAAGCGGATCTTTTTGTCCAAACGGACATGGTGATAAAATTTGTTACGTTCAAATTTGCCTGAACAAATTCGCATGAAGGCGATGCGATCCCGATGGTTGGGGTCCAGGTTGGCATGGATTTTGAAAATAAATCCTGTTAATTTGGGGTGTTGGGTTGAAATTATCCCTGTTCGGGTTTCTCGAGGTCCGGGTTCAGGGGCAATTTGCACAAAAGTTTCCAATAATTCCCGGATGCCAAAATTATTCAAGGCAGAGCCGAAGAAAATAGGGGCTTGTTTAGCTTGTAGGTAAGCTTCTCCGCAAAAATCTCCGTAAACCTCGAGTAAATCCAGATCCTCACGGAGTTTTGCCGCTAATGGGCCAAGCAAGTCATCAAGTCTCTGGTCGTTAAGGTTATCAAAGCTGCGGATATCCGATGCAATGCTGGTCTTGGAGGCTGAAAAAAGGTCCAAATGTTTGCGGTGTTTATTGTAAACCCCCTTGAATCGGTCGCCTTGACCGATAGGCCAGCTAAGTGGGTATGGATTTAGTCCTAGCTTGTTTTCGAGTTCATCGAGGAGGTCAAAAGGATCTTGACCTTCTCGGTCCATTTTGTTGATTAGGACAATGACAGGAGTTGCTCGCATTCGGCAAACTCTCATCAAATTCTCCGTTTGTTCTTCAACACCTTTGGCCGCGTCCACTACCAGGATCACCGAGTCTACCGCGGTAAGGGTGCGGTAAGTATCCTCTGCAAAATCCTTATGCCCTGGGGTGTCCAAAATATTCACCCTGCATCCGCCGTATTCAAAACCCATCACAGAGGTGGATACCGAAATACCTCGTTGCTTTTCGATTTCCATGAAATCCGAGGTGGCAGTTTTGCGAATTTTGTTGGACTTAACGGCTCCTGCTGTTTGAATTGCCCCACCAAAAAGCAGGAATTTTTCGGTTAGGGTTGTTTTCCCCGCATCAGGGTGGGAAATAATGGCAAAGGTTCGTCGAGGGGTGGCGTTGTTCATGGAAGGTTGCAAAGATAACCAAGACCCATCTTCAGGTAAATTTGGAAGAAAATCCCAAACTCTTCTATGGAAATTACTCGATTGTTTCGCATCATGCTCATTACCGCCTCATGCTTGATGTTTGCCGCTTTGGGATGGTGGTGGTTATCGGCCTCATCCGTTAACGAAGAGTATTTATCCAAAGTCCCGGTTTTTGAATTTCCCTTAATTGGACGCAGCGGTGTGGTGACAAGGCACCAGTTCAAAGACCGATTTTTAGTGGTCTCCTATTTCAATCCGGATTGTTCTCATTGTAGGCGCTTGGCCGAAACAGTCGGAGAGAAGCCATCGGGCAACAAAATCAAATTGCGCGGCAAGGAAATTCGTTTAGCTTGGTTGTGGGTTACACGCTTTGACGAGGATCAGGCATTGAAGTTCATGGAGCGGTATGGTCTAAAGGACAAGGCAGATACCTACTTGGCCGCCGATCGGGAGGGCTCGTTCTATAAAGCTTTCGGGGATATGCATGTTCCTACCATCTATGTTTTTGATTTAGAGGGTAATTTTTTGGAGGCCGTTTACGATGAACCTCTCTACAGCGATATACTCAAAATCATCGGCGGAGGTAAAGCCCACAAACCCAAGAAAATTAGGTAATTGAGTTCTGAGGGGACGATCACTCTCGGGTAAACATTTTGATTAGAGCAGCATGGACACCGGATCGCGGAGCATTAAGGCAAAGCTTTGGAGGAAGGCTGCGCCGGTCGCGCCGTCCACCACGCGATGATCACAAGATAATGTTACCGTCATACGTTGTCCAATTCCTAATTGTCCGTTGCGTACCACAGCGCATTCGCGAACGGCACCTACTGCCATAATGCAGGCGTCCGGTGGATTGATGATGGCTGTGAATGCTTCGATGCCAAACATCCCCAAATTGCTTATTGTAAATGTGTTACCTTCCCAATCTTGAGGTTGTAGTTTCTTTTCTTTGGCTTTGACGGCAAAGTCTTTGGATTGGCTAGCCAATTGAACCAGGTTCTTTTGGTCTGCAAATCGTAGAACTGGTACGACGAGGCCTTCGGGTAAGGCCATCGCCACTCCGATATGGATGTGCTCGTTTTGGCGAATACGATCGCCCAGCCACGAGGAATTGACTATAGGATGTTGCCGCAGGGCCATGGCAGCTGCCTTGATTACCAAGTCGTTAATCGAAATCTTGACCGGCGAGTTCTGGTTTAATCGGGCACGGGCCTCAACCGCTTGGTCCATCTCAATTTCCATAGTGAGATAGAAGTGTGGCGCAGAATTTTTGGATTCAGAAAGCCTTCTTGCGATTGTTTTCCTCATTTGAGTTAATGGCAAATCCGTGTAGGATTCGCCCTGACCTGTAGGTCTGTTCAGGTAAGCACTTAAATCCATGCTCGCTTCCGGGCTCGTTGTTGGCTGGGTAACAGAAACAGCAGATCCTTTGTAATTCTCAATATCACGACGTACGATTCGGCCATGGTCACCGCTTCCTTGTATATGAGCCAAACTAAGTCCGCGATCAGCGGCCATCTTCTTGGCGAGGGGGGATGCTTTGATGCGTTGGTCCTCGGTGGAAACTTCAGGGGAAAAAGATTCAACTTTTGATTGCCCTTTAGGTTCCGTATTTGCGGAGTTGTCTTGTCCTTGGATCGTAGTTTCAACGGATTCTTTGGGTTGCGGGCCCGCATTGATTGTTTCACCTTTCAGCAAAGTCGAGATATCTTCATCTGCTTTACCCACAATGGCAATGATAGCATCCACCGGAACGGCTTTGCCTTGCTCCACACCAATATGAAGAAGTGTGCCCTTGGCATAATTTTCCAATTCCATGGTGGCTTTGTCGGTTTCAACTTCCGCGAGGATATCGCCGGATTTGACTGCATCGCCAACTTTTTTGTTCCAGGCGACGATGACTCCTTCGGTCATCGTGTCACTCATTTTGGGCATTCGAATTATCTCGGCCATCAGCAGGGGGTCTTGTCTAAAGGAAAATTAGGTAGTCATTAGGAGAACCGCAAAATTAAATCAATAACTTAGGCCCATGGCTTTGACGTCGTCTTTTTTGGATGAAATCCTTGCATTTATGCCATCGGACGCGGTGAGAAGTACCGATTTGGAAGCATACGGCCGTGATGAGACCGATGATTTTTGTTTCGAACCTGATTTGGTAGTCTTTCCGGGTTCAGGAGAGGAAACGGCCCGAATTTTGGCTTTGTGCAATCGGTATCAGGTTTCCGTTACCTGTAGAGGCGGTGGCACTGGTTTAAGTGGTGGTGCTTTGCCTGTTCGGGGTGGCTTGGTCCTGAGTACGGATCGCCTAAACAGAATTCTGTATGTGGATACTGCGAATCTACAGGTTACCGTGGAGCCTGGGGTGATAACCCAGGTGCTACAGGAGGCTGTAGCGGAATTTGGTTTGTATTACCCACCAGACCCTTCGTCCAGGGGAACATGCACCCTGGGTGGGAACCTTGCGGAGTCAGCGGGTGGTCCGCATGCGTTCAAGTACGGAACCACTAAAGATTATGTTTTGAATCTTCAGGTTGCTCTAATGGATGGTTCGTTGATTTGGACAGGGGCCAATGTGACCAAATACGCGACCGGGTATCACCTTACCCAGTTGATGGTCGGCAGCGAAGGTACCTTGGGGGTGATTACCAAGGCCGTTCTCAAGTTGATACCTGCTCCAGGGGCTGATTTATTGCTTTCAGTGCCCTTCCATGATTTGGAATCAGCTTGCAGATCTGTTTCGGCTATTCAAATGGCTGGGATACGGCCCTCGGCTATCGAGTTCATGGAGAAGGAGGCCTTGGAGATGTCGGCAAATTTTCTGGGAATCGCCTTGCCTTTCCCTTCCGAGGTCGTCGCAGAATTGCTTATTGAACTCGACGGAGACAGCTTGGATCAGCTTTACCCGCAGGCGGAACGATTATCCGAAATTTTGGAAAAGGAAGGCGCCGGTGAAATACGATTGGCTGATCAAGCGGATGCCAAAGAAACCTTGTGGCGTTTGCGTCGGCAAATCGGTCATGCAGTACGGGCCCATTCAATCTACAAGGAGGAAGATACGGTGGTGCCCATGTCCACCTTGCCAACGTTAATGCTCAAAGTCAAGGCATTATGTGCCAAGTACGGTGTTCGGTCGGTTTGTTACGGGCATGCCGGGGATGGGAACATCCATGTGAATTTGCTCAAGGAACAACATAATGACGAGTATTGGAACCATACCTTGCCCCAAATGATCGGGGAATTATTCGAAGAAGTCCATCGTCTGGGTGGCACCCTGTCAGGAGAACACGGTATAGGCTGGTCTCAGAAAAGGTACATGGATTTGGTCATGGACCCTGTTCAAATTCATCTTATGAAGGGAATTAAGGCCATTTTTGATCCTTACGGCCTCCTTAATCCCGGTAAGATTTGGGAGGTTTGAAAGGCCTATCGCGGGCCTATCTTTGCGCCTGCTTTTCTAAAAATTCATTATGAATACACAAAACCTTCTTTACATGGTTACTCTTTGTGGAGTTGCCGGTATGCTTTTCACATTTTGGAAGTCTTCCTGGGTGGCCGCCCAAGATCCGGGAGATGCCAAAATGCGCAAAATCGCAGGCCATATCGCCGAGGGCGCTATGGCTTTCCTCAAGGCGGAGTATAAAATTCTTGTTGTTTTCGTCGCTTGTGTGTCCGTTTTGCTGGCTCTGACCAGTCCTGCCGACACTTCATCCCCCATGGTTGGGGTGGCTTTCGTTGTGGGAGCTCTTTGTTCTGGTCTGGCCGGATTGATTGGAATGCAGGTGGCCACCAAGGCCAACGTTCGTACCGCCCAAGCGGCTCGCACTGGTTTGTCCAAAGCCCTCGAAATTGCCTTTGCGGGCGGTTCCGTTATGGGAATGGGTGTCGTAGGATTGGGCGTTTTGGGTCTAGGCTCTCTTTTTATTTTGTTTAGCCACCAATTCGGAACAGATGCCGTGGCTATTAATAGGGTGATCACAGTAATTACTGGTTTCTCTTTTGGTGCTTCTTCGATTGCGCTTTTTGCCCGGGTTGGTGGCGGTATCTATACCAAAGCCGCAGACGTGGGTGCTGACTTGGTGGGTAAGGTAGAAGCCGGTATCCCCGAGGACCATCCCTTGAACCCAGCCACCATTGCCGATAATGTTGGGGATAATGTTGGGGATGTTGCCGGGATGGGCGCCGACCTTTTTGAATCCTATGTGGGATCCATTGTGGGTACGATGGTCCTTGGTGCCGCCTTTATGGCCAGTGGCCTTGCCGATCAATTCAACGGTTTATCCGCTGTTATTCTTCCGCTGGTTCTTGCCGGTACCGGTATTCTCATGTCCATCTTGGGTACCTTTTTTGTGAAAACCCGTGAAGGTGGCGATCCCCAAAAGGCATTGAACATGGGAGAATTCCTGTCATCAGGATTTATGATTGTGGCTTCCTATTTCATCATCACCTGGATGTTACCCGCCGAATGGTGGTTCCAAGATCCGTTATATACTCCTTGGGATGATCCAGAGCGTGGGAATCATTATACCGCAATGGGGATATTTTATGCAACCATCATAGGTTTAGTTGCCGGAGTCTTGGTGGGTTTAGTTACGGAATACTATACCGGCACGGGCAATAAGCCTGTTTTATCCATCGTTCGTCAGTCTTCTACGGGAGCAGCAACCAATATTATTGCTGGCCTCGGCGTGGGGATGATGTCCACCGCTATTCCGATTTTGTTGATTGCGGCCAGTATCATTGGTGCCTTTCATTTTGGGGGGTTGTACGGAATCGCCATTGCCGCGGTGGGTATGTTAGCCAATACTGGTATTCAATTGGCGGTCGATGCTTACGGTCCTATTTCGGATAACGCTGGAGGCATTGCCGAAATGAGCGAAATGCCCAAGGAAGTCCGTCAGCGTACCGACAAACTGGACGCGGTCGGTAATACGACTGCGGCCATTGGTAAAGGTTTTGCCATTGCCTCGGCGGCATTGACAGCCTTGGCGCTCTTTGGTGCCTATATGTCATCGGCCGGAATTGCCAGCATTGATATTTCCAAGGCTAAAGTGATCGCCTGTTTGTTTATCGGGGCCATGTTGCCTTTTGTGTTCTCGGCCATGGCTATGGGCGCTGTGGGGCGTGCAGCCATGTCCATGATTGAGGAGGTTCGCCGTCAGTTCAATTCGATTCCTGCCCTCAAGGCGGCTCTCGATGTTATGCGCCGTAACGAGGACAAGGAAATCAAAGATTGGTCCACCGAGGACCAAGCAATTTTCCAAAAGGCTGATGGAGTCGCTGAATACGGCAAATGTGTGGAGATTTCTACTAAGGCCGCCATTCGTGAAATGGTATTGCCTGGTCTATTGGCCGTGGTAGTGCCTGTTGTGGTAGGTTTCATCTTTGGGGCTGAGCCTTTGGGCGGTATGTTGGCCGGTGTCACCGTGTCAGGGGTCTTGATGGCCATCTTCCAATCCAACGCCGGTGGCGCTTGGGATAATGCCAAGAAAATGTTCGAAGAAGGCGTCGAAATCAATGGCAAAACCTATTACAAGAAATCCGATCCGCACAAAGCGGCGGTGGTGGGTGATACGGTTGGTGATCCTTTCAAGGATACCTCCGGGCCTTCGCTCAATATTTTGTTAAAACTTATTTCGGTGGTGGCCCTGGTCATGGCCCCTGCTTTGGTGGACAAGAATAAGATCAAGTCTGCTGTGGCTCCGGTCGCACCTGTGGTTGAAACCGTCCAAAGTGTGGAGGTGCCTGCCAAGCAAGCACCTGCAACCAAGCAGGAGACCCCGGTTACTCCTTAAAAGAAATCAAATAATCCTTATCAATCAACGGGTCTTGCTCCTAGCAAGACCCGTTTTTATTGAGGGATACCTGTAGGTAGTCTCCCCAAATACCAAGTCTATTCCCTAAAAAGATTAGAACAGGCCTCCCAATTCGGATTCAATTTTGAGGAGAATTTGCCCAAAATCCTCAGGTTTATCTGCAAAATTGAGCTGATCGACCGTGATGATGAGCAATTTGCCTTCCGAGTATCCCTCTATCCATGCCTCGTAGCGCTCATTGAGGCGCTTGAGATAATCCAATCGAATATTGTCCTCGAAATCTCGGCCACGACGTTGGATTTGACGCACCAACGTGGGAACCGAAGCGCGCAGATATATGAGCAAATCCGGTTTCTCTAAGTGGCTGCTCATGGCTTCAAAAAGACGCGAATAATTTTCAAAATCTCTGCTGCTCATTAGCCCCATGGAATGCAGGTTAGGGGCAAAAATATAGGCGTCTTCGTAGATAGTCCTGTCTTGTACCGTGTTATGGTTTTTAATGGACATCTCACGGTTTTGCCTATAACGGGAATTCAAGAAATAAATTTGGAGGTTGAAGGACCAACGCTGCATGTCTTCGTAGAAGTCGTTGAGGTATGGATTTTGATCGACCTCTTCAAAATGAGGTTCCCATCCATAATGCTGGGCTAACATTTCGGTGAGGGTAGTTTTACCAGACCCGATGTTTCCGGCGATAGCGATATGCTTGCTCATTTTTATTAATATTCTTGACTTCGTAACGAAGATAACCCTAATTCACCGCGATTGATTGCCCTTCATAGGCCAACCTAAAATCCCATCAAGTTTCTGACCTCTTGTAAGGTTTTTTGGGCAGAGACTTTGGCTTTGGCTGCACCCATCCTACGAATTTCCTCAAGCTCCGATGGTTTGCTTTGTAGGTTCAAAATATTGTCGCGTAGTGGGGCAAGGTACTGGACCATATCCTCGGCTAATTGCTTTTTGAGATCTCCATATCGAATATTGCAGTCGGTAAAGGCTGCCCTAAACTGGTCAACGATTTCACGTTTTGAAACAAGTTCCAACAATTGAAACAAATTGGCTACTGCTCCTTCTGGCTCTGAACCTGGAACGGTAGGGCCGGTGTCGGTCACTGCACGCATGATTTTTTTGCGAATGGAAGCGGGATCTTCAGCCAGAAAAAGAGCGTTCCCTGTACCTTCGGATTTGCCCATTTTGCCGGATCCGTCAAGGCCTGGAACCTTGATTAAGTCTTTACTATGGTCACGGTAAGGCTGAGGTTCGGGGAAACAGGTAGTTTGGTAAAAATGGTTGAATCGCTGTGCAAAGTTTCTAGCCATTTCCAAATTCTGTTCTTGGTCCTTGCCCACGGGTACGGATTCCCCTTTGTGCAGAAGGATATCGGCTGCCATCAAAACGGGATAGGTAAGCAAACCTGCATTGACATTGTCTGGCTGAGAACGGACCTTGTCTTTGAAGGAGGTGCAGCGTTCCAATTCGCCAACATAGGCGTGCATGTTTAGGAGTAAATACAACTCCGCAGTTTCGGGCACATCGCTTTGAACATAAAGGGTGCACTGTTCTGGGTTTAAACCAGCAGCCAGATATTCGGCCAGGACCGTATGCACCCGTTGCCTGGCTTGGCTAGGCTCAGGATGGGTGGTCAAGGCGTGGTAATCGGCTATGAAGAAATAGCATTCCATACGAGATTGCATTCCTACAAATTGACGTAAGGCACCCATGTAATTACCAAGGTGCAATTGCCCAGTGGAACGTATCCCTGAAACGACTTTGATCATGCCTGCAAAATACAGTGGTTAGGCCTTATCTTGACATTTATGATCGGGAACAAAAGGCAGAGGGATATAATGGAGCCGTTGAATGCGGCCCAGCTTTATACTCAGTACCGTGAGAGGCCTTTGGCTTTTCATTTTTATCGTTTTCGGGCCTATTTGTGTTTGGCTTATTTTGTTTTGTTTTTTGCCTTTTCCTATCCTTTTTTTCGATGGGCCATTGCCAAACCTTCGCGTTATCCTTGGGCTCACCGATGGAGGGTGTTTTGGGCAAAGAGCATTGCATTTCTCTTTGGAATTCGTGTGCAAACGATAGGGAAAATCCCAGAATCTTGCGATAAATTGATGATTGTAGCCAACCATTTTTCTTACCTAGACATACCGATATTGGTCGCTGCATTCCCTTTGAGTCTTCATTTTGTAGCCAAAGCCGAACTCACACGTTTCCCCTTTTTTCGTCATTTCTTTCATACGATGGATATTGCTATTCCTCGATCCAGTGCACAGGGCTCCATGAAGGCTTATCGTAGGCTAGAAGAATTCTGGAAAGCCGGGTCCGCTGTAGTGGTCTTTCCGGAAGGGGGCATCTTGGGGCAAGCGCCCTCGATGACGGCGTTTCGGCCAGCTCCTTTTGCAGTTGCGCTTCAGCAAGGTGCGACCGTCTTGCCCGTATCTTTGCCCGATACATGGAAAATTTTACCCGAATGTCCACGACATTTTTTGAGGCCAGGACCATGCCGGGTTCACGTTTTGGAGCCTCAGTCCCCCGAAGCCTTCTTAGGAGATGAGAAGGCCCTCAAAAATAAATGTCACGAATTAATCCGTCACGATTTGATTGCCCATGAAAGTTGATCTTGAAACCCTGCAGCGAATCGCTCATTTGGCTCGTTTGGAATTTGATCCGGATAAGGCCGATGCCATGCTAGCGGATATGAATAGATTTCTTGAATATGCCCGAATTCTTGATGCCGCCCCCACCGAGGGAGTAGAGCCTTTGGTGTACATGAATGAACAAGGCCTTGCGCCACGTGAGGATACAGTGGTTCAGACAATCTCCCATCAGGAGGCTCTGGCGAATGCTCCAGCTTCCGACTCGGATTATTTTCGTGTCCCCAAAGTGGTTAAGAAAACCAATTGATACTGCCTAACAATGCCCTTATTTCCCTTGAGGGAATACAGCGTCTGTACAGCATGGGCGAGGAGACCATCTACGCCCTTCGAGGAATTGATTTGCAAATCATTCGCAACGAATATGTAGCCTTGATGGGGCCTTCAGGTTCAGGAAAGTCCACGTTAATGAATTTGATTGGCTGTTTGGACTCGCCCAGTTCGGGTTCGTATTGGCTTAACGGACAAGATGTTGCAGGACTTAGCGACAATCGTCTTGCCGAAATTCGGAATCGTGAAATCGGTTTTGTTTTCCAAACGTTTAATTTGTTACCGCGTCTAACTGCCTTGGATAATGTGGCATTGCCTTTGGTCTATGCGGGGGTTTCGGAACAGGAGCGCAGAGAGCGGGCCCATGATGTCCTCAAGCAGGTCGGCTTGGAGGATAGGGTGGGGCATCGTCCCAATGAACTTTCTGGAGGTCAAAGGCAAAGGGTTGCCCTGGCAAGAGCGCTGGTCAACAAGCCTTCCTTGATCCTCGCGGATGAGCCTACTGGTAATTTAGATTCCAAAACATCGGTGGAAATCATGGAAATGTTTGAGGCAATCCATGCCCTAGGTAACACGATAGTGCTGGTTACCCACGAAGAGGATATAGCGCGTCATGCACACCGTATGGTTCGCCTCAAAGACGGTCGCATTGAATCAGATGTACTCACCCTAAACCAATACCATGAAAATCTACACCAAAACAGGTGATACTGGGAACAGTTCGCTCCTCGGTGGTAGTAGGGTTTCCAAGGCAGATCCGCGGCTAGAGGCCTACGGAACATTGGATGAACTCAATGCGTGGATGGGCCTACTCAAAGAGCAGGATGCATTCAGGGAGCATTCCGCTTTCCTTGGTGAAATTCAAGAGGAGCTCTTTACGATGGGATCGCATTTGGCTGCCGAGGATGAGGTTCAGGTGGAGACTTGGAAATTGCCAGCCTTGAATGGGTTATTGGTTGGACGGCTCGAAGCGGAGATGGATCGAATGGATGCTGGCCTTGAACCTTTACGGAACTTTATATTGTCAGGGGGGCACCCCGCTTCGGCAATGGCCCAAGTTGTGCGTACTGTTTGCCGCAGGGCCGAAAGGTCCATCGTTTCGCTTTTGGTCGCCAAGCCTGATCAGGCGCCAAGGCTAGAGCCTGTGGTGGTCATTCTTAACCGTCTATCGGATTACTTCTTTGTCCTAGCCCGCGAAATATTACGTTCCAAGGGCGTTGAGGCCCATGTTTGGATTCCTCGCACCGGGCAGCATTGAAGTGATTAAAGACCTATTGTAGTTTTGAACGAGGGCTTGTGAGTTTAATTAGAACTTTTATATTTGCCGAAGAATCCCACGCTTACCCCTAACCTATGTATTGGACCCTGGAATTAGCCTCCCACCTCGAAGATGCCCCTTGGCCAGCCACCAAGGATGAGCTCATCGATTACGCCATAAGGTCAGGTGCACCCATGGAGGTGATAGAGAACCTGCAAGAGCTTGAGGACGATGGTGAACCGTACGAAACCATCGAGGAAATTTGGCCAGATTATCCCACCAAAGACGATTTCTTCTTCAACGAAGACGAGTACTGATCTATTAACGAGGACCGATCTAGCGATTTGCTGTGAGGGCAAGGCGCTAAAATCCTTCATGTTGATCCTACTTAGATTGCTTGCGTTCGAATCTTTGTCTTAACAATTCCACGGAGGTGGAGAAGGCCAACGCGAAATAGAGATAGCCTTTGGGTACTTCAAAGTGGAAGCCCTCAATCAGCAACATAAATCCTATAAGCATGAGAAAGGACAAGGCCAAGATTTGCAACGATGGCTGCTTCTGAATAAATCGGCCAATGGAGTCCGCCATAGCGAGCATGACCACCATGGAGATAATTACAGCGGCAACCATGACCTGAATTTGGTCACTAAGACCCACCGCTGTTAAGATGGAGTCAAATGAGAAAACCAAATCAATAAGGATAATTTGAACGATTATTGCTGTGGCCATTTTGCGTTTGGATAGAATAGACTTTTTGGCTGAAAGCGTATCCCTGTTAGGATCAACGGAGGCATCGTACTGAGAATTTTCCTTTGTGGATGTGGAATGTTCGAGATGATTCACCTTGGAATGCAGTTCCGAGGTTGTTTTGGCGAGCAGAAAGAGACCGCCCGCAAGCAGGACCAAATCTTTGGTGGAAGGTTCCCAACCCATGAGTTCAAAGGCGGGTTGGGTTAGTCCCATCAGCCATGAAATACTGAGCAGGAGGCCTACCCTGAAGGCCAGGGCCAACATAAGGCCAATACGTTGTATTCTTATTCGATCAGCTTTGGGCAGTTTATCGGTAAGAATAGTTATAAAAATAATATTATCGATTCCTAAAACAATTTCCAGGACCGTCAATGTCAGCAAGGGAACTAACCAGTCCATGCTTTCGGGTTAAAGGATTAGCAAAGCATCACCGTAAGCGAAGAAACGGTATTTCTTGGAGATGGCTATTTTATAGATCTCTTTCAAAAAATCTTTCCCAGCAAAGGAGGATGCGATCATCAACGATGTGGATTCAGGGAGTTGAAAATTGGTGAGCAATGAATCCGCTAATTTGAAATTATGAGGGGGGAACATGAACTTGTCTGTCCAGCCCGAGGTAGGTTTAACTTTCCGACCAGCAGACATGGAGGCCTCCAAGGCCCTTAGGGTCGTGGTTCCTATTGCGCATATTCGATGTTTTTGTTCCAAACTGCGGTTAATGATTTCCGCAGCCGATTCGTCCACTTCATAGAATTCGGACTCAGGTTTGTGCTTGGTAAGGTCCTCCACCTCGACAGGCTTAAACACTCCTAATCCAACGTGCAGTGTGATTTGAGGTGCCTCAATCCCTATGAGTTCCATACGTTTCAGCATCGCTGTACTGAAGTGCATACCCGCTGAAGGGGCGGCGACAGCACCTATACGAGATGCAAAAATAGTTTGGTAACGGTTTTCGTCATCAGGTTGAACATCTCTTCCTAGTTCCCGGGGCAAAGGTGTTTCCCCAAACTGAAACAATGCTTGACGATAGCCCTCCTCATCGCCGTCGAAAATAAACCGAATAGTGCGACCCCTAGAGGTCGTGTTATCGACTACTTCCGCAACCAATTCGTCATTTTCTCCAAAGTATAATTTGTTACCTACCCGAATTTTACGGGCTGGATCCACCAAGGCATCCCACATGCGCATGCTTCCGTTGAGTTCTCTCAACAGAAAGACCTCGATCATGGCCCCGGTTTTTTCTTTATTGCCATACATTCTGGCCCTAAATACTTTGGAATTATTGAGCACTAGGCTGTCCCCCTCTTGAAAAATATCCAAAATATCCCTGAATTTCCTATGCTCGATGGTTTGGGTCTTGCGGTCCACTACCATCATTTTGGAGTCATCCCGGTTGGGGAGGGGCTTGGAGGCGATGAGGCTGGAGGGCAGTTCGAACTTAAATTCCGATAATTTCAAAGCGGTAGGTAGTTTTTGGGGAAGAAAACGCAAAGATAATGTAAACTTGAGGCGCTAATCCCTCTATTTCATGACTAACCGAAGTTCCTTACGAATCCTGTGGTTCCCATTAGTGGAGGGATCGCGTATGGCTTTGTTTTCCTTGTGGTCCAATCGGTTACGTACCTTTTTGTCGTTGTTGGGGATATCCATAGGGATTTTTACGGTAATCACGGTCTTTACCTTGGTGGATTCGTGGGAAATGAAGTTCAGAAACTCGCTCTCCAATTTGGGTAACGATGTCATTTATGTGGAGAAATGGCCGTGGGGCTTCAATTCAGAGTACCCCTGGTGGAAATACATGTCCAGGCCACAGCCTTCCTTCCGTGAGTTTCAAGAACTGCAAAAGCGCAGCGAAGACAAAGCCGAAATCGCCCTTTTCGTAGATTTTGAAATGGAACGAATCAAGGGTGGTCGTGAAGAATTGTCCAAAATCAAAGCCTTGGCAGTGAGTCAGCTTTACCCAGAGCTACGGGAATTTGAATTGGAAAACGGTAGATTTTTCCATCCCTCTGAGTCCAAAGCTGGGGCCAAAATCGTTCTTTTGGGTTCGGGTATCGCTCAGGAGCTTTTTGGATCTGCCGAAAGGGCTCTTGGTCAAGAGGTGCATTGTTTGGGACAAAAGGCAACCGTAATTGGGGTCATTCGGAAGGAAGGCAACAATTCGATTAATACTAGTTTGGATGAGGCCGTCCTACTCCCTGTGAATTGGTTGCGCAAGGTCAAGGGCCAAAGCTTCGAAGACTTTTATCCTCTGCTCATGGCCAAGCCTAAAGGCCAAATTCCATTTGACGAATTCAAGGCAGAATTGCGAGGCAAAATGCGTTCTATCCGCCGATTGTCTCCACGTCGCGAGGATAATTTTGCCTTAAATCAATTGTCTTTGCTCGCCAATCAATTGCAAGCTACCTTTGCAACCATAGGACTTATTGGTTGGATCATCGGAGGGTTCTCCTTGTTGGTCGGAGGCTTTGGAATTGCCAATATCATGTTCGTTTCGGTGTATGAAAGGACCCCTCAAATTGGAGTGCAAATGGCCCTTGGATCGCAACGTTCCTTTGTGACTCTTCAGTTTCTTTTGGAATCGGTGGTTTTGAGTTTGCTGGGCGGAATGATCGGATTATTTGCCGTCGCTTTACTCGTCGCGGCTTTGAACGCTATCATGGATTTGGGATTGATATTGATGTGGCATAATGTGTTAATTGCGGCAGTAATTTCATCTGTGATCGGGTTGTTGGCCGGAATTTTGCCAGCACTGCGCGCGGGTCGTATGGACCCCGTCGAAGCCATGCGGCAGGTTTAATGACCGCAAAGCGAGTATTCCATCAAGGCAGAATCGCTTGGTCGGTGATGTCTTAACCAATCAAAACATGGGCCTTGGGATAGGCATAGGCTTGATTCTCGTTTTTGGAGGCAAGAGCAAAAGCCAAAGTCAAAGTGCCCACCCGGCCAACATACATGGATAGCATCAGTATCGCTCTGCCGGCTTGACCCATTTCCATGGTAGGTCCTCGGGTTAATCCAACAGTACAAAAAGCAGAGACCTCCTCAAAAAGTAGGTCTATAATGGGAATATTTGGTTCAAGGATGGCCAAAACAAAGCTGCATCCAAAAATATAGGTGGCCGCAAAGAAGAATATGGTATAGGCCTTGTGGAGCAAATCAAAGGGGATGGATCGACCACCAAGTTCCAATTGTCTTTTGTTACGAATGGTGGACCAAACCGCCAAAATTAGAAGGGTAAAGGTTGAGGTTTTGATTCCACCGGCGGTCGAACCGGAGCCACCGCCAATGAACATAAGAAAGATCATGAGCAGGCAGGTAGGGATGCCAAAGGTCATCACATCCAAGGTGTTGAAGCCCGCAGTTCTGGCGGAAGCCGATGCAAAGAAGGCATCCACCCAGGCCTGAGATACATGGTGATGGGTTAGCGTTCCCCCTGGCCTTTGTTCCAAGACAAGGAATCCGATAGTTCCAACCAGCAAAAGGAAGACGGCAGTCCATATTGAAATTTGAGTGGATAATTTCCATTTCTTCCAAGGGGTCTTCAGTCGTGCTCGAATTTGGTTTAAACCAAACAAATCCCTAAGGACAGGAAATCCCAAACCGCCTACAATAATCAGCAGGGCAATCAGCATACGGATCATTGGAGCATGATGGAGAAAGGGTTCCGCCAAGCCCAGAGTGTAAAGCGAAAATCCAGCATTGTTGAAAGCTGACACGGAATGGAAGATGGAATGAAAAGCCTTTTCCGCTGTACTGAAAAACATAGGGGATTCCAAGGGCCATGATAGGTAAATCAAAAAAGCACCACCCAATTCCAAGAATAATGAGTAGAAGATGATTTGGCCTAGTAGCTTTTTGGCATCGAAGAGGCTTTCTTCCGACATAAAATCTTTGATCATAGCCTGGTGGGAAATACCCACGCCTTTCTTTAGAAACAAAGCGAAAAAGGTCGCAAAAGTAAGGATACCAATTCCGCCCAATTGAATCAAGGCAAGGAGAACGCATTGCCCCTTGAAGGTGAGAACTGTGCCAATATCAATCGTGCTCAGACCGGTCACGCAGGTTGCGGACACCGAGGTGAAGAGCGCGTCTGCAAAGGGCAATGCTTCTGGCAAATAACTCATTTGAGGCAGCATTAATAAGCCCGTTCCTATGCCAATCAGGATCAGGAATGAAACTAGTAGCGTTGCTGCAGGTTTAAGCCTGACCGTCACGACCGAATTGCTGAGTCGGATCAGCTCAAGACCGGCGAGGCCTATTGCCAAGGTGTGAACAAACCATGCATATGGAAGTAATTCGTCATGCCTTTGCGCAGACTCGGTGAACCAAGGTCGCCCCAACAGAGCCCATAAACCTTCAGCACACCATAGCCCGAGCAGCAAGGTTTCGAGGGAGGAAACCTTGAGAAAACCCCTTTCGAAGCGCATGTAAAGCCAACGTACAACAAAACTTAATACAAAAATCCCTAACAACGAATTTTGCCATTCTATGACATCAAATTGCCGTTGGACCGTGAGTGTAAAGCCGAAATAATAGACCATCAAGGCTATTGAAGCCATGGTTCCTAAGGTGCGAATCCAAATCAAGATTTGTAGCAGCGGTTTTTCGATCCGGAGCAATTGAAGGAATCCAAATGATTGAAAAAAGGACATGATTAAATTGGGGATAAATCTTCGGCGGCCAAAATCAAGAAGCGTTTTGGGTGGTATAGTCGATTTCAGACAGCGATGCCCGGATTTGTGCTAAAGTCACAGGATGGGTACCGGAATGTTCGCAAGCCAAACCTCCGCACCAGTTCGCCACTGCGGCGATTTTTGCGGGACTAAGTCCTAATGCCAAACCACAGGCCGCAGCGGCAATCACCGAGTCTCCTGCACCACATACATCAACCACATTGCGGGGATGCCCGTTTTGTCGAAAGAATCCATTCTCGTCCAATACGGCTACTCCTTTCTCACCAAGGGTCAACATCAATATCCTGCATCCCAATCGGTCACGCGTTTCTTGGCAAGCTTGATGCAGGTCATCCTCTTCCAAGGAGAGTTTCCGCCCCAAAGCCTGTTCCATTTCCTTTAGGTTGGGTTTGAACAAATCCACTCCTTGAAATAACCAAAAATGCTCGTTCTTGGGATCCACCACCACCGGAATACGATGTTGTTTGCATAATGAAATTATAGCATTGACATTGTTTGTATTGAAATAGCCTTTTTCGTAATCCTGCAAAACCACCGCATGGCAACCGTGCAACAGTTCTCCCAAGCTATGCATTTGTCTTTCCATCAATTCTTCATTGAACGGAATTTTGCTTTCGTGGTCCACCCGCAGGAGATGCTTGGGCCCATTTAAGTAACGTGTTTTATGGGTAGTAGGGTGATCCATCAATTCCATCAGGCCTTGACCTTCAATTAGTTTTTTTTGCAAAAGATCACGAAGTAAAATTCCTGCATGGTCTTTACCAATCCAACCTGTTAGCTCAGCTTGACCCCCTAAACCAAGGACATTCAAGGCTACATTGGCTGCACCTCCTGCGCAGTCCACCCTGCTTTCCCAATCCAAAACCTCCACCGGAGCTTCGGGGGATAGGCGTCGCACGGTCCCTATGCAATAGGTATCCAGCATTAAATCGCCAGCGATCGCTACTTTGACCCGGTCAAAATCAGGGACGTGAATCAAGGGGATTTTGGGAAAGTGAATTTTGAAAGGCCAAACGAATGCGAGCAATGGCGTTCTTGATGTTGTCTTCTGAACATGCAATGGATAATCGGATGCAATCTGGTGACCCAAAGGCTTCTCCTGATACCGTTGCTACCCGAGCCTCTTCGAGAAGGAATTCAGTCATTCGTTCGGCATTGCCTATGGGTTCGCCTTGCCATATTGCTCCAAACCAGTACGATATGTTAGGAAAAAGATAAAAGGCTCCATCCGGCACTGGGCAATCCCATCCAGGGAGGTTGGCAGTTTCGGCAATTGCTAAATCTCTACGCTGACGAAAAGCATCGCACATTCTGTGGGTATCATCCATGGGTCCACTAAGGGCCGCCAAAGCAGCCCGCTGCGCAATGGAGCAGGTTGCCGAAGTAAATTGTCCTTGGAGTTTCACGCAGGCATTGGCCACCTCAAGGGGCGCGACTGCATATCCCAAACGCCACCCGGTCATAGCAAAGCCCTTGGACATTCCGTTCACAATGACAGTTCGCGCTGCCATCCCTTCGCATTGCGCCATGCTACAATGTTGGCCTTGGAAACGAATATGTTCATAGATTTCGTCCGAAACCACCAGGATGTTCGGGTATTTTCGTAACATAACTGCCCATGCTTCCAACTCTGTTTTCTGAAGGACGGCTCCGCTTGGATTGCACGGTGAAGAATACAGGAGCATGCGCGTCCGTGGTGTAATGGCTGCTTCCAAGGTTTCTGCCGTGACTTTGTAACCGGATTCTGCGGTAGAGGGCAAAACAACCGCTTGGGCCTCTGCCATTTGAATCATACCAGTATAGCTCACCCAGTACGGCGCAGGTAGCAGGACCTCATCCCCAGGGTTGAGTACAGCCATCAAAACATTAATCAGGCTTTGTTTGGCACCTGTACTGAAGATGACCTGTTCGGGTCGAACCTGCCACTGCAGGTCTTGGTCCATTTTTCGAACTACCGCTTGCCTTAAATCGGGATAACCGGCAACGGGAGTGTAGCGGGAAAAATTATCATGTATGGCTTGACAAGCGGCTTCTTGGATATGGGCCGGGGTATCAAAATCAGGCTCACCCAAACTCAAATTGATAATTTCAAAACCTTGTTCTGTCAGGGCCCGGCTTCGGGCCGCCATCGCGAGGGTTTGGGATTCTTGAAGTTGGGCAACACGTTTGGAGGTCCATTGAAGCTGTTCGGCAAGTTGATTTGGCTGGCTTGACATCGTGTTGGCTGGGGTTCAAAATTTCCGAATAACGTTCAAGGTCTTTGAATGCCTCAAAGATAGGATGCGAGAAAGCGATTGGCCTTGGAAAAGTGCCTGCAATTAAGGAAACCTCGGTAGGCTGAGAGAGGTGAGGGGTGTGGAGCGGTGAGGAAAAGATGATGTGCAGAGGCCTCAAATCCAAGTCGCCCTGCTTGATGTCTTTGAGCCTCTTTTCCCCACAACATCCAAACCACGCCTTGTTTGGAAGAATGTATGGTTCTAACCACCAGATCGGTCCATGCCGACCAGCCCCAAGCGCGATGGGATCCTGGGCTACCATCCTCCACCGTGAGTACATCGTTGAGCAAAAGCACTCCCTGACCTGACCAGGCTTCCAAATCGCCCGAGCCCCATGACACGGGAGCATGCATAAGCGATTCCATGCCCTCGCTTCGACTTGCAAGCAGGTCGTATTCGACGGCCTTGCGAATATTGCGTAGGGAGGGTGGCGGAACTGAACCCATTCCTACGGCAAAAGCCAATCCGTTGGCCTGAGCATACCCGTGATAAGGATCTTGGCCCAGAACCACCACCTTCACCGCATCGGGAGGTACCAGTTCAAAGGCCCTGAACACCTGTTGCGGATCAGGATAAATTTTCTTACCCGAGTCCAAAGCCTGGCGAAGATGCTCCATGGGTTTTTTGAGCAAATCTGTGGCTGATGGTCCAAGAAAATACTCCCAGGGGGTCGGGAAGGTGATTTCTCGAATAGAATGAGGCATCTCAACCGTGGTTGGATCAGGTTGGGCTGTAGTTTAGAAAGGAGATGCCTCGCTTTCCATATCGTTCAACCGTGATGGAAAAGTGCGGTCACCGCTGCCATAGGGGTCATTGGGCTCGTGAGGCTCACGACGTCCTGCGGCCGAATCATGCCCTCCGCCATAGGGCCCTGGATTTACAAATCGTGCAAAGCGCTCTTGGAAACGTAGATCGATTTCACCGGTTTGACCATTACGATGTTTTGCTACAATGATTTGTGCTTGATCCGGAAACGATTCGCCTTCCATCTTATAGTAGTCTGGTCGATAAATGAACATCACCATGTCGGCATCTTGTTCAATGGCTCCAGATTCTCGTAAGTCGGATAACATAGGCTTTTTGTTACCGCCTCGAACTTCGACTTGGCGACTCAACTGACTCAAGGCAATAATGGGGATATCAAGCTCCTTGGCCAAGGCCTTCAGTCCTCGGGAAATTGAAGCAATGACTTGTTCGCGGTTCATACCGGATGCATCGTTGGATCCACCGCCCATCAATTGAAGGTAGTCAATAACAATTAGTTGAATATTGTGTTGCGATTTAAGTCGTCTTGCCTTGGCACGAAGTTCAAAAAGGGTCAACTGTGGAGTGTCATCAATGAATAGGGGGGCCCTGGTCAGGGTATCAGTTCTGCTGGTCAATTGAATCCACTCGTGATTCGCAAGTTTACCCTTTTTGAGTTTCTCGCCCTCGATTTCCGTTTCCGAAGCAAGTAATCGGTTGATCAATTCAATTCCTGACATTTCCAGAGAAAAGAAGGCTACCCCTTGATGATAATCAACTGCGGCGTTTCGGGCAAGACCAAGGACAAAAGCCGTTTTACCCATACCAGGCCGAGCGGCAATAATGTTTAGGCTGCCCCTTTGCCAACCGGAAGTCAGTCGATCCAGAGCGGTAAACCCAGAGGGAATTCCCGACAGACCATCGCCTTGCTTGGAAATGGCTTCGATTTGTTTAATAGCTTTTTGTACCAGATTTTGAATGCCATCTCCGTTGCGACGAATGTTACGGTCTGCGATTCCAAAGAGGCGGGTTTCACAGCGATCCAATAATTCGAACACATCGATTGTATCATCAAAGGCTTCCGTACCCATTTCGCCGGAAAGATGGATAAGTTCTCTAAGAATGAATTTCTCCAAGAGTAATCGCGCGTGGAATTCAATGTTTGCAGCAGAACTAACTCGGTTGGTGAGTTCGGTGAGGTAATAGGGTCCGCCGATTTCTTCAAGGCGACCTATAGACCGCAGTTCTTGGGTCACAGTGAGCAGATCCACGGGCTCGGACTTCTCGAAGAGCGATCGAACGGCTTCGAAGGTCCAACGGTTTTTGTCGTGGTAGAACACCTCCGGATGGAGCAGATCGATGACTTGGGACAAGGCTTCTTTTTCGAGCATGAGGGCTCCCAAAACAGCCTGCTCAATTTCGATGGCTTGAGGTGGTATTTTACCTATCCCTACGGGAAGAGAGCTGAGGTTGCCACGGGTTAGGCCACGTTTCTTGATTAAGCTGTTCGAACTTTCCATACCACAAACTTAATCTTTTCTTCAAGGTCGTTTTTTGTTATTTCAATTTCTTTTGATGGAATCATTCCACAAGACGACTTTGAAGGTGAATAAAATGCTTTTTGGCGTGGATAATCCAAGGCAAGAGGTGCATAAGGCCCTCATTGTTGTGGAAAACCATATATTCGATTTACGGTGCTCACCCTTGGACTTTGGTATGCAATTTTGAGTCAAGATGAGTGTTCATGAAATATACTTAAATCCGGATGAGGCTTATGCCCCCCACAGCCTTGGTTACCCGGACCTTCAAGCGCTCATGGAGGATAGGTATGCACATAAGGTTTCAGGGGGCTTGACCATATTGCGCCGCAGTTTGGACGCAAGGGGATCGGGGGTCAGGGCCGTAATCCGCTTTGCCTCCTCGTCCAGCCTTGAGGCCAAGAACGTTCAAGGACTTCCCTTCCGGTCTCAGATTTTAGGTCCCAATGCACCGGAATTGCATATCGTGGGTGCTGGCCCAGCGGGCATTTTTGCGGCCTTGCGTTGTTTGGAGTATGGATGGCGGCCGATTATCCTTGAAAGGGGTCAGGCTGTAAGAGAGCGCCGTCGTGACGTAGCCTTGTTGAGCAGGGAGGGTCACTTAAACCCAGATTCCAATTATTGTTTCGGGGAAGGTGGCGCAGGTACATTCAGCGATGGTAAGCTGTATACTCGTTCCACCAAAAGGGGGGATATTGACACGGTCCTTCGTTTGTTGATTGAATTGGGTGCTCCCAATGAAATTGCTTTTGAAGCGCACCCGCACATTGGGACCAACAAATTACCGGGCCTAATCCAGAAGGCCAGGCAATGGATTGAGGCCGCAGGCGGTTATTTTCATTTTGGCAGCAGGGTGGAGGATCTTGATCTCGACAAGTCTTGCATCAAAGCCCTCCTTATGCACGATGGAACCCGTATTCCATTGAATTACATGATGTTATGTACAGGTCATTCGTCAAGAGATGTCTATGAAATGCTGGATCGGTGTGGCCTAAGTCTGGAACCCAAGGCACTCGCCATGGGGGTTAGGGTGGAGCATCCTCAGGAACTCGTAAACCGGTGGCGGTACCGTCTTCGCGGCGAAACACCGCAGCATTGGCCGGTAGCTTCCTACTCCGTTGTGGAGCAGGTTGCGGGCAAAGGGGTCTATTCCTTTTGCATGTGTCCCGGAGGGGTCATTGCTCCTTGCTCTACCCATTCCTCCGAAGTGGTAACCAATGGATGGTCGCCAAGCCGGCGCAACAACGTCACGGCTAATTCAGGCTGGGTTACAGAAATATGTTTGGCCGATGTTCCTTTGGATAAAGCCAGACCTGCATTCTCTCTCTTGAATTTTCAGCAAAATATCGAAAGACGGGCTGCGGAGATGGGTGGCGGCCAACAATGGGCACCTGCTCAAAACCTCCAACACTTTGTATATCCATACGATTCAAAGGTCAAAGCGATGGATTCGCAATCCCTAGGGATCTGCAGTTACCGCCCCGGAATCACCCCGACACTTCTGAATTCCCTGTACCCAGTCGAAATTCAAGGTCGCCTCTCGACGGGTCTGCATCAATGGGCTAAGCGATGGCCTGGTTTGCTTTCTCCTGAGGCTGTGGTGACAGGGCCAGAATCCCGAACATCCTCCCCCATACGTATTCCACGATTGGACGACTCCCTGCATCACCCTCAATGTGTCAATCTCTTTCCTGTGGGGGAGGGTGCCGGCTATGCGGGTGGTATCATGAGCGCTATTCTTGACGCACGACGCTCAGTGGACGCCTTGATTCAACAGGCTACCCAAGGTGGCTCATCTTCGCTGTAGTCACCCTATCGTAATTTTAGCCCCATGAAGGTATTGGTACTCGGAGCATCCCCCAAACCAGAGCGTTACGCCTACATGGCTGCCGAAAGATTGAGGGCAGCAAAGCATGATTGTTATCTGCTCGGGGCAAGGTACGGGCAAGCTGGTCATCAACCCATATGGACTGAATGGCCCGACCCAAAAATGTTTATACCCGATACGCTGACCCTCTATTTGGGTCTTGAGGCCCAAAAAGCGCATCAGCAAAAGATACTATGCAGCGGTGCAAAGCGAATTATTTTCAACCCTGGGGCGGAAAACCCGGCTTTGGAAACGCTACTGGCTGAGCGTGGAATAGAGGTCCTGAGAGCGTGTACACTGGTCATGTTAACGAGCGGGACCTTTTGAGCAAGTATTTGTCCACATTTTTCCATCATACGGCCTTTTTTTGGCCTTTTTTCTTACCTTTGACCTCCGCAAAAACGAGATTGCTGAAGGTTCTACCTTCAATTTCAGGCGCAAACGTTTTTATTTAAAAAAATCTTGATTTAACGGTCGCAAACAAGATTTTAGGGTTTTACCTTTGCGTCCGCTTTGCTCAAAATCATTTTGAGCTTTGTTCTTTGACATACTGAATACCAAAGTAAGGAATGCGTCCGTCCGTGAGGATGACGCGCTTCCCCCA